>Ga0210383_10004217_pt1 | contig 12754 bp, 11 predicted proteins | sample IncBWC14OmetaG_FD_160072 | JGI IMG/M metagenome (GOLD analysis project Ga0210383, IMG submission 160072) | Forest soil microbial communities from Barre Woods Harvard Forest LTER site, Petersham, Massachusetts, United States - Inc-BW-C-14-O ...
CCGCGCCGCGACCCACGGTGAAGGTGGATCCAAGGGAAATACGCAAGATGGCGCCGACGCCTATTCCACCACCGGTGCAACCACCGCCGCAACCGCAACCAGAGCCGCCAAGAAAAGAATTGCCGAGCGCGCCCGCACCAAAAGCCAGCATCGTTCCGCCTACCCCGAAGCCGGCGGACGGCAATAGAGGTGATTTGCCGAAGCCACAGGTGCAACTGGAGCAGCCCAGCATGCCGGTGCCGCAAGCAGGATTGAACTTGCCGAAGTCCACTTCGCCGGGAGACATGATTCGAGATGCCGCGCGCGCCACCGAGAAGATGAACGCTCCGGCGCCCATTGGCGGGGGCGGTCCGATTCCGGGAGCGGGGCGTGGGCAAGGCAACGGGCGAGGGTCTGCCGGTGGCGCGATTCAGATGCTCACGGACAATGAGGGCGTTAACTTCGATGACTATCTGCGGCGCGTGTACCTTACAGTTAAACAGAACTGGTTTGCGGTGATGCCGGCTTCGGTGCAACTGGGAGATCAAGGTGTGGTTTCACTGCAATTTAAAATCATGAGAGATGGCAGCGTGCCCGACGGCGATCCGCAACGCGTTTTTGGATCTGGCAAGGAACCGCTTGATCGCGCGGCGATTTCCTCGATTCGCGCATCGAATCCGTTCCCCACGCTGCCCGCGCAGTTCAAAGGGCCGTACATCGAGCTGCGATTTACGTATTACTACAACATGCCGGTTCCTTCGAATTAGTGCTTCGACAGATTTTTATGTTGAGATCCTTTGTTGCGCAAAAGGCGCGCTCCTCAGGTTGACAGCTACCGGGATAGCTTGCTTGTGGAGATGACCTCGTGGGGAGTTAGGTGGTAGGGTTGGGGCTGTAAAAATGGCAGCTGGGCTGCCGCACTCCAAATATGAAAATTGCGCGCCAACAAGTGCTGGGCAGCCTGCTGGCGCTGATCGTGTTGACTATCCTGTTGATTCGCGCGTGGCCTATCCTATTCCATAAATGAATGCGCCTGCCGATCTGCCACTGCTGGTTATCGTAGGGCCGACTGCTTCGGGAAAATCCGCGCTGGGAGTGTGGCTGGCGGAGCGGTTGGACGGCGAAGTGATTGCCTGCGATTCCACGCAGTTGCACCGCGGCTTTGATATTGGCACCGCGAAGCCTACCAACGAAGAACGACGCGTTGTGCCGCATCACCTGCTGGATGTGCTGGACGGAAAAGATGAATCGACCGCGGGCGGATATCGCGACCGGGCGATTGAGGTTCTGAACGATCTTCGCGCGCGCAGAAAGATTCCTGTGCTGACGGTCGGCACCGGACTTTACCTGCGGGCGTTGCTGGAAGGCCTGGCGGAGGTGCCGCAAAGGTCGGATGAATTGCGAGAGCGGCTGCGGTCGGCGGCTTTCGAGCATGGGGTGGGGTATTTGCACCGCGTGCTGCGGCGGTTGGACCCGGAATCCGCGAGGAAAATCATGCCGGCCGACGAGCAAAAACTGATTCGCGCGATCGAAGTGTGCTTGCTGACGAAGAAGCCGCTGTCTGAGATACATAGGAGCGGGCGCAAACCGCTGGAAGGCTGGCGCGCCGTGAAGATCGGATTGATGCCGCCGCGGGAAGGTTTGTACGAGCGCGTGCACGCTCGTACGGATACGATGTTCCTACGAGGCTGGATGGAGGAAGTTCGCGGGCTGATCGACAGCGGAGTACCCGAGGATGCCAAGGCATTCGATTTTATCGGCTATCGCGAACTGCGCAAAGTGTTGCGCGGAGAAATGACGCTGGAAGAGGCGCGCGCCGCGATCCAACGGGCGACGCGGCGTTATGCGAAAAGACAAATGACGTGGTTCCGGCGCGAAAAAGGCGTGCACTGGCTGGCAGGATTTGGCGACGAACCGGGAATCCAAAAGGAAGCGTTGGAGGACGTTCGAGCGGAACTGGGCGCGGCGGTATCCGGGGCGAATGGAATGGACGTATAATTGGGGCGATGAGGAGTTTCCCTCCAGACAACGCAAAGTTTCCGCGCAAAGACTGGCTTTGATCCATCCATGAAAACAGCACAGCACGACACTTCCGTTTCCGAACGTGCGCTCCTGGTGGGCGTAGGCTGGAAACGCGCGCCGCGAATTCCGGGCATGCCTGCCGGAGAACAGGGCCGCGAATCGCTTTTGGAACTTGTGGAACTGGCGAAAAGCGCCGGCGCGGAAATTACGGGCACGATATTTCAGTTGAGGGACGCGGCTGATCCAGCGACGCTGGTAGGGAGGGGCAAGCTGGATGAAATTCGAGCCGAGGCGACGGCACGGCAAGCGCCGCTGATTATTTTTGACAGCGAACTTACGCCTGTGCAGCAGCGAAATATCGAAGAAGTGACGGAGCGTCGCGTGATCGACCGCACGCAGCTGATCCTGGACATTTTTGCGAAGCACGCACGCAGCCGCGAAGGACAGTTGCAGGTGGAACTGGCGCAATTGAATTACATGCTGCCGCGCCTGGCGGGGAAAGGCACGGCGATGTCCCGGTTGGGCGGCAAGAGCGGCGGAGGCGGTTCCGGTGGAGCGGGCGGCGGGGCGGGGCGAATCGGCGTCCGCGGACCGGGTGAAAAGAAACTGGAAACAGATCGCCGGCGCATTCGCGACCGCGTAAGCAAGATCAAGAACAGCATCGAGGAAGTGCGGCAACAGAGAGCGCTGCGGCGGGAAGCGCGAAACGCGGTGCCGCTGGGAACCGTGTCGCTGGTGGGCTACACGAACGCGGGAAAATCCACATTATTTAACGCGTTGAGCCGGGCGGAAGTGCTGGTTTCGTCGCGCATGTTTGCAACGTTGGACCCGACGATCCGGGCGCTGCGGCTGCCATCGAATCGCAGGATTCTGGTGTCCGACACGGTGGGATTCATTCGCGCGCTGCCGAAGGGATTGCTGACGGCATTTCGCGCCACGCTGGAAGAGGTGCAGGAATCGGCGCTGATTTTGCAAGTCAGCGATATTTCGAATCCGTATCACGACGAGCTGGAAGAAGAAGTGGAAAAAATTCTGGGCGAGCTTGGAGTGATAGACCGCCCGCGGCTTCGTGTGTTCAATAAAATCGACCGGCTTTCGCCGGAACAACAGGAAGAGTTCACCGCGGCATGGTCTCACACGAAGAACGGAGAAGAGCCGCCGGTATTTGTTTCGGCGCTGACGGGAGAGGGGCTCGATGAATTATTGAGGCGCATTGACGCGGCGCTTCCCGTCGATCCGATCGTGAAACTTTCTTTGCACATGCCGCTGACGGAAGGGCGTTCTCTTGCCTTAATCCACGCGCTGGGCCGGGTGCTGCATTCGCAGGTGAGCGGTTCACATATGGACCTGGAGGCGGAAATTCCGGAAGCGGTCGCGCGGCGATTGAAACTGAAGGACTTTGAGGCGAAGGAAACATTCCGGCCTTCGCCGTCGTATGTGAAGTAGGAGAGTAAATGAGGAGGGAATGAAGATGGCCGCCTTTTTATTGTGGTGCATCCTGTTGGTGGTGTGTTGGCCGATTGCGCTGGTGGCGCTGGTGCTGTATCCGATTGTCTGGCTATTACTGCTACCGTTTCGACTTGTCGGCATCGCGGTAACCGGCGTGTTTGAGTTGTTGCGCGCGATATTGTTCCTGCCCGTGCGCGTTTTGCGCGGTCCGCACGCCATCTGAAAAACTCGAGAAACACTCAGGATAACTTTCGAGTAATTCGGAAAAAATCCGCCAAATATGAACAAAATGTGACTCAAAAGCGGGTCATGCCGAGCGCAAGGGTGGTCATCACGCTTGTGGAAAACGCTGTGGAAACTTCCGGGGCACTCAGCAGACGGAAACGGGTGTTGTTTTCCCGCCATTCTTTAGTGCCTCCAATTACCAACCGTATCGTGCAGAAAATAAACTGGTTATTTACGGGCCGAAAGGTGGCCGGCGCGCACTCTGCGCAAAATCATGTCAAGTCTGGAAATATGGATTTGCACAGGTTTGCAGCATCTGTGTTACGAAAGAGTACCGACCCAAAACGAATCTTTGCCTGGGATTAGTAACGCAGCAGTACCCTATCAAAACGGCATTTGGCCACGTTGACGCTTGGGATGGCGGAGACTATAGTGAGCCGAGTGCCCAGAGAAGGAGCAAACCAAGCCCTCCCGACCGCGCCGTTATGAACCTGCCGAACGCATTGACGTTATTACGGATATTCATCGTACCTGTTCTGATCGTGGTGCTGCTGACGCGCAGCCCGAACGTAGAACTTGCGGGATTTCCGATGCATTTTGAGGTCTGGGGCGTTCTGATTCTGTTGATCGCGGCGGCCACAGACTGGGCCGACGGATATTTCGCGCGCCGCAACTCCCAGGTGACGACGCTGGGAATTTTGCTGGATCCCATCGCAGACAAGCTGCTGATTTGCGCGGCATTTATCTCCCTGGTGGACATGCACCTGGCGAAAGCGTGGATGGTAGTGATCATTATCGGGCGCGAACTGGTGATTTTGGGATTGCGCAATATCGCATCGGCTGAAGGATTCACGATAGCGGTGTCCACACTGGGCAAAACAAAAATGGTGCTGCAAGTCTGCGCGGCGGCCGTGTTGATTTATGGCGCGAGGCATCCTTCGCTGCACCCGCTGGGGCTAGCGTTGCTGTGGCTTGTGGTAATCAGCGCGGTGGTATCCGCGGCGCAATATTTTTACCGCTTCTGGAATCAGCTGGACGATCGAGTGAAGCAGCGCCGCAAGCTGAGCCTGCTGGAAGTACACAAGAAACCGCAGGATGCGCTCCCTCTCTGAGAGCGAGGGGACAAGCCTGCTGGAGCTGGCGCGCCGGGCTGTGATTGAAGCCGTTTCCAAAGTGCGCCTGCTGCAGGAAATCCCCGAGGGAGAAATATTTGAGTGGCGCTGTGGCGTGTTTGTGACTTTGCACGTGCGCGGGCGTTTGCGTGGGTGTATTGGGGTGATCCAGGCAAAAGAGTCTCTTGGGGAAAGCATTGTGCGATGCGCTTCGGAGGCGGCCCTGGAAGATCCACGATTCTCACCGATGCAGCCCGAAGAACTGCCCGGGCTGGAGATTGAAATTTCGCTGCTGTCTCCGCTGGAACGAATTCAGCCGGAGGCAATTGAAATCGGCAAGCATGGATTATTGGTGGAACAAGGTGTCCGGCGGGGCTTGTTGCTGCCGCAGGTGGCGGTGGAGCATCACCTGGATCGCGAACAGTTTTTGAAAGAAACATGCAGGAAAGCGGGCTTACCGTGGGATGCATGGAAGGCCGCGGACACACTTATCCATGCATTTACCTGCGAAATCGTGGAAGAAGGAAAATAGAGAACCGCAAGGGAAGTGAAGCGGGCTGGATTCGTTTACGTCAAGAAAAAGCCCGCGCCTGAACGGCAGACGCGGGCGACAATTCGAAACAGCAGGAGTCGCTACTCTACTTCCACGTAGTCTCCGGCATAAATATCAATCCGGCTGTGGGTAATGTAGACGGTGGAGGAATTGGGGCTGACATTGAGCACGATGCCTTCGCCAAGAACGTCCCTGGGAAGGTCGTTCCACTTGTACTTGATGGGATTGCTACCAAAGCCATACATCTTGTACTGGTAGTCGTCGAAATTTGCTGCCGTCTGGGCATTACCGCCCTCATAGCGGAAAAACCGGACATAGTCTCCGACAGTCACGGTCTGGTTGGCGCCGAGATTGACGTAGACGGTGTTGAACTTTCCATACGACTGGCTAAAGTCTTTGCCCACCACAATCATGCCGACGGATTTGCCGCTCACCGGCGCGAATTGGTCAAATTTATCGGCTGGTTTGTAAGGCGGCGAAGGGCGCTCCTGCCAAGGCCGGATGAAATCGCCGCGCTGGAGATAATCGCAAGCGAAGGTGACTTCGGCGGTCGAGACATTAGCCTGGACGTTTACCACCTTCAGCTGGCCCACGTCCTCGTAATAGGTGCCCATGGCTTTCATGAGTTTGTTCTGCCATTTGAACCATTGGTATTCCAGGGGATCTTTCTCGGGGCGAAAAACCGAGTAGCGATCGCCGAGGTGAACTCCCTGGCTGGAACCTTTGCTGATAAAAACGAGGTCGCGAAGTGCAAAGATCAGTTTGGAGTTGGACTCTTCGCCGGAAATGAGGCGCGAGTCATCGCCACCACGATCGGACGTAACGAAATTCGAGCAATAGACAGCCGAGTAATCCGGGGACGTCGCGTTGGCGACAGGTCCAGTGGAGGCGGCGATCTGTTGCTGTTGTGGGGTGCTCTGCGTCCAGGCGCTTGCGCCTGCCAATAACATGCCGAGACCCATACCTGCTGCAATTGCGCGCATTAGAAGACTCCTTCGACTCACGCCAAAAAGGGCCGTGCGGGGACTTGCATACACTTGAAACTAACAAGGGCTCTGGGGCGCGTCAACAAATTGGGTGGGACGACTTTACACTTTAGCTAAGACGTGCTACAAGCCGTATTTTCAATAGATTGGAGCGTATTTAAGGCCATGAGCGTCTTTGGAAGAGGGGTGGCACGCATCTGTGCGGTGGTGGCGGCCTCTACGGCAGAGGAATTTAGGGCGCGGGTGCGGGTGGCTTTGGGGGAAACGCCGACCGTAGAGCTGCGTCTGGACTGGTTGGCAAACGATACGGAACGGGAAAAGGCTCTGAATTGGCTCAAGAAGTATGCTCCGAAGAACGCAGTGTTTCTTGCGACGTGCCGGAGGCGTGTGGGCGGAGGCGAATTGGCGGGAGGGGCGGAAAAGGAATTGTACTGGTTGCGGAAAGCGACTGAGGCCGGATGCGCTTGGTGCGACCTGGAAATTGAAACGCTCCAGGAAATGCCAGGGAAGACCGTGGAATCTTGTCGATTGCCGGACAAAGTATTGCTGTCAATCCATGATTTTCAGCGCACGCCGAAGTTGCCGGCAAAACTGAAACTGGCAGCGCGCGGCGGTGCCACCGCGGTGAAGGTGGCGGCGATGGCGCGGAAATTGTCGGACAGCACACGGCTGCTGCGGTTGGCGCGCGGCTCGCAAAAAGTGGTGGCTGTGCCGATGGGAGAAATTGGTTTGCCAGCGAGGATTCTGGCGTTGCGTGAGGGAAGTGCCCTGCTATACGCCCCCGTGGCCGCAGCGACGGCACCGGGGCAAGTGCGATTGCAGGAACTGAAAGAACTTTACCGGGCGCATGAGCTGACGAAAAAGACCCGGGTATATGGCGTGATCGGCAATCCCATCGGGCACTCGCTTTCGCCGCTGCTGCACAACACCGGGTACGTGGCCGCGGGCAAGGATGCGGTGTTCCTGCCCTTCCTGGTTGAAGATTTACGGGAATTCGTGAAGGTGATGCCGGAGTTCGGCGTGTCTGGATTCTGCGTGACTATCCCGCACAAGAAGAAGATTTTCGATTATCTGGAGGAGTGCGAGCCGCTGGCGGAGGAGATCGGAGCCGTCAATACGGTGACGGTGCGTCGTGACGGAAAGCTGGCTGGGAGCAATACGGACTACGTCGGCGTGCTGCGCTCCTTACAAGGGAAGCTGAAGATCAAAGGCAGTCGCATCCTGATTTTTGGCGCGGGGGGCGCGGCGCGGGCGGCGGCGTTCGCGGTGGCGAAAGCTGGCGCGGAGGTACTGGTTTGCGCGCGTCGGGAGAACGCGGAGAAGGAGTTGGCTCGCGCTGTGGGCGGCGGGACGATCAGGCGTGCGGCGCTACGGAAAGAAAAGTTCGACGCAATCCTCAATACCACGCCGGTAGGAATGCATCCCCACCCTGGTAGTTCGCCCTTGGAAGCGGGCGAGCTGAATTGCACGCTTCTGATGGACATGATCTACCGCCCGTTGCAGACGAAGCTCCTGCGTATGGCCGCGGCGCGAGGCATCCGCACGGTTTCCGGTGTGGAAATGTTCGTGGCCCAAGGGGTCGCGCAATGGGAACTGTGGATGGGCAGCCGCGCTCCGGCAGCCGCGATGCGCAAAGCGATCCTGAAGAAGCTTCGAGCCAAAGAACACGCGAAGAGCTAATTCGCTTCCGATTGAACTCAAAAAATACACGCGAAATTATTCGTAGCGGAGGGCGACGAGGGGGTCGACGCTTGCTGCACGGCGGGCGGGGGCGTAGCAGGCCGCTAGCGCTACTATGACGAGCAAGGCGGCGACGCTGATGATGGTGGACGGGTCGGTGGGGCTGATATCGAAGAGGAGATTTGCGAGATAGCGGGTAAGGGCAAGAGAGCCGCAAACACCCAACGCGAGACCGATCAGAATCATTACAAAGCCCTGGCCCAGGACCAGGCGAACCACATCCGCAGGCTGTGCGCCGAGAGCCATGCGAATGCCAATTTCGTGCGTGCGCTGGGAGACGAAGTAGGAAATGACGCCGTAAATACCGACGGTGGCGAGGAGCAAGGCGAGGGAAGCGAAGAGCGTGAGCAGCGTCATATAGAAGCGCGGGGTTTCGATCGAATCGTCGATTCGTTGTTGCATGGTGGCAACGTCGAAGACAGGCTGCGAAGGATCGACGGCTGTGAACTGGGCGCGAACCGCGGGGATGAGGCTGCGAGGATCCTGGTTGCTGCGCAGGACGACAGAGGCCAAGCTGGCGTGAATTTTGCCGGAGTATGGGACGTAAACCAGGGGATCGGAAGCATGGTCGAGTCCCTGACTGTGTACGTCTCCCACCACGCCGATGATTGTGCTCCACGGGGCGTCTAAAGCGCCGAGACGGATGCGTTTTGAGAGCGGCGCACCTGCGGGCAGAAAGCGATGCGCGAATTGGGCGCTTACGATCACCTTATTGGAATCAGACGCGACGTCGGAGAACGTGAAAGTTTTCCCAGTGATGAGAGGGATGTACATCGTCTGAAAATAATCCGGGGTGACTTCCGCGTTGAATACCCTGGGTGCCGAGCCAGGCGGAGCTTTGGGTTGGCCTTCGACGTAGAAGGATGACGAGCCCCAGTGACCAATGATGGGAAGCTGGGTGGACACGGCTGCGGAGCATACTCCGGGAAGCGCGCGAAGGCGGTCCAGAATCTGCAGGAAGAACGCGGTGCGCTGCTGATCGGTGCCATATTTTGTTTGGGGAAGTTCCGTGTTTACGGTGAGCACATTGGTGGGTTCGAAACCCGGAGCGACGTTGGACAATCGCACAAAACTGCGAATCAGCAGGCCCGAACCGATCAGCAACAGGAACGCGAGCGTGAACTCCACTACTACCAGAACGCCGCGATACCCGCGATGAAGGGAAAGACCCATGGAGCGTGAGCCGTCCTTGAGGGCATCGTTTACGTCGGGTCTGGAAGCACGAAGAGCAGGGGCAAGCCCGAACAGGATAGCGGTGAGGCAAGTTGTGGCGAACGTGAACAGCAAGACACTCCGGTCGATCGAGATCGCGCCAATCTGAGGGATTTCGGCGGGCAAGGAAAGGCGCAGAAGCCGAATGCCGATGAATGCAAGAAGTAGTCCTGCGGCGCCGCTAATCGCCGCCAGGGCGAAGCCTTCCGTGAGCAAGAGCTGAAGGAGGCGTGCGCGGCCTGCGCCGATCGCGGCGCGTACGGCCAATTCTCTCCTACGTCCGGCGGTGCGGGCCAATTGGAGATTAGCCACGTTCACGCAGGCGATTAGCAGGACGAACAGAACTGCTAGAAGCAGAACGAGGAGTGCTGAGCGAACATCTCCGCCAATCTTTCGCTGCAGCGGTATCACTTGCACCAGCAAACCCTGCCGCATGTGGACGAATGCCGGGGGAATCCCCGAGTTGGATTGCGCGGCGAGCATGGCGAGGTCCGCGTGTGCCTGATCGATGGAGACACCTGGTGCAAGGCGACCGATGATGCGCGTCAGGCTGAGGCTTTTTGAGGTCCAGTCGACTTGGGGCGGAAGCTGGGCAGGATACAGGCACTCAGGAGCAGCGGTTTTGTCCGGGAATCGGAAACTTGCAGGCAGTACGCCAACGACGGTGTAGGCGTCGCCATCGAGTTCGATGGATTTTCCGACGATGGCCGGATCGGCACTGAATTTACGGCGCCACAGCGAGTCAGTGAGAATGACGGCGAGAGGGCCGCCGGGTTTGTCTTCTTCTGGAAGAAATGTGCGGCCCAATGCAGGCTGGATGCCCAGAACCGTAAGGAAATTGGCGGTCACGCGGGAAGCCTCAATGCGTTCGGCTTCCCCGGCGCCTGTGAGATTGGATGGCGCGCCGGTGCTGTAGGCGAGCATGCCTTCGAATGTGTGATTGTTCGCTTTCCAGTTGCTAAATTCCGGGTTGGGAACGCCCCAATCGTTGAAATGCGGCATGAATTCATCGGCCCATACAAGGCGTGAAGGATCGCGATAGGGAAGCGGGCGAAGAAGGGCGGCGCCGACGACAGAGAAAATCGCGGTGGACGCGCCGATGCCGAGGGCCAAAACGATTGTGGCTATGAGGGCGAAGCGGCGGTCTCTGCGTAGATTGCGGAGGGCGTAGCCGACGTCTCGCACAAAGTTGTCCAGGTGAATTTCCCAGCGATTGTCGCGGACTTCCTGTTTGACGCGTTCGATGCCGCCGAGTTTGATTGCGGCGTCGCGGCGCGCCTCTTCCGGGGACATGCCTGCGACGAGATTGTCCGAGATCAGCTGGTCGAGATGGAAACGGAGTTCGCGATCCAGTTCGGTTTCCGCGCGGGATTTGTAAAACACGCGGCGAAGCCAGTGCAGCATGGCTAAGACTCCTCCTCCGACGAGTTCAGAACCAGCGCCACGGCTTCGCAAAGACGCTCCCAGTTGCGGGCTTCGTCCTGAAGCTGCTTCCGGCCTTTCCTGGTGAGGGAATAGAACTTGGCCTCGCGGCCGGTTTCCGATTTTTTCCAATCGGCTTGCAGCCAACCGCGATCTTCCAAACGATGCAGCGCGGGGTACAGCGACCCCTGATGAACGTGGAAGAAGTCCTTGGAGATTCGTTGAAGGCGCTGAGCGACGGCGTAGCCGTGGTTGGGGCCGAGGGCCACGATCTTAAGGACCAGAAGATCGAGCGTGCCCTTTAGAAGTTCGAGTTGCTCTTCGCTCACGTTGATGCCTAGAGGTTCTACATATAGTAGAGCGTACGCTGATTGTCAACAGCAAAAACGCAAAAAGCGAGCAAACGACTTCGCGTCGAAATTTGCGCGTGACAGCTTCGGCGGGGCAGTCGCGATATACTTTCAAGTCTTGAGTGGCGCGCGAAAGTGGACGCATGATCCAACCATCGTTTGGGGAATTTCAAAAGCTGGCCAAGCAGGGGAACCTGATCTCGGTGTACGACATGTTTTCGGCGGATTTGTTGACTCCCGTCAGCGCGTATCTGCGCTTGTCGCAGGGGGCCAGATACTCGTTTCTGCTGGACAGCGTGGAAGGCGGAGAAAAAATCGCGCGCTACACATTTGCCGGCGCCAATCCCGAAGAGGTGTTCCGCTATGCCGGCGGCGCTTGCGTGCTGGAAAGCCGCAACCGGATGATCTGGGAGGAGCGCGACCCGATTTCGTTCTTGCGGGAACACATCGCGAAATTTCATCCGGTGCGCGTGCCGGGCTTGCCGCCGCTGGTTGCCGGCGCTATCGGTTATTTCAGTTACGACATGGTGCGGCTGATCGAGCGGCTACCCAAGCGTTTGCGGGACGAGATCGGGCTGTATGACGCGGTGCTGATGTTCTATCGCGGCCTGATCGCGTTCGATCACGTGCAGCACCGGCTTTGGATCGTGCGCAATGTGTACACTTCGGGACCGGGTTCGCTGCGCGCAAAATATAACGCCGCGGTTGCAGAGATTCGCCAGACGCGAGCGCTGCTGGAAGCCCCGGTGGAAGACGAGAAGCCGCGAAAAGCGCCGAAGAAAAATGCGCGCGTGCCTAAGGCCACTTCGAACATGCGGCGCACCGAATATCTGCAAGCGGTGCGCAAGGCTCAGCAGTACATCCGGGCGGGCGATATTTTTCAGGTGGTGATCAGCCAGCGATTTTCGACGAAGACGAAGGCCGAACCATTCGATGTTTACCGGGAACTTCGCGCACTGAATCCTTCGCCGTACCTTTTCTATCTGCAATTGAACGATGTGTACGTGGTGGGCAGCTCTCCGGAAATGCTGGTGAAGGTGCAGGGTAAAGATGTCTTTTACCGGCCGATTGCGGGGACGCGCTGGAGGGGCAAGGAAGAAGCCGAAGACGCACGCCTGGAACGCGAGATGCTGGCGAGCGAGAAAGAACGCGCCGAGCACATCATGCTGGTGGATTTGGGACGGAACGATCTGGGGCGCGTGTGCGAATACGGCAGCGTGAAAGTGGAAAAGTTGATGACCGTGGAGCGTTATTCCCACGTGATGCATCTCGTCTCCAGCCTGCGCGGGCAGTTGCGCGAAGATGTGGACTGTTTCGATGCGCTGATGGCCTGCTTCCCGGCGGGCACGGTGTCCGGGGCGCCGAAAGTCCGCGCCATGGAGATCATCGAAGAACTGGAAAAAACGCGAAGGGGAATCTACGCGGGCGGGATTTTGTATCTGGATTTTGCGGGCAACCTGGACTCATGCATCGCCCTGCGCACCATGGTCATCAAAAATGGTGTGGCGCACGTGCAGGCGGGCGGGGGAATTGTGGCGGACTCCACGCCAGTAGGAGAGTTCGACGAGTCCGTGAATAAATCCATGGCGTTGATTCGCGCGCTGGAAGCGGCACAGGCGGGGAAGACGGCCAAGGAAGCGAGGCGGAAGCGGTGATTCTTCTGCTGGACAACTACGATTCGTTCACCTACAACCCGGCGCAATA
>Ga0210383_10004219_pt1 | contig 12749 bp, 10 predicted proteins | sample IncBWC14OmetaG_FD_160072 | JGI IMG/M metagenome (GOLD analysis project Ga0210383, IMG submission 160072) | Forest soil microbial communities from Barre Woods Harvard Forest LTER site, Petersham, Massachusetts, United States - Inc-BW-C-14-O ...
CGGGTGGCGCGTCTTTGACATCGATGGGCATGACGTGGCGGGGGTTTCTGGTGCGCTGCGTGCCGCGGGGGCGGAGCGAGAGCGGCCGAGCGTGCTGGTGTGCCGGACGTCCACCCGGCACGGGCTGGACTGCCTGCCGCCGGACGCCGACGGGCACTTCATCAAGCTGCCGCCGTCGCTGGCCGCGGCGGCGGTTGCTGAGCTGACCGGCAAGCTGGAGGCGCTGCGTGCGTGAGCCGCCGTACCCGATCGAACTCAAGCCTTACGGGCGGGCGCTGGTCGAACTGGCCCGGCGGCGTGCTGACGTGCTGTGCCTGTCCGGCGACCTGACCAGGCAGACCGAGGTCGACCTGTTCCAGGCCGAGTTCGGTGAGCGGTTCATCCACGGCGGCATGGCCGAGGCCAACATGATGGGCATGGCCGGGGCGCTGGCCCGCTGCGGTTTCGTCCCGTTCGTGCATACCTTCGGGGTGTTCGCCACCCGGCGGCCGTACGACCAGATCGCCAACGCGATCGCCTACCCGAACCTGCCGGTGCGGATCATCGGGTTCATGCCGGGCGTGTCGACGCCGGGCGGGCCGTCGCACCAGGCCACCGACGACGTGGCGCTGATGCGGGCGCTGCCGAACATGACCGTGGTGGACGTGGCCGACGCGATCGAGACGCGGCAGGTGCCGGCCTTGGTGGCCGACGTGCCGGGGCCGGTGTACGTGCGGCTCAAGCGCGGGGAGATCCCGGTGATCTTCGACTCGGATCACGTGCTGCGGCTGGACCGGGCGTCGGTGGTCGTGGCCGGGACGGACGTGGCGCTGTTCGCCAGCGGGATGATGCTGGCCGCGGCGCTGGCCGCTTCGCGGGCGCTGGGCGCGTGCGGCGTGTCCGTCTCGGTGATCAACGTCCCGGTGATCAAGCCGCTGGATACGGCCACGGTGCTGGCCGCGGCTTCGGCGGCTTCGGTGCGGCTAGTGGTCACGGCCGAGAACCACTCGATTATCGGGGGGCTTGGTTCGGCGGTGGCCGAGACGATGGCCGAGGCCGGGGTGGGCTGCCCGCTGCGCCGGGTCGGGCTGCGCGATACGTTCGCGGAGGGGGCGCTGGACGCTTTCTACTTGTTTGAGCGGTACGGGCTGTCCACGGCGGCGATCGTCGAGACGATTTGGACTGCGCTTGGCTGTTCTGGCGTGCCGCCGTCCGTGCCGGTGGTGGCCGCTGGCGGCGGTGAGTACTCGCCGGTGTGACCTTTTTGAGTTTTGCGTCTTTGGTAAGGAGTTTTCGCATGACTGCAAACGTTCGCAGCCTGGGCTGGCTGGGGACCGGGCGGATGGGCGCGGCGCTGGCCAGGCGGCTGATCGAGGCCGGCGAGCGGGTCACGGTGTGGAACCGGACGTCTGCTAAGACGGCGCCGCTGGTGTCCGCGGGGGCGCGGGTTGCGGAGCGGATCGCCGATCTGGGTTCGTGCGACATCGTGTTCGTGACGGTGTCTTCCTCGCGGGACCTGGAAGAGGTGGTCGTCGCGCTGCTCGCCGGGTCGTCGCGACCGGAGATGATCGTGGACTGCTCGACGGTGTCCTCGGCGGCCTCGGCTCGGGTGCGGGCCATGGCCGACGAGGCGGGGGTGGGCTTCCTGGCCGCGCCGGTCAGCGGGAACCCGCACGTGGTGGCGGAGGGTGCGGCGTGCATCGTGGCGTCCGGGCCTTTTGACACGTTCTCCCTGGCTCAGCCTTACCTGGATGTGATGGCCGGGGTCGTGGTACTGGCCGGCTCGGCCGAGCAGGCCCGGCTGGTCAAGCTGTGCCACAACCTGTACCTGGGCATGATGGTCCAGGCGCTGGTCGAGGTGACCAGCCTGGCCGAGAAGGGCGGCACCGACCGGGCCGCGTTCCTGGAGTTCTTGAACGGCACCGTGCTGGCCTCGGACTGGGTGCGCAAGCGCACGCCGGACCTGGTGTCGCGGGACTGGACGCCCACGTTCACCACCGAGCTGCTGCGCAAGGACTTCGACCTGGGGCTGGAGGCGGCGCGGTCGCTAGAGGTGCCGCTGCCCGTGGCGGCCGCGGTCCACCAGCTCATCCAGTCCGCGATCGGCATCGGGCTGCGCGATTCGGACTTTCTGTCGCTATACGAGCAGCAGGCCCGGGTGGCCGCGCTTGATTCTGAGTCGGAGGGATGATTTATGTCGCTGCAGGACTTTGTGCCCACGCCGCGGTTCGAGGAGTACCGGGAGGCGTTCAAGGACTTCTACCGGATGGAGCGCCGGGACGATGGCGTGCTGGTGGTGGCCGCGCACACGCTGGGGGGTTCGGTCCAGCTGAGCGTGCAGAACCACCGGTCGGTCGGGCAGATGCTCAAGACGGTCGGCGCGGACCCCTCGAACGAGGTGCTAATCCTGACCGGTTCCGGTTCCGATTTCATGATGGCGTCCGACCCTTCGGGTTTCGCCCTGGAGGAGGCCGACATGGAGTACTGGGCCTACGAGTACGCCTACAAGGACGGACGGATCAACGTCAGCGCGCTGGTCAACGACGTGGAGATCCCCACCATCGGGGTGCTCAACGGGCCCGGGTTCCACTCCGAGATCGTGCTGATGTGCGACATCACCATCGCCGCGTCGGACGCGGTCCTGTTCGACCTGCACTACGACATCGGCTCGGTGCCCGCCGACGGGATCCACAACGCGTTCCAGGAACTGCTCGGGGTCAAGCGCGCCGCCTACGCGCTGCTGACCGGTGAGGCGATCACCGCCCAGCAGGCCCTGGAGTGGGGCATGGTCAACGAGGTGGTGCCGCGGGACCAACTGATTTCTCGCGCGTACGAGATCGCCGACCACATCATGACCCAGCCGCGTACGGTGCGCCGGCTGACCACGCAGATCGTCCGGCGGCCGTGGAAGCAGCGGATCGTGAACGACCTGGACGGGGGGTTCGGCATCCAGATGTTCGGTCACATCGCGAAGAAGCGGGCCGTGCACGGGGAGGAGCACATCCGGTCCACGGTCGATTACGTGCGAGAGGGCCGGAAGAACAACTTCGACTGAGATCTTTGCGGGCGGACGTGCTGGACCCGGAGGCCGGCGCGAGTTGAACCGGACTCAGCTGACGGTGGCGGCTAGCCGGGCTAGTCGCTGGAGATGAATGCCGACGAGCCCGAACGGAGGGCGTTCCCGCGGCCGCGCCAGCAGCTCAGATGCCGCGGAGGGCTGGAACCTGGCCGGCGGCGACCGCGTCGTCGAGTCGTTGGTGATCGAGCTCGTTCTGGTCCGCGTACGCGGCGGAGAAGCGGGCGAGCGCCTGGTCGAAGCTCGGTCCCGCGCCGAGGTACGCGGCGATCGCGAGCCGGTCGCCCGAGCGGGCGTGTGCACGGGCGAGCGACCATCCGCAGGCGCGTGTATAAGCGTGCAAACCGTTGTAGGTCATTCGCGAGAGGTCGATCGAGGCCTTCCAGTCCCAGAGCTGGCGGATGTAGAACTCATGCTCCTTGCCGTCGAGGCCCACGCTCCGCTGCCAGCCGAGGAAAAGGTCAATCGCCGCCTGCGACAGTCGTTGACCACGGACGACCCGCTCGCCGTGATTTTCAAACTCGCTGCTGCCCAGGTAGGGCTCCAACACCGATGATTGCGCTTCCTTCATCTGGAGCACGAGGGGGTCCTGACCGCCACGGCCGGCGAACAACAGAATCCACGCGCGCGTGCCGACGCTCCCGACTCCGACGACCTTTCGGGCCATGTCGACAAAGCGGTAGGTAGCGAACAGGTAGCGTCGGTCCTGATCAAGGCTTCGGGCGTACTGCTCGAGCGCCACATTAATGATGTCGATGTCGCGCCGAGCGTCGTTCGGATCGACCAGGTGGTGAAGCGGGACCAGTAGTGGCGGGACGTTGCGGAAGCGCAGCTCGCCGTGAACCCGCTCGGTCAACCTCTCGACGGCCCGGAGGCTCGTTCTGGCCCGTGCCTTGGCGAACGGCTTGGCGAACAGGATCCGGCCTTTCTTGCCCAGCCGCCCGCCGAAACGATCGACTAGCTCGCTCGCGTTGAGGCGGTCGTACCACACGTCGAGATGGCTCTCCTTCGCGAACTGACGCATCGCCTCGCGATACTCGCGCACGCAGTCGGTTACCAGCGAGCGGCGACGGTCGGCAGGTTGCCCGATATCGCGGCCAGCGATCTCGACGCTCGCGGCCAGTCGTTTGACATCCCACTCCCACGGACCGGGCAGAGTCTCGTCAAAGTCGTTAGGGCCGAACAGCAGCCTGCGATCTTGCGCGGCGAATCCGCCGAAGTTAGAGATGTGGGCATCGCCGCACGCCTGCACGACGATCCCCGAATCAGGTGTCCGCGAAAGGTCGGCGGCCATGATCGCAGCCGCTCCCCGGTAGAAGGTGAATGGCGACACGAGCATTCGCCCGTACCGGATCGGCACCAACTCCTGAAGCCGCGTAGCCGCCTGAGCCTGGAGCAGCCCGACCGGATCAGGCCGGTCCACCGCCGGCGACCACTCTCCGTGAGCCGACCGGGGCGCCAACCGTCTGGCCGCTCGCCCCCGCTCGGCCGATTCGCCTGACGCCAAGGTCGCGCGATCGGGCGCAGTCCCCCTAATGCCACCGCCGGCCCCACGCCGAGCAGAGCTTGGTTCTGGGTGCGCGGTCGTGCTCATGACGTTCCTCCTAGCTCGTCGGCAAGGACTGCGGGCAGCAGCTCCGGGCTGAGCCGCGGAATCTCACCAGCATCATCGAAGATTTGTGACCGCCCTGCCAACCGCGGCCGCTGCTTTCGCATCCGGATATGGCTACGAGACCCCGTTCCTGATCTACGGGACACGACCTAGCTCGCGGTCGGCGGCGTCGGGGTCCGAGTCGGCGTCGGGCCGCCCGTCGACCGGGAGGGCGAGCGTGATCCGCAGGCCTCGCTGGCCGGCCGGCGCGGCGTACGCGGTGCCGCCGTGAGCGGAGGCGATCTCGCCGGCGATTGCCAGCCCGAGACCCGAGCCGGCCGGGAGGTAGGCCGGAGCCGGCTGGCCGGGCAAATAGAGCCGGGACCGGGCCCCCGCGCGGTAGAAGCGCTCGAAGATGTGCGGCAGCTGGTCGGGCGGAACGCCCGGGCCGTCGTCGCTGACGTCGATGATGACCTGTCCGCCGGTTTCGTACGCGCTGATGGCGCCCGCGGTGTCGGCGGGGGTGTGCACGAGCACGTTCATCAGCAGGTTGTCGACCGCGCGACGCAGCAGTTCCTCATCGCCGACCGTGGCCAGGCCGTCGGCGATCCGCACGTGCCAGGTCCGGGCGGGGTCGGCGATCCGCGCCCGCTCCGCGCACCCGGCGACCACGGCGGTCATGTCGACCGGCTCGCAGGACTGGCCGGGATGCTGGCCGAGGCGGGCCAGCCGCAGCATGTCGTCGACGAGCCGGCCCATGCGCCGGGTCTCCAGCACGATCCGCTCCATCACCTCGTCGACCTCGTCGGGTCCGCGCAGCGCACCCTGCTGGTAGAGCTCGGCGTTGGCGCGCAGCGAGGCCAGCGGCGTGCGCAGCTCGTGGCTGGCGTCGGCGAAGAACCGGCGCATCTGCTGCTGGCTGGCCTCACGCTCCTGCACGTCGGCCTCGATCCGGCCCAGCATGCCGTTCAGGGCCGTGCCGAGCCTGCCCACCTCGCTGCCGGGATGGTGCGGGGTGACCCGGTCGGTGAGGTCACCGGCGGTGATCCGGTCGGCCTGCGCGGCCATCGTCTCGATCGGGCGCAGACCGCGGCGCAGCACGACGAACACGCCGAAGCCGATGAGCAGCACCACGGCGATCGAACCCAGACCGACGATGAGCTCGACCTGCACGATGGTCTCGTAGACCTGGTCGAGGCTGGTACCCGCCACGAGCGATCCACCCGGGGCACTGAGGGACACGATGCGCAGATGCGTCGTCCCGTTCGGGCCGAGCAGGGTATGCGGGCCGGGTCTGGCGGCGATCTTGGCCACACGAGGCGACAGGGTCCAGGCGATGGTCTTCGCCCCGCTGTTCGCGGCTACCTGCAGGGTCACCTGCGCGCCGCGAACCGGCAGGAACACCATGTCGTAGGCGCCGGGCAGGGCCGGAATCTTTTCCTTGGACGGCAGCGCCGACTGCGCGGGCACCGCGTTGGGTCCCCGCCGTCCCGCTACCGCGTGGTTGGCGACTTCCCCGGCGGCCAGGAAGTTGGCCAGCCTGGGCAGGGTCAGGGTCAGCGCCCCCTGCAGGTTGTTGTCGGTCTGGTTGAGCAGGTAGCGGCGGACGGTAGTGACCGCCGCGGCGTCGAACGCCACCAGCGCGACCAAGGTGACGGCCAGCACGCCGGCCATCACCTTGAGGCGCAGCTGGGCCCGCAGCAGCCGCTGGACCATGACCGTCGCGCGGGATGTCCGCCTATGACTGGTGGTGGTCGTATGACTCATCGGAAGCCCCCTGGTGTTCGTCGGGGTCGCCAGGACGCGGCAGGCGCAGGCTGTAGCCCACGGCGCGCTGGGTGTGGATCAGGTCCGGCCCGTCGCTGGCCAGCTTGCGCCGCAGGTAGGTGACATAGGTGGACACGACCGTGCTGGATCCGCCGAAGTCGTAGTCCCACACGTGATCGAGCAGCTGGGCGCGCGTGAGCACCCGACCGGGGTTGAGCATGAAGTAGCGCAGCAGCCGGAACTCGGTCGGCGACAGGTCGATCCGCCGCACGCCGCGGCGGACCTCGTACGTGTCCTGGTCGAGGGTGAGGTCCGCGAACGACAGGACTGGCTCGACGGGCACAGGGCGGGTCCGGCGCAGCACGGTCCTGACCCGGGCGGCCAGCTCCTCCAGCCCGAACGGCTTGGTCATGTAGTCGTCGCCGCCGATGGTGAGCCCGGTGACCTTGTCGTCCTGGGTGTCCTTGGCGGTCAGGAAGATCACCGGGACCCGGTTCCCGTCCCGTCGCAGCCTGCGGACGATCTCGAATCCGTCGATGTCGGGCAGCAGGACGTCGAGGATGAGCAGGTCGAAGGTGCGGTTGCGAGCCAGCCGGAGCGCGTCCGTCCCGTTCTCGACGGCGGTCACCTCGAACCCGAGGAAGCGCAGCGAGGCGGCGACGGCCTCCCGGAGGAAGAGCTCGTCGTCCACCACCAGCAGGGTCCCGTCGTCGGGCGACATCACGTTATCGGAGCATATGGCGGTGAACGTTGTGTGCGAGAAATCTTCAAGTTTCGTGTGAAAGCCGCTTTGCGGCGCGTGGGTCCTGGCCGTATCTGCGTTGACACGGAACTCACACACGGATCGCGCGGCTTCCTGAGAACCGGCGTAGAAGGTAAGGCCCAGCCCCGGGTTCAGGCGTGTTCCGGCCGCTGTTCCGGCCGCTGTTCCGGCCCTCTTGCCGGGTCCCCGGGGCGGCAGGCGAAATTACGGAGGACTCTCGTGACGCAACTTGGCTCCATGGCCACGCAAAGCGGTCCCGGCGATAACAACCGCGGGCAGGCGATGCGCGGGTCGCGGCTGGCCCGGCGGCGCCGCGTGCTGATCGGGGTGGGGATCGCGGCCGCCCTGCTGGCTGTCGGCGGGCTGATCGGTGCTTCGTTCGTGAAGTCACCGCAGCAGCTGGCCGCGGACACCGCGGCCCCGCCCCCGACGGTGACCACGGCCCCGGTCGTGTCCCAGATCCTGACCGCGTCGGTGGAGATGCGCGGCACGGTGTACCCGGCGACCCAGTACGACGTGTACGCGACCGCGCCGTCGAGTTCGTCGGGCAGCGCATCCTCGGACGGCGGCGCGTCGGGTGGTGGTAGCGGGTCCTCGGTGTACGTCTCCAAGCTGGACGTCGCGGCGGGCGACACGATTACCAATGGCAAGCAGCTGGCCGAGATCGACGGCCAGCCGATGTTCGCGCTGACCGGCCCGGTTCCCGCCTGGCGAGACCTGGCGCCAGGCGAGACCGGGCCGGACGTCACCGAGCTGCAGCAGGCCCTGTCCTCGCTCGGCTACTACGACGACGGCGATACGCCCGGGTACTACGGCGCGGCGACCGAGTACGCGGTGACCTTGTACTACGAACACCTCGGCTACACCCCGCCGTCATCGGGCGGCGTGCCCGCCGCGGACGTGGTGTTCCTGCCGGCGCTGCCCGCCACGGTCGTGGCGGTGAACGGCGCCACCGGCGAGCAGCCCGGCCAGCCGTTCCTCGAGCTCGCGGCGCGCGGGTCGCTGGCGCTGACCGGTGAGCTGCCCCCGGCCTACGCCGGCCAGGTCAAGACGGGGCTGAACGTAACCATCTACGACGAGGTGACCGGTATCCACGCGACGGGAACCGTGGCGGACCTGGGCACGGCAACCACCGTCACGCCGACGGGAGCGGTGGTGGATATCGGGGGCGGCTCGGGTTCGGCGGGCTCGTCAGGGTCCGCCGACTCCGGGTCAAGTTCGAGCTCGAGCTCGGGCTCGGGGTCGGGCTCGGGGTCGAGCTCGGGCAACTCCAGCAGTTCCGGCTCGACGGTGTTCATCCCGGTCACCGTGCAGCCGTCCAAGCCGCTGGCGGCGGCGCTGAACGACGAGAACGTCCTGGTCACGGTCCAGACCGGGCGGACCGAGGGGCCGGTGCTCACGGTGCCGGTGGCCGCCATCGTCACCACCGCGTCGGGCACTAGCTACGTCACCGTGGTGGGTGCGCATGGCAAGCAGACTGAGGTCCCGGTGACGCCGGGCATTTCCGAGAACGGCTACGTCCAGGTGACCCCGGTGACGCCCGGCGCCCTGGCGGCCGGTGACCGCGTGGCGGTGAGCGGGTGAGCGAGCCGGAGGGGCGCGGTGTCGCCTGGACTGAGGAGCGAGGGACGAGCGACGAGGGAAGGCGGCACCTCAAAGGCGCCCCGAAGGGGAGCGGGAGGCAGAGATGAACACGCCGGTGATCGAACTGCGCGGCCTGGCCCGCACCTACCCGGGGCCGCCGCCGGTGCCGGCGCTGCGACCGGCGGACCTGGTCATCGAGGCGGGCGATTACGTCGCGGTGACCGGGCCGTCAGGCTCGGGCAAGTCCACGCTGTTGCACCTACTCGGCCTGCTCGACTCGCCGACGGCAGGCAGCTACCTGCTGGACGGCCTGGACACGAGCAGACTGGGCGACCGGGACCGGTCCGCGCTGCGCGGCAGCCGGATCGGGTTCGTCTTCCAGGCTTTCCATCTGCTGCCGTACCGGACGGCGCTGGAGAACGTGCTGCTGGCGCAGATGTACAACCAGACCCCGCGCAGCGCCAGGGTCCGCGCCGCGGTCGACGCGCTCGACGCGGTCCGGCTGGGCCACCGGCTCGACGCGCTGCCCACCACGCTGTCGGGCGGGGAGTGCCAGCGGGTCGCGATTGCGCGGGCACTGGTCAACCGGCCGAGCCTGCTGCTGTGCGACGAGCCGACCGGAAACCTGGACTCGCAGAACGCCGCCGCGCTCATGGACCTGCTCGACCAGCTGAACGCCGCCGGGTTCACGATCGTGGTGATCACGCACGACGTTTCGGTGGCGGCGCATGGGGGCCGGACGATCGCGATCAGCGACGGGGTGCTGTCCGAGGTGGTCGGGGCCGGTCATGCGTAGGTCAGGGACCGGCTTGCCCCGGGAAATGACACAGCCGCGGCTCACCGCGCGGGACGCGGCCGCCGAGGCGGTCGCCGGGATCGTGCAGCGGCCGGGCCGGGCCGGGTTGACCATGCTCGGCACCGTCCTGGGCGTGGGGGCGTTCGTGGCCGTGCTCGGCCTGACCGCCACCGGGGCGGGCCAGATCTCCCGCCAGTTCACGGTCCTGGAGGACACCACGGTGACGGTGGAGGACAACGGGCCGGCCAACAATGTCGCCCCGCCGGACGCCAACCCCCCGATCGGCTTTCCCACTGATGCCGATAAGGTCGCCGACCAAATCGCCGGGGTGACCGCCGCCGGGGTCTGGTGGCCGGTGTCGCTGCCGCAGGGGACGAGCTTCACCGGCTCACTCGCGCTGTCCGCCACGGCCTCCCAGACCACCAACCTGCTGGCCGCCTCGCCGGGCGCGGTGGTGGCCATGGGGCTGAGCATGGTCGCGGGCTCGCCGCTGACCAGCTACGAGAACGACACCAGCCAGCACGTGGCGATGATCGACACCACCACGGCGACGGAACTCGGGATCGCGGCGTCGCGCCTGGCCAGTCATCCCGCGGTGTTCGTCGGCGGCATCGCGTACACGGTGGTCGGGATCTACAGCTCCGCGCAGCGCGTGGTGACCGACGAGAGCGCCATGCTCATCCCGGAGAACACCGCCCTGGGCGACTTCGGCAACCCGCAGCCCGGCATCGGGAACCAGGACGAGGCCCAGATGGTCGTGGCGACCAGGATCGGCGCCGCGCGGGCGGTGGCCAAGCAGATCGCCGCCGCCGAACTGCCCACCGACCCGGCCCGTCTGGTGGTGACCTCGCCGCCCAACCCGCAGAACCTGCAGAGCGAGGTGAGCGGCGACCTGGCCGGGCTGTTCCTGGTCCTGGCGCTGATCAGCCTGCTGATCGGCGCGGTCGGGATCGCGAACACCACGCTGGTCGCGGTGCTCGAGCGCACCGAGGAGATCGGTCTGCGCCGCGCGGTCGGGGCCCGGCCGCGGCACATCGCCGCCCAGTTCCTGGCCGAGAGCACGGCGCTGGGCACGCTCGGCGGGCTGATCGGCACCTGCATCGGCGTCGGGACCGTGGTGATCTTCGCCGCGTTCAAGGACTGGACCGCGGTGCTGAACCCGGCCTACACCCTGCCCGCGCCGCTGATCGGCAGCGTGGTCGGCTTCCTGGCCGGCGCGTACCCCGCGCTGCGCGCGGCGCGGACCAGCCCGCTGGCGGCGTTGCGGCACGCGTGAACCACGGCCCGTTCGGAGGAAATGAAAAATGCGCGCCCGGTATACCTTTTTTCTCCTGATCTGTTGCTGCGCGGGCCTGTCCGCGTGCACCGCCGCCGCGTCCAAGGGTCCGGTCACAGCCGTGAGCACGCCGGCCGTCGGCCGACCGGCGCCGCCGTCCTCGGCCCAGGCGGCGGTGTCCCGCGAGGCGTTCACCCCGTACGCGGCGCTGGGCCAGTCCGACAACGACGGGCTGGCGCCCAACGAGTCGGGCGAGGCGCTTTCCAGCGCGTGCATGACCGTCGCGGGCTATCCGAACAGCAACAACGTCCCGTTCGGGATCAACATCGGACCCGCGAACCTGGCGTTCGCCCAGCCCTGGGGGGCGTGGGGCTACCTCGGCGCCGCCGAGGCGCAGCAGTACGGCTTCCGGGCTCCGGCCGGCTCGGCGCTGAGGATCCTAGGCATTGACGCGACGGGGCCGGGCGCGAACCCGGCCAGCTTGCCCCAGGCGGAGCAGGCCACGATCGGCAAATGCAGCACGATCACCGAGAACTTCGCCAACGCCATGCAGAACGGGCCGCTGGCCGGCGTTGACACGCTGAGCAACGACCTCTACAACGACGTGACGAGGGACGCGGAGGTGAGCAACGCCACCCAGGCCTGGGTGGCGTGCATGACGAGGAACGGCTACAGCTTCAAGCAGCCGCAGAACGTGTTCTTCACCGAACTGCGGACCATGTTCGGCGGGAAGCTGCAGATAACACCGGACAGCCAGGTGAGCCCGGCCGCCAACCAGGCGCAGATCGCGGCGGCCGTCACCGACGCCGGCTGCACCGACTCCACGGACCTGGCCGGGATCTACTTCGCCGTACAGGCCAGCTACGAGCAGCAGATCGTGAACGCCAACGCCTCGGCGCTGGCCGCCGCGGTGCAGCAGTACCGCGCCGCCTACGCCAAGGAGGTGAGCAAGCTGCCGGGGCTGCTGAAGACGGCGAGCGCCCAGCCGTTCTCCAGCGCTCCGGCCGGTCGGCCGACCTCAGCCAATGGTTGACGACCCTCGGCTGGGCGTGGGCGCGCTGGTAACGGTCAATCCCGATCCGGGCGGCCCGGCGGAATGTGCGGAGGATGCACATCCAGCCGCGCGACCAGGGTTTCTATCCGCGTGATCTCATTGGCAGCCCGTCGCATCATCGGGTCACCGGCGGGCAGCCGCGGTATCCCCCGCTGCCGGTAATACTCCGCGAACCCGCGGACGATGCTGACCGGCGTCCGCAGCTCCAGGCTCACCTCACTCAGCCGCTCCGACATCTCCGCCGCCGACAGGCGGGCCACGGCCTCCGCGGTGCGGCTCGCGTCCATCTGCTCCGAAATCCTGTTCAGCGCCACGCGGAATGCTGTTGGCGCGGCTACGGCGGCAGACTGCGCGGTCCCGCGGAGCGGCCGTAGAACGGCCCGCGTCACGGCGAGCCCGGCGACGGCCAGCAGCACGAGCATCGCGCCTGCCGCGGCCGCGTAGCCCGCCGCAACCTGGCCGGTGAGCCGGTCGATGCCGGTCAGTGCCGTCATCATGACGACCAGCCCCGCCGGGCCACGTGCCGTCCGCCCGCTGATCGCGTACCGCACGTCCTGCGGTCCGTAGACGAACAGGATGCGCTGCGGCTGGTAGTGGACCGCCTCTAGGAGAACGCGCCAGCTTCCGCCGGATCCGCCGGGCACGGTGGCCGGGCGCGCCGTGTGCGCCGCCAGCCACGAGGGGCTGGCCGGGATGGCCGGGCCGGGACCCGCGCCGGGGGCCGGCGGAGTCAGCAACTGCCCGCTGGCGCTCAGCAACTCCATGTTGCAGGCACCTGGCGGGGCCGGCCCGGAGGTAGGCCCGGCCACGAAGCCCTGGCTCAGCATCTGGCCCGCGCAGGCCTGCAGGTTACTGTCCGCTTG
>Ga0210383_10004220_pt1 | contig 12749 bp, 9 predicted proteins | sample IncBWC14OmetaG_FD_160072 | JGI IMG/M metagenome (GOLD analysis project Ga0210383, IMG submission 160072) | Forest soil microbial communities from Barre Woods Harvard Forest LTER site, Petersham, Massachusetts, United States - Inc-BW-C-14-O ...
CGCTCGGCGAATTGATCGGCGAGACGCTTCGCGATCAGGGGGGCGATGAATTTTTCAAGCTGGTCGAGGGCGACCGGCAAGCGGCGATCCTGCGCCGCGAGGGCATGCTGGCGGCGGCCGGCGCGGACCGGCAGCCGTCTGAATTGCAGGTTCGCACCAAGGGGCGCTCGCCGTCGGCCGCCACGGACTTGACCCGCGCGTTTTCGCTGTGGTTCATGGCGGTGAACACGGCCGAGAAGGCGCACCGGGTGCGCCGGCGGCGCGAATACCTCAGCAATTCCGGCAGCGCGCAGCCCGGCGGCATCGCGGATTGCATCGCGCGCCTGCGGCGCGACGGGCTGTCGTTACAGCAGGCGCTGCAGCTCATAGGCACCATGAGCATTGAGCCGGTATTCACGGCACACCCAACCGAGTCGACGCGCCGCACGATCCTGCGCAAGCAACAGCATATCGCCAATGATTTGCTGGACCGCCTGAACCCCACTTCAACCCAGGCGGAGCTCGATACGCGCTGGGCGCGGGTGAGATTGGAGATCACCAGCATCTGGCAGACCGAGGAGCACCCGCGCGAAGGGCTGACGGTCGCCGACGAGCGCGAGCACGTGTTGTTCTATTTGATCGACATACTGTACCGCGTCGTGCCGCTATTCTACGAAGAAATCGAGGCGGCACTCGCCAACGCCTACGCAGTCCCGGTCGAAGATCTCGACGTGCCGAACATCCTGCGCTTCGGTTCCTGGGTGGGCGGCGATATGGACGGCAATGAGGACGTGCATGGCAAAACCGTTCGCGAAACCTTGCGCCGGCATCAGCAGTTGATCGTCTCAACTTATTTCACTGAATGCGAGCAGCTCGCCGAGTCGTTGAGTCAGAGCGCCAATCGCGTCACTGTCAACGCCCCGCTCGCCGCACGCATCGCATCCTACGGCGCAGTGCTGCCCGGGGCGCAGGCGTTGGCGCCCGCGCGCCACGATCGCATGCCGTACCGGGTGTTTTTCGGTCAGATCAGCGATCGATTGCAGGCCAGCTACGAAGGCCGACCCAATGCGTATCAGAATCCGGATGAATTCCTGTCCGACATCGAACTTGCCGCCGACAGTCTGCTCGAGAATCGGGGCCGCCACGCCGGATACTTTCTGGTGCGCCGCCTGCTGCGCCGGGTGCGTACCTTCGGATTCCATCTTGCGACGCTGGATGTGATTCAGCATGCAAAAGTTCATGACGAGGTCATCGCGCGGGGACTGGGACTCCCCGAGTGGCCGGCCCTGCCGGCGGTGGAACGGCTGCAGCGGCTGCGCGAACTTCTGGCCCGCGATCAGGGCCCGACCGCGGCTTTCGATGCCTTTGGCCGCCGCAGTCTTTGGGTGTTTCAGGCGATCGCCGAAGCACGCCATAAATTCGGCGGTCACGCCGTTGGCGAGTACATCGTGAGCGGCGCACGGGGACCGGAGGACATCCTCGCGGTACTGTTATTGGCCAGATGGGCCGACATCACCAATAAGCGCACCGGCGAATGCCCGCTCGACGTGGCACCACTGCTCGAGTCGATCGGCACGCTGGAAACTGCCGGGGAAATGTTGCTCGCCCTGCACGCCGAACCCTCCTATCGCCGCCATCTTGAGTCGCGGGACAACCGGCAGATCGTGGTGCTCGGATATTCCGACACCAACAAGCAGGGCGGAATCGCCGCTTCGCGCTGGGCTCTGCAGTTGGCGCAAACCCGGCTGCTGGAGGCGGCTCGCGGCGCGGGCATCCGGTTGTTGATATTTCACGGACGCGGCGGCACGCCGGCTCGCGGCGGCGGGCGCACCGAACACTTGGTCGAATCGATGCCGAGCGGCGCCGTCCGCGGCGTGCTGCGCTTGACCGAACAGGGCGAGGTGGTCAATCAAAGCTACGGTCTGCGTCCGATCGCAATGCGTACGCTCGAGCGCACCTTCGCATCCGTGGCTTTGGCGACCGCTCACGGCGCGGGGTCGCCAATCGCGCCGGAACAAACCGCGGCCATGCAGTCCATCGCGGCGCACAGCCTCACGGCTTATCGCAATCTTGTGTTCGGCAGCCGGGAGTTTTCCGAGTATTTTCGCGCCGCAACGCCGCTGGATGTCATCGAGCGCATGCATATCGCGGCGCGTCCGGCGGCGCGTGCGGACGGCAGCGGAATCGAGGCGCTGCGGGCAATTCCCTGGGTATTTGCCTGGACGCAAAGCCGCCACATGTTGCCGGGCTGGTTCGGCTTCGGCAGCGGCCTTGAGAAGGCCTTGGAGCTGCACGGCGAGGAAGTCATCGGCCGCATGATTGCGCAGTGGCCATTCTTCGGGCACTTGTTCGACGATGTGGAGGCCATGCTGGCACGCACGGATTTGGAAATTGCCGGCCATTACGACGCACTGGCGGGCGATGCGCTGCGCGCTCCCGCCGAGCGCATCCGCAGGGAATATGCGTTGACGGTGCGTCATGTGCTGCGTCTGCGCGGTTCCGCCAATCTGCTCGACAGCGACCCGACACTGCAGCGATCGATCAAGCTGCGCAATCCCTATGTGGATCCGATGCACCTCATGCAGGTGGATCTACTGCAGCGTTGGCGGGCCACCGCGCGCCAGGACCAGGCGCTATTCGCCGCGCTGCGGGCCACGATCAGCGGCATCGCGCAGGGCTTGCAGGCTACAGGCTAACTCAACACTCGGGCACATTGACGGCGAGACCCCCTTGCGAGGTCTCCTTGTAGATCGTGGACATGTCACGTCCAGTTTGACGCATGGTCGTGATGACCTGGTCCAGCGACACCTTGTGCGAGCCGTCGCCGCGCAGCGCCAGGCGCGCGGCGTTGATGGCCTTCACCGAGCCCATGGCATTGCGTTCGATGCACGGAATCTGCACCAGTCCCGCGACCGGATCGCAGGTCAGCCCGAGATTGTGCTCCATGCCGATCTCGGCCGCGTTTTCCATTTGTTCGTTGCTGCCGTTGAGCGCTGCCACCAGGCCGGCGGCGGCCATGGAACAGGCAACGCCCACCTCACCCTGGCATCCCATCTCTGCGCCGGAAATGGAAGCATTCTCCTTGTACAGCATGCCAATGGCGCCGGCGGTGAGTAAGAAGCGTGCGACCCCATCATCGTCGGCACCGGCTTCGAAGCGGCGGTAATAGTGCAGCACGGCCGGCACGATGCCCGCCGCGCCGTTGGTCGGCGCCGTCACCACCTGGCCGCCCGCGGCGTTTTCCTCATTGACGGCGAGGGCATAGGCATTGACCCAATCGAGCGCGTGCATCGGGCTCAAGGGGTCGCCGCTCATCAACTGGCGATACAGCTTCGGCGCCCGGCGCCTGACCCGCAGGACTCCCGGCAGCAGGCCCTGCGCATCGAAGCCGCGGCGCACGCAATCCTGCATCACCTGCCAAATGCGCATGAGGCCCGCGCGCACTTCAGGCTCGCTGCGCCAGGTGCGCTCGCGAGCGAGCATGATTTCGTGAATCTCCAACCCCTGCGCTTTGCCGTGTTCGAGCAGCTGGTCACCGGACTCGAATCGGTACGGCGGCTCGACCCGCACGGCGCCGACACTGGATTCCGCGCCGGCGCGCACCACAAATCCGCCGCCGATGCTGTAATACTCCTCGCGCGCCAAAACCTGCAGCGCCGCATCATGCGCGGTGAAGCGCATGCCGTTGGAATGACCTGGCAATACTTGATCCGTGTGGAACAAAAGATTCAACGGCTCGTCGAAATCGATTTCCTTAAGGCCCAGCAAGCGCAGGCGCTTGGCGGTACGTATCCGCTGCAGAGCGGGTTCGACAGCCGCGGAATCGATCGTATCGGGGCTCATGCCCTCGAGCCCCAATAAAATCGCGCGGTCGGTGCAATGGCCGCGGCCGGTGAGCGCCAACGAGCCATACAGTTGCGCCGAGACCTGGCATGTGCGGGTCAACAAATCGCGCGCCGCGAGCAGTTCGGCGAAACCACGCGCAGCGTTCATCGGGCCCATGGTGTGCGAACTGGATGGACCAATGCCGACTTTGAATATATCGAAAACACTCAAACTCATGCGCGATCACCTTAATGTCAAAGCCCAAGCATGATACTCCGGCGCTGATTGCGGCGCTGAAACCGAGAACCTCCTTGGATCGCCACTGATGCTAAACTATCGGCACAACAACGATTTTCGCTGGCTGACAATTCAACGGAGTGCTCTATGAATCGCTACCCACTGATTTCCGCGGCGTCGCTGCTGGCTGCAATGGCGCTTTCCACCGCTTGCACACACGCGCCAAGCGCGCCTGGCACGCCGGACTCGATCACCGCAGCTGTCGCCGATTCCAACAGACCGGCTGCCGACGCGCAGCGCGATGCGAATCGCAAGCCGGCGGAGACTCTGCTGTTTGCGGGCGTACATCCGGGGGAGCAGATTGGCGAGCTGGTGCCGGGTGGCGGCTACTTCACCCGCATTTTCAGCAAAGCGGTCGGTCCAACGGGTCATGTTTATGCATTGGTGCCGCCGCGTCCGGCAAATGCGCCGGCGAATGCGCCGGATCGTTCCGCGGCCATCAGGGCACTCGCCGCCGATGCCAATTACCCCAATATCAGCGTGATTGAATTGACCATGGGCAAGGTTGCGATGCCCGCGCCCGTCGACATGATTTTCACAGGACAGAACTATCATGACCTGCACAATTTTCCCGGACTGGATATCGCAGGTTTCAACAAATCGGTGTTCGATGCATTGAAGCCCGGCGGCCTTTTCATCGTTCTCGACCATTCGGCGCCAGCGGGCTCGGGAGTCAGCGATACCAACACCTTGCATCGGATCGACGTGGCTAGCGTGAAGACGGAAGTCATGGCGGCCGGATTCGAGTTCGTCGCCAGCAGCGACATATTGGCGAATCCCGCCGATCCGCGCACCGCCAACGTGTTCGATCCTTCCATCCGCGGGAAGACCGATCAGTTCATATTAAAATTCCGTAAGCCCAAGAAGTGACATCCTCCCCGTCCTCACCGGACGGGGATTCCTTCTGCAAGACGGCGACGTCCCGCCGCGAGAATGTTCTTCGCGGCGCTGACGTCGCGGTCGTGGACCGTTCCGCAATAGCTTGAATCTGTTGCAAATATGCGCAAATAGCCTCTCACGGCACCTCGCTGCGACCAATGTTGACGCAGCGAATACCGGCGCAATGGCAATGCATCGACAGGCCAAGGGCTGCGATTTATGGACGTAATGCAATGAAAGGAATTGTCAAGACTCTATAGAATCGCCGCGCTGCAAACGAACTCCGCTGTTTGTTGGCTGTCAACTGAACAAGACGTATCGCGTTGATTTGCTGTGGCCTTCGGAGGTTTTTAACGCATGAAATTTGTAACCTTTCCACTTCCGCTGGCGGCCATGGTGCTGCTGTCGGCCTGTGTGGCGCCGCCGCCGCCGCGGGTGGTCACTGTGCCCGCCCCGCCGCCGATGCGAATATTCGTCTATCCCGCGCATGGCCAGAGCCCTGACCAGACTGAGCGCGATCGCTACGAATGCCACACCTGGGCGGTACAGCAGACCGGCGTGGATCCCAGCCGCCAGGGTGCATATCAGCAGGTGATCGTGCAGCCCTCAGGTCCTCCTCCCGGTTCCGGAGCCGTGGGCGGCGCTGTGGCCGGCGCGATCATCGGTTCCATCATCGCAGGGCCCTGGCACTCCGGGGCGGGCGCCTTGGTCGGCGGTGCGACCGGTGCAATCGTAGGTTCTGCCGCCGAGGCGAACGCACAGAAGCAGGCGCAGATGACGCAGCAGCAGGTCATGCAGAGCGCGGCCGAGGGGCGCGCGCAGGCGGATGCCTATCGACGTGCCATCGGCGCTTGTCTGACAGGGCGCGGCTATACGGTCACCTGAGGGCAATTCGTTCGGGATTACAATGAAAAAGACATTCAATATTGCGCTTCTGTCCATGGCGACACTGCTGTTCGGCACGCTCTCGATCCCGGTCGCATGGTCCGCCGATGAGCACGGACAAGAACCGCACTCCCAAGGCAGGCCGCCCGCACCAGCCCCTCGTCCGGCACCGTCTTACGGGCATCCACCGGCGTATGACGCGCATGGCCAGGCACTGGACGCCCGTTACAACCATGGCCGCTACTATCCGCCGGTGGGTACCGTGAGGCCGGCTTTGCCGCCGGAGTACCGGCCGTACTATCACCGCGGGTCGCCCTACTATTTCAGCGGCGGCATCTGGTATGCGCCGCGCGGTCCGGGCTTCGTGGTGGTGGCCCCTCCGGTGGGATTGATCATTGGCGCGCTGCCGCCTTACTACTCGACGGTGTGGCTCGGCGGGGTCCCTTACTACTATGCCGACAACGTCTACTACACCTGGCAGCCCGATCAGAACGGCTACGCCGTGGTCGATCCGCCGGACAATGCCGATGCGCCATCCGATCCGCCCAATACCGCACAAATGGATCTGATCATTTATCCGAAGAATGGTCAGAGCAAGGAGCAGCAGGCAGCGGACCAGTTTGAATGCCACAACTGGGCGAAAGGACAAACCGGATTTGATCCCACGCAGCCGGGCGGCGGCGCACCGGGAGCGGATGTGAACCGCAGCAACTACAACCGCGCCATGGCGGCGTGCTTGCAGGCCCGCGGCTATCAAGTTAACTAAAGAATTTGAGTGGAGCTATACGTGCAAGAATTTCCAACCCTGCCCATGAAGACTCTCGAAGAGATCAAGAGCAGGTTTTCCAATCAACGCCAGTGGCGCGATTTCGTGGCCGCGGTGTCCGCGGTCCAAAGTTCGGTGAACTATTCGACGGTACGACACTTGCAGTTCGCGACGATGTTCTTCAACAGCGCATGGGCGCGCGCATCGGAGCATCTGAGGCAAGCGTTAAACGCTCCGGGTGCGTATACACGTTACAGTGGGTTTGGCGTAAGAAACCTGCGGGCGTGACAGCGGCGCGGCGCGACGCCGGCGAGTCCAGTCTCCGAGCCGCAGATCTCCTACCTGCTCAGTGACGGTACGTAATCGTCAGTCCGATGGTGCGGGGTCTGAAGGTGTAGTCCCGTTGTAGACGGCTGTTGCCGTCGCCCGGATTGATGGTCCAGTTATAGGCCGTGACCGTGTGCGAGTCGGTGAGATTGTCGACGAAGGCGGCAGCCTGCCAGTCGCCAAAGGTCATGCCGGCGCGCATCGAGGCAATATTGGTCGCCGGCAGCGTGTAATCCTGCGGGTCGAATTGCAGGGTTCTGGAGTCCTGGGAGGGCGACAACCAGGTATTGCGGCTTTCATATTCATCGTCGACACGAATGAACGACTGATGATTGAACAGCATGAATTTGTATTCGAGGCCGATAGTGGCGGTGAAGGGAGCACCGGGTTGGCCCGGCGGCTCGCCGCTGTTGCCCACGATGGCATCACCCGAGGAAGCGATCGGCGTCGAGCCGGAAGTAAATGTCGAGTCCTTGGTGTAGCGCGCGCTGGTGTAGCCGGTGGCGATTTCCGCGGTGAGACTGTCGGTTATCGCGATGTCGGCCTGAATGTCGCCGCCCTTGGCCACGGCGGTGCCCAGATTGTCGATGAATGAGATCTGGCAAATGGGCGGCACGACGGTCTGCTGGATGTTGTCCCAGCGGATGTAGTAGATACTGCTGGCGATCTTCACGCGATTGTCGATGTTGTTCTTGGCGCCCACTTCGAAGCTGTTGACCGTATCGGAGTTGAACGTCGGGGGCGACTGGGTAATACCGAAGTTCGCAAAGTCTTGTGCGCAGGCTGCTTGGGGAACGGGATTGTTGGCACCGCCCGGGCGAAAACCCTTCGCGTACGTGGCGTAGTACAGGTTCCGCGGATCGTATTGATATGAAAAGCTAACCTTGGGCGTAAAGGAATTCTCCTTCTGGCTGACATCGACCGTCTGCGGCGGCAGAAACAATTGCGGGCCCCCGGTATACGAGTCATTGGTGAACTTCGTCCATGAATAGCGCGCGCCCAGCGTGAGCTTGTACTGATCGGTAAAGGAATAAGTCCCCTCCGCGAACAGGGCATATTGCTTGTCCACCGCCCGGGTCTGCAGCCAATATGAATCATTTGGGAAGGCGGGGCTTTCCGGCACCGGATTGCCGTTTGGATCCACGAACCAGTCCGAGTATGGCAGCCCGGTGGCCGCCAGCGACAATTCGTTCAACAACGGATCGTGAATCTGCTCAAGATAGGTCTGGCGGTCCTCGCTGAAGAAAACCCCCGCGGTCCAGAACAGCTTCGAATCGGCATCGTTCGATTGCAGCCGGATCTCCTGGGTGATGTTCTGCTGATGGTTGTCGATCGAGTTCGGCGCGCGGTAATCGAGCGCCCCCGGCGGCAGATGCACACCGTTACCGTCCAGCAGGGGATAGGGCGTCGATGCCGGCGATGTTGAACCGTCGGGATTGAAGTTGAGGAACACCGCCGATTGATAGAAGCCAAGGTTGTACAACGTGCCTTCGTAACCGGTTTCTTCCTTGCGGTGATAGTAAGAGGTATTCGAGATGAGTTTGGCGAAGCCCAGATTCCCTTCGACCTTGATCGCGGCGAGGTAGAACCGATCCGGATCCGAGCGCAGATCAGGATCCGCGCTGACCAACTGATTGTTGCCCGGATTCGAATACAGCGGCCAGTAATCCTCGACATTGTTTCGATACCGGTCCTGATAGTAAATGCTGGGCGTTACCGTCCATTGATCCGCAGGCGCCCAGATGAAGGCGAGCCGGTACAACACGGTCTCATCGTAGTTGGCGTTCGACTGCGTGGTCTGCAGCGTCACCGGATTGATGTTGTCGATGTAGCCGCCGTCGCGCCGGTACCAGACCGTCAGGCGCGCGCCCAGCTTGTCATCGATCAGCGGCCCGCCCGCCGCAATGCCGCCTTCGTAGCTGATCGAGCCGCTCTGCGTATACGACACCTCTTCACGGCCATAGAAGCTGTTGGTGGTCAGACTGGGCTGGGTGGTGATATAGCGGACGGTGCCGCCTTCGGAGCCGGAGCCGAACAACGTGCCCTGCGGGCCGCGCAGCACCTCGACGCGGTCGATATCAAAAGCCTTCGGCAGCGCGTCGTCGGGGTTGAAGGCGGTGGCTCGGATCTGAATGGGCGTGTCGTCTATATAAATGCCGGTGGTGCCGGCGCCGCCACTGGAGGCGATGCCGCGAATGGCGATGTTGTTGGTGCCCGAAGTGTCGATATTGACCCCGGGCGTGAAGCGAACGATGTCCTGGAAATCCTTGATGCCGCGAATATCCATGGCATCTTGCGTCAGCGCCGTGATGCTCAAGGGAACCTTGCTGAGGCTTTCCTCGTGGCGGGTCGCGGTTACCGTGATTTCCTGCAGCGGTCCGGCGGCTTCGTCGACCGCAGCGGTATCCGCGTGGGATGCTGCCGTCGCAAACAGTGCCGCGAATGCGCAAAAGCCGGCGCAAGCGCCCGTTTTTCCGGCGTGGTCATTTTGCAACGCGCGAAGAGTGGCGAATTTCAACATGATGAATCCTTGGTGCCGCCAGCGATGTAAGCTCGTTTTGCGCCAAATCCCTGGCACATTGCAACATATCCGCAGGCTGGTTGAAAGGCCAAACCAAAAACAATACGTTGCTGACGCGCAACGAAGCAGCAGGCCAGCTGGCATCACCGATTGCGTTTGACTTGTGGGATCATGCCCAGGATGGATACTCCCGCCAGTCGCCCCAAGCGCAAGTCACTGAATCCCCTGCGGGCGCTGCTGCCCTTTTTACGTCCCTACCGGGGCGTCATGGTGGCTGCGGCGTGCGCGCTGCTGATCGCGAGCGGCGCCATGCTGGCGCTGCCGGTGGCCTTGAGCAAGGTCATCGATCATGGCATCGCCAACAAGGATGCCGGCACCATCAATTTGTATTTCATCGGCTTGCTGGCGGCCGCCGTGATATTTGGATTGTTCGCGGCGCTGCGATTTTACCTGGTGACCTGGGTGGGCGAGCGCGTGGTGGCGGATCTGCGGGTCGCAATTTACCGCAGCGTGGTGCGCATGGATCCCATGTTTTACGAGACCACGCAGGTCGGCGAGGTGCTATCGCGCCTGACCACCGACACCACGCTGGTGCAGTCCATTGCCGGCGTCAATTTATCGATCGTGCTGCGCTCCACGCTGAATCTTGTGGGCGCGCTGGTGCTGATGGGATTCACGAGTGGCAAGCTCATGGACGTGATTCTGTTGCTGATGCCGGTAGTGGTCGCACCGCTCATTGTCACGGGGCGGCGCGTTCGCGGCTTGTCCCGGGCCTCGCAGGATCGCATCGCCGATACCAGCGGTCTTGCGGGGGAGACCTTGAACGCCATCCAGACGGTGCAGGCGTTCACCCTGGAGGAACTGCAGAGCCAGCGCTACGCCAAGGCCGTGGAAAACAGCTTTGCCACTGCGGTACGGCGCACCAAGGTGCGTGCGGCGCTCACCGCCGTCGGCATCATGCTGGTGTTCGGCGGCATTACATTCGTGCTGTGGCTGGGGGCGCGCCAGGTTGTCGGCGGCTCCATGTCCGGCGGGCAACTGACGCAGTTTCTCGTGTACGCGGTGATTGTCGGCATGTCTGCCGCCGCCCTGACCGAGATGTGGGGCGAGATTCAGCGGGCCGCCGGCGCCATGGAGCGTTTGACCGAGCTGCTGCAGGCACGGCCGGTGATCCGCGCGCCGGAGCACCCTGTCGAGCTGCCGCCGCGGGTCAGCGGCGCGATTCGCTTCGACAATGTCACGTTCCACTATCCTTCGCGGCCGCAGCATGCCGCGCTCGTGAACTTCAGCCTGGAGGTGACGCCGGGTGAAACCATTGCGTTTGTCGGCCCATCGGGCGCGGGCAAGAGCACGACCTTCCAACTGTTGCTGCGCTTTTACGATCCTGATTCCGGCAGAGTGCTGATCGACGATCGGCGCCTCGCGGACTTGCGGCCCGAAGACCTGCGTAGCCAGATCGGGTTGGTGCCGCAGGAAACGGTGCTATTCGGCGCCAGTGCGCGCGAGAATATCCGCTACGGTCGTCCGACGGCCAGCGACGCTGAAATCGAGGCCGCCGCCGTTGCCGCGGCCGCCGACGAATTCCTGCGCAAACTGCCTCAAGGGTACGACACATTCCTCGGCGAGCGCGGCACGCGTTTATCGGGCGGCCAGCGCCAGCGCATCGCTTTGGCGCGCGCCATCCTCAAGAATCCTCCCATTCTCCTGCTCGATGAGGCCACCAGTTCCTTGGACGCGGAATCGGAGCGGTTGGTGCAAGAGGCGCTCGAGAAACTCATGCAGGGCCGCACCACCATCATCATCGCCCATCGGCTCGCGACCGTACTGAAAGCCGACCGCATTGTGGTTATGGATCACGGCCGCAAAATCGCGGTCGGCACTCACGCCGAATTGCTGGTGCACAGCCCTTTATACGCACGGCTTGCATCCCTGCAATTCGCTGCGGCGGCTGCCGAGTCGCTGGAGGCCGCGGAGGCGGCGCTGTAGAGGAGCGCGCTCCGCTACTTCAACAGGCCTTCTTCCTTGAGCGCTGCCTGCACCTTGGGTCGCTGCGCGATGCGCGCCTGATAGGCGGCGAGGGCCGGCCATCTCGCAAGATCGATTTTCACGATGCGCGTCCACTTCAATACCGTGAACAAATACGCGTCGGCTACGCTGAAGGTATTTCCGAGCAGGAAAGTCTTGTCGCCGAGAAAGCCAGTCAGCCAGTCGAATTTCTTGGTCAGCGCGTTGACACTGGCCTGTTTCATTTCGGCGGAGCTTTCGGGATTGAACAGCGGCGAGAATGCCTTGTGAACTTCCGACGTGATGTAGTTCAGCATTTCCATCAGTTGATAGCGCTCGAATGTGCCCGCGCGCGGCGCCAAGCCCGATTCCGGCTTTTGATCAGCCAGGTATTGAATGATCGCCGGTCCTTCGGTGAGTACGCGGCCGTCATCGAGCTCGACCGCCGGGACCGTGCCCTTCGAGTTGATGGTCAGATAGTCCGCGCCGCCTGCGGTTTTCTTGGTCTTAAGGTCGGTCTTTACCAGGGTGTACGGCAGCCCCGCTTCGAGCAGTACGATATGCGGCGATAGCGAACAGGCGCCGGGAGAGTAATAAAGTTTCATTTGCTGATCCTTGATGTGGGGCGGGGATAATATCAGTCACGCTCACCGGATCACGCGCCGCGCGGTGAAGAACCCTTGCGAATAAGGCGGCGCGGCAAGCGAGTCGATGCGCACGTAGCCGCCTCTCGAAGGTGCATGAACGAAGCGCTTATTGTCGAGCGCAATGGCGACGTGTAATTCCTTGTGCGCCAGCCGCATGAATATGAGATCGCCGACCTGCAAGTCCGCGCGTCGTACGGCCACGCCCAATCCCAGTTGCTCGGCGGCAGTACGCGGCACGCGAACGCCTGCGGCGGCGGCCGCGTAGAACACCAAGCCGCTGCAGTCGAAGCCGCCCGGTTCCGCGCCGCCGAATCGATACGGCTGACCGAGCATGGCGGTGGCGCCGTCAACCATCAAGGTGCGCTGATCCGGGGCTGGCGGTTGCGCAGCCGCTGCGCTCGGCTGCGCGGGCGTTGCAGGCGGCGGCGAAATGTTGTGCGGCGTGGCCGCGCATGCGCCGAGCATGATCGCTGCCGCGGCGGCGAGGACTGCCCTGATCAAGGCCGATTCAGGGAGCCTAGGGTCGTGGCCAATGCGGCGCCGACGATACCGGCTTCCGCGCGCATCGCACCGATGCATAGGCGCGCCTCACAGTGCAGTTTATCCATGAATTTCTCGG
>Ga0210383_10004221_pt1 | contig 12747 bp, 8 predicted proteins | sample IncBWC14OmetaG_FD_160072 | JGI IMG/M metagenome (GOLD analysis project Ga0210383, IMG submission 160072) | Forest soil microbial communities from Barre Woods Harvard Forest LTER site, Petersham, Massachusetts, United States - Inc-BW-C-14-O ...
TTTCGCCGCCAATGGAAGCGTATTGCGCCGCGAGGTCGAGCTGCGGCACCGCTTCGAACGACGGGCCGGCCATGGGAGGTGTGCTCATGTGTTGAGGTTTGCCGCCTTCAGTATACGTGAGCCTGACGCGATGGGGGATTCCCGGCCTGCTGGATATAATGATGCGGCACGATTCGAACGATGGAGTGCAACGTCGCAGTTCAAAGCCGTCATGTTCGCAAAACGCACAAATTGGAATCTGACGCTGAACCTGCTTAGCGAAGCGCTAGCGGCGCATCGCGCGGCAGGAAAGCCGTTGATTGACCTCACCGTTTCGAATCCCACCGAGTGCGGCTTAGCGTATGACACCGAAGCGATTCTGGGGGCGCTGCGGAACCCGGACTCGCTCAAGTACGAACCGAATGCGAAGGGGCTCGAACAGGCGCGGCAAGCGGTGACCGAGTATTACGCGGAGCGCGACGCAAACGTCGGCGTGGAAGACATTCTTCTTACCACCAGCACCAGCGAAGCCTATTCGTACGTCTTTCGAACGCTCTGCGATCCCGGCGACGAAATTCTGATTCCCTCGCCAAGTTATCCGCTGTTCGATTTCCTGGCAGATATTCAAGACGTGAAGCTGGTGCGCTATCCGCTGCTCTACGATCACGGATGGCTAAATGATTTTCATTCTTTGGAGCAGGCCATCACGTCGCGGACGCGCGGAGTGATCGTCGTTCACCCCAATAATCCGACCGGGCATTTCGTGAAGCCGGCGGAAATGGCCAGGTTGAATGCTATTTGTTCCGCACGGCAGTTGGCGATTATCGCCGATGAAGTCTTTCTCGATTTCGCGCTGGACGCCACAACGCAGCCCACGACCTTTGCGGGAAATCCGGCAGCGCTGACTTTCACGCTGAGTGGACTCTCGAAAATTTCCGGTCTGCCACAAATGAAGGCCGCTTGGTTGGTGGCAAGCGGACCTCAAGAGATGAAAAGGGAAGCCCTGGCCCGGCTGGAAGTCATCGCCGACACCTACCTTTCTATGAGCGCGCCGGCGCAACTGGCAATGCCGGCGTTCCTCCAGCAGCGACACAGTTTTCAGAAACAGTTGATCTCGCGCGTGCGGCGGAATCTGGGCCAACTGGACCGCTTGTTGGCCGGGCAACGCGTCTGCGAGCGGCTCGCTCTGGAAGGCGGCTGGTACGCCGTTCTGCGTGTCCCCGCTACGCGCTCGAACGAAGACCTTGCCTTGGACCTGCTCGCTACGAAAGGGGTCTTCGTGCACCCAGGTCATTTCTACGACTTCCCGGCTGATGGTTTTCTGATTGTCAGCCTCATTTGCCCAGAGCCGGAGTTCTCTCGAGGCGTGGCCAGCCTCCTCAGTTCTTTCGACTGAACGCATGCTCGGGAGCATTAAAACGCCCACGCTCAGGGTATAAGAGAGCCTTTCAGACTTCACAATCTGGTAGAACGACCGCCTCCCTCCTACAGTTAATGGAATAAAGAACTTCTAAATCGCCCATTCTGGTACCATTACCACCCCATCAAACAAAGAAGTTATTGGAACTTCATCTAAAAATGACATAAAGCATAGATTGGAAAGCACCTTGCATTACTTCCGAGCGGACCTGTGGTGGTCCAACGCTTTTCCATCCTCAAATTGACGTTGACGGGGGCAAAAGATATGAAACGTGTCCTGCCTGGGGGGGCTATACTGCCCTTCTGTTTGTCAGTGATCGCGATTGTGGTTCTGTTGTTCAGTCCGCTTGGAATTCAACCGGTGAAGGCGGACAACTTGTATGCAAAGATTCAGGGAACGGTAACGGACCCGACTGGAGCAGTGTTGTCTGGCGTGAAACTGACCGCCACCAACGTCGGGACCAATCTCGCGTATTCGGCGCAGACCAGCGCGGACGGAAACTACGTCTTCCTGAACCTGCCGATCGGCACGTACCGCGTTACGGCCACGAACTCCGGCTTCCGGACGTTCACCGCGACGGGTATTACGCTGGTTCTCGATCAGATTTTTGCCCTCAACATTAAGATGGAGTTGGGCCAGGTTTCCGAGCAGGTGCTGGTAGAAGCCTCGAACGTGCAGGTTGAAACGACCAACACGCAGCTCGGCACGGTCATCAACGGCGATACCATCGTGGATATGCCCCTGAACGGCCGCAACTGGACACAGTTGCAGCTGCTGCAGCCCGGCGTTATGGCTTCGTCCGACCGCTTTGGCACGTATTCGACGAACGGCAGCCAGACCCAGCAGAACAGCTTCCTGATCAACGGCCAGGATTCGAACGACCTGCCCCTCAATACTCCTCTCATCATCCCGAGCCCGGACGCCATCGCGGAATTCAGCATGGTCACGGACACTATCAATCCGGAATACGGCCGCAACTCCGGCGCCATCATGAACGCCGCGATTAAGTCCGGCACCAACAGCTTTCATGGGAGTGCTTTCGACTTCTACCGCGACACGTTCCTGAATACCTCGGATTTCTTCACGCGCTCCCCTGCCGTTTTCCATCAGAACCAGTTCGGGGGGACGGTTGGCGGGCCGATTTGGAAGAACCACACATTCTTCTTCTTCTCCTATCAGGGAACTCGGGCGCGCACCCCACAAACCTCAAATCAGCAAAACGTCTATTCTCAGGCGGAGCTGAACGGAGACTTCAGCCAAGGCGCGGACTTCGACAAGACCGCCGGCGTTCCATTTATCGCGGAGTCCACTACGACGGCCCCCATCGCTCTTTGGGGCGATAGCGCGTCCACATGTCCTGTCGGCGGACCGCAATGCGCGGCCAATAGCACTACCTTCGGGTCGCTATTCAGCACTGGCCATATTCCCACTGCAGATTTCAATGCGCTATCAATGAAGCTGGTGAATCAGTTTGTTCCGCTGCCAAACACAGGGGTGAACGGCTTCAACTTCACCGCCGTGGAGCCCAGCACGACCAATCAATACCTCTGGCAGGTGGACCACACCTTCAACTCCAAGGATTCCATCAGGACCTATGGATTCCTTTCAAGCAACCCGACTGAGGAAACGCTTCCGTTTACGGGAGCGACCTTGCCGGGTTTCCCCGAGGTGGACCAGCGCCATGCGAAGCAATTCACCGCATCGTGGAATCACGTTTTCAGCCCGAACGTTCTGAACGAATTGCGATTCGGCTACACGCGGTTTAATTTCGCGGCAGTAGAGCCGCAGACGCCGATCCTGCCATCCGCTTACGGGTTCACTGGCATCAACGTTCAGGATGCCGCAGGAGCAGGCCTCCCGGTCATTACCGTAGCTGGCAACGTGCAAGGACAAACCAACTTCACTCTCGGATTCAGCGCCAATGGACCGCAGCCACGTCTGGACCAGACGTACCAGCTCGACGACAACTTCAGCTACGTCCTGGGACGCCACACTCTTAAATTCGGCTATGATGGACGGCGCTTTCATGTGACGAATCCCTTCTTCTTCAACAATGACGGCGCCTTCGGTTTTACCACCAATGGCGTATTTAGCAGTGGGGTGGCGGGAGCAGACTTCCTGCTCGGGATCCCAGACAGTTATGCGCAAAGTAGCGGTGGCTTCATTGATGCGGGCGCGCAGGAACACTACATGTACGCCCAGGATTCGTGGAAGACCAGATCGGATCTTACGATTAACTACGGACTCGCGTGGCAGATCAACGGTCCCCTTACAGACCACTTCAATAACGGCCGAGCGATCAACTGCTTCCGGCCCGGCGAACAGTCTGCGATCTATCCAACGGCCCCAGTAGGATTGGTGTTTCCTGGAGATAATGGCTGCACCTCTTCCGGTATCTCCACCGGCTATACGCACTTTGCTCCACGCCTCGGATTTGCCTGGGCGCCTCATGCGAGCGGAGGACTCGGACGCCTGACCGGTGACCAAGGAAAGTTCTCTATTCGCGGTGGAGTGGGAATTTACTACAACCAAGTGGAAGAAGAGCTTTCACTGCAGAATCTCACCGCGCCACCGTTTTCGTTGAGCGACGGAGGCATCGGAGACGTCGGCGGGTCCCCGCAGTTTGCAAATCCGTTTACCGACATCGCTGGGCGCCCAATTGGGACCGGTGGGACTGCAACTCTCACGAACAAGTACCCGTTCACTCCGCCTCCTGCCGGAAGCCCGGTGGACTTCACCTTCTTCGAGCCTATGTCTCTAAACGTCCTCGACCCCAAGTTTGCAGTGCCCTATTCCGTGAACTATAACTTGACGATTCAACGCGAACTCCCCGGCCAGATGATTTTGTCGGTGGGATATGTTGGCTCGCAGGGTCGTCATCTGGAGCGCGCCTTCGAACTGAACACATCCACGCCCGGAGCCTGTGCAGCGGAACCTGCTTGTATCACCACAACTGGTGATCGCGCACAACAGGGGTTCTTCTTCGCACAGAACTTCAAGTATCCGGCCATCATCCCGGGAGCGCCCATCAATGAGCTGGTCTTTGGCTCGGTTGGGCAACAAGCCACGGACGGAGACTCCAAGTACAACTCGTTGCAGGCTAGCTTGAACAAGCGGATATCGCATGGGTTGAGCTTCTTGCTCTCCTATACGTATTCTCACGCAATGGACGACGGGTCCAGCTTTGAGAACTCTGCCTTTGGCGTGCGCGGCACAAACCCATTTCTCAATTCATTGAACTGGGGCAATTCCGCGTTCGACGCTCGGCAGCGCTTTGTGGCCAGCTACGATTACGAACTTCCGGTTCCCCATGCCCTTACAACCAATTCGGCCATGAGCCGGGTTTTTAAGGGCTGGAGGGTCGCGGGCAACACTACTTTCCAAACCGGTTTCCCGATTAACGTATCGGATTCCGGCTTCCGGTCGGGCACGTGCTGGGAGTTTTCGTTCTATGGATGCCCAGACAACCCCAACCAGGTGGCTCCAATCTCGATATTTAATCCTAGGGACCCCACGGCTCTCGGCCCCACCCAGCCGAAAGGAACGAAGTACTATTTCAGCCCCGCATCATTCGCGAAGGCAACTCCTGGAACGTTTGGCAATGCGGGCAGAGACTCGTTTGCCGGGCCAGGTTTGAACTTCACGAACTTGGGGCTCTACAAGGACATCCAAATCAAGGAACAGATGAGATTTGAGTTGAGACTCGAATCCTACAACACCTTCAACCACGTCAACTTCAACGCGCCTAGCTCGAACGTCAACTCCAGCCTGTTCGGGCAAATTACCAGCGACGGCAACATCGGTCCGCGCACTGTGCAGTTGGCAGGGAAGTTCTACTTCTAACCTTTAACCAAGCTGTATTCGGAAAAGGGCGTCCCGGTAAAACCGGGACGCCCTTTTCGTTTTCAAGCCGATCAATCTGTGGCGGAGATTGCCTGGGCGCGCTGACTTTACTCTCTAGCGCAGGCGGCCGGGAGGGTCGGCGGGGGAAGGCATGGCGGCGGACTTGTTGCCAGCTGCGGAATTGGCGGTGACGTTCACGGGTGCAGGGTTAGGCAGGCCGGCGCCGGCGTTCAACTCCACGTGATCTTTGCCGCAGGCGGGGCAGTAGCCTTTGCCGGTGTCTTCGTCGCGCAGGCTGGCGAGTTCGTAGCAGCCGCAGATGCAGTCGCAGTAGCCGGTTTCAGAAGCGGTTTTGATAGGGATAAGCGCCATAACAGGGAATAGTACGTTTTCCCACCATCTCTTGCAATAGTGGCCACAGAGTTTGGAGTGCGGCAGCCCTGCTGCCGCTTTTGCGGTCGCGAATGGACGGAAGTTGAAGCAAGCAAACCTTCAAACTCAAACCGGGTCTTCGCAAAGCTCCGTCCCCTGCAAATACACCGCGCTACAGGTTCTTCAGGTGGGCTAGCCGGAACGGCGAGCCCAGATTTTCGCGCAACTCGATCCAGTGCTGTTCCGGGATGGACATAAACACTTCCACGACACGCGGATCAAACTGGCTACCCGAACAGCGCCGAATCTCTTCGCGAGCATGGGACATGGGCAGCGCCCGGCGGTATGGGCGGTCGCTGATCATGGCATCCAGCGAATCGGCGATGGTGAATATGCGCGCGCCGAGAGGAATCTGGTCGCCCTTCAGCCCGCGAGGATAGCCCGAACCGTCAAAGAATTCCTGGTGGGCCAGCACAATCTCCGCCGCATCGCGGAGAAACGGGATGCGAATCAGCATGTTGTAGCCAATCTCGCAGTGTTCCCGCATTTTGTTCTTCTCGGCGTCATCCAACGGCCCCGGCTTGCGCAGAATGCTATCCGGAATAGCCATCTTGCCGATGTCGTGAAGAAAAGCCGCGCGCGCCAGAATCGGCAAATACAGCGCCGGGACCGGCATGGCCCGCGCAACCGAAATACAAAACGCCGTGACGCGCTGGCAATGTCCCTCGGTTTCGGCATCCTTCAAGTCCAGCGCGCTTCCCAGTGCCTCCAGAGTGTCGTCATACGACTGTTCCAGTTCCGTATTCTTCGCAATGAGCTGCGCGGTGCGCTCTTCCACCTTCTGTTCCAAGTCCCGCTGGTAATTGCGGTTCTCGATGACCAGGCGGCGATGCTGCAGCGCGCGGCCCACGCCAAGAAAGAGCTGGTCTTTCTCGAACGGCTTCAGGATGTAGTCATAGGCGCCGCGCCGAATGGCCTCCAGCGCTGTGGAAATATCGTGGATGGCCGTGACCATGATCACCGGCACTTCCGGATCGTATTGCCGCATCCATTCCAGCAGCTTGATGCCGTCCATTTCCGGCATGATCATGTCGCTCAAGACGAGATCCGGCGTCAGCTTCTTAATTTGTTCCTGGGCGACGCGGCCGTTCTGCACTGCGGTGCAGCGGTACCCTTTTGATTCCAGCATCGTGGAAACCACTTCACGAATGGCTTCTTCGTCATCCACGACCAGTATGTTTTCGATCTCCACGTCGGTCCGCCCCCATTAGGCATTATATGTGACGGCACAGAGGAATGGTGGGGGCCTTGCCCACTTAGAAAATAGCGTGTTAGCGTCAGAACAATAGCTATTCAGCAGGGCTTCTCGCCGTCCAAAGCAAGTCTCGCGGCAGCAACGACGCCGCAGTGGCGGCAATTCCGGCCGGGAGGCGGCGCAACGTGTTGGGAAATCAGGGCCTACTCGGCATCGCTTTCTTCGAGGCGACCGCCTTCATCATTCTGCTGGTCCTGTTTCTGGTATTCCGCCGCGATCAGCATTCTGCGTTTTTCCGGTCCTGGCTGGGCGGTTGGTGCTGTTTTACGCTCTCCTCGTTGTGCGAAGTGGCCTTCTTGATCCGGCCATTCTCCGGCATGCATCTGGCGCTGCTTGTTGCGCAAGCCGCCGCGCTGTTGCTGTTCCTCCTGTCGGTGATGCAGTGCTCCGCCGGTTCGGACCGGCGCATCTTGTCGGTAATCCCCCTGATTGGCTTGATTCTAGCGGTGATCTACTACATCGAACGAACCGGCCCCCAAGAGTTTGCTTCGGTCCACTGGGAAACCTCCATTCTTGAGAGCGCCATCTGCTTCGTCGCGGGCTGGATGATGTTGCGGCCCGCGATGGCCCGCCGCGGCCATGGTACCCAGCTTCTTGGCGGGATCTTTCTTTTGAGCGGACTGCATGGGCTGGACCGCCCGAACTGGCCGGAACACCCCTTGTTTTTGTTACGCGTAGCCTTCGACCATTTTCTGGGCGTGGCACTGGGCATCGCCATGGTGGTCGTTGTTCTGGAAGGCGCGCGAAGCCGCACCGAGGAATTGAACGATAAAATGCGGCGCCTGACGCTGCTGACCGCCGCGAGCACGCAAACCCTGTCCGTTCAGGAGGTCATGGATCAAGTTCTTTCCCAGCTGGTCGAGAGCCTGGGCGCCACGCACGGTATCGTCCGATTGCTGGAAGGCGAAGGGAAGGCGGCCCAGCTGGTGGCCCGCGCCACAGTTGGTTTTGACAAAGCGTTTCTAACGCGCTACGCGAAGCTCTCCGCCACGGAGCCCTGGGCACAACAAATCTTGAAGGGCCACTGCCAAGTCCTGCAATCCGAGGAGGAAGAGGATCTGGCAGCGCGCCAGAGAATCGGTGAGGCCGGTTTGAAAGGCTTGGTCACGCTGCCGCTTCCTGGCAAGAGCGGACCACTCGGCGTCCTTGCGGTCGGTTCCACGCAAAACGTACGGTTCCAAACTGATGAGCTGTCCTACCTCGTGAATATTGCCAACCTGCTGGGCTTGACGCTGCAGAATGTCCGGCTGTTTGAACAGGTGAATACGGTTCAACAGCAGTGGGAATATACGTTTGATTCCATTGGCGACCCGATTTTGGTGCACGACCGCCAGGGTCGCATCCTGCGAAGCAATCAAAGGCTGACCGACTTGCTGGGCCGCGAAGGCAACGTGCTGGTCGGCCGCAGCGTCACGGAGCTTCTTTCCGCCAAAAACGCCGCTTACAAAATCTGCCCGTACTGCGAAGGAGTTGCAGGCGAAGGCGACGAACCTGACCCGTGGTTGTCAGGCTATTTCCTGTCATCGAATTCCACATTTACTGATCCATCGGAACGTCAGCTTGGCACCGTCCACGTTCTGAAAGACATCACTGATCGCAAGCGCGCCGAAGAAAAATACCGCACACTAGTCTCCAGCGTGCAGGAAGGCGTTTTCATTTCCACTCCGCAGGGTCACTTCCTCGATTTCAACGACGCGCTAATGCGCATGACCGGGTACGAGTCTCGCGAGGAATTGATGGGAATTGACATCCCCACTGTATTCTACGTGAACAATTACGATCGCGAGAGACTGAAGAAACTGTTGGAACAACATGGCTCGGTTGCCGATTTTGAATTCGATATGCGGCGCAAAGACGGTGAGGTCCGCACGATGCTGGAGTCTTCCATCGCCGTGCGCGATGCCGCGGGCAGCGTCACCGCGTATCAAGGGTTCTTGCTGGACATCACGGAACGGAAGCAAGCGGAACACGAAATCCGCCGCCGCAATCGCGAATTGTTGGTGTTGAACTCGATCGCCCAGACGCTGACCGAGTCGATGGACTTAAGCGATTCGCTGCACAGAACCTTGCGGCAGATGGCCGAGCTCTTCAGCCTGGACGCCACCTCGCTCTATCTTTTCGAGCAGGAAGGCACACAGTTGCGGCGCATCGCCGCAGTTGGCCATCGCTCGGAATATTCAAGGCATTTCCCGGCGGTAGCGGTCAAGCCGGAGCTGATGCAGCACATCCGAGCGGTCCACGCGACTTTTCTTTCCGCGCAAGGCCTGCCGCTGCCACCGGTTTTCCGGGATGCACAGCAGAAAGAAGAAATTCTTGCGGCCTACATCGTCGTTCTTTGGTCCAAAGATCGTGTCATTGGCGGTCTCGTGGTTGGCAGCCGCACGCCGCGTGAGTTTTCGTCGGCGGACGTCAACTTGCTCATTGCCGTAGGCAGCCAGATTTCCAGCGCCATCGAGCGCACCACGCTCTACGAAGAAACGCGCCAGGCGTATGACAATCTGCGCCGCACACAGGAGCAGTTGGTTCATAGCGAAAAACTGGCCGCCGTAGGCCAATTGATTTCCGGCGTTGCGCACGAACTGAATAACCCGCTGACGGCCATCCTCGGGTACAGCCAATTGCTCACCTCCAGCGGCCAAATGGGCCCGCAGGGAATGGAATACTCCGACAAACTGTACAAGCAAGCTCAGCGCACGCACCGCATCGTCCAGAATCTCTTGAGTTTTGCCCGTCAGCACAAACCCGAGCGCATGCCGGTGCGCATCAACCAGGTCGTCGAAGACACCTTGGCGCTCCGCGACTACGACCTCCGCATGAGCAACATCCGCGTAAACCTGGAACTGGCCCCCGACCTGCCGGTGACCGCCGCCGATCCTTACCAATTGCAACAGGTCTTTTTGAATTTAGTTAACAACGCCGTGGACGCGATCCTGGAACGCTCCACCGACGGCGACTTGTGGGTCCGCACTGGAGCGAACGGCGACAAGTTGTTCATCGAGTTCACCGACAGCGGTCCAGGCGTGCAAGACGCTTCCCGCGTCTTCGATCCTTTCTACACCACGAAACCGGTCGGCAAAGGAACCGGTCTGGGTTTGAGTATTTGCTACGGCATTATCACGGAGCACGGTGGCACAATTCGCGTGCGGAATATTCCGACGCGCGGCGCGTCCTTTACTATTGAACTGCCCTTCCAGCCCGCGGCCCTGGCGCAATCCTCGGAGCCCGGACAATCAAGAGTCCCCGGCAAAGATGGCCGCATTCTGCTTGTAGACCGCGATGACTCCGTACTCGAGGCGGTCGGCGCCTTCCTGCGCGGTCGCGATCATCGCGTTCAGACCGCGAAGGATACTCACGCAGCCCGTGCACTTCTAGAAAAAGAGGAATTCGATATCGTGGTGGCCGATCTGCAAGTTTGTGACGCTCCCAACGGAGAGCACCTGGCAGAATGGCTGGCGCAACAGAAGCCCGCTCTTGCGCGCAGAGTGATCTGGATGTCTGCGGCGCTGCGTTCCAGAAGCGAGGGAGATAAGATTGCCGCGAGCGGCTGTCCGATTCTTCAAAAGCCCTTCAAAGCCAGCGATCTGCTTGCGGCAGTGGATGAACTCTTACAAAGCAGCGTCCATGTCGCTCCCGTTGAGCGATGAGGCTAGCTTTGCCGCGAGAGCGGCGCGCTCACCCATTTCTCTCACCGCAGTTTCCATTCGAACGCTCAAAGCGCTCAAGAGTTCACTCAAATCCTCCAGTTGCGGGATAGGCGCGAGTCCCGCCCACAGCAGCAAACGAATCATGGAATAACGCCACGCGAACTCCATTGTCAGGCGGAACCTTTCAAATTCCTGCATCGCCGCCAGCTTAGGTGACAACTTGGCGATGATGCTTGCCATTCGCAGCAGGCTTTCGAATTCCGTTCGCAGTGCCGATAAATAGGTCAACGCGACGTGCCGTCGTTCCCGCCGCACTCGTCTCACCAGTTCTTTCGGCCCTCTTTGCGCCAGGAACTCAAAATCCGTTTTTCCCAAAGCCTGTTGAATCGCAGGCAGAAAACTTACGTGCCGTTTTCCAGTCTCTTGCAGCGCGTTCGGGACAGCCTCCGGCCCCCGAGGCCGCGCAGGTCCGCGCAATGCCCAGGCGAGTAGGAGCAGCAATACAACAACGAGCCCTGTGAAGAAAAACATGCTGAAGCTCATCGCCGCGGCTCCCTTGGTTTCCAGAATCGGCTGAGCTTTTCATTGAGCGCGCGCAATCGAGCGTTAATCTCTGGCGTAACCGATTCGTAAACGCCGGACGCGACCAGCGGTTCTTCCGGGAGAGCTTCTTTCAGCGGATTCCGAAGGGCCCAGGTCCACACCAGCAAACTCGCGAGGAAGGAGAGTATCCCGAGAAGATTCCACAATCCTGCGTAACGATACAGGAACCGATCCAGAAACGTGTTGTTAACGACGGAGAAGCACGAGTACAGGCAGAAACCCAACGCGAGAGAACGATCCGAAGCCATTGCAAGCACATCGTAATAGCGCGCGAACAGCAACAGCATCACAATTACGACGGCGATGGATAGCTCCAGACTCCGGTCAACAGCCGGCAGTGCCAGTTCCCACTTACGCCGCGCAGCAAAACTGGAATACACCATCACGAGCAATGCAGATGCGCACAGAACGCGCCAGACGAGAGCCCAAACCCCGCGGTAGCGCGCCAGCATGTGCCGGCACAACTCGGTGACTGCGAGAGCGCGCGCGACGGTCACCACACCCTGGGAGCTCCAGCCGAACAGCCACATGTTTCTGGAAGTGTAGCCCCATCGGCGCGAAGCAATATAAAAGGACACCGCCTGAGCCAGGTTCACAAGATTGTAGCCCGTGAAAACCGGATAGACGCGGTAGTTTTCACGGGCTATCAGCAAGGTCAGGAGAATGATCCCGATGCCGACGTTTACCGGCCACAAGACCTGCTGAATGTGCGCCAGCTGCTGCATGAAGGGCGCATCGTAACATGTTTATACGTACCGCGTAAGTACTCTCGATACCCCGCCGCCTTAGGCGCATAGTACTGGGCCATCGAGAGTTGTTTTCCGCTCCGGACGATTAGAGAACTCTTATGCGCCCAGGGGACCGTTCCCAAGTTGACCAGAAGGAGTGGAAAACGAGTTGGCCAACGCGCCAAAGCTCATGGGCGGTTGCGGCGGCGGAGGAAGTGGAGGAAACGGATTGCCATCGGCGATCAACGTGGCGGGCGGGTTGGGCGGAAGAGGTGGAAACGGATTCCCATCGGAACGCAGAGTGGGGTTGGTCAGGGCCGGATTATCCGGAGAGTGGTTGACGAAACAAGCAACCGGAAGTACGATGAGCACGAAAGCCAGTGAAAGCGCAATCAGACTTGCCATTTTTTTCATGGGTGATGCCTCCTGCTAGGCAGAATGCGGAGGCACAGCCGTGACAGGCGGCTAGGTTTGAAAACGTTCTGTCCTCGGAACACACCACCATATGGCAGCCTTGACACAACTCCAGCAGAACCGAAGAATCGTCCAGGATTTCACACTGACGACGCTGGCGGGCATACCCGGGCTATTCGCCCGGCTGATCTACATGGGTTCTTTGCGGGATCTTTGCAGTGGCAGGTATGAACACGCGGGGCTGGCCGCCTTGTATCCGGACGAGGCTCTCCAGCAGGCTTTGCAGCTATGTCACGAGCAGATTTTTGAGCGGATTCTGGAAACGCCGCTCTTCGGCCAGTATGAGGACTTGCGCGCTTGCCTGGCTACCATGCAGGGCGGGCTATCCGGGGCGGTAACCCACTGGCACCGCATGGAGTCTTACCGCGT
>Ga0210383_10004222_pt1 | contig 12746 bp, 6 predicted proteins | sample IncBWC14OmetaG_FD_160072 | JGI IMG/M metagenome (GOLD analysis project Ga0210383, IMG submission 160072) | Forest soil microbial communities from Barre Woods Harvard Forest LTER site, Petersham, Massachusetts, United States - Inc-BW-C-14-O ...
GAGCTTTTTATGAACGATAAGGAAAAAGCCGCGCTCGGATCGATTGCCGCCTCCGCGGCGCTCACCGCCGCCAAGGCGGTGGTCGGTGTCCTCACCGGCTCGCTGGCGATCCTCTCGGAAGCCGGCCACTCGCTGTTGGATCTTGCCGCGACGGTGCTGACCTATGTCGCAGTGCGCGTTTCCGGCAAGCCGGCCGACGCCGAGCACCAATACGGCCACGGCAAGATCGAAAGCGTGGCGGCGCTGGCCGAAACCGCGCTGCTGTTTTTGCTCGCCGCCGGCGTGGCTTTCGAATCCGTGCAGCGGCTGTTCGGCGGGCAGGCTCACATGGTCGAGGCGACGCCGTACGCCTTCGCCGTCATCGCGGTCTCGATCGTGGTCGATTTCTTTCGCGCCCGCACGCTGCAACGCGTCGCCGAAAAAACCTCGAGCCAGGCGCTGGAAGCGGACGCGCTGCATTTTTCCTCCGACATGTGGTCGTCGATCGCGGTGCTGATCGGGCTTGGCGGCGTGGCGCTCGGCTATCCGCCGGCCGACGCCATCGCCGCGCTGGTGGTCGCGGTGTTCATCTGTGTCGCCGGCTGGCGGCTCGGCCGGCGCACCATCGACGCGTTGACCGACACGGCACCAGCCGGCGTCAGCGAGCGGGTCGCGGCGATCGCCCGGCCGGTGCCCGGCGTCGTCGGCGTCGAACGCGTGCGCATACGGCCGGCTGGCGCGGTGCTGTTTGTCGAGCTTGCCGTCGGCGTCAGCCGCACGCTGCCGCTCGATCGTGTCACCACGATCAAGGATCGGCTGACGCGCGCCATCCGCGCCGAATTTCCGCAGGCCGAAGTCACCATCATCACCGAGCCGCGCGCTCTCGACAACGAGACGGTGCGCGAACGGGTGATGCTGATCGCACGCAACAGCGGGCTTGCCGTGCATCATGTCGCCGTGCAGGCGCTGGCCGATCGCCTGTCGGTGTCGACCGATCTGGAGGTCGACGGCACGATGCCGCTTGCGGCCGCGCACGAGACCGCAAGCCGGCTCGAAGAAGCGATCCGCGAGGAATTGGGGCCTGAGGTCGAGGTCGAAACTCACATCGAGCCATTGCCGGCCGCGCTGCTTGCCGGCCGCGATGCCGCGGTGGCGCGCGTTGCCGAAATCCGCGAAGCCTTGGCCTCGCTCGCCAGCGGCCTCGCCGGGCTCGGCGAAGTGCACCACGTCCGCGCCCGCGAAACCGCCGACGGCGAGATCGTCAATTTTCATTGCCGCGTCGACCCGGCCTTGTCGGTCAGTGCGGTGCACGACCTGGTCGACGGCATCGAGCGCGGCTTGCGGCGGCGCTTCCCCACCATCACGCGCGTCATTGGCCACGCCGAGCCGCGGCGCACGGCCTGAATGTGTTCGCAAGCGCAGCAGGCCAACGGTTGCGCGGCGCGAATCGCGCGAGGCCCATCGGGCTGAATGCAGCGCAGCAATATCTCTGAACCATTCTCAGATGAATGAATTTTCACATTGGCGATTTTCAGATGAATGAACCTTCACGTGGATGAACGTCTTCGCCGCGAACAAGCGCGTCACACTTGCCAAACCGCTAACAAATTCCGGCGAATCTGCCTTCGCTCATTTTTGTACACTCCGCTCGCACAATCAGTCGCATCGCGCGTAGACAACGGGCCGAATGGTGCTATCATGCCGAGGCTTTTTTCGATTATTGGCTCGATACTTCTCCTTGAACTCTGGCTCAGCTGAACTCTGGCTCACAAGTATGGAGGCCCAACTATGGCGCAAACGAAGAAGCGAAAGCGTGGAGGAAAGACTCTTCCCGCATTAGGAATTGCCGGCGTCGCCGGTTTGTCGTTGTCGCTGACTGGCGCAGCATCTGCGTCGACCGATATAGCGGCGACGGACTTGCAGTCGCAGAATGTCACGCCGAAACATGAAATCTTCCTCGGTGAGGAAGAAATCTCCGACGTGAGCTTGTCGACGTTCTACGTGTTCGACAAGGAAAATGCCAAGTCGCAGTTCGGCGACAAACTTGCCTGGGGCAGGTGTGGCGGCTGCGGTGGTTGCGGCGGTTGCGGCTGCTGCTTCCGCTGGGGACGTTGCGCCGTCTGCTAATCTGCGGCACTTTCCGAACTGCATTGACAGACCCTAAGTCTTATGGCCGGCTTGACGATTGTCGAGCCGGCCAGTTTCGTCTTGTCCGCGACGTATTTATCGCTGACGTATCTGCCGGTGATGCGCTTGTCCGCGACGAATTTGTTGGCGACGCGTGTAGGCGCAGATTGGGCTTGCGTATGAGAGGTTAGTCTTGGCGAGAAGCAGTGGAGAGGGAGCGAAGCGCTCAAACCCGCTGGAACACTGGTCCCCGGCGCCGATCCGGGACGGCGGTGGGGTTGCGCGCGCCGATCGCGACGCCCAAGCGCGCGCGAACAGCTCTGCCCTGCGTAACAGCAAAGACGTTCCGCGCTTTGCGCCGAATTTCAGCGTCTATGTGTTGCCGCCGGATTCCGTGTGCCTTTACTCCGAAGACCGGAAGTTCTTCCTTCACGGCACGCTCTATTGCGGAGTGGCCGCGGCAATCGGCGAAGGCGGCAAGAGCTTTCGCGAAATCGTTCGCGAATTGGAGCCGCATTTCCCAGCCGACAAGATCGAGGAAGCCCTCAAGCGCCTGGTTGACCGCCGCTATCTCGTTTTGGCGCCGCGGTCACGCGCTGCATCACGCTCCCGCTCTGCCGCCGACCAGGCGGCCGCTTATTGGGCAAGCCTCGGCGTGCCGCCGGAGGTCGCGAACGAAAACCTGAAGAAATGCTCCGTGCGCATTCAATCGATCGACGTGCAGGGCGCCAAGGAACTCGGCGCTGCGCTCGCCGGGCTCGGCGTTCGCGTCGTCAAGGGCAAGGCTGATCTCACGGCCACGCTGGTGAACGACTATCTCGAAGGAAAACTGGCGGCGTTGAACCGGCAACATTTGTCCGACCGCACGCCCTGGCTGCTGGTCCAGCCATCCGGCATCTTTCCTTTGGTGGGCCCGGTGCTGCGTCCGGGCGACGGCGCTTGCTGGATGTGTCTGGCCGATCGCATGGCGCGCAACCGCGAGGTCAAGGCGCTGCTCGATCGCCGACAGGCGCACCGCGTTGCCACCTCGCCGCTGGCCCGGCATCCGTTCGGAGAGAGTGGCATTCAGCTGGCGGCGGTCGAAATCGCCAAAGCGATCGCCACCGGGTTCCGCACCGATTTGCGCGACCACATTGTAAGCCTCGACCTATTGGGCTCGAGCGTCGTCAAGCATTTCGTCTCCGCCCGCCCGCAATGTCCGGCTTGCGGCAAGAAGAAGCTGCGCGATCCACGCCGCGCGCCAGTGCCCATCGAGCTTCAGACCGGCAACAAGCTGATCATGACCAGCGGCGGCTACCGCAGCGTTTCCTCCGCGGGCACAGTGGCGCGTTTCAAGAAGCACGTCAGTCCCCTCACCGGCGTGGTTTCGCGTCTCGAGCGGGTCGATGCCGACTTGCCGTTGAACACCAACTACGTCGCCAAGCACAATTTCGCCGGACGGCCTGAGTCCATCGAGGAGCTCAAGTCCGGATTGTTCGGCGGCAGTTTCGGCAAGGGCTCTACCGCCGAGCAGGGCGAGGCCAGCGCGCTGATGGAAGCGATCGAGCGCTATTCCGGCATTTATCAGGGCGACGAAATCCGCTTGACGCGGCGTTTCACGGATTTCCCGGCCGGCGACGCGATCACGCCGAACGACGTCATGCTGTTCAGCGACGCGCAATACCGGCAGTACGACGCGCCGAACCACGATCACGAAGGTACGCCGACACCGGCCCCGTTCGATCCATCGGCCGAGATCGATTGGTCGCCGGCCTGGTCGCTGCGCGACCAGCGCTTCAGATATCTGCCGACCAGCATGCTGTATTTTTTCTACAACAGCGGCTTCGCCCCCGGCCTGATCCACGCCGATTCCAACGGTTGCGCCGCCGGCAATACCATCGAGGAAGCTATCGTCCAGGGATTCCTGGAATTGGTCGAACGCGATTCCTACGCCATCTGGTGGTACAACCGCTTGCAGCGGGCGGAATTGGATCTGAGCGCCTGCGACGATTCCTATGTCCGCGATCTGCGAAATCAGCTTGGCGAGACCGGGCGGCGGGTGTGGGTGCTTGATATCACCCATGACCTCGGCATTCCGAGCTATGTGGCGATATCGCACTCATTGGAAAACGCGATGGACTTTGTCGAGTTCGGCTCCGGCTCGCATTTCGACGCACGCATCGCGCTGTTGCGCTCGCTGACCGAGCTGAACCAATTTCTGTCGATCGGCCTTGTCGGGCTTCGCGATGCTGCGGGAGGCGGCCACGAGGGCGCCGCGCCATGGCGGCTGCAGGATCATCCGTATTTGCTGCCGAACGGCCATCCCGCGGTGCGGCCGGACTTCGGCTCGAAGTTCGGCATGCTCGACACGCGCGAGCAGGTGCTGGCCTGCGTGAACCTGGTCAAGCGCGCCGGCCTCGATTTCCTCGTGCTCGATCAAACCCGCCCTGATATCGAAGTGCCGGTGGTGCGCGTGATCGTTCCGGGGCTACGGCATTTCTATCGGCGGTACGCGCCGGGCCGGCTTTACGATGTGCCGATTCAGCTCGGATGGCTTGACCGGCCGGTGCCGGAAAGCGAACTCAACCCGCTCTTCCCCAAGACCTAGGTCTTGCGTTGCGCGCGCCGGCGAAAAAGAGCGGGCGGCGGGCGGGCTCAGCTATCCTGACGGCGAGGCTTCTGGGTCACGTCACGCTGGACGCGCGCGCCAACGGCGACATTGCGGCAAGCTTCGGGGGCTATTCGCTCCCCCTCGGGAAGTTCAGCGCCAGCGCGGCGGAGCGCGCGCAAAAGCTGCGTACGGGTCTGCCACTTGATTCATTTGCATCGTTAAGCCGCACCGTCGACAAGGAAATCAACCAACTGGTCCGCCGACTCGCGATACGCGGGCTGTTGGAGTATGCGCTTACGCGATCGCGACACGGCGACGACCTCGTCGTCATCGAACCGCAGGCCCCGGACTATTGGCCGCAAATTTCTGCGCACCGCGAGACCGACATGGTCGTGCTGTCGCGCTTCGCCTACATGCGGCGGCGCGCCGGCGACATGGTGCTTGAATCGCCGCGCGCCCGCGCCTTGTTCAAAATGTGCGATCCGAAGACTGCGGGCGCGCTGGCGATGTTGTCAACGCCGCAGCAAATCCGAAAGCTACGCCGGCAAACTGGCTTTCCAGGACTCGAGCTTCTGGGTTTGCTCGTCGACTGCCAAATTCTTTTCAAAGTCGGCGCTGCCGACGCCGGCCTGCGGCCGGCCGAAGGCGACGAACATCTGGTCCTGTGGGACTTTCACGACTTGCTGTTTCATACCCGCAGCACCGAGGGCCGGCATGCCAATCCCGCGGGCGGCGTCTACGCATTTGCCGATGTCATCTCTTCACCGCCGGCGGCGCGGCCCTCTTGGCCCGGACACAAAATCGACCTGCAGCCTTTCTCGGCTCAACAACCCGAAGCCATGGCGCCGACCGCGAAGCTCCTGCGCGAGCGCCATTCGACACGCGACTTCGATGCGGCGCGGCCGATCACGCTCGCCGAGCTGTCGCGATTTCTCGATGGCGCCGCGCGCGTCCTTGGGACATTCAGCACAACGGCAAGCGATGACGGTCCGGCCTTCACTTACGTGGTACGGCCATATCCTTCAGGCGGCAGCAGCCACGAACTCGAGCTCTATCTCGCGGTCGACAAGTGCGAGGGGCTGGCGCGCGGCTTCTATCATTACGACGCCGGCGAGCATGCGCTGGTGCCGATCGACGTCCCGATGCCTGAATTCGAAGCGCTGCTGCAGGGCGGCCAATTCGCTATGGACGCATCGGGCGTGCCGCAGATCCTGATCACGATCGCCGCGCGCTTTGGCCGGGTCGCATGGAAATACAGCTCGATCGCCTACTCGCTTATTCTCAAAGACACCGGCGTCTTGATGCAGACCCTCTATCTGATGGCGACCGATCTGGGACTCGGCGGCTGCGCCATCGGCAGCAACCATATCGAGCTGTTCGCAAGGCTGACGGGCCTCGAATTTCACATCGAGGGCCCGGTCGGTCTGTTTGCGCTTGGCCGCGGCAAAGCCACCACTGCCTCCGGCTGATCACCTCACCAAGACCAGCGGCGGCTGCGCGGGTCGGAAGGATCGCGCGGTGCGGTGCGCTCGAAATATCCGACCGCCCTGCTGGCCCGCGCGCCCATCAGCGCGAACATGGCGCCTTGGGGATCGGTCGCGCGCAAGATCCAGCCACCGGGCACTGCAGCGGGGCCCTCGATGATCTTTCCGCCGGCGGCCTTGACTCGCTCAGCCGCGACATCGATGTCCGGCACATCAAAGTAATAAAGCCAGAACGGGACCGGCACCTCGGCCGGCTTGGTGAAGATGCCGCCGATGGCACGGCCGCCGACTGAGAACAGCTGATAGGTGCCCATCGGACCAGTCTCGGCATCCCCTTTGCGCCAGTCGAAAAGAGTACCGTAGAAGGCAACCGCCTTCTCCCAATCGATGGCGAGCAACTCGTGCCAGCCGACGCGGCCGGGTTGACCGAACTCGGCAGGCTGCTCCTGTTCCGGATTTTGCGATTTGATCAGCGCCAGCATTGCGGCTTGCGGATCGGTAATGACCGAAAAGCGGCTGAAGTTGGCGACGTCGGTCGGCGCGAGTTGCACGGCACCGCCAAGCTTTTTGGTCAGCTCGGTCGCCGCATCGACGTCGTCGACGGCGACATAGCCCATCCAGGACGGCATCGCGCCGCGCCGCCTTGCTTCGTCCGACAGCGTCATCAGCCCGCTGACCGGGGCTGCGCCGACGGTAAATACGATATAAGCCCGGCCGGGCATCGAAACGTCCTGCGTTCCCCAGCCGACCACTTCGGTGTAGAAGGCCGCTGCCCCCTCCACGTCCGTCGTATGCAACTCGTACCAGACGAAACGGCCGTGAAGGTTGGCCACGACGCTCTTGCTCCCACTTGTCGGCTTACTGCTATCTGCCGGCGCGTTCCGGCTCAAGGGATCAGCACCGCCGCACCCTCGAACCGGCCGGCGCGCAAATCGCCGAGCGCGGTGTTCGCTTGGTCGAGCGGATAGCGCGTCACCTGCATCTTGATGCCGGCGCGCGGCGCGATCGCCAGAAATTCATGCGCGTCCCGGCGGGTGAGATTGGCCACGGAAACGAGCTGGCGCTCCTCCCACAGCAGGCGATAGGGAAAGCTCGGGATATCCGACATATGAATTCCGCCGCACACGACGCGACCGCCTTTCTTCACCGCCGCCAGAGCCGCCGGCACCAGCGCGCCAACCGGTGCGAAGATGATCGCCGCATCGAGCGGCTCGGGCGGCATCTCGTCAGAGCCGCCGGCCCAGACGGCGCCCAGCGAGCGCGCGAAGCTCTGCGACGGCGCATCGCCCGGCCGGGTGAAAGCATAGACGCGCCGCCCCTGCCACGCGTCGACCTGAGCCAGGATGTGGGCGGCGGCGCCAAAACCAAATAATCCAAGCGTTGTGCCCTCGCCGGCCATGCGGTAGCTGCGCCAGCCGATCAGGCCGGCGCACAGCAGCGGCGCCGTCGCCGCGGCGTCAAGATTCTCGGGCAACGGGTAGCAGAAGCGCGCATTGGCCAGCGTGTGCGTCGCGTAGCCGCCATCGCGGGTGTAGCCGGTGAAAGTCGGCGCGTCGCACAGATTCTCCCGCCCCGATCGGCAAAACGGGCAGACGCCGCAGGCGGCGCCGAGCCACGGCACGCCAACGCGCGTGCCGACCGTGACGCCGGCCACGCTTGCGCCGACCGCGGCGATGCGACCGACAATCTCGTGCCCGGGCACGATCGGTAATTTGGGATCGGGAAGCTCGCCGTCGACCACGTGCAGATCGGTGCGGCAGACGCCGCAGGCTGCAACCTCGATCAGAACCTCGCCCGCCGTCAGCTGTGGAACCGGCCACTCGCGCATGGCAAGCGGCGTTTGCGGCCGATCAAGAACCATCGCGCGCATTGTTGACATACCGCACCTGTACCCTGGATTGAGCCTCGGCGAAATCCGCGGCCAGCGCGCGAACCGCTCGATCGTTCCCGGATTTCGCTTTGCTCAATCCGGGCTGCAAGCCTGACGCTTTCAATTGCGGCGCAAAACTTCTACATCAAGCCATGCGCACCGAAGAACCCCGCCCGATCCGCCTCAAGGACTATCGACCGCCGGACTGGATCATCGAAACCGTCGATCTCGACGTTTCGCTCGATCCCACGGCAACCACGGTGCGCGCCAAGCTTAAGCTCAAGCCCAACGGCACGCCGGCGCCGCTGGTGCTTGATGGCGACGAACTCAAGCTCCGTTCGCTGTCGCTCGACGGCAGGCCGCTGCCGAGCGAAAGCTTCATCGCCACGCCCGAGCGCCTCACCATCGCGCAGCCGCCGAACCGGCCGTTCACGCTCGAGATCGAGACCGTCATCGACCCCGCCGCCAACACCCAGCTGATGGGCCTCTACCGCGCCGGCACCACGTATTGCACGCAATGCGAGGCGGAAGGTTTCCGCCGCATCACCTATTTCCTCGACCGTCCGGACGTGATGGCGGTCTACACCACGCGCATCGAGGCCGACAAGAAAGAGGCGCCGGTTCTGCTCTCCAACGGAAATCTGATCGCCAAGGGCGACGTGCCGGGCACCGACCGGCACTTCGCGCTGTGGCACGACCCGTTCAAGAAGCCCTGCTACCTGTTCGCGCTGGTCGGTGGCGATCTGGCTTGCGTCGCCGACAGCTTTCGCACCATGTCCGGCCGCGATGTGACGCTGCATATCTATGTGGAGCCCGGCAAGGAAGAACGCTGCTTCTACGCCATGGACAGCCTCAAGCGCGCCATGCGCTGGGACGAACAGGGGTTCGGACGCGAGTACGATCTCGACATTTTCATGATCGTTGCAGTCTCCGCCTTCAATATGGGGGCGATGGAGAACAAGGGCCTTAACATCTTCAACGACAAATATGTCTTGGCCTCGCCGGCGACCGCGACCGACACCGACTACGCCCACATCGAGGCGGTGATCGCCCACGAATATTTCCACAACTGGACCGGCGATCGCATCACCTGCCGCGATTGGTTTCAGCTTTGCCTGAAGGAAGGGCTCACGGTCTTTCGCGACGAGGAGTTTTCCGCCGATCAGCGTTCGCGCGCGGTGGAGCGGATCGGCGACGTGCGCGCGCTGCGCTCGCACCAGTTCGTCGAGGACGCCGGTCCCCTCGCCCATCCGGTGCGGCCCGAGCTCTATCACGAGATCAACAACTTCTACACCACGACGGTCTACGACAAAGGTGGCGAAGTCGTACGCATGATCAAGGTCCTGCTCGGGCTGGATCTGTTTCGCAAGGGCATGGACCTCTATTTCGACCGGCACGACGGCGAGGCGGCGACCGTCGAGCAATTCGTGCAATGCTTCGCCGACGTCTCGGGCCGCGATTTTTCGCAATTCATGCTGTGGTACACGCAAGCCGGCACGCCGGAAGTGGTGGTGGCGCCGCACTACGACGCGAATGCCGAGACCTACCGGCTCGACATCAGCCAGTCGGTGCCGCCGACGCCGGGCCAGCCGGACAAAAAGCCGATGGTGATCCCGCTCGCCGTCGGACTGGTCGGCAAGGACGGCGGCGATCTGCCGCTCGCGCTCAACGGCAGCATGCTGCCGCGCGGCTTATTGGAAATGACCGCGCCGGCCCAAAGCTTCGTCTTTACCGGCGTCAGCGAACCGCCGATGCCCTCGATCAATCGCGGTTTTTCGGCGCCGATCAAGCTCGCACTGCCGATCGAGCCGAGCGAACTTCGCTTCCTGGCCGCGCACGATCGCGACCCGTTCAATCGCTGGCAGGCGGTGCAGACGCTGGCAATGTCGATTCTGACCGACAATGTCGCCGCGGTGCGCAATTACGCCTCGACTCGCGAAGACGATGGCCTCTCGCATGCGCTGAGCGCGATCCTCGCCGATCCGGCACTGGAACCGGCTTTCATCGCGCTGACGCTCACGCCACCGAGCGAGCCCGACATCGCGCGCGAGATCGGGCGAGATGTCGATCCCGACGCCGTCTTTGCCGCGCGCCGGCACTTGCGCGCAGCCATCGGCCGGCAGCTCGGCGCCGCATTGGCGGAAACCTACCGCCGTATGATCACGCCCGGCCCGTATCGTCCGGATGCCGAGAGCGCCGGCCGACGCGCGCTCAAAAATGTTTGCCTCGGCCTGTTGGCGGCAACCGAGGACGATCAAGTCATCAAGCTGGCGCTCGCCCAGTATAACGGCGCCGACAATATGACCGACCGCATGGCGGCGCTCGACATCCTTTCGCTGCATGATCGACCCGAGCGCGCGCAGGCGTTGGACGATTTCTACCGACGTTACGCCGACGATCCGCTGATCATCGACAAGTGGCTGGCGCTGCAGGCGGCCATTCCTGAGCCGGCGACGCTCGATCGCGTCCGCGCGCTGACCTCGCATCCGGCTTTCTCGATGGCCAATCCGAACCGCGTGCGGGCGCTGATCGGCTCGTTCGCGCAGGTCAATCACACCCAGTTCAACCGGGTCGATGGTACTGGTTACGATTTCATCGCTGACGCCGTGCTCGGGCTCGATCCGAAGAATCCGCAAGTCGCGGCGCGGCTGATGGGCGCGTTCCGCTCATGGCGGGCGCTCGAGCCAAAACGACGGGCGGCCGCGGAAGCGACGTTGCGCCGGGTCGCCGCCGCGCCGGCGCTGTCGCGCGACGTCCACGATATCGTCGCGCGCACGCTCGCGGATAGCTGAGCACGGCCTCACCGGACCTAACCCACGCTCATTTCCCGTTTGCCGCAATCAAATTGATCTGTATCAACATCTGCTGCGCCGATGCGACACATGGTTGCAACCACAGAGCCCTATTAGCTCTGGGCATGTTCGTGTGCGGCGCCGCTGCACGCGATCGTTGGCAGGATCGAAACGCCGGGGAGCGGTCGATGTGGGAGACAGCGCGCGCCCAGTTGCGTGAATGGTACATCGTCATAGTCGGTGTCGCTCTGATCGCGGGCGGCTTTTTTCTCGCTTCGCATCAGCCGTCATCGACCGCGCCATCGTCGACCGCACTATCCTCGGCCGCGCCGTCGGAATCGCTCAATCCGACAAGTCGCCGCCTTCTCAGCCCGCCCAAGTTTCACAGCCGGCTCATTCGGCTGGGCCTTCAGCGACGTCCACACCAAGCGAGCATTTACCTTCGCCCGCCCCCTCCGCTCCGGCCGATCGCGAGGCCGCTGCCGATACTGTTGCGCAGGCGGCGCACGAGCACGGCATGGCGCAAACGATGAGTCACGAAAACTGCATGCAGCACATGGCGGGCCACGAAAATTGCACGACCAACATGATGGCTGCCGCGGACGCTCAAACGAACACGCCAGCTCAGCCCATCGCGGCAGCCGCGCCACCGGCCGGCGGCGATCCGGCCGCAGGCCGGTTGGCGTTTCGAAAATGCCAGGCTTGCCATTCGATGGAGCCAGGCAAAGCGATTCTCGGCCCTTCGCTCGCCGGTCTCATCGGACGCAAAGCCGGGTCCGAAGCCGGCTATAGTTATTCGCCGGCCCTGAAACAGGCCAACATTGTGTGGGACGCCAAAACGCTTGATGCTTATCTGAGCGACCCGCAGAAATTCATCCCGGGAAACAAGATGCCGTTCCCGGGGCTGAAGACCGATCACGATCGCGCCGATATCATCGCCTTCTTCGTCGCGGCTGCTGGCGGCGGTGCGCCACCGGCCGCAGCCGCCGCGCCACCGGCCGCCACGGCGCAACAAACACCGGCGCCCAATCAAGGCGCGCAGGCTCCGCCCAACGCTGACGCCAGCTATATCTCATCAGATGCCAAATACACCCTGCGCTCGGGTATTGCGGAAGGCCGCATGGTCTATGTCGGCGTCGGCGGTTCGATCGACGGCAAGGTCAATCCGGTGTTGACAGCCGTTGCGGGGCAGGTGGTCGAACTCACGTTGATCAATGGCGAGGGCGCGGAGCATGATATCGTCTTCCCCGACCAAAACGCTAAGTCGCCGCGGGTGACGGGAAAAGGATCAAGTACCACCATCGCATTTCGCGCCGAGAAATCGGGCGACTTCATCTATTTCTGCGGCGTCCCCGGACATCAGCTCGCAGGCATGCAGGGCCAATTCATCGTCACGTCGCGACCCCCGCCCCAGACGCTGGTCGAAGCCGACATCTCGCGCGAGCCGACCGACTTGCCGCCGCCGATCGGCAAGCGTGAACCGCAGACCGTCCGCGTCGATCTGCTCAGCGTCGAAGTCGAAGGTCGGTTGGCGGAGGGAACCACCTTCGGCTACTGGACGTTCAACGGCAAGGTTCCCGGACCGTTCATTCGCGTCAAGGTCGGCGACACCGTCGATATTCATCTGAAGAATTCCGCCGACAGCGCGATGATTCATTCGGTGGACTTCCACGCCACGACCGGACCGGGCGGCGGCGCCGCCGCGTTGCAGGTCGATCCGGGCCACGAAAAGTCGATGACCTGGAAAGCGCTGGTGCCGGGTCTTTTCGTCTACCATTGTGCCACACCGATGGTTTCCGAGCACATCGCCAACGGCATGTACGGTCTCATCCTGGTCGAGCCGGAGGATGGACTGCCGCCGGTCGACCGCGAGTTCTATGTGACGCAAGGGGAGATCTACACCG
>Ga0210383_10004223_pt1 | contig 12745 bp, 8 predicted proteins | sample IncBWC14OmetaG_FD_160072 | JGI IMG/M metagenome (GOLD analysis project Ga0210383, IMG submission 160072) | Forest soil microbial communities from Barre Woods Harvard Forest LTER site, Petersham, Massachusetts, United States - Inc-BW-C-14-O ...
CGACTTCTCGCGCCTGCTCCGAAGGAGAACCAATGGCCACTGCCGCTGGACTCACCGAAGTGGTGCTCTACGACACGCTGGTGAACTACCTCGTTTCGATGGCGCGCACCGTCGAAGGAGCCATGAATCGCGCGCTCGACGCCATTGTGAGCCTCGAGAATCCCCGCACGTCGGCATTGCCCGGAGAAGTGTTCCTCCTTGAACCGCGCATCAACGAAATGGAAATCGTGATTGACGAGCACGCCATCCGGCTGCTGCGCCGCGGCTCGTTCTCGGACGACGAAATGCGCCTGATCGTCGCGGCCCTAAAAATTACAAACGATCTCGAACGCATCGGCGACCTGGCCGTGAATCTGGCGGAGCGAGTAGTCTCCCTCCGCGAAATCCAGGGTGCGCAGGTTCCCGAAGAGCTTGCTCCCATGGCTTCCGCCGTGCGGGCCATGGTCACCAAGAGCCTCGGAGCGTTGATTTTCCGGAACGTGGAAATGGCTACTCTGGTTCTCGAAAGCGATGACGTCGTGGATCAGTACCGCGACCGCATCTTCGAACAGCTTCTCCAGCGCATGACCCAAGAGCCCACGCTCGTGAGCCCTGGCCTGCAATTCATTTTGGCCACGCGCCACCTGGAGCGCATCGCCGACCACGCCACGAACATCGCCGAGGACATCATCTACTGGGTCCGTGGACTCGATGTCCGCCATGGGCGCGGTTTTGCAGTTCGACCCGAGGAGACCGAGGAGTCTTCCGCCGGGGATGCGGACATAACGGAGAATTCACACAGCCTTCATTCGGATGTGAACCCGGACTGCCACACTGAACGGGCTTGATCTTCACCTAACGTCCTACCTTGGGGACCGGTGCACCCCTGGCTCCGGTCCCTTTTCCCCTCCCTCGAACATCGGGAATCATCCCCCAAGGCATCCCCTTGACCCCCGCGCGCAGTCCTACTATCTTGAGAAGAGAGTCTAAAATGCATTCGTTTGCTGACAGCCGCGACAATGCCTCCGCATCGAATAGGCGCGTGTGCGTCTGTTTTCTTCTCGTTTTCTTTCTTCTCTACAATCCGTTTGCCGCTTCGCGGAGTTCGGCTAATATCTTGAACGTCGGCCATCCGGCAAGTCACCGCGCAACGGTTGGCGCGTCCGAGTTGCAACATTTTTCATTCGCAGATGGGCAAGACCGCCTTTCCGTCCACGATAATGCTGCTGTGGCAACCTCCATGTATTTTCCGATCGACTCCGCCCGATCTCTCCAATATCTGGCGCAGGTGCTTTGTCCCCAGCAGCAGTTTTTTGGCTCCAGCCTGTGGTTCCGGCCGCCGCCAACACTCTAGTCAAGTTTCGATCCCGTTGAACTTTTTGCGTTGCCGTGGGCATCTAAAGACGGCGACACTCGGTTTTGTAGGCCCTCGTGAACATTCTGCGGGTGTCTGATTCCAGACCAATCCATCTCGGTCCGGTTTCACACCTAGCCCGGGATTAACGCATGACAAAAAAAAAGCTGTTCATTGTTCTATTCGTTCTTGTCGGCGGCTCTTTCGCTGTCTGGCGCTGGATTGCGCGCACCTCCACCGAAGCCGATGATCGCAACCACCCGGTGCTCACCACCGCCGCCGTGGCTGTTGTGAGGCGGCAAGACCTGGGTGACACGCTCACGGTCTCCGGCGCCTTCAAGCCGTTTCAGGATATTGATGTGCACGCGAAAGTGGCGGGCTACATTCGCAAGATCTATGTGGACGTCGGCGATCACGTCAAAGAAGGACAAACGCTGGCAGTCCTCGAAGTCCCGGAACTTGCCGCCCAACTTGCCGGCGCCGATGCGGCGGCTCGCGCCGCGCAAGAACAAATTCGCCGGGCGCAGGGCGACTTGGATCGCGCGCAGTCGACCCATTCTGCAGCGCATTCGGCTTACAAACGGCTTAAGCAGGCCGCTGACTCGCAAGCAGGACTCGTCGCACAGCAGGAAGTGGATGACTCGCAAGCCAAGGATTTGGAGACCCAAGCTCAGGTTTCTAGCGCGGTGGCGGCGCTGTCCGCGGCCCGGCAGCAGCTCGAGGTAGCGCAAGCCACGCAAAAACAGTACGCCGCTCTTTCGGAGTATACGCGCATCACAGCGCCCTTCGCAGGGGTGATCACCGTGCGGTACGCCGACACCGGATCTCTTATTGCCGCAGGAACTGCGTCGACGACGCAGTCTACGCCGGTGGTGCGGCTCGCGCAGATTTCCGTACTACGGTTGGTCCTGCAGATTCCAGAGTCCGTAGCTCCACACATCCACGTCGGTGGCTCGATAAAAGCGCATGTGCAATCTCTGAATGAGGATTACGAGGGCAAAGTATCGCGGTTTGCGGATTCCCTGGACCAACAGACCCGCACCATGGAGACGGAGGTGGATTTTCAAAATTCCGGCGGCCGGATGATGCCGGGCATGTTCTGCGAGACTTATTTTGTTCACGACAAGAAACAGAATGTGCTCACGATTCCGATTGAGGCGGTCAATCGCGTTGGCGATGAGACTAGCGTGCTCGTTCTGGACTCGCAGAATGTCATCGCCGCTCGTCCCGTCAAGCTGGGCCAGGAAGGCGCCACGCATGTCGAGATTTTATCGGGGCTGAGCGAAGGCGAGCGTGTCATCGACGGCAATCTCGGCGAGTTTACGCCCGGACAAAAAGTCTCACCGAAAGTGGTTGAGGCTGGGTCCGCGAGTCAGGCGGGAACGCGCTAATGCCCAAGTTTGCGCTTGCTTATCCCTATTTCATCATCATGTTATGCCTGGTCGTCGCCGTCGTGGGCGTAACGACGGTTATGCGCATGCCGGTGGACCTCTTTCCGCAAATCAACATTCCCGTAGTAGTTGTGGCCACGTTTTACTCCGGAATGCCTCCGCAGCAGATCGAAGCGGACATCACCAATACGTTTGAACGTTTTTTTACCCTGGGCAGCAATATCGACCACATCGAGTCCCGCTCTCTGACCGGCGTCAGCCTCATCAAAATCTACTTCAAACCCGGCACCGATTCGAACGCGGCGCTGAGCAATATCGCGAATCTGGCGATGGCCGACCTGCGGCGTCTTCCGCCCGGCACTTTGCCGCCGGTGGTGTTGAAGTTTGACGCTTCCAGCTTACCGGTGTGCCTGGTCACCTTAAAGGGGCAGGGGCTCAATGAAACGCGTTTGAAAGATCTGGCCCAGTTCCAAGTGCGCAATCAGATTGCCAACGTGCAAGGCGCCTCCGTGCCTCAGCCCTTCGGAGGCACATATCGTCAAATTCAGGTCTACGTCGACCCCGTCAAACTAGAAGCTCATCAACTTAGCCTGATGGACGTGGTTCGCGCCATCAACGAGTCAAACCTGATCCTCCCTGCCGGAGACGTACGCATCGGCGACAGGGACTACAACATCTATGCCAACACGCAGGTTGCAGCTGTCGACGAGATCAACCGCTTTCCTCTTAAAACCGTTGGTCTCGGATCCGTCCTGGTGGGCGATATCGGCAAAGCCGAAGATGCGGGTGCTATTCAAACCAACATCGTGCGGATTGACGGCCAACACTCCGTTTATATTCCCATCCTGAAGCAAGGCGGAAACAGCAACACCATCTCCATCGTCGAGGGCATCAAGGAAGCCACGAAACACCTAGTGGACATCCCCGACGTGCTTAAGACGGCGGTTGTTTTCGATCAGTCCAATTTCGTCAAGCTGGCCATCAAGAATTTGCTTAAAGAGGGCGGTATCGGGCTGCTCCTCACAGGTTTGATGATTCTGCTCTTCTTGGGAAGTCCACGAGCCACCTTCGCGGTCCTCCTCTCTATTCCGCTTTCTGCCCTGGCGTGCTTTCTGATCATGAACGGCATGGGCGGCTCCATCAACACCATGCTCCTCGGCGGCCTGGCGCTGGCCTTTTCGAGGCTCATTGACGACTCCGTGGTGGTCCTTGAAAACATCTTCCGCTTCATGGAGAGCGGGGCCACTCCGCGGGAGGCCGCCGAAAAGGGCGGCATGGAAGTCGCCTTAGCGGTGCTGGCAGCAACTTCCACCACTTCCATCGTGTTTTTTCCGGTTACCTTATTCTACGGAGTCAGCCGCTATCTATTCATCGATCTCGCCCTGGGCGTGGTTCTCTCCATTTTTGCTTCCTACATTTTCGCCATGACCGTTGTGCCGCTTTATTGCGCCACCTTCATCCGCATTCAGCACAATGAGGTGCACGGGGAAAGCAGCAAAAAATCCTTTCTTGCCCGCATCGTGCAACGATTCAACGCTTCCTTCCTGAAGCTCTTGCTCTACTACGACAAAGTGGTGGAGAAGGCGCTCGATCGTCCCAAGCGCACCGTGGCGATCATCGCGGGCGCTATTCTGTTTGTGGTGGCTGTCCTGTTTCCCTTTGTTGGCACGGCATATTTTCCGCGGACGGATCCGGGCGAATTCGTCATCAACGTCAAAGCCCCTACCGGGACCCGCCTGGAGCTCACGGACAACTACGTCGCCAAGGTCGAGGACGACATACGCCAGATCGTATCGCGCGACGATCTAGACATGATTGTCTCGAATATCGGAACTACACCCGACCTTTCCGCCATCTATACCAGCAACTCCGCCATGCATACAGCGTTCGTGCTGGTGAGCCTGCATGAGGGGCACAGGGTTGGGAGTTACGAATACATGGACCGTGTCCGCCGGAAGCTCGCCACGGACCTGCCGGAGCTAAGCGTCTACTTTCAGGCCGGTGGACTGGTGGATTCGGTCGTGAATCAAGGGCTACCCGCTCCGCTGGACATTCAAATCAGCGACAACGACATGAACGAGGCGTACGGCATTGCGCGCAACATCGCATCGGAGCTCAAGCATTCCAAGAACGTGAATGACGTCCTGATTCCGCAGGACATCGATTATCCGGGCCTGGAGCTGAACATTGATCGAGAACAAACCAGTCAACTGGGACTGACGCCGCAGAGCGTAGTGAACAACGTCATCACCGCGCTCACTTCCGACGGGATGATCGCCCCGAGTTATTGGGTCGATCCCAAGACAGGCAACAACTACATGGTGACCGTGCAGTACTTCAATCAGAAAATCGGCTCGATGACCATGTCCGATTTCAAAAACATTCCGCTGCGCGCGGACAATTCCAAGATGTCCACGCCGCTTCAATCGGTTGCCAGGATCGAGCCGATCAGCACGCCAACCGAAGTCGATCACTATCAGATTCGCCGCGTCATCGACGTGTACGTGATGCCCACGACCGAGGACCTTGGCGCAGTCAGCAAGGAAGTCAATACGCTCGTGGATGGGATTAAGACCGGGAAAAATGTCCGCGTCACCGTGCGGGGAGCGGCGGTCGGGATGAATGAATCGTTCAAGCGTTTTGGGATCGGCCTGATCCTTTCCATCGTCCTCGTTTATCTGATCCTGATGGCCCAGTTCCGTTCTTTCGTGAACCCCCTCATCATCCTTGCGGCCATTCCTCCGGGCTTGGCGGGAGTCGTTCTCACTCTCTTCGTGACGCATACGACGCTCAATATCATGTCCCTCATGGGAGTCATCATGATGACGGGCATCGTGGTTTCGAACAGCATTCTGATCGTGGAGTTCTCCGGCATCCTGCACGAGCGTGGCATGACGCTGCGCGCCGCCGTCGTCGAAGCGTGCAAGGTGCGCTTGCGCCCGATTCTGATGACCTCGCTCGCAACGCTCCTGGGGCTCTTGCCCATGGCCTTCGGTATTGAGGCCGGAAGCGAACAATATGCACCGTTGGCGCGCGCGGTCATTGGAGGGCTCGCCATTTCGGTCGTCGTCACCGTTTTCCTGGTGCCCGCCGTATACCTCATCGTTCACGGCCCCAAAGAGATGCTTGCCGAGGAGGCAAAGCCATGAGCCACGGATTGCTGAGAGCTTCCATTCTTTTGGCATGCTGCCCTCTGGCTCTGGCGGTTCGCGCCCAGCCGCAGTCCGCTCAAACACCGGCCACTCGTCCATCCGCGCCTTCTTCGGATTCGCCGCAGGGCAATCCGATTTCCCTGACCCTCCGGCAAACGGAAGCCCTCGCCCTAAAAAACAACCCGCAAATCACCATTGGGAAGTTACGCGCCTTGGTGGCGCGTCAGTACGTACGCGAAGCGCGCTCGGCGTTGTTGCCAACTGCCGCTCTCAGCGTAACCGCAGTGGACTCCAATCCGGGCAGCCGCATGAGCGCAGGATTTCTAAACAATTCGATCCTATACCCGCGCGCCGCGGCGGGAGTGAGCGTCAGCCAGTTAGTCACTGATTTCGGCCGTTCCACGAGTCTTCTATCGAGTTCGGAGTATCAGGCCAAAGCGGAAGATCAAAATGCCGCGGCCACGACTGCCGACATTACTCTGGCCGTTGACCAGGCCTTTTACAACGTGCTGGAAACCAAGGCCCTGGTGGTCGTCGCGCAGCAAACCGTCGAAGCTCGCCAGCTATTCGTGGACAAGATCAAGGCGCTCACGGATGCCAAGCTCAAGTCGGATTTGGATCTGAGTTTTGCGCGCGTCGATCTCGCCCGGGGAAAGCTTCTTCTGTTGGAAGCGCAGAACAATTATCAGACCTCCCTCGCTGGACTTTCTGCCATCCTCGGTTTTCCCGACGAACAGAATTTCCAACTGGTCGAGGAATCGGTTGCCGTCGCGCCTCCCACGCTGGACGTTCTGCCATTAATCCAGCAAGCTTTGCAGCAGCGCCCGGAAGTCCTCGCGCTTCAGGACCAGGTCCAAGCCGCGCAAAAGTTCGGCAGCGCCGAGCATGATCTTTGGCGTCCCACGGTCAGTGCTCTCGGCGTCGTCGGTGAAGCGCCGGTTCGCGACAATCACATCTCCAACTGGTACGGCGCTGTAGGCGTGAATATCAACATCCCGGTCTTCAACGGCTTCCTCTATAACGCACGCGCCAAGGCTGCGGACCTGGAAACCGAAGTGAATCGGCAAAAACTGGCGGACCTTCGCAACAACATCGCCCGCGATGTTCGAAACTCCTGGCAGGACACCAACCGCGCGTACGAACGCCTTTCGGTTACCCAGCAGTTGCGGGACGAAGCCAGCCTGTCCCTGAACCTCGCGCAGGCTCGATACAACCTCGGACTCGGCTCCATCGTCGAGTTCAGTCAGGCCGAACTTCAGAAAACCGAGGCGGACATCGCCGACACCGATGCCAAATACCAATATCGCTTGACCGAAATCGTCCTCGCCTATACCATCTCCGCACCGAAATAGGTCCATCCTCGCGGTGCAGTGGGGAAGCCGCCCTGCGGAGTTTGCAGATGACTCGGTTTTTCCTTGGGTCTGTCAATGGAAGAGGTGTTCGCCGGACGCCGTTATTTCGGTTTCTCTCGACCTTTGCCAGTCGCTGTTGAACCATCGAGAAATCCGCAACCTCTGATACGTCAATGGTTTCCCGTGAATTCCTTGCCATTGTTACAGGATATTCACATTCGGTTGACGTAACTGTAAGACAGGGCCTTTACCTTCTGGCGCGGGGTGGTACGCATTTTTTTCGGTATTTTAAGTAGCAGGTCGAATTTTGCTCCAAAGAGAGAGGAAATGAAAAAACTAGCTGCACTCACATTATCGATGTTCCTCGTTTACGGAACTGCACTTGCCGATACACCTAAAGAGGCCGATGCGCAGCCTGCCAAGGCAGCTCCGCCGGCGAAGCCCAAACCGGCCAAGAAGGCTGACAAAACCGATGCAGCCGTTGCGGCCCAACTTGAGGAGCTCCGCCAAGCGCTTCAGTCGCAGCAGGAGCAACTTCAGATGCTGAAGGAAGAACTGGCCAAGCGCGATCGTCAGATCGACGAAGCGCGCGAAGCCGCAGCAGCAGCAAATGCGCGTGCGGCCGAAGCCAGCACCAAGGCGACGGAAGCAGTGAATTCCACGGCTGAAGTGAAGTCCACCACGGCCACGCTCAATTCCACCGTTAGCGATTTGAAGGCCAGCAACGAAGTCCTCAAGACTACCGTGGCCACCGAACAGGCCGACGCCCAGAAATCCTCGGACGAAGGTCCGACCGCCATCCGCTACAAGGGAATTACGATTACACCGGGTGGCTTCCTCGCGGCAGAAACGGTATATCGCACCCGCGCAGAAAGCGCCGATATTAATACCCAATTCTCGGGTATTCCCTTCAACGCGGCCGATCTCGCGCACGTTAGCGAAAATAACTTCACTGCTCGCCAGACCCGCCTCACCATGCTCGCACAGGGCAAAGTAGGCTCGGCCAATCTGGCTGGTTACGTCGAAGGCGACTTCCTGGGTGCAGGCACCACTTCCAACAATCGGCAGACCAACAGCTACGTTTTCCGTATGCGGCAATTGTTCGCGCAGGCCGCCTTCGAAAACGGCGCGACCATCACCGGCGGCCAGATGTGGAGCTTGGCAACGGAAACCAAGAAGGGTCTTATCAATCGCCAGGAAGACCTGCCTATGATGATTGACCCGCAGTACGTGGTGGGCTTCACCTGGGCTCGCCAGTATGGTTTCCGCGTGGTGAAAGACTTCGGCGGCAAATTCGCGCTGGGCTTCTCCGTGGAAGGCCCACAGGCCACCATCGGCGGCCGCGGCTTCTCCTCTGTTACCACTATCAATGACGCCGCCGCACCTGCCACCATCATCACTGCGGGCACCACCACCGGCACGACCGGGAACTTTTTTCTCAACGCTCCTGGTCTTAGCGCGGGCCTCTACAACGCCTTCGACTCGACGGGCTATACCGTCAATAAGGCTCCGGACTTGATCTTCAAGGCTGCTGCCGACCCGGGTTTCGGTCACTACGAACTGTTCGGGATCGTCAGCTTCTTCCGCGATCGCGTTTATCCCTGCGGCGTGGTCGGCACGCAAGCAGGCGATACCGTTCCCGGGACCAGCGCCCCAGTTACCTGCCTCGTAAACGGGACCCCATCATCGGTCGTCAGCAGCTTCGGCGCTACAAACACCAGCACCACCGGTGGCGGCGTTGGCGCCAGCGCTCTCTGGTCTGTTTTCAACAAGAAGGTAGACTTCGGCGCCAAGGCCGTTGCCGGCGACGGTATCGGCCGGTATGGCTCCGCGCAGCTGGCGGACGCCACCGCTCGTCCCGATGGCTCTCTCTCCCTGATCCGCACGGCTCACGGCTTGGGAAGGATCGAGTTGCACCCCACTCCCAAGCTCGATATCTACGGCTACTATGGCGCAGAGTACGCCTGGCGCGCCGGCTATCAGGGTTACAACGTAATCACTGTCGTCAAGACGCCGGCGATTCCACAAGCGGGAGGCACAACCATTCCGGCCACCACCACGACCACCATCAAAACGAACCAAATCGGTGGTTACGGCAACTTTGCCGCCACCAATACAGGCTGCGCCACGGAAGGCGTGCCTCTCAATGACTTCAACACGTCGTCCGGGTCCAACTGCGCCGGCGACATCCGCCTCATCCAGGAAGGCACTCTGGGCTTCTGGTACAAGTTCTACCAGGGTCCAAAGGGCCGCTTCCAAGTGGGCATGCAATATTCCTACCTGGCCAAGGTTGGCTGGTCGGGCACGGGTGGTGTGGCCGCTGGTGGGGCCGCCATCTCGCCGAAGGCCGACGACAACATGGTCTTCACTTCTTTCCGCTACTACCTGCCGTAGTCGAGGTAAGGAAACTGGCGGCCCGTCCCTCCCCTGGGGACGGAAAAAGGGGCAGCTCTTCACCGGGCTGCCCTTTTTTATTTTGCGGTCGCAGGATTTCAATCACGCGGAAGTTGCGGTTGCACTAAGAAAACAAACCGCTTGCAGTGTTTCCATTGGGTCTCGGGCGATTCAACAAATTCCGCCGGAATTGTAACAATCCTGTAACAAGGAAGAGCGACACTTCTCTGTATCTTCTCAAGTCGAGTCAAGCAGGAGAGAATCCAGATGAAGCGAATAGCAGGGATGCTCGTCGTTGTTCTAGCGCTCGCAGGAATCCTGTGGGCGGACAGCGCGCTTTCTATTACCGGTGCCGGCGCCACTTTCCCTTATCCCATGTATTCCAAGTGGTTTGACGAGTACCACAAGAAAAACACCAATATTGAGATCAACTATCAATCCATTGGGTCAGGCGGGGGCATCAAGCAAGTCACTGAGGGCACCGTGGATTTTGGCGCGTCCGATGGTCCCATGAACGACGATCAGCTCAAGGCATTTCAAGATAAGCATGGATTCGGAATCCTGCACTTTCCCACAGTGCTAGGCGCTGACGTACCGGCTTATAACATTCCTGGTATCACAGTAGAACTTAATTTCACGCAAGATGCTATTTCGGGTATTTTCTTGGGCAAGATTACAAAATGGAATGATCCCGCCATTGCGGGCCCCAATAAACGCGTACGTCTGCCCGCGGACGACATCGTTGTGGTACATCGGTCGGATGGCAGTGGCACGACTTACATATGGACCGACTATCTTTCGAAGATCAGCGACGAATGGAAGAACAAGGTAGGAAAAGGAACATCGGTCAACTGGCCTGTTGGTCTTGGTGGCAAGGGCAACGAGGGCGTGGCTGGCACGATCAAGAATACGCCGGATTCCTTTGGCTATGTTGAGCTCATCTACGCCATCCAGAACAAGATGCCTTACGGCCTTGTGAAGAACTCCTCCGGCGCTTTTATCAAGGCAGACCTTGCGAGCGTCACTGCCGCTGCTGCAGGCGCAGCAAAAAATATGCCGGACGATTTCCGCGTTTCCATCACGGATGCTCCCGGCAAGACGGCTTACCCAATCTCCAGCTTTACATGGCTGCTGGTCCCGGCCAAGTTTTCCGAAGCCGCCAAGCGCGATGCCCTCAAGGGGTTCGTGAAATGGATGCTGTCGGATGGCCAGAATTACACGGAAGCTTTGTCTTATGCGAAGCTGCCGAAGGAAGTGGTGGCAAAAGAATTGAAGGCCCTGAATAACGTCCAGTAACGTGGCAACCACGACCACCACCGTTCCGAGTGCGGGCCCCGTCGTGGGCTCGCGCTCGTTTCTTTCCCGGCTCCGCGAAGGCGACGAGATCGCGCGAATCATCACCTTTTTGTTCGCCGCCTCCGTTGTTCTCATCACCGTGCTGCTCGTTTTCGAATTATGGCGAGGCTCCGCTCTCCCGCGCCACAAGTTTGGCTTCAACTTTTTCCGGACTTCGGTCTGGGATCCGATCTTTGACCAATTCGGTGCGCTACCCTTCATCTACGGCACGCTTGTCACTGCGGCCGTAGCGCTGATCCTTGCCGTGCCGCTCGGAATCGGCGCCGCCATTTTTCTCGCGGAATTGGCGCCCGCCAGGGTTTCCGACACTCTGGAGTTCTTCATCGATCTTCTCGCTGCCGTTCCCAGCGTCATCTACGGTCTTCTGGGAGTCTTTATCATCGTGCCTTTGATGCGCTCCTACATTCAGCCAGCGCTTAAGGGCACGCTGGGGTTTCTGCCGCTCTTCAAGGGCCCTGCGTATGGCGTGGGATTCCTGACCGCAGGCATCGTCCTTGCTATTATGGTCATCCCGTATATTATTTCCGTCTCGCGCGAGGTCCTTCTCTCCGTGCCGCGCGACCAGCGCGAAGCAGCCCTCTCTCTTGGTGCCACACGTTGGGAATCCACCTGGAAGGTGGTTGTTCCCTTTGCGCGCGGCGGTATTTTTGGCTCGATTTTTCTGGCTCTCGCGCGCGCACTCGGCGAAACCATGGCCGTCACCATGGTCATCGGCAATACTCCAACGATTAGTGCTTCTCTTTTTTCCCCCGGTTATTCCATCGCCGCCGTGATCGCCAATGAGTTCACGGAAGCTACCGGCGATCTTTACTTGCAATCTCTGATTGAACTTGGCTTAGTCCTGTTTATTCTCACATTTATTCTTAATGGGCTTGCTCGCTTGCTGATTGTGGCTACCTCCCAGCGAGGCGGCGGAATGGGCAACACATGAGCGCTCGCCTTCGCTGGCGCAAGTTTGTGAGTGGCTTCATGCTGACCATGACGGGCGTGTGCGCCTTGGTTTCCGTTTCCGTGCTCTTCTTCATTCTCGGCTACCTCGTCTACCATGGCGGAACTTCCATCAGTTGGAACTTCTTCACCAAGTTGCCGACCCCTGTCGGCGAAACGGGCGGCGGCATGGCCAATGCCATCCTCGGCAGCGGCAAGTTGCTGCTGCTCGCTACACTCTTCGGCGTTCCCATCGGATTCTTTGGCGCCATTTATCTCGCGGAATTCAGCGGCTCCACCACTGCTTTCATCGTGCGCTATGCCGCGGACTTGCTGAACGGTGTGCCTTCCATCGTGATCGGCATTTTTGCCTACGCGCTCGCTGTTCTTCCCTTCAAGCATTTCTCAACGCTCGCCGGTGGATTCGCTCTCGGCCTGATGATGATTCCCATCACCCTGCGCAGCACGGAAGAATTTCTGCGTGGTGTTCCGAATGCCTTGCGCGAAGCCGCCATGGCCCTCGGCGCCAGCAAATGGAAAACCATCGCGTCTGTGATTGTCCCCGCCGCTTACCGCGGTATTCTCACCGCCATTATGCTGGCCTTCGCTCGCGTCGCCGGTGAAACCGCGCCGCTCCTTTTCACCGCCTTTGGCAATCGCTTTTGGAGCTCCGGATGGAATCAGCCCAGCGCTTCGCTTCCTGTTATGATTTACACTTATGCCATCGCGCCGTATGAAGATTGGCACCGGCAGGCGTGGGCTGCGGGCCTCGTTCTGTTGGGCTTGATTCTGGTGATTAACATTGTCGCGCGAGGGATTCTGTCCCGCGGCATTGCGGTT
>Ga0210383_10004228_pt1 | contig 12738 bp, 9 predicted proteins | sample IncBWC14OmetaG_FD_160072 | JGI IMG/M metagenome (GOLD analysis project Ga0210383, IMG submission 160072) | Forest soil microbial communities from Barre Woods Harvard Forest LTER site, Petersham, Massachusetts, United States - Inc-BW-C-14-O ...
GTGCAGTCCACCATTTTGTACTTTTTGCCGTCATGGACATTGACGCATTCCATTTGTAACCAGCGCTCGTGATGAGTTGAATATGGGCAGACGAGCAGGATTTTTTCGTTTGATCGCCTATCAAATGCATAACCAAATGTCGGATCAACCATCGGTAGAAAAAGAAAATTGTATGGGCGGGCTGCATCCCATTCTCCAAGCATGTCGAGAACGTGGGGCGTCGTAATCGTCAAGCGCATCATCTGCGGAGTGTCGAGCCAAGATGGTTCCTTTCTTTTTAGTTTCAAAGCGCCACGCACGATGTAATCCCACATTTCATAAATCCATAGCGGAACGTCTTCACCCCAATCGTCAGGAGAATCTTTCGGTGGATATAGAAAACCGATGCCATGCGCTTTCGGATCGACGATCTTAATGTCCGTTGTGCCAATCCTTTCGTACAGAGCGTAACGCTTCGCCGAAATACTGAAGCCGTAAAGCTGGCGCGGTGGTTTTGTTGGGTCGGAGTCAACATAGTTTGCATCCACAAGATTCAGAATCGATCCTCTCACTGCCTCGGGATTGTAAGGATTCAGTGAAGTAAATCTGTTAACGATGTCCCTTACTTCTTTCCAGGATAGAATGCGGAGACCTGCGGCGCCTGGGATATCCAGCGGTCCTCCGATCTCGGCGCTGATGCAGGCAAGAGAATCAGTGTCACAGAAAATATAGGTACCCTTCTTTTCCTCTACGCACGCTTCCGTCATCGCCAAGAGCAAACGGCCAGCAGAGGTTATAAGTGAAGCGAGTGGCGGGAAAAACCACTGACCTTTCTTCTCTGTAACATCCGTCGAATCGACAAGATTCTTTTCACCCGACCAGACATTGACAGTCACGTTCTTGCTGTGAATTTCGGGGTTTAGCTCGACGAAGAACCCGTAGATGGAATTCGCGAGGATCTTCAGCCAGTAATACAAGGCCTTATCAGCTTTGTGCAGCTTTCGCTGCTCGATTACTTTGCGGAAAAGATCATCTTTGTAAGGATCGATCTCAACCATGCTGCCTCGAAGGTTCACCGTCCTCATTCCAGCCTGCTTGCCATGCGACACCATGCGAATCGCTCGCAAAATGTGCGGAACTTTCCTTGTGCGGATAACGGAGGCGATCAGATCGCAACCTGCAAACCAGATGGGAACATCGGAGCTTAGATAATTGTTACCTATGCTGTTTGTCACACCGTCGTACACCGTACGAACTGGAAGAATGTCGTCATCGGGTTGCACGAGCGCAAAGAACTTGAAGCTCCCCCAGAGTGTGGGGTTAAAACATTGGTCGAGAGAGATACCCTTTAACAACCGGCGGACGTTCTCTGTGTCGTCCTCGAAGCTCACGCTTTCTGCTGTCAGAACATCGAAGAGACCCAAGAGGGCGCAGCAAGTTGGGTATTGACTGATGAAATCAACGGGAACCACCGGTACTTCGGTACACCGTATGCGAGTTTCGGACCGCCCACCGTAGTAGCTTTGCAGGGCAATTCCGAGTTCCTTTTCGGAGATTTTGAACTTCTCCGCTGGTTTGGTAATTCCCATCGCTTCTAGATAACTTTTGGCCACGCTCGCTGGAGAATACGCGTGGCTAGGTCTCAATCCGATCGGATGCTTATCGAACTCGCGCTTCAGGGCGTTGAGCGCATCCACGGTGCAACGACCATCTTGACGAGCATAATCAATTTCTACGGGAGTGACTTCACCTGTAGGTTCATGGTCTAGTTTCTGGTGTTCAGTCTTAAGTTCCTTGCAAAGGTTTTTTAACGAAAATGACTGGTTAAATAGCGCCCATCCTAACGTTCGCAGGTCAAGGAAATGGGGCTCGTGTTTCCACTCTTTCGTTCTTCCTTTCGGTACCCACTCGGACGCGAGGCTGATGAACGCTTTTTTACTATCAATCGGTTCTATTCGCACGCGCCGGCAGTTCTTGTTTTCTTTCCCGTTTGGATACCGCGACATTGTCAGAGACCACTTGCGTTTGCTACTACCTCCCTTACCTCCCTTGTCCCAGTCAAGGGCCAGCCTCGCTAAATCGAAGGGCAAATTCAGGCCACAGATTAGGGCCCCATCTCGTTTCATGGCGGGGTAGAAGATTTTCTTCATGAACTCAGAGCGGGAATGTAACGGGAATTCTGGCGGAAAGGAACGCACATCGGAAATTGCAGTCCACTGGTAAGCCTTCAGGACTTTGCGTGCTCTTGCGGGCAGATCATCACCAAAAATTCCCTCTTCTGTGACTCTGTACGCTCCACCTTGTAGTATGCATAGCCGGTATACACCAAAAGTTGCCGATTGATCCGCCGAGACCCGACTCTCGACGTCGCAAATCAGGGCATGCTCTGGCCATTTGTCGGCAATGTTGACATGAGATTCGGGCTTACGCTGCCTTTTCTGTTCTGCAGCGACTGCGTAAGCACGAAGAAAAATATCATGTGTTTGTTTCACTTTTGATCCCTGCCTCTAATTGATCTTTGAGATGCGTCTCCAACATATCGACTACCATCCACAGTCCAACCAACATGGCCTTGAGAGCTTGTATCAACACCAGCGGCCTGTCGCCGGTGTAGCTGAAATCCACTCCTGCCCGCCGACACATAACGTGGAATTGCGCGTGGTCCGATCCGCAGAATGGAAGAAACAACCAAGGAACTTGTTTCCACCCACCGAGGTGGTTCCGTTGCATTTTTGTCGAGCTTCCGCAGAAACACTGTTCTGGACATTCCGAGCATCGGACGCTTGGGCGGGAAGCCTTCACAGTGCGCTCCCGGAAAATGAACGGTAGAGAGCGTAGGGCAGTAATCCCGTGTCTGCTTGGTCAATGAGAACGCCCTCGGCTGTGAGAAGCTCGACTCCCGCGACGCTCTTCCCGCGCCAGGCTGCGAGGGCATTCCGATCACCACGAAGGAATCGATTCACCGCAACCTTGTATCTTGCGACCTCGCTTGCGGCTTTTGATCCGCGAACCGATATTTCTATCGGTCCGTTCGGACTGGGAATTTGCAGGTAACGCACAAGACGGTCGCTCTTGGTCGCCCGGATACGTCCGCCGGGACGACCCTGAACCAGAGCCGAGCCCGCATACCGTTTCATCGTTCGAGGCGTAACGCCATTCTCGCGCGCAGCACGCGAAAGTGAGGCACCCTGCCGCATGTCGCGGAGGGCGCGCAAGACCCTTTCTCTGGCCTGAGCCTGTCGCGTCCTCCGGGTATCTGTCGAATGGGATTTGCGTCTTCGCATTAGTTATCAGCCATGAACCAATCCCCGGACTCTGCCCGGATCAGACGACTTTCACGTAGTCTTTGCCAAGGTGGCTGCCGCGTAATAACTGAATAGTCCCCTGCCACCTCAATGGGTCATTGCCAAACTTGGCGAACAACATCGAGTAATTCGGTGTGTTGAACTTCACGAACAAAGCCCACAGTGTTTCGCCGACTTTCACATCGAAAATGACCCCCTTTCCGTACCGCAAATTACCCAAGCGTGCGTTGCCGATGATCTCCGCTTCTACAGGTTCATCGCTTGGAATGTCCTTAGCTTTGAGAAATGGCGGTAGGTCCTCGTTCTCGGGCTCTGGTAGTGTGAACTTGTCGCCTGTGTTTTTCATGACTCATGCTCTCCATAGTGTGTTCGTCGTGTTGTTGAACCATCCACAGTGGTCTATTTGGCTCTCCCTAACGTAACTTTTTCCTTTATTGTTTTGTAGACAGTGCCGGCTTGTTTCTGAGATTTTCGACACCCCGGCGACGCCTCCCTTCGTTCAGTTGCCTAAAGCCTCTGGATTCTGACTAGCATTTAGGCTGATATTCTGGTAGGCGTGTCGGCCCGAGACGCTGATTATCGACACCCCCTATTTTTTGGAGCGAACTGCGTGTCCCCTTCTGAACTGGAACACGGTCTTTTTTTCACGCTAGGGCACTACATCGCCTTAGTTGAAACTTTTCCTAAAGGTCATGTGGCGAAATTTGAAGAAAGTGGGCTCACCGAACTAGACCTACGCATTTGGTTGGCGGAAAAGCGGGACGGCATGAGCCATGCCGAGATCGGACGGCGGGAGTACCCGCGTCGCTGGAAAGGCAAAAGTAGAAAACAGAACCAAGGCTTGTTGAGTTTGGTCAGAAGGGCAATTGATCGAGTGGAGAGATTTCTCAATCGCGACGGTGATGAATTTGTTTACCCAAAGTGCCACAAGGAGAAAGTGTCAGGAATGCCAATTTTCAGCCCGTCGTACGAGTTGGCTGATCATCTCATCAGACAAACTGACCTTGCACCGGCCAAAGGACAATCAACCAAACCGGTTAGGAGAAGCAGGAAGAAAACGACGTGAGGTCTCCAGAGGCGAAAACTGCAATCCAGTCATTTGATACAAACCTGTGTAAGTTATAGAATTACAAGAAGAAGAACGGGCCTGCCGTCTGTTAGAGCAGATGACAGACCCTAACCACCAAGGAGGGACTACTCCCATGGCAGCTTCCGACACCGTACCGCAATTCCTCAAGAGTCACAAATCCGTAATCAGCAAAACAGGCGTCCTCACGATCCACGGTTTCGGCGTGCGCGTGCGAATGCAGTCTGGTCACCTCCAGATTGAGGATGACATAGCCGATGAGCGCCGAACGGTTAGGCTCCCGCGCGTTGGCCACGGATTGAGGCGATTAGTTTGTATCTCAGAGGGCGGATTCTTCACACTAGACGCTTTGAAATGGCTCGCCGATCAACGGGCATCACTCATCATGCTTGACCGCTCAGGCAAAGTCTCGTTGGTTACCGGGCCTACTGCTTCATCTGATGCCCGGCTACGACGGGCGCAAGCATCGGCCCAGCAGAGTGGCGTAGCAGTCGAAATCATGCGCGAGCTGATGCGTGCCAAGCTTGACGGTCAACAACAATTGGTGCGGAGCAAACTGGTCAATACGACAGCAGCAGACATTATCGCGAAATTGCAAGAATCATTGTCCACTGCTCAAAGCCTGGACGAGGTCGCACGGCTTGAAGCACATGCGGCGAGCGCCTATTGGTTTTCGTGGAACGAACTGCCGATCAATTTCCCGCGACAGGACATAACACGGGTACCGGAACATTGGCGCACGTTTGGGACGCGGAAATCTGGAATTACAGGATCGCCAAGACTGGCGACGAATCCCCCAAACGCTATTCTCAACTATTGCTACGCGCTGCTTGAGAGCGAGACACGCCTAGCGGCATCAGCGGTTGGACTTGATCCCGGCATGGGGTTGCTGCATGTGGACACTCCTGCCCGTGACAGCTTGGCTTGCGACATCATGGAAGCGGTACGCCCATCGGTGGATGCTTGGCTGCTGGATTGGATCATGCGGGAGCCCTTTCGGCGTTCAGATTTCTTTGAGGAACCGAACGGAAATTGTCGCCTCTTGAGACCAATTGCCGCGAAACTGAGCGAAACTACTTCTGTTTGGGGCAAGCTCGTTGCGCCGTGGGCTGAACTTGTTGCACACAAGCTGTGGACACGCACAAGATCAGAGAAGTGTTCGACACCTACGAGGTTGACCCAACAGCATCGGAGGGAGGCAAAGGGAGCGTCCCTGCCAGTCGTCAAAGCACCGAAGCCGGAACGCGTATGCCGTGGCTGCGGGAAGACCGTCAGAACCGGACGAATCGAGTGCGGTAAGTGCGCAATAAAGGGCGCGACAAAACGTCTCGTTGAAGCCGCGCGGGTTGGGCGAATCGCTGGCCATACTCCCGAGGCTATCGCCAAAGAAGGACGGAGCCAACGTCAACACGCGAGGGCACGTTCGTTATGGGCAGCGTCCTCGCAGCCATCCTGGCTAACTTCCGAAATTTATTCCGGGAGGATTCAGCCTCGACTTGTTGATGTTTCAGCCTCAGTCATCGCCTCAAGGATTGGTGTGTCGCGTTGGTATGCGGGCAAAATTCGGAAAGGCTATCGCCCACATCCACGACACTGGCAGGTGTTAGCGCAGCTCGTTGGCATTTCAGCAATTACGTAGAACGCGCGATCCCACGACTCTTTCTAGCGAATATGGGAGGGCGACAAAAGTTGTCGCCAGTGAAGACGTTAAAAGCGACATAAAGAAAATTGGCATCAAGAGATGCGCACGCGAGAGTGGAAGCACCCGATTTTTTGTAAGGAAATTGCTTCGTGGCAGAGCAGTAAGGCGCAGGTCTTACGATGAATTTGTTCGCTGGATGGAGAGCTACAAGTCACAAATCGGTGTCAAATCGTAGGCCTTATTCGGTGTAGCTTCTCTGACCGACCTTTGAAGCGTCGATGAGTGTAATCGACAACTATCGATTGAACCTAGGCCCGTCTAGCCTTCGTCATTGTGGCGTAAGCATGAATACCGTTCCACAGCTATTTTTGTAACCCAAACAACCCGAGATACACACAACCATAGATGGTGGTAAATTGTGGACGTGGCGAATCCCTTCCGGCGTCCCCCCGAAGGAACGCGTCAATTGGTTTTTCTGGTCTAGAGGACGCAGATGAAAAGTCTCGCAATTTCCTTTCTCCTTCTGGTATGCACTTTGAGCTATGCCGCAGAGCGCGCGATCTATTCGTTTAAGGGTGGCAGCGATGGAAGTGGCCCTGTTGGCGGGATGGTTCGTGACTCTAATGGGAATTTGTATGGCATGACTGAGTATGGCGGCACCGGAAACTGCGGTGCCGGATCGATTGCAGGATGTGGTACCGTCTTTGAGCTTTCGCCGGATGGCCACGGGGGCTGGACTGAGACTGTGATCTACAGCTTCACAGGAGCGGCTGATGGGCAGATTCCGGTTGCTGGTCTCATCCTCGATGCCCATGGGAATCTTTATGGAACAACGCAAGGGAATGGAGTGGCACCGAATTATGGTAGTGCTTTTGAACTGTCTCCGGGTGGGAACGGATGGGTGATTACGGTTTTGCATGCCTTTCGAGGAGGAACTGATGGTGGTGGTGTGGAAGGCCCATTGGCAATGGATTCTGGGGGCAGACTCTATGGGACAACTTCCTTTTTTGGGCCCAAGGGTCGCGGGACGACTTTTCAACTCACGAATACTGGAAGCAGTTGGAAGCTGAAAAACATCCATGCGTTTAGTGGTGGGAGTGATGGTGACCAACCGGAGGGCCAGTTGGTGGTGGGTTCTAGCGGTACGGTCTACGGCACCACCAGAGGAGGCGGCACGTGCTGTGGAGTGTTCTATAGCATCTCGCAGAGCTCGAAAGGCGTCTGGGTGGAACGGGTGCTACACGCGTTCACGGGAGGGCATGACGGAGGGACTCTACTATATGGGCTTTCAGCAGACCAACAAGGAAATCTTTACGGACCCAGCCCGAAGGCTCCAAATTGGGGCGAGGTTTTTCAGTTCTCGCCAAAGCCAGGTAGTAAAAAGTGGAATCGAAAAACGCTTTACGCCTTTCGCCCCCTAGGGAAACAAGGCCCCGAAGACCCAAGCGGTCCGGTGGTCTTAGACTCATTGGGAAATGTATTTGGCGTGAGTTCTCTCGGAGGCCCACCGGGGACGGCTGGTACTGTGTACAAACTGACGCCTGATGACCATTGGGGTGTGTCGGTTCTGTACGCCTTCCCATCCGATTCGAGCAGTGGAAGTTCTCCTGTTGGTCAACTGGTGCTTGACGGCGATGGAAACGTTTACGGTGCAACCGTTGGCGGTGGAACAGGGTGTAGCAACCAATCATGCGGCTTGATTTTTGAGGTCACTCCGTGAGTTTGGCCTATGAAGGCGCACGACGTTCGCCCAAGTGTAATTGAGATGTTACGACAGTCGAGAGCTTTGGAGGTGTGGATTCCGCGCAGGGGACCGGGGTAAAATGCCTCACTGGTTGCGAGTTCTAGCCATGAATCACATTTCCCTTTCCCGCCGTTGCTTCCCGCTGTTGGTCGTTCTGCTGCTTGCCGCGCACGCCTCCGCTGGACGGAAGGAGAAGTTGCTGCACGTCTTTGAAGGCGGCAGCGATGGGCAGAACCCTGCTGGTGGAGTTGTCTTCGACAAGCAAGGCAACCTGTACGGGGCCACGACATACGGAGGTCTATCAGCATGTGCGATAGGTGGCCAGTGCGGTATCGTTTTCGAGCTGAGTCCGCCTGTACGTAAAGGCGACCCTTGGACCGAAACGGTGATTTACGAGTTCCAGGGCCAGGGAGACAATGACGGGGGAGTGCCGGCGGGCGGATTAATTATTGACGGACTTGGAAACCTGTATGGAACTACTGCATACGGAGGTAGTGGTGGCTGTGTGGTGCTAGGCTTGCGGGCGGGCTGCGGAACGGTCTACGAACTGTCCCCACCCGACCGAACGGATGCCCTTTGGGCAGAGACGATTCTCTACAGCTTCCAAGGCGGTGACGATGGAGATTTTCCTTCGGGCGATTTGACCTTCGATTCCAGAGGCACTCTGTATGGCGCAACCCAGTTTGGTGGCGGGAAGGGGAACGCTTGTGACGTATTCTACGGCGGCAATTGCGGTACGGCGTTCAAGCTGAGTCCTCCAAAGCAGAAGGGCGGAGCATGGTCTGAGCAGGTGCTGCACAGCTTCGCGGGCATCGTCAACGGCAACCAAACGGGCGACGGAGCGAATCCCAACGGTGGGCTGGTCTTAAACGGCAAGGGAACGATCTACGGCACGACGTATATTGGTGGTTACAACTGTGCGCATCACTCAAATCAGGGTTGCGGCACTGTGTTTGAGCTTAAACCACCGATTGGCAAGAATGGGGTTTGGATCGAGAAGCAAATCCACGTCTTCAGGAATGGCGCCGACGGGGGTACGCCTAACGGAGGGCTAGTGCTCGACACGAAAGGCGCCCTTTACGGGGGGGCGGATGGCGGCTCAAAAGGAGGAGGGGTCATTTTTCGGTTGGCTGCGACGGGCTGTGGTGCATGGAAGGAAACGTCCATTTACAAGTTCTACAGCAACACCTACGGGTTCAGCCCTGGCGTCTCCCATTTCGACTCCCACCATAACCTCTACGGCACGACTCAGTATTTTCCCGACGCGTACTCCGGCAGCGTCTTCCGCCTGCGGCCGCCGACGCAAACGGTCGAGCATTGGACTCTCACCTTTCTCCACAAGTTCAACTTTCTTTTCGGAGATGGCATTGCCCCTTACCCACAACTCACTACCGACGACGCGGGCAATTTGTACGGCGCAACGGAGAGTGGTGGCGACGCTCAAGCGTGTTACCCAGGAGGATGCGGCGTCGTGTTTGAGGTCTCGCCGTAGACCGAGCTAGCAACCGCAAGCCACCGAGGCGACTCCCCGCCAGGCTAAAATCGATGAGTGACGTAACCGGGCCATTACACGTTTTGAGAACGGGCCGACCCTGTTTGGGGTCAAAGAGTGTAATGGCTATTTCGCGCCAACCGCCTCTTTCCGACGCCCGGCAACCGTTTGTTTGCTAACGTGGTAGAGAGAAACAGCCAAGCGTTGACCAAGATGCCGAGGATGCAGGTGGTCAACATCAGATCGTTCAGCGTGCAAGAAAGCTAGTATCTTACAGATGAGTACTCTTTATGATCATCCACCACCTGTGTTTTGGTTTGTTGCTGCTCAACTCCTTTCTTCTGGCGCAGAATGACAGTCCCTCCCATGCCGATCCCGTTCCCCTGATCTACCAACCGCTCAGGCCCACAAGCGTGAAGCCCGGCGGACAAGCGTTCAAGCTGACAGTGAGAGGCACCGGATTTACAGCCCATAGCGTCGTGAATTGGAACGGCAGCCCATTACGCACAGCGCGCCTTGGCAGCTCGGAACTCAGCGCGGTCGTTCCGGCGTCCTTTGTCAACATGCCGGGAACAGCTTCTGTTAAGGTGTCGACCTCGGCTGGCAGTGGAGTTACTTCGAATGCGCAGTTTTTCACTATTTCCAATCCAGTCGTACGGCCGAAGTTCCGCAATTTCGAACAGACAACCGTCTTTGCAGGGGTTTATGCGCTGACCACTGCCGATCTAAACGGGGACGGCAATCTCGATATTGCAGGAGTCGTTCCGGGTGACAACATGGTCTTTGTCATGCTTGGCAATGGCGACGGTACGTTCCAACAGGCGGTAAGCTTTCCCGTCGGGAACCAACCGATAAGCCTAGTCGCCGCGGATTTCAACAGAGACGGCATCCTTGATCTCGCCACGGGAAACGAACTTGACGGTACTCTTTCCGTGTTGCTTGGCAACGGTGATGGAACCTTCCAAGCGCAAACAGTATTTGCGACGGCTGCCTATCCGTTTACGCTGTTCGCTGCGGACCTCAACGGAGACGGGAAGCTTGATTTGGTCGTGGGAAGTCAATCCGGCCCGCCGGGAGTTGTTTCTGTGCTGTTAGGTCGAGGCGATGGCACTTTCAGGCATCATGTTGAATACGGCACAGGGGGGAGCACGGTCGACGCAATGACGGTGGGCGACTTCAACCGCGACGGGATCTTGGATCTGGTTGTATTCGACCACAACATCAATAGTGCCTCTGTTTTGCTTGGCATCGGCAATGGAGACTTTGAAGCTCCAACGTTTGTGAAGTTCCCGACCGCTGCGTCGTTTAGGTCGGCAGTTGCGGCAGATTTCAACAATGACGGCAAACTTGACCTTGCTGTTGCTTGGGAATATGAGGGCTATAGCGAGGGCGCTTTTGTCTTGCTAGGAGACGGTAAGGGTGGTTTCCCTGTGATCCATAACCACCAAGCGGGACGCTACCCGATGGGAATAGGACTTGGGGACTTCAACGCGGATGGCATCCTCGATTTGATGGTTTCTAATATCGACTCCGATAACATTTCGATCTTGCTCGGGCGGGAACATGCCAAATTCCGAGGCCGCCTCGACTACAAGGCCGGATCGCAAGCGTTTGGCGTGGCCGTAGGCGATTTCAACAACGACGGCAGGCTAGATGTCGCCGTGCCGCTCCCCAACGGGGGCTATAGCTCCATCGCTGTCCTGCTGCAAGAATAGGCCGTCCGTCGCACTTACCAGTATGGCATCCGCAGAGCCTCTCGTCTGAACTGCCGTAATCAGGCCATTTCACTCAAATCCCCTCAGGGAAGGCAGATGAGTGTAATCGGGATGTTACGCCAATTGTGTATTCGGTTAGCGATCACGGCAACCTTCTACCGGTTAAACGTTGAAGCGATGGAAATCGGCTACGGGGTTATTCTGAACACTGCGCCGTAAACGCCTCCAGGTCCGGCTGTCCCGTAGAGGTTGCCTTGACTGTCGAAAACCAGCGCGTCTTTTGGGCCGCCCCCATGCCGGCCTGTAAATGGATTGAGTATTTGTTCCGTCCAATGTCCGTTCGCAGACTTCGTCAATTGAAAAACCATGCCCTCGCTATGAACGCCTCCGAGACCGGTAGTGCCATAGAGCCTCCCGTTAGCGCCGAGGGTCACGCCCGCGTGGGGATAAGCTCCGTCGTTAACATGACTGCCGAACGAATGTAGGATGCTTTCTTTCCAGGTTCCCTTTCCGTCTCGCGTCAGTTTGTAGATCGTGCCAGCGCCGTAGGCGCCACCGAAATAAGTGGTGCCATAGAGACTTCCAAGCGAATCGACAATAAGCGTACCCCAGGGCGCAAGCCCGTCGGTGCCGCTAAAGGAGTGCAACACCTTCTCCGTCCAGGTTCCATCCATATTCTGGCTTAACTCAAAAACCGCACCCTCCTGGTGGATGCCGCCGGACTGCGTTGCGCCATATAGGTTTCCTGTGGGGTCAAAGACCAGCCCGGCAAAAGGATAGTACCCATCCTTGTCGTTACCGATAAACGAATGCAGAACATTTTCATTCCACGTGCCGTCTCCGTTCGGAGTCAACTGGAAAACCGTTCCTAGGCCTGCGCTGCCTCCGCCATCCGTCGTGCCATAAAGGTTTCCCGTCGTGTCGAAGATCAATCCGGCATAGGGCGCGTTTCCATCCGCTTCATTGAATGAATGAAGCACGCTTTCCGCCCAAGTTCCGTCTGGGCTTGGGGTCAACTGGAAGACCGTACCACCACCGTAGGATCCCCCGCCAAGCGTTGTGCCATAGAGGTTTCCTGCTGAGTCAAGAACCAGTCCGGCATAAGGTTCGTTCCCGTCGTCCCCGTGAAATGAATAAACCACGCTCTCCTTCCATGTTCCATTTGCCCTTAAGGTCAGCTTGTAGACGGTGCCACAACCGCCCCCACCGCAGTCGCTGAGAGAGCCGCCAAACCGCGTCGTGCCGTAAAGATTCCCAGCCTTATCGAAAATCAAGCCAGACCACGGGTCGTTCCCGTTCGCTGGATTCTTGAACTGGTACAGAGTTTCGAATTTGCTCTGTGCCGATGCACCCCGCGGCACTACTAGGATTGCCATGGCTAGCACCACCGCAACCAGTATCTCCAAACGCTTGTTCCGTGGCATACTTTCTCCCTTTTGAGCGCTTATTGCCAGAAGTGGCTCAGCCCTAGCGCGCATGCCTCACTGAGCCTCATCATTCTATGCTCCAACCGTCGCCAGCGGAATCTAAGTTGCGAAACCAGGTCAGCATGGCCGGACTCAGGTCACAACGAAGCATGAAAGCTCTACGCCAACCCTCTGTTTGCAGTGCGTTTACGGCTGTTTTCAAGGGAGGCCATTGCACTCAAGTGCCCAGCTAAAGGCCGTGATGAGTGTAATTGATTCCATGACAATGTCGGCTCCGATGCCCGAGTAGACTTTGGTGGTGCTGAATCCAACCAAAGGGCTCGGAGAAAGGAGCCGAACATGATCAT
>Ga0210383_10004231_pt1 | contig 12733 bp, 9 predicted proteins | sample IncBWC14OmetaG_FD_160072 | JGI IMG/M metagenome (GOLD analysis project Ga0210383, IMG submission 160072) | Forest soil microbial communities from Barre Woods Harvard Forest LTER site, Petersham, Massachusetts, United States - Inc-BW-C-14-O ...
CGGCCTTTCTTTCTCATGGCGACACTAAAAACATCATGCTGATCCCGTGCTCGGCGGCGGAATGTTTCAGCATGGCGTCCGAGGCCTTTAACCTGGCCGAGCAGTTCCAGACGCTGGTTTTCGTAATGTCCGATCTCGATCTTGGGATGAATAACTGGATGTCGGATCCGTTCGAGTATCCGACTACGCCGATCAAGCGGGGCAAGGTTCTCAGCAAGGCAGATCTCGATAAGCTCGGCGGCTTTGCCCGATATAAGGATCTGGATGGCGACGGCGTAGGATATCGCACGCTGCCGGGAACGAATCATCCTGCGGCAGCCTACTTTACGCGAGGCAGCGGCCACAACGATAAATCGAACTACAGCGAGCGCCCGGACGATTACGAGAACAATATGGAGCGGCTCAATCGAAAGTTCGAGAGCGCTCGCTCTTTCGTGCCTCGTCCAGAGATTCTCAAAGGTGCGAATGCAAAGATAGGGATCATTGCCTACGGGACTTCGCACTGGGGGATCATTGAAAGCCGCGACCAGTTGCGCAACGAGTATGCGATTGAGACAGACTACTTGCGGCTGCGGGCCTATCCCTTTACGCGCGAAGTTCATGAATTTATCGAGCAGCACGACCGCGTTTACGTAGTTGAGCAGAACCGCGACGCGCAGATGCTCAGCCTGCTCAAGCTTGACCTGAAACCCGAACTGACCACGCGGCTGCGCAGCATCAGCCATCTCGACGGGCTGCCGCTTGACGCGCGGTCCGTGACCGACGAATTGAGCACTATGGAGGGCAAGTAAGATGGCGACCACGCCTGCTGCAGAACCGAAGACCAACCGGATCGGCCTCACCGTAATTGATTACAAGGGCGGAAAGACTACGCTCTGCGCCGGCTGCGGTCACAATGCGATTTCCGAGCGGATCATCGAAGCGATGTATGACATGGGCGTGCAGCCGGAGCGGGTGGCGAAGCTGAGCGGTATCGGCTGTTCGTCGAAGAGCCCGGCGTATTTCATGAACCGTTCGCACAGCTTCAACTCGGTGCATGGACGCATGCCGTCGGTAGCCACGGGCGCGATGCTCGCCAATCGCAATCTGATTGCGCTGGGCGTTAGCGGCGATGGCGACACGGCGTCGATCGGCATCGGACAGTTCGTTCACCTTATGCGCCGCAATCTTCCCCTCATCTACATCATTGAGGACAACGGCGTCTACGGCCTGACCAAGGGGCAGTTCTCGGCTACTGCCGATCTTGGGTCGAAACTGAAATCGGGCGTGATCAATGATCTTCCGCCGATCGATACCTGCGGGCTGGCCATTGAGCTGGGCGCGACATTCGTGGGACGGTCGTTCTCCGGCGACAAGAAGCAGTTGAGCGCCATGCTGAAAGCCGCGATCGCGCACCATGGCACCGTGATGCTCGATGTAGTTTCGCCGTGCGTCACCTTCAACGATCACGAGGGCTCGACCAAATCCTACAAATACGTGAAGGATCACGAGGAGACCTTGCAGGAAATAAGCTTTGTTCCGCACTTCGAAGAAATCGATGTCGAGTATGATCCGGGAACGACGGTTAACGTCACGATGCACGATGGATCCAGCCTGCGGCTGCGCAAGCTCGAGGAAGACTATGACCCAACCAACCGGATCGCAGCCATGACGCGGCTCTCGGAGGCGCACGACAGGGGCGAAGTTCTTACGGGACTGTTTTACGTGAACACCAAGGCGCCCAGCTTCCTTGACATGCTGAACATGGTTGATGAGCCGCTGGCTACGCTGCCGGAATCGCTGACGCGGCCGGGCAGGGAAGCGCTGGCGGCGGCGATGGAAGAGCTCAGGTAGGGCGGCGGCTTTCCGCTCGCGGCCTACTTCGGCGCCGTCAAACTTGCCGGCTCAAGCCCCAGGCCCGCTCCGTAATATTCCGCCAAGGCATGCCGTTCGTCTTCGGTGAGGAGTCCCGCGATGGTACGCATCGGCATGTTGATGTCATTGGCGCGTTCGCCGCTCGCGAACGCTTCAAGTTGGTTCAGCACGTATTCGGCGTTCTGGTTGACTAGCAAGGGAGCGCCGGGACGATAGCCGACTGGACCATGACAGGCCTGGCACGGCGGAATGCCACGTTCTCCATCTCCGAAGGAAACCAGACGCGATGCGATGCCGGCAGGACCGGGATCAGGCCGCGACTGCGGAAATATTCGTTTGTCTCCGGGGTCGGCAAACGCGGGCAGCTTTGCGAAAAAGGCGACCACGTCGGCTACGTCCCGAGGCGAAAGTGACTCCGCGATCGGGTTCATGTCGCGGGATAGCCGCTTATGACTCCGGAAATCTTCCAACTCTTTCCAGATCGCCAGCCGGTCAATGCCGGCCAGGTTCGGCGTGTAGCCAACGGCGCTGAAGCCTTCCGCTCCGTGGCAATGGTCGCAGCGCCTGGCGAGAAGCATCCCACGAAAAGCGTCTCCCCCAGCGGCTGCCGCTAGAGTTTCCGGCGTCCATTCCACATAGGACGGAATTCGATCCGGCGGATTGGCTCCCGCCTGGAGCAGGAGTGCACTTGCGGCTGTCCCGGCAACCAGGGTGACCGCCAGCGCAATCGCCGCTCGGAGCCGCCACGGAAAAAGTCTCCAGTAACGCGGGAATCGTTTAGTGTCCCGCACAGCTGCTCCTTTCTCCCGGCTGTAAAACAGGGAACTGTTCGCGGGGAACGACTTTCAACTCAGACCTCATTGCGTAATGGCCCGCTCCGCAAAACTCGCGACAAGGCATTTTATATTCACCCGGATGCGGGAACTGAAGTTGCGCCTCGCTGATCGTGCCGGGCAAGGCCTTGATTTTATAGTCGGTGCCATCGAAGGCAAGCCAGTGGACAGCGTCGGCGCTGGTGATGCGAAGATGAACGGGGACCCCGGCGGGAATCAGAATGCAATGCGGGATGAACAGGTATTGCTGCGCGATCATACGCACGGTGACCGAGCCGTCTGAATCCTGCTCGGTTCCGAGATTATTTTCGACAAACTCGCCCATCAGGTGCAGCGACAAGGGATCGACGTGGCGCGAGCCTCTCAGCCAATGCAACAACGGAACGTCGATCTGATAATAGCGGGTGGCCGGGATCAGGCTCAGCGCCAGCACGGTCAGCAAGAACGTTCGCAGTTTTCGCCAGTTCACAATCGGTTTTGCCTTACGACGATTGGAAAGGGCACGAGTTCACTCGTGCCGTTAGGTCGCTAAAAGTGTACCCGCGCTTCAGCGCCTGAGGTAAATCTTTTTGCACGCGGAGCTAAGCCCCGCCGATTTCCTTTAGCACGGCGCTGCAGCGCTCGCAGACTGTGGGGTAGGTCTTGTCCTCGCCGACGTGGATCGAGTAATTCCAGCAGCGTTCGCACTTGGCCCCGTCCGCCTTCTTCACCTCGACGTGGACCTGCCCCGTGCCGTTGCCTGAAGCCTGTACGAGGTTCACAGCGGAAACAATAAATATATAGCGGAGCTGATCCTTATGGCGCGCCAGCAGCGAGTAGGCAGGATCAGAGGCGGTGATCGTGAGCTGGGCCTCTAGCGGCTTGCCAATCATTTTGTTGTTGCGCGCAGTGTCCAGGGCTTTCATCACTTCTTCGCGGATCGCGAGCAGTGCACTCCAGTTTTGGCGCTGATCGGGATCGTCAACCGCCGTGCCCTCGCCGAGCAGATCGGAAGCCGAGGGGAACTGCGCCAGGTGGACGCTTTCAGGGCGGCCAGCAACATTCGGCAAATATCCCCAGACTTCTTCTGAGGTAAAGCTGGTGATGGGAGCGAGCAGCCGCGTCAGAGCCTCGCCGATGCGCCAGATCGCGGTCTGTGCGCTGCGCCGCGCTTCTGACTTGGGCGCGGAGGTGTACAGGCGGTCTTTGAGCACGTCGAAATAGAAGGCGCTGAGTTCGGTTACGCAGAAATAATTCACGCGGTGATAGATGCGGTGGAAGGCAAATTCGTCGTACCAGCGCCGCACATCCGCGACCAGCGCAGCGGTCAGACGCAGCATGTACTGGTCGATGTCTTCCAGCTTTTCAAACGGAACTGCGTCGGCCTGGGGATTAAAGTCGTACAGGTTGCTGAGGACGAAGCGGAATAAATTGTTGCGGATGGTGCGGTAAGTTTCCGCGACCCGCTGCATCAGCAACTCGGAGCCGACCACGTCTTCGCGGAAGTCGACCGACGCCACCCAGAGACGCACCACTTCCGCGCCCATTCGATCGGCGATATCAACCGGGTCTACGTCGTTGCCCCGTGACTTCGACATGGCCTGCCCTTTTTCATCGAGCGTCCATCCCGGCGTGACGACGCCTTTGTAAGGCGGCGTTCCGTGCGTGCCCATGGCGCACAGAAGAGACGACTGGAACCAGCCGCGGTATTGGTCGCCACCTTCGAGATAAAGATCGGACGGCCAAGGATACGTGGGCTCGTCAGCGATTAACGCGAGATAGCTCGCGCCTGACTCCAGCCAGACATCGAAGATGTCAGTCTCCTTCTCGAACTTCGTGGTGCCGCAATGCGGACACTTCGTTCCTGCGGGAATAATCGTGTCTGATTCAGACGTGAACCAGGCGTCAGCGCCGGCGCGCGCAAAAAGTTCAACGACCTTGCGATTGATGGCGTGGTCATTCAGCGGCTTGCCGCAGCCCTCGCAGAGAAAAACCGCGATGGGAACTCCCCACACCCTCTGGCGCGAGATGCACCAATCGGGGCGCGTAGCGATCATGTTCGACAGCCGCTCCTCGCCCCACGCCGGGTCCCACTTCACGTGCTTGATCTCTTCGAGGGTCTTTGTGCGCAGAGTGTCTCCCGGGAGGAAAAGGAAGAGCATAGGCGTTTCCATCGAGATGAACCACTGCTCGGTAGCACGGAAGATCACAGGATTATGGCAGCGCCAACAGTGCGGATACGAGTGCTCAGTCTTTTCCGCATGAAGCAGAGCGCCGCGGCTCTTGAGCAGGTCGATGATCGGCTGATTCGCTTCCCAGACGCGTTTGCCCGTGTACTCCGGCAAACCGTTGCGCAGGATTCCTTTTTCGTCGACGTTGCTGGTGGCGTCAAGACCATATTTCACGCCGGTGATGAAATCCTCCGCGCCGTGTGAGGGCGCGGTGTGCACCACGCCGGTTCCCGTATCCATGGTGACGTATTCCGCAAGGACACCAAGGATCTTGCGGTCGAGAAACGGGTGCTGGAAGTTTAGGTGCTCGAGTTTGCGGCCGGGAAAGTGGGCGAGTTCGCGCGGATCGGAAAGATTGCATTTCTCCGCAACATCTTTCGCCAGCTTCGAGGCGACGATGTAGACCTCGCCGCCGGACTCGAGCGCGACGTACTCTTCATCGGGATGAAACGCGACGGCCATGGACGCAGGCAAAGTCCAGGGAGTGGTGGTCCAGATGATGGTTGCAACTTTCTTGCCCGCAAGAGCGGCATCAATCTTCGCCGGATCGTCAAGCAATCCGTACTTAACCCACACCGTGGGGCTGGTGTGGTTCTCGTACTCGACTTCGGCCTCGGCGAGCGCAGTCTCGTCATGCATGCACCAATAGACGGCGCGCAGGCCCTTGTAGACGAAGCCATTTTCGTAAAAGGAAAAAAATGTCGCCAAGACCACCGACTCATACTGCGGATTCATGGTGGCGTAAGGCTGATCGAAGCGGCCGAAAACGCCGATCCGCTTAAACTGCTGACGCTGCAGGTCGAGAAACTTCTGCGCGTATTTGCGACATGCCGCGCGCACGTCGATGGGACGCATCTGCAGTTTCTTGCCGCCGAGTTCCTTGTCGACTTTGATCTCGATCGGTAAACCGTGGCAATCCCAACCGGGCACATAGGGCGCATCGAATCCTGCCATGGTCTTCGACTTGACGATGAAGTCTTTCAGGCACTTGTTCAGCGCCGTGCCCATGTGGATCGGTCCGCTGGTGTAGGGCGGGCCGTCGTGAAGAATGTAGGTGCCCTTGGCCGATCCTTTGCGGGCCTCGCGGATGCGTTCGTAGATCCGCATTTCCTCCCAGCGGGCTAGCATTTTGGGCTCATTCTGGGGCAGGTTGGCCTTCATGGGGAAGGCAGTTTTAGGCAGATTGATGGTAGCTTTCAGGTCGAACGGCACTCGGTTGGACTCTCCCAAATGATTGAATCTTCTCATTATAGGGAGCGGGACGGGGAACGTCCATGCGCGCTGGAATCGCAATCACGGAAGGGCGAAGAACCAGGGGGAATCAGTTTGCTTACTGGGACGGGAGGCAGATAATACATTCCCGGCCGGAACTTGAAATACACTTCGTAAAGAGCGACAGGAAGGGGTACAATTTGATGTACAGGCCAAGGTTCGGGAGCCTGATACCGCAGTGCGTTGGGGCCCGATCCGATTATAGAAGCTGGGCGGAAAAATAGAGGCAACTCGTTGGAAAGACGGCTCATCTGTGTAGGTGGGATGTCTTCACCAAGGCAGCTCGTTCAGAAACTCGTTGACCGCCCCACAATGGAAAGTCGAACCCGGGAATAATGGCATCTACTGAAGTCAACCCGAACGTCGCTCCGAAAGCTGGTGGTGAGCCGGAGCTTCACCTCCTGCTGGCGCCCGACACGTTTGAGCCCCTGTATAAGTCGCTTTTCCGCGGCCTGGACGAATTCTTTTTTCCCAAGAAGTTACCGCCGCTGAAGCTGGAATCGAAGCCCGTCCCGGTGAAGGATATCTGGGGCTTTTACAATTATAAAAAGAATGGCGCTCTGGGTTCGACGGTTGCCCACGTCATCGTGATCGCATTGATTATCGGCGGTACGATTCTGGGACGCCGGATTGTGAGTAAGGTCGAAGCCAAACCGACGGTGGCCCTGATTGGTCCAGATATCGGCGACTACACGCTGAAGCCCGCCAAGACGCAGGCCGGTGGCGGCGGTGGCGGCGGCGACCGCGATGTTCTGAAGGCTTCGCAAGGAAAACTGCCCAAGTTCTCGATGAAGCCGCAAATCACGCCGCCAGCCGCAGTGATCCGGAACCTCGATCCGAAATTGGCGGTTGAGCCCACGGTGATGGTGCCTCCCGATATCAAAGTAACTGCGATGAATAATATGCCGAACCTCGGCGACCCGAAATCCACGGCGGTCATTCCGTCCAACGGCACGGGAGGCGGGAGCGGTATCGGTGAAGGCAACGGAGGCGGTGTTGGCTCTGGAAACGGGCGTGGCGTGGGGCCGGGCGAAGGCATGGGTATGGGTGGTGGTGTTTACCGCGCCGGTCGAGGAGTGACTCCGCCACGGCCGATCTTCTCGCCGGATCCCGAGTTCTCCGAGGAAGCACGCAAGGCTAAATATCAGGGAGTTTGCACGCTGATGATTGTGGTTGACACCGACGGCCACCCCACGAATCTTCGCGTGGTGAACTCTTTGGGCATGGGATTGGATGAAAAAGCTCTCGAGACGGTCAAGACCTGGCGCTTCGAGCCCGGAATGAAAGACGGCCACCCAGTGAAGGTCGAGATGGCCGTGGAAGTCGATTTCCACTTGTACTGAGGCGCTCCGCTCTCAGTTCCCAAGGAGAAAGAAATCCTACTCCTTCCGCAGCACTGCGAAGTGCAGCAGCACGCGCTGTCTGAAACCCAGCCTCTCGTACAGCTCGATCGCCCGCAGATTGTCGCCCCGAACATGTAGAACCGGAGTCTCCCCGCGGCTGCAGATGCGCCGCATCACCTCGGCCATCAGGATGCGGGCGTAACCGTGGCCCGTGTGTTCAGGGTGGGTGCAGACCGCGCTCACTTCGGTATAGCCGGGAATCTTCAGTCGCTCACCCGTCATGGCAACAAGCTTTCCGTCGAGCCGAATTCCTAGATACGTACCCAGTTCATGCGTGCGTTTGCCGAACGGGCCGGGCTTGGTGAGCGCGGTAAGCGCCATCATGTCGGGCGAGTCGGCATCGCCAAGTTCGAGGATCTCCGGTACAGAAGAGGATCTTTGGACAGGCACACCGCCTCCTTCGTAAACCATTTCCGGCATAGGCGCGCCGGCGAGAAAACTCCAGCCCGCTTGAGGTTGGTAAGGCGCCTCCAGAAACAATCCAATCGTCTCACCCGCGTCCACTAACCCCGCGAGCGATTCGTAGCCTTCTGGCGTGGGCTCACGAAACGCGGCCAACGGCGAGACCTCTGGCACAAACCTGCGCGCCTGATCGAAGGACTCAGCGAACTCAGCCTGCCGCGTCGTCAGAGCCTTCCAGATGATGTTGTCGAGGGGATGCATTTGCCGTACGCCAGACATTCTGATTGGAGCGATCGAAGACTCGCTTGGACACACTAATTCTGAGACACGGGATTGCGCTATCCGAACCTTGCGGGTAAAGACGAATCGTTCGCCTTTGCTTATTCCTTCAAATCCACGTGCTGAACATCCTCGATCGTGCGTCCGAGGAAGCGCTCGCCCAGGCGCCGGAATTTCTCCACCGAATCAGTGGCGAAAAACTTCAAGCGTGGAACCTTCCGGCGTTCTTCATGAACGGCCCTGGTCAGCGGGAGAAGCCTCTCCAAACAGTCGGCGACGGCCCGAGCCGTAGATTCGGCAGAGTCCACAATGCTCACATGCGGCGGCGCCACGCGATGCAGAAGCGGCTTGAGGAGCGGGTAGTGAGTACAGCCAAGAACCAGAGCGTCCGCGTCGTGAAAACCATCCGCAAACCCCTCATCCAGATAAATGCGCGCGATCTGCTCGGTGACGGGATGCTCAACCCATCCCTCTTCGACGAGCGGAACCAGCAGCGGACAAGCCTTTTCCCGCGCCTCGAGCCCCCGCGCCTCAAGAGCCTTCCGGTAAGCGTGGCTGCTGACGGTGGCTTCGGTGCCCAAGACAACGACTTTGCGGTTCTTACTGACGGAAGCGGCAGCCTCGGCCCCGGGCTCGACCACGCCTACCACCGGCACATGCGCTGCGGCCGTAATGCGGTCAAGAGCGAGCGCAGTCGCGGTGTTGCACGCGATCACCAGCAACTGGGCGCCGTGAGCCTCAAGATAGTGGGCAGCTTCGACGGCATAACGGGCTACGGTTTCAACCGACTTCGAACCATAAGGAAGCCGGGCCGTATCGCCAAAGTAGAGGTAATCGGCGTCGGGAATAAGTTCAAGTAAAGCTTTAAGAACCGTAAGGCCGCCGACGCCGGAATCAAACACGCCAATGGTGGGACGACGCTGGGTCATGGTCGATGGAACCGCATCACGATAATACCAGCGGGCAACAACGGGAGCGGGATTCAGGGATGATCAGAGATATTCCCCGGAGGGAGCTAGGAACGCTTGGTCGCGGTCGAGCGGACCGCAGTTCCGTCGAACTCAGAGCTTCTTCCACAGCATTCCCCCGGCGGAATCGGCGCACCATGCGGACAGGTCCGCGGGTGTCCGAGGAAAGTACAAATCTTGTCAGTCGCTTCCGGCGAAAGGATGTGCTCGAACTTGCAGGCCTGCTGCTCGATCTCCGATTCGCTGTCCATCGCCAGGCTGTCGGTAAAAAGTCTTTCGGCGAGGCGGTGGCGGCGGATGATGCTGCCTGCCCGTTCGCGCCCGCGGGGCGTAAGCTCCACGATCAAAGTGCCATCGCCGATCGAAGCGGCCACGGGTTTGAGGGCATCGTGGCAGGGATTCACGAACGGCCTGTGATCGTGAGCGAGAGGCGGATGCGGCGCGGAGAGCACAAATCCCATCTGAATCATTTTCTCAATGGCCAGACTCACGGGGAGCGCGCCGTGCACTTCCATGCGCTCGACTTCTGCGATCTCGCCATGCTCGGCCAGTACCCACAATTCTTCGAGCACCTCATCGAACTGCTCTTCATCGGCCATGGCAAAAACTTCCTGCGACTCGATCCTGCCATGATGGAACTCGACGCGCCGGTCGGCCAGGCGCGCTACCACGGGATCGTGCGTAACCATCACGATCGTCCGCCCTTGCTGATGAAAGTCGCGCAGCAGCCGCAGCACAATCTCTTCGTTGATGGCGTCGAGGTTGCCCGTAGGTTCATCCGCCAGAATAATCTTCGGATCGTTGATCAGCGCCCGCGCGATACACACCCGCTGTTGTTCGCCGCCGGAAAGCTGTGAGGGCAAGTGATGGGCCCGGTCGCCCAGCCCGACTCGAGTCAGAGCTTCAATCGCCTCTTTCTCGTCGGTCATGCTGTGAAAGTATTGCGCCAGCATGACGTTCTCGACCGCCGTTAGAAATGGAATGAGATGGAACTGCTGAAAAATAAATCCAATCTTTTCGGCGCGCACGCGGTTCAAGTCCGCCGACGACATGCCAGCCACATTCTGACCATCGAGCCAGATTTCACCAGACGTCGGACGATCCAGGCACCCGATCAGGTTCACCAGCGTCGATTTCCCCGACCCCGATGGGCCCATGATCGAGAGCCATTCTCCCCGCGCCACGTGCAAGGAGATGTCATCGAGCGCATGAATCGTGCTGTTCTGCTCTCCCTTGCCGGTCGCGTGCTCGTTCGCCGCCTTGGCGGGATAGAGCTTGATCACATTCTTGATCTCGATCATTTCACTCTCCCCGCAGGATGACCGCCGGCTGCACCCGGCGCAACAGCCAAATCGGGAAAACTGCCGAAAGCAACGTCACCACTATGCTACCAGCCAGAACAAAGGGCAGAACACTGAAACGTGGCACCACGGGAGCATGGAAGTTAACCCGCCCGATCCAGGCCGCGATGCCAATGCCCAGAACAAATCCGATCACAGCGCCGCTCGCCCCCAGGGCTGCTGCCTCGGCCGCGAAAAAGCCATTCAACAGCCGGTCGGACGCGCCCAGCGCCTTCATGATGGCGAAATCTCGCCGGCGGTCGAAAACCCATCCCATCAAGGTGGAGAGCACACACAGCGCGGCCGTCAGAATAATAAGCGCAGAAGCGGCCAGCAGCGTGGCCCGGGTCTTTCCCAGAACACGCGCTTCGCCTTCCATGATTTGCCGCACTGGACGCACATCGGCGGCCGGAATCGCCTGCTCCAATTGACGCATGATGCCAGAGATCTCTTCCGGCGATCCACTGGCCGCAACCTCAATCGTGGAAGGCTGCACGCCGGTCCATGAAATGAAATCGGCCAGCGAAACATAAACCCGGCTGTCTTCGGCAGCACCGGTCCGGAGTGTTCCGGCAGACGTCAGGTGAATGGTGTGTCCTTGAAAACTAAGATCGAAAGGCTGGTTCTTGGGTGATACGACAGAAAGGGCGCGCACGCCGACTAACGCCTGCTGCGGCGCGGAAGGCCAAGCGCTCACCGACCACCAGCGGTCAAGTTGTCGAACCCGATCGAAATCTGTGCCTGCAACGACGACCGGCTGGCCGTCGCTGCTTCGTGCCACTACCAGCCCGAAGGGCGCGACTATACCGCGGCCAGCGATAACCGATTCCACATGGGTGAGAGCGTCTGCGGGAAGGGAAGCGCCGTCCCTGCCCACGACGACGATGTTCGCGCCGTAGTTACGGAACTCACGCCGCAGTTTAGCCTGCACATCCACGTAAAGATTCAACATCGCCGTGGTGACGCCGGCGGCTACGACCATGGCAAACAGCGCCGAGAGCGCACGTCCGCGGCGAAGGACCGCGGCCCGCACCAGCATCCGCACAAACATGGAAGTGTGCAGCGCCTGCACACGGCTGGCACATACGTCTTGCGCGGGACAGGAGACGTTCACAGTTCACCTCGCAAGGCGAACACAGGGTCCAGGCTTACTGCTTTGAATACGGCGGCCGCGCTTCCCGCAAACGTAACGACGACGGCAATCGACAGAATCACCGGCAGAAGCACCGGCGGAATCGTAATCTGCGAATCGAAGATGGACCGGCCGATTTGATGGGCAAGCAATCCGCCGGCCGCAAAGCCCACGAGGCCGCCGAACAAAGCCAGCAGCGTCGCTTCAGCAAAGAAGACCGAGGCAATCGCCAGCTTTCCCGCGCCCAGAGCCTTCATTAGACCCACTTCCGCGCGACGCTCAAAAATAGCAGTGGCCATGGCGGCAGAAACCGCCAATGCTGACGCAAACAGCGCGGCAAGCGTGATCAGGAAGATCAGTCCCTCAATGCGCGTAAGTACAGCGCCCTCGTTCTGCGCGACCTGACGAATCTGTTCGGCGTGCGAGTGCGGAATCGCTTCCTGCAGCTGAAACGCAATCGACTGCGGATACGGCGAGCAGTACCAGCGGTCGTAAATCGGACCAGACATGCTCTTGGGATCGCGGCGGGCCAGAGCGTCTTCTGGCTTGGTCAGCGCGCTGACGTAGACTCGGCGAACTGCGCCCGGTTTGCCGAGGAGCCGCTGTGCCAATCCCAGAGGCGCGACGATCTCGTCGTCTTCGGGGCCGCCTGTCGAAAGAATACCGCTCACGTGGATTGTTTCTCCCGGAGCATGCGCAACCGGATGGGGCTCGCTTAGCCAGACCTCATCACCCGTCTTAAGCCACCGCCGCTTTGCGACTCTTTCTCCAACTAAGATGTCGCTAGAGTCGTCATTCGGCCAAGACCCCGTGACTCTCCACCAGGGATTAGTCATACGAACGCCGGTCGTGAACGCAGCATTGCCGTAGGAGAGCTGCTTCGCAAAATAGGTTCCAACCAGTGTTTCATTCTCCATGAAGTCCGTGTGTGCGCGCATGACCGCAACATTCACTGGAAGCATAGGCGCAAACCCGGTGATGTTGTTATGCCAGAAAGTGCCCTTGATCTTCGGCAGGTCCGCTTCGTTCAGAAACGCACC
>Ga0210383_10004233_pt1 | contig 12729 bp, 7 predicted proteins | sample IncBWC14OmetaG_FD_160072 | JGI IMG/M metagenome (GOLD analysis project Ga0210383, IMG submission 160072) | Forest soil microbial communities from Barre Woods Harvard Forest LTER site, Petersham, Massachusetts, United States - Inc-BW-C-14-O ...
TCTGCACTTAGCGTGCAGCCCCAACCCTTGTCATTCCGTCTCTAACGACGCTGCACTTGTCAAGAGTTTTTTGGCGACACTTCGGCGCCGACGCCAAAAGACACGCCATTTCGCTCCCGAGTAGAACGTTTTTGATGTCCAGACCAAGCTCGTCACTCAATTTAATCCTGCAGCGGGACACCAGGCCCCACCATCCATCTCTTCGGGACTTGCACCCACGATTACTCACTTCGATCTCCCTGACTTTTCAGGGAGGCAGGCTGCCCACTCAAACGCTCGGCTCTTACTCGCCGGCCACGGAATGACTCGGGCTCACCTGCATGACGGCCTGACATAGCTGCGCGTACGTCCAGTCTTCGCGCAACATCAGGTACAACCGCGTGGCCAATTTTCTGGCCACCGCCACCTTGGCGACGCTACGATTTTTGCGCACCGCCAACCGGCGATAGAAGCGTTTCAGTTGCGGATCCAACCGCGCCGCCGTCTGTCCCGCTTCCACCAGCAAAAAGCGCAGAAACGAATTGCCCTGTTTGCTGATCCTGCCCAGCCGCTGTTTTCCGCCGCTGGATTCCTCACTCGGAATCAGGCCAAAATAACTGCCTACCTGCTTGCCCGATCCGAATCTCTCCGCCGGCCCCAACGTCAGCACCATCGCCAACGCCGTTACCGGCCCCACTCCCGGATGCGTCATCAGCCGCACCGCCTCCGGCCGCTGCCGCGCCTCTTCCTCCACTCGCCGGTTGAGCTCGACGATCTCCGCTTCTAGTCCGTCCAGCGCTTCCAGCAACCGCTTCCGCCGCTCCGCTGCGTAGGGCAGCAAGGGCAACTGCTCCAACTCTTCGCGCCCTGCTTTCGTCCACAGCTTGCGTTTCTTCTGTACCCCACTACTCAGCGCCATGGCCTGCAGTTGATTCTTCGTACGCGTCCGCGCCTGCACCTGCTTGTCCCGATGCACCAGCAACTGCCGCACATCCCGCACCTCCAGGCTCGGCACCCAGATCCGTGGAAACCGATCCTGGCGCAGCAGATCCAACAGATGATCCGCGTCCCGCCGGTCCGTCTTCTGCTTGCGCACCACCGACGCCCGCACCTTCGCCGCATCCCCAAACCACAGCTCGAACCCTAACTCCGCCAACAACCGCTCGAACCACGGATAGTGCCCGCAAGCTTCCATCCCCACCAGAACTTCCTGGCCCGCCAGTGACCGATAAAACTGCTCCGCTTCCGCGCGGTGCTGCAACCTCTTCTCTTGTATCTCTCCCGTTCGATTGTCAAAGATCGCGACCTGCTGAAACCCAGGATGAAAATCACAGCCTATAATCAGCATGACGTTGGCTCCTCTCACGAGCCTTGGTCTTGTTCATCGCTTACCAATCTACTCGCGACGAGCCAACGTCGTTATGCAATCAAACGCCGCGTTCTTTTATCGCGGCGGAGGGATATCAGTCTCCTCCGCTGCGGCGGGCCAGCCAAATCGAAAGCTCGACTGCGGACGCTGACAAAGCTTCCCTAACGATAGAAAACATTCATGACTGAGTATTCCCGCATCGCCCGCCGCATCCGCGTCCCTCTGGGATTCGTCTTCGCCCTGCTCTATCTCTGGTTGGCGAAACCGTCGCTTCGATCCCTGCTGTCAAGTCTGCTGTTGATCGTACCGGGCTTGGTGACTCGCGCCCTGGCTTCGGGCCATGTCCGAAAAAATGAAGCCTTAGCCACCTCTGGACCCTATGCCTACACTCGCAACCCACTCTATCTGGGCTCGTTGCTCATCGGAATCGGATTCGCCGTGGCCGCACGCAGTTGGTGGGTGGGCGTTCTGCTCGCGGTGATGTTCTTTGCCATTTACCTCCCCGTGATCCGCGACGAGGAAAACTTCCTGCGTCAGAAATTTCCCGAGTTCGACGAATACGCCCGCCACGTCCCGAGAATGCTCCCACGCCTTACCCCGAATCGCGACGCTAAAGACAAACCGTCAGGATTCTCCCCAGCTCTGTATCTTCAGCATCGCGAGTACAACGCCCTGGTCGGAGCCTTGGCGGTGCTGGCCGCGCTGATCGTCAAGCTGTTTTTCTTCCATCCGTAGGCGGGCTCGTCCACGGGCGGCGAAAAGCTTCTTCAGAAGCGGCAAAATCACCTCGCGTAGCCAACTCACAGCTCGCATCTACAATCGTCTCGCACATTACTGCGCAGAGCGTAGTGCAGCAGGAGGGCAGCGACTACGTTGGGGTCGGCCAGCAGGAATCGTGCTATTCTCCAGCACCAATCCCGCGCACCTCGAAGCCACTGTTCGCGAAGCCCAGTCCCAGCGATTTGACGACCTGCAAAAGGATCGTTCTCGCTGCCCTCACTCGTTTTCAAGGGCTTACAGTCGGACAGGTGGTCTCCAAGTCGGGCTCGGAGCCTCTCATTCGGCACTTATTGTGCTCCACTCTGTGTTCCAGGCCGCCTACGCAGCTCGAGCGCAACCATAGCTGATGTGTGATGCGCTGAGGAGATGGTGTGGAGAGAATTCCAATACTGGAAGTGCAGGGCATCAACTGACGGAGCGGAAAAATGCCACGGGAAACTCCTCGAGCAAATTTGCGACTTTCAACGATTGACCGGTCAAAGATCGTCCGCCCGACTCTTCGTGAGTCACCACTTCATGGCCAGTAATCACACTCTGCCAACGGACCGAAGAATCCGCGGGCAATGCCACTTCGGCGTCGTGGCAGTCTCGCTGGCTTCTGGCCGAGGACGCGACTTGCGAAAGCCATCGCGGCACTGCCACGAGCACCTGATTTCCATTCCTCGGGCGCATGAAGCAGACAACGTTTTGTCGCGCTCTCCCTTTGTCACCAACGGCAGAAATTCACCCTCTTGGAGACCCTAAAACACTGTAAGTGCATGAAAAACGAAAGATCGGGTCTTCACGATTTGCATCCCTAAGGGAGAGCTCATTCGCGGCAAGGAGGGGCGAGGGGAAAGCTCAAGTTCAGACACGAGCCGGCATGGGAGTATCACTCAGGATACCAGCAGCAAGTGGTCGTCAGGGTTTTGCAGCCAACTCCAGTGCCTTTTCCAGAACGGGGTCCCTTCCGTTTCTAAAATCATCGATGGTCGGATGTACCTCGATGTCAGGCTTGATGCCGACTCCCTCGAATTCCGAGCCGTCGGGGAAGTATTCGCGCTTGACCGAGATCTTGAGGCTCATCCCGTTGTGAAAGTCATAAGTGTAGGGCACTCCGGCGCTTCCCTGCGTGGCTTCGCCGACGAGCGTGGCGCGGCCGTTGTCTTTGAACGGCTCTACTAGGTCCTCGCAGGCCGATATGCAGCCGCCATCAATCAGAATGATCAGTCTTCCGTGAAAGATCGGCTGGCTGGAAGAGACGGTTCCGCCGCCCAACATCAGTTGGGCGTTGCTCAGGGCTGCCAGGGCGTCGCTGTAGCCCTTGAAGTAATCGGGCACACCACCTTTGGAATCTTCAGCTTGTGGGCCCCCCTCAAACGAATGAAGCACGCCAATATGCATGGCGGTGGAATCCTTCCATCCGCGGTACGGGCGGTCCATTAATGCCTTGAGGAGCCGCATAGGCTGGAGTCCGCCGGGGTTGTTTCTCAGATCAATGACCAAGACTTTGGCTGCTCGAAATTGGTTCACGTAGTTGAAGGCTGCGTCCTCAAGAATGGGATAGAAGAACGATGGGATGCGAATGTATGCCGTCTGGCCTGGTTTCAGCCAGCGGCCATCGGTCTTTGTTTCGGGCTCTTTCGCTAACGAACGGTTGATCGCAACTTTGCGCCCATCTTCCAGTGTGAGCGTGAATTGTTCAGGAAAGAGATAGGGGTAAAGAAACAGATTGTGGCGCTGAGCCGCCGTGCTGGATGCCGCGATGTACCGCTGCTGCTGTTGGAAGAAGCTATCGATCGGCGTCTTGTCAATGCTGGCGATGACATCGCCGGATTTCAGGTTGTCGAGTAGGCTGGTTTGAACAACCCACTTGCCATCGAGGAGCGCCGCATAGAAGCCCGGAGGCTGCTGGTCGTTCTTGTTCAGCCAGGCGTCCCAGAAGAAGGTGTGTCCATTGTGCAGTTGGGCGACGAATTCCATGGTGGCCAAATCGAACTGGCGGCGGTCTTCGGTCGCAAGGACGGCGCGGAGGTAGTTCTTGTAGGACGTATCGAGGCTGGGATCGGACGATCCTTTGCTCGAAGAGAAATACAACTGTAGTTGCGAGTAAACCTTTGATGCCGTGAAGACACGCTGGTCGATACTTAGTTTTGCATCAGCGGTTGCTTGTCCCGCTGCTAGTTGGCCAAGGCAACAGAGCAGGAATACGAGATGGAGGGGTTGGCGCATGGCCCGCTCACTGATGTTCGTGTCTGCCATCTATGCTGAGGGTGCCCCGTTCTTGCGTTTTTTTCAAGGGCGGGAGCGAGGCCGCTGAGACAAGTTCTGTCCCTTCCGCACGAACCCTGCTGCATGTGCCTTCGTTCCCGCCTTTTGCAGAGTGTGCTGAGGACGGGTCACCCGCGCCACTTATCATACCCGCGAGAGCAAAAACTTGGCCACTCCACCTGGGAACTTGGTTTTCTACTTACGTAATATATTGGTGTTCTCCGCGCACATTAGCCAGGTAAAGCTCCCAAGTCACGATGGAGGCGAGTCCAAGTAACGGATAGATGAGCCAAAGCCAAAACCCAGGAGGGTACCATGTAAGCCATCCCCACAACCCGAAATGAAAGACGAAAGGAACTAAGCGTAATGCCCTATTCGGCGGCCATTCTCGCCACCCGTACAGAACGATAAAGCCCAACACAAAAGCAATCTCCCATGCTAGCCACCAGTTTATCCCGCGGCCAAACCTGGCAACCAAGCTTCCGAGAAAGATCCAATACAGCGGCATCGCTTCCGCTGCTACAACGGGAGGGGCAAAAATCAGGATGTCCCGTGATCGAGATGTTTTGCCCACGAGATATGTGCAGGCATAGAAGACCACGGCCAAGAGACACCAGGTAGCAATAAAGTCGACCAGGGCTCTATGACGCAACGTTGAGGTGCCTAAGAGACCTGCCAAAGGTTGCAGGAGAAATTCGTCGAGGGGGGCAACTCGGCCTATCGGTCTGGGGTTTGCACGCGAGGCATCCCATGCCACAGCGACAAAGGCCAAGTTCAGCGAGAAAAGAGTCTTGTGCAGTACCGTTACAATCGCGCCCCTTGATTCACCCATGTGCCTCCAAGTCACTCTTTTCACACCTATTGACAGCTAAATTTTGGAAGGAAATATTTCTCGAGCGCACAAACTGCGCTCGGCGACCATTGCAGGCTAGGGGATCCTGTATACCACCACTCTTCACCTCCATAGCTCGAATAGAACTGATAGACATATTTGTCGCCGTTTTCGCAGGGAGCACCCGGCGTTCCGCACTCCATGTACGGCAAGTTCAACTGGTGTCCGGTTTCGTGAGCTGAAACCCTCCCGATCGCGCTTCCCAGGCTCGACACTAACTGCTCAAATTCAGAGTTGAGCGTCTGGCTAATAGGAGGAGGAGAATATATTGGGCTGAACGGAATGAAGGGGTTAGTAGAAAAGTTACCGAGTCCTATTTGAGTATTCCCCATCACGGGCAAGTAGTAAACCCAACTGTAAGTCGATGGCCCTATCACAATTGGCGTATATCCGTTTGAAGGGTATGCTTCGTTCAATCGCGGGTACTGGTACGGAAGTACCCAGCGTCCCGTAATATAAATCGTATGCTCGAACGATGCAGGTTCTGGTGATCGGCCGTAGAGCATACTCTCACTCTCTCTACACATTACAACGGCCGGGAGATTTTGAAAGGCTGTTTGATAGGCGTTCAAAGCGTTTACCTTAATCGTATTCACCCAAGCTGGATACGCTTGACTAAAGTCATAGTTCATAGCTTCGGTGTAGTTTGAGTCCCGAATTCCGATAAGATAATCGAATTGCATGTTATCTGTTCCATTAGGACAACTACTCGCGTCCCCACCCGGATCTGTACTGCAAAATACCAACCCGAAAGTGTGAGTCACCAGGGCAAATCCGTTCCCGGCTAAATTACCGTTGGGTACGGGCGCAAAACTCGTTGCGATTCCAGCTAGATCGAAATCTGGGGACACCGACTCCACTGAACCAAGTTGGTAAGCGCCTTTCCAGGAGTATGTTGGCATGTTTGCAAGTTGACCCGTTGTGTCGCCACTTTGGTCGTACACGATTCCTGAGGCGCCAATCACGCCGTTGTTCGATGTCGCGATCTGCGGCGTGTCGTTGGGAACAGTAAACAGAGTGCTTCCTGATGGCGTGAATGCGACCATGTTGGTTTGCGTGACCTGGCCGGGCTGCGGACCGATTCCGACCGTCCCGATGAAATTTCCATCCTGGCGCTGCAACACAGGCTGCAAGGCGGTAGCCTGGCTGGGCACGCTCGTGGTCTGATTCTGGGAACGAAGTCCGGGTCCCGCGGTCGTGGCCATGTTGAAGGTCGTGCTCTCGTTGACACATCCCGTGGGGGGAGCCGGCGGCGGCCCAGAGTACGACGCACAGTACGCGGGTGTATCAGCTTCCCAACTGAGCAGAACCCCTGTGTCGGCATTCGTGATGAGCGTTGCCGGAATTATCGCTGGAATCGGGGCGGTTTGCGAGTATGCCTGGTATTCGCCTGTGCTGCAACAAATCTGCTCGGTCGAGTAGCTGTAGTTCCACTTTCCAAGTTGCATCGCATACGAATCGCCTCCGGTACCGACGCGCAATATGCCAAAGAGCGATGACGTACTGGTTTGCCGTGCGCAGCCTCCACCGCTGGAAATCGTCTGGGTTGTCTTCAGATCGGTGTACAGAACATAGGCGTAGCCGTCGCCGGCGATGATTAGAGGACTGGGAGATGCGGTAGAAGAACTCCCACCGACGTTCATAGCCCTAGGATGCACCGGGCTGTCGTAGCAAAACTCGACCTCTGGGCCATAGTTGATGTTGTTGGCGTATTGAGCCATCGGCACGTCAAAATTGGGCTGGCCAGTGAGCGGGTTGATTGCAACAACGGAACTATAGGATACAGTGCTGGAACCTCCGCTACTGTTCTGCGACGAAGACTGATAGCTGTCCACGGTAAAGATGGTGCCGTTGGTGTGAACAACGGGCGTCACGATACCGTGACCCGACGCAGCGGTGTAGGCAGGATAGGGTTGGCCTGTTACCCCGTCGAGCTTGTAGATGGACGATCCGGTGTAAACGACCAAACCGCCCTGGAAGTCTGGAATCAGCGTGCTGCTGGTTCCGACTTGGGCCTTCCAGGCGGTTGTTCCATCGGACTTGATGGCCAACACATTTCCGTCGGCCTGCAGCGAGAATACATCGGCGACTCCGGTCGGACTGGGAACTGCGGGCACAATACTAGAGACACCGGAGCCGTCTCCAGGGTTCGACCATAAGATGGTGCCTATTGGTAATATGCTCCCTGCAAATACGGTTACGTCAGTAGAAGCGTTTCCCGCGGTAATCGTGGCGTTACCGGGGGCGACCGCCGTGAGTATGGGCGGGTCATCCGTGGAAAGGGTTGCGACGGACGTGTTGCTGGAAGTCCATGTCAGACCTGTGACGGAATTTCCGTTGGAGTCGAGAGCTTGCAGTTGCTGAGTACCGCCAACCACCAGATTGATGAGATTGGGAACAAGGGTCACTGAAACACCGCCGCCGAAGCTTACCGGGACGGTAAAGGTGACGGCGTTGCTCCAGATTCCGTTCTGATCGACTTTCGCGATGCCGCTAACCGCATTGGACGCGACCGAAGCCACGATTTGATTGTCGCTCCATCCCGTCACAACGCCGAACATGTTACCGATCCAGACGTTGCCACTTCCTTGCGTCGCTCCAAAACCGTTCCCGTCGATGGTAATCACTGTCCCGGCACCGCCAGAGTTTGGCGTGATCCCTGAAATGTGCGGCAAATTGATCGTGAACGGTACGGCATTGCTCATCACGCCATTCTGCAGGACCTCAGCGTTTCCTGACGCCGCTCCGGCGCCCACATTGGCGATGACTTGCCCATCGCTCCAACTGTCCACGACAGCCGGAACGGTTCCGAGCCAGACTTGACCGCTTCCTTGTACAGCTCCGAAGCCTGAACCGCTGATCGTCACCGGAGTGCCGGGCAAACCGGTTGTGGGCGAGATGCCCGTGACCGACGCGGTGTTGACGGCAAAGGGAACAGAGTTTGACGGAGAGCCTTGCTGAATCTGGGCAACCCCGGAGGACGACCCAGATGCCACCACCGCAACGACTTGAGAATCGCACCAACTCACCACGGACGCAAGTGTTGTGCCCAACCACGCCGTACCACTGCCCTGGCTTGTTCCGAAGCCCGAACCGCTGATCGTCACCTGGGTCCCTACTTCGCCGCCGGTCGGTGAGACGCCGGTAACCATCGGCGGCGCAGGAGTCAAAGGCATCGTGACGGTGACGGTTGTGCTGCTGCTGATTCCGTCAAGCGTGGCAGATATATTCGCCGTCCCGACCCCGGCTGGCACGACGGGCATCTGATCCGTGACAGGCCAGTTGGGCAGGAAGGTCACCACCGCACTGTTCGACGTACTCCACGCCACGAATGATGTCAAATCCTGGGAACTGCCATCTGCGTAGATCCCGGTTGCGGTGAACTGAAGCGGCTGAGTGGAAGAATTCAAGACGGCAGACGGGTTCGAAGGAGCCAGGGTTATGGAGACCAAGGGAACAGTGACCGTGATATGGGCAGTAGCACTTATGGTTCCCACCGACGCAGTGATAGTCGTCGTGCCCACGCTTAACGAATTCACGATTCCGGCGCTGCCAGCCGCATTGCTTACGCCAGCAACCGCCAGATTCGATGAATTCCAGATAGCTGATTGCAAAGGGCCGAGGTTGTCTCCATACGCGTCGTATGCAGTCGCCGTGAGCGCGAGAGTATCGCCAAGGCTTAATGGGTTATTCGATGGAGTGATCACGATCGATGCTAACTGCGGTGGAGACAGGCTTGACGGCTGGTACGAATTAGTACTTGACAGTGTCACTCCGTTGTTGATCCCGCCGGCCAAGAGCACGCTTCCGTCGGTCAGCAGTGTTGCAGTGTGGCCGGAACGTCCAGCCGAAAGGTTCTGGCTGGCAGTGAAAGATCCACTGTACGGACTGAATACTTCAGTCGTGCTGTCCGATGTGCATGAAGTGACGCAGGAGTCGTAGCCTCCCGCGAGCAGTACCTGGCCGTTCGTTAGTAAAGTAGCGGTTTGGTCAAACCGGGCAACGGTCATGTTGCCCGTCGGGTAGGTCGTGTAATAAAAGTAGCCGTTGGTATCGTATTCCTCTGTCGTAGCTGTTGGGCAACCGGGGGAGCTACACGTCGATCCACCTGCGATAAGAACGACCGCACTATCGAAGATCGTAGCCGTTGCGTTTTCACGCGGAGTATTGAGGCTGCCCGTCGTGCTAATCGTGCCTGCAACGGGGTCGTACAGTTCGGCTACTGCGGGGTAGTTGGTTCCGTCGAAGCCGCCAGCAAGAAGCACTTGGCCTGAAGTGAGCAAGATAGCGCTCGCATTGAACCGCGCCGCAATGAGGGAACCCGTCGTGGTGAAACTGCCGGCGACAGGATCATACACTTCGGCCGTACTCAGAGTGGCACACGAGGTTGCCGAACTGCAGGTTTCTCCCGCCGCGATGAGGACCTTCCCGTTGCCGAGCAATGTCGCGGTATGGCCGGAGCGCGCAACCGTCATATTTCCGGCCGTACTGAAGGCGCCAGAAGCCGGGTCGTATATTTCGGCGGATTGTAGCGAAGCGCAATTTCCACTCGCGTCACAACTGTAACCCCCAGCGATCAATACCTTCCCGTTGCCGAGCAGGACCGCAGGCGCTGCGCGAGCCGTGGCGAGGCTTCCTGTATACGTAAAGCTCCCCGAATTCGGGTTGTATATCTCAGAGCTGCTGAGGTAAGAGCAAGAACCGACAGAGGAGCAATTTATTCCGCCCGCGACTAAAACCGTACCGTTATCCAGCAGTGTCGCGCTGTGCTGGTAGCGGCTGGTATTGAGCGAGACCGTTGTGGCTTGGACAGAAACAGCGGCTGTTCCGCTAAAGGAGCCCGAAGACGCGGTAATTGTGCTGCTTCCAGTGGCAACGCCTGCGGCCAAGCCAGAGCTGCTTATACTTGCAACAGCATTACTAGAAGAAACCCAAGTCACTGATGCAGTGAGATCCTGCGTGCTGCCATCGCTATAGAAGCCGGTTGCAATGAGCTGCTGGCTGCTGCCAATCGGGATACTCGTTGGGCTCGGCGTAACGACGATTGAAACCAGATTCGGGTTAGTCGTGACTGGCGCTTGAACCGTCAATACTGCAGTGGCAGCAATCGTCCCGCTTGCCACTGTAATCACTGCGTTGCCCTGCCCCAGACCAACTGCACGCCCACCATTAGTCACGGAGACGGTTGTTGACGGAACCGCAAACCAACCGACGGAACTCGTGAGGTTCTGTGAGGAGCTATCCGTGAAGGTACCGATAGCCTGGTATTGCTGGCTTGCTCCAAATGCAACGGTAGCCGTGGAGGGAGTCAGGGTTAGCGAGACTAGAGCTGGAAGTCCAACTGTCAGCGAAACAGAGCTGCTTTGAGAACCAGAACTGGCTTCCACCGTGGCAGTCCCAAGTGCTGCCGCTGTTACCAGACCCGCACTGCTGACCGTGGCAGCAGACGACAAGGAAGTCCAGGTAGCCGTGGACGTTAGGTCCTGCGTGCTGCCGTCGGAATATGTTCCCACCGCGTCCAATTGCTGAGTAGTCCCCAATGGCATTGCGAGCGTCTGCGGAGTGAGTGTAATGGAAACCAGTGCTGGCGCTGGAACGGTCACGTTCGTCGAGCCACTGATTCCCGCGGAGGTAGCCGTAATCGTCGCGGTCCCTTGGGCAACGGTCGTCATATAACCGTTGTCGCTCGCGTCGCCACTGACCGTAGTTACACTCGTGGACGAGGAACTCCACAAAACCGATGAGAGAACTTGCGTGCTGCCGCCATTGAAAGTGCCTGTCGCAACGAGAAGCTGTTGCCTTCCCAGCGGAACGGAAGGTGCTGCTGGCGAAATTGCAATGCTGGCGAGTCCCGTCAACTGGCTTGCCGTATAGATTTCGGCGGTGTTGAAAACATTTGTCCCATCCGTCCCACCGTCTTCAAGAACCGTCCCGTCATTGAGCAGAGTGGCAGTTTGGTGCTCGCGGGCGCTGGTCATGTTACCTGCAACTACCGTGAACGTCAGGGCGTTCGGATCGTATATCTCCGCCGTGTTCAGGGCAGTGCTATTTCCAGCCGAGTCGTTCTCTCCCCCGGAGAGAAGCACTGTGCCGCCGTTCAGGAGCACGGCATCGTGGTAAATCCTGGGCGTCGTCATGGTGGCGGAAACGGCCGCAAAGGTGTTTGCGGTTGGGTTATACATCTCCGCCGTCTTCAGCGACCCTGTTCCCGGCAGATCCCCGCCGGTGATCAGAACCTGCCCGTTGTTCAGAAGTGTTGCTGCATGGCCTTCGCGGGCCACGGTCAGATGGACGGTGAGCGCGGCAAAGGTCCAAGTCGTGGGATTGAAGATTTCGGCGGTATTGAAGGCCCCGGTCGGAGTTGCGTCCGTCTCGCCGCCCGCGATCAGAACCTGGCCGTTCTGCAACAGAGTTGCGGTGTGATGAAAGCGAGGCGAGTTTGTGTTGCCCAGGTCAATGAAGACCTGCGCGGTCGAATCGTAGAGTTCGGCGTCCGAGATGATTCCTGTGGTTGGGTCATAACCTCCGACGATCAGCACCTGGCCGTTGCTCAGCAACGTAGCCGTATGTCCGACGCGGGCTGTGTTCAGAGTGTTCGGCAGTAGCGTGAAAGTGCCGGCGACGGGATCGTAGATCTCGGCCGAGTTCAGGGTCGTCTCGCTTGACACGCTCGAACCACCCGCAATCAGCACTGTGCCATCGTTAAGCAGCGTGGCCGTGTGCAGCCAGCGCGCGACATTCATCTCATTGGGCGCCGCAGCGAAAGCTTGACTCGCAAAAGTGTAAAGTTCCGCGCTGTTCACCACGCCAGAACTGCCCATACCGCCGGCGATCAAGACTTGTCCCGTGGTCAACTGAGTGGCTGTCTGTCCGTATCGGGAAGCTTCCATTTGTCCGCTAGTCGCGACAAAGACGCCGGACTGGACCGTGAAGCCAATTCCGTTGCTGACTGCCCCGCCCACCGTAACGACCACGTTGCCCGTCGTCGCTCCTGACGGGACCAGCACTGTGATCGATCCGGAACCCCAACTCGTGGGAGCTGCTGCTGATCCATTGAAACTCACCGTACTCGTACCCTGGCTCGAACCGAAACTGGTCCCTGAAATCGTCACCGAGGTCCCCACCGCACCAGAAGTTGGGGACAGACTCGTAATGTTGGGAGCTACTGAGAAGTTCACTCCGTTGCTGGCAACGCCGCCTACCGTGACCACCACATTGCCGGACGGCGCTCCCGATGGGACTGGCACGGTGATTGAACTGGCACTCCAACTTATGGGAGTTGCTGCTGTCCCGTTAAAACTCACCGCGCTCGTGCCCTGGCTCGAACCGAAACTCGTCCCTGAAATAGTCACGGTTGCGCCTACAGCCCCAGTGGCGGGCGACAAATTCGTGATATTCGGGGCAACAGAGAAGCTGAACCCACCGCTCGCAGTGCCGCTGACCGTAACCACCACGTAGC
>Ga0210383_10004235_pt1 | contig 12729 bp, 10 predicted proteins | sample IncBWC14OmetaG_FD_160072 | JGI IMG/M metagenome (GOLD analysis project Ga0210383, IMG submission 160072) | Forest soil microbial communities from Barre Woods Harvard Forest LTER site, Petersham, Massachusetts, United States - Inc-BW-C-14-O ...
AGCGCAGCCTCGATCTGGCGCTGCAAAACAGCAAGGATATTCAACTGGCAAAGATCCGGTCGCGCGTGGCGGATAACTCCGCGAATCTTACGAAGGCGGAGTTTCTGCCGAATCTTTACGCCGGTTCCGGCGCGGGATATACGTATGGCTTGCCGGAAACTCCCGGCGGACGCCCTCCTTCGATTTTCAGTCTCACGTACACGGAAGAGGTGTTCAACGGGCCGTTGCGTGGCTTGGCTAGAGAACAACAGGAACAAGCGAAGGCGCAACGATTTCGCTTGGAGGAGACGCGGAACAATGTGATCGATCGTGTGGCAACCTCTTATCTGGAACTCGTGAAAGTGCGGCATTCCCTGGAACTGCTTCGCAAGGAAAAGAACAGCGCGGAAAAAATTGTGGATGTTACGAAAGAGCGGCAGGGCGAAGGCTTTGAGATGCCCACCGAAGTGACCAAGGCCCAGCTGACCAAGGCGCAAGTTGTGCAGCGCATTCTGCAACTGGAAGGGCGGCAGGATGAACTGGAAGTGTATTTGCGCGATCAGCTTGGACTGGCGCCAGACCAACCCTTCGAAGTGACGCCGGAAGATTTGCCCGGTTCCGCAGAACAAGAAGGCGCCAACCTGATTGCGCTTGCTTCGCAGGGAAACACCAGCCTGGCGTTTGCGGAGTCCGACGTGAAGGCGAAAGAATTGCGGCTCGAAGGCGAGAGAAAGGGTTACTGGCCGACGCTGCAGCTGGTGGCGATCTACGACATCCTGGCGAAGTACAATTTCCGCAATTATTCCCAGATTTATAACAATTTTACGATCAACAATCTGAACGCGGGCGTCAACGTTAACGTGCCGATCTTCAGTTCCAAGACGCGCGCGAACGTGGCTTTGGCCCAGGCCAGCCTGGATGCGGCGAAAATCAATCTTGCCAGCAAACGCACGCAGGTGAGCGCGGAAGTGCGGCAGCGTTCGAAAAAAGTGCAGGAGATGGAAGCGGCCAAGGAAGTGGCGCGGCTGGAATTGCAATTGGCTCAGCAAAACCTGCAAGTGTTGCAATCGCAATTTGGCGAGGGGAAAGCGAATTTGCGCGAAGTGGAAAGAGCCAGACTGGACGAAAACGAAAAGTGGATGGCGTTTCTGGACGCGAATTTCCAGCGCCAGCAAGCCCAATTGGAGCTCTTGCGCACAGCGGGCCAGCTCGAAAAGGCGCTGGAATAAAAACGGTTATGCTCGAGAAAGATAGTTTAGAACTTCTTCGGCGCGCCGCGGAAAAGCTGGATGCCGGTTTTAGTTCGCTCCCAGCGACCGATACGGCGACGCCGGCGAACGCCCGAATCGCCGAAGTGCTGACCACTACGGCTGAGCGGTTGCAAGACAACTATCCTTATTTTCATCCGCTGTACGCCGGGCAAATGATTAAGCCGCCGCATCCTGTGGCGCACCTCGCCTATGTCCTGGCGCAATGCATCAATCCGAATAATCATGCGCTAGATGGCGGGCGCGCTTCTTCGGCGATGGAAAAGGAAGCGGTGCAGGCGCTGGCGAAGATGTTCAGCTGGGACGAGCATCTCGGACACCTGACGAGCGGCGGCACGATGGCCAACCTGGAAGCGCTCTGGGCGGCTGGGCAGTTGATGCCAGGTCAAACCATTCTGGCGAGCGAGCAGGCGCACTACACGCATAGCCGGATTAGCGGCGTGCTGAAACTTCCGTTCGAATCGATTCCATGCGATGCGCGCGCGCGAATGGATCTGGACGCACTGAAAAAACGTTTAAGCAAAGGTGGCGTGGGAACTGTCGTAGTCACCATGGGCACGACCGCAACCGGTTCGGTCGATCCGCTCGGAGAAATTCTTGCGCTGCGCCAGATTCACGGATTCCGCGTGCACTGCGATGCTGCTTATGGCGGATATTTTGGATTGGCGGGAAATCTTGCCTCGGAGACGCGCGCGGCATTTGATCACCTGCGAGATGCGGATTCGATCGTGATCGATCCCCACAAGCATGGTTTGCAACCGTATGGCTGTGGGTGCGTGCTGTTTCGTGATCGGAGTGTGGGGCAACTTTATCGCCACGACTCGCCGTACACTTATTTCAGTTCGAAGGAATTGCACCTTGGCGAGATCAGCCTGGAATGTTCCCGGCCCGGTGCGGCGGCTGTTGCGCTGTGGGCGACCCAAGCGCTTTTACCGCTGGAACGAGGCGGAGAGTTTGCGAAAGGGTTGCAATGTTGCCGGGAAACGGCGCAGGATTTTCACGGGAGAATTTCAAGCGACAATCGATTTGTCGCAGGCTTTGCCCCGGAACTGGACATCGTTATTTTTGCGCCGCGGGCCGAAAGTGTAAGCCAATCGTCTGTACTCAGCAGGAAGATTTTCGATGCCGCGGCGAGCAGGAATTTGCATCTTGCGGTTGCGGAATTGCCGGTGAAGTTTTTTGCGGCTGGCGGCGAAGGGATGAAAGAGGACCGAACAAGTCTGACATGCCTTCGTTCGGTGCTGATGAAGCCCGAGCACCGCGATTGGATAGATCGGATCTGGAACATTTTGTCGGATGCTGCGGACGTCGTTCTGAAGGCTTAGCGCCGTTGGCAGTCGATCTTCTTCGCAACTGCCACTTAATGCATGATTTAGCCGTTGGATGCATCTTTGGCGCTTTTGGCAGAAAGGCGTGACCGGATGCAACCAAGTCCGGTAAACTGTTATCTAGACCTGATGGGTCGTAAACCGGGCCACGGGCCATTGTGTGGCCGCCCGGAAGTGTTGGATGGAATCTGGATCACTCTGAGGGTGACGAATGCCTGATGTATTAAAGACATTGCTTCTAAATCCGCCGAGCTTTGAGAACTTCGACGGCGGAGCGAGTTCGCGGTGGCCTGCTACCCGCGAGATCGAATCTTACTGGTTTCCCGTTTGGCTGAGCTATCCCGCGGGACTAATTCCCGGCAGCCGGCTGCTCGATGCTTCTCCGCACAAGATCAACTGGCAACAAACCGTCGAAATCGCCAAGGATTATGAGTTCCTGATTCTGTTTACCTCCACGGTTGGCTTCGAAAGCGACGTCAAGCTGCTGCGCAAGATCAAGGAATCCAATCCGTCGATGAAGGTGGCATTCGTCGGGCCGCACGGCCATATCCGGCCAGACGAGACGCTGAACGCGAGCGAGGACATTGACTTCATCGTACGCGGTGAATTTGACCACGCTGTGGCCGAATATGCCCACGGGAAGCCGCTGAATGAGATTCTGGGTGCCAGCTATAAGAAGGATGGAAAGATCGTCCACAACGCCCCGCGACCGCAGCTACATACCGAGGAGCTGGATGCGCTCCCGTTCGCCTCGGATATTTATAAGCGCGATTTGCAGATCGAACGCTACAACGTGCCTTTCCTGCTGAATCCGTTTATTTCGTTTTACACCTCCAGAGGCTGTCCCGCACTGTGTACCTTCTGTATGTGGCCGCAGACGCTGTCTGGGCATGCCTGGCGCGTGCGTTCGGTGGACAACGTAGTTCAAGAAGTGAAGAACGCGCTCAGCTATTTCCCGCAGATGAAAGAAATTTTCTTCGATGACGACACCTTCAATATCCGCAAGGATCGCGCCATCGAGATGAGCCGGAAATTCAAGCCGCTGAAGTTCCAGTGGTCCTGCACGGCGCGTTGCCACAGTAAATATGAAGAATTGAAGGCCATGGCCGATGGCGGCGCGCGTCTGTTCATTGTGGGCTTCGAATCCGGCGACGCGCAGATTCTGAAGAACATCAAGAAGGGCGCCACGATTGAGATGGCCCGCGAGTTCATGAAGAACTGCAAAAAAGTCGGCATCAAGGTACACGGCGACTTCATCATCGGCCTGCCTGGGGAAACTAAGGACACCATCAACAAGACCATCGATTTTGCCAAGGAACTGGATTGCGAAACGATTCAGGTTTCTCTCGCGCATGCGATGCCCGGCACGGAGCTTCACGAGCAGATGTCCAAGGAAGGTTTTTTGCGCGTGGAAGCGTTGGCGGATAAGAGCGGACACCAATTGCCACACATTGAGTTCCCGCACCTGTCCAAGGCCGACATGATGGCGGGAGTGACGCGGTTCTACGACGAATATTACTTCCGGCCCAAGGTCGTGTGGCGCATCGTCAAGGACGCGCTGTGGGACAGCCACGAGCGGAAGCGCTTGTACCACGAGGCCACGGACTTCCTGAAATTACGCGCGGAACGCCTGAAGTGGGTGCAAAACGGCGGAGACACGCCGAAGACCATGGTCGCGGTGTCTGGAACTTCATCGGCCAGCGGGAACGACTAAGCCAGAAAAAATGAGTCACGAGCACAGGCTCAGAATCAAGACCCTCTTGATGGTCTTGCTGATGGTGGTGTGCGCCAACGCTGGCGACCTTATGCTGAAGCGGGGCATGCTGCAAATTGGCGCGGTGCAAATTTCGGGGCCGGGAATCTGGCACGCCTTACTTTCTACCATTCATAACGGGACGATCTGGCTGGGCATATTTTTTCTGATTGGTTTTACGCTCTGCTATATGACCGCCGTGAGTTGGGCGGATTACAGCTACGTGATGCCCGCGGGCGCGTTCGGCTACGCGCTGCAGACGGTGCTTGCCATCACCATCCTCCATGAAGCGGTAAATGCTCAGCGGTGGATCGGGGTGATCCTGATCGTTACGGGCGTATTGCTGGTGGGTCAGACACATCCGAACACCACCGAACCGAGTGCGGCGGTGACACCGTGATCAAAGTCGGCGCGATGCTGGTGTTTTTTATTTGCTGCAGCACCGGCGGCGAAATCGCCATGACTTATGGAATGAAGCAAGTGGGAGAACCGGAAGGCTTCCGGCCGATGGCGCTGCTGCGTTTTATCGGCAAAGCCATGCGGAATGGCTGGGTTTGGTTTGCGGCGCCGCTTCTGGGGGCTTCCTTTTATTCGCTGTTGATCTTATTCTCCTGGGCGCCGCTCAGCGTGGTGATTCCCGCGTCGGCGTTCAACTACGTGGTGGGGACATTCGGAGCAAAGTATCTGTTGAAAGAGAAAATTTCCGTGAAGCGATGGTTGGGTGTGGTGATGGTGTGTGTCGGGGTCACGCTGGTGCTGCTTACGGGAGGGAGTTAGACAATCCGCGGTGAGGATTGCCTGCGTTTATTCGCGTTTGGACCCGGATGATGCCACGGTGTACGCTAACGAAAAATGATGCCGCATATCGCCATCTGGCGCCTGATTGTATTGCTGCCCGCGATTGCACCGCTTGCTTATTATGTTGTAGCAATCGCGGCGGCTATCCGCTTCTTCACCAAGGAAAGAAAAAAGACGCTTGAGGATTTCCGGCCACCGGTGAGCATATTGAAGCCCGTGCGCGGAGTGGATTTTGCGTCGTATGAAAATTTCTGCAGTTTCTGCCGCCAGGATTACGAAAACTACGAGATTTTATTTTGCGTCAATGAAATGACCGACCCGGCAATGCCGGCCATTCGGCAACTTATTACCGAGTTTCCCGAACGGCACATTCGTGTGCTCTCCGGAGCTCCGCAGATTGGCACAAACCGTAAAGTTAATAATCTGGCCCTGCTGGCAAAAGAGGCGCAGCACGATTTTCTGGTGCAGAGCGACGGCGATGTTCGCGTCGGACCAAATTACTTACGCGAAGTGCTGGCGCCATTCGCCGATTCGTCTGTCGGCGTTGTCAGTTGTTTCTATCGGGCGATCGCGCAGCCGAATTTGCCGGCGGAACTTGAGGCTGTGGGCACGGCGAGCGATTTTTTCGCGGGTGCGCTGGTGGCCGACTGGATGGAGGGCGTGACGTTTGCTTTGGGTGCGTCCATCGCCACGAGCAAGGGTTGGCTGGGGAAAATCGGTGGATATGAGAGATTCGCGGATTATCTTGCTGACGACTACGAAATTGGCAATCGCGTCCACAAAGCGGGTGGCAAGGTGTTGCTGTCGCGCGAAGCAGTATGGACGATGTACCCAGCCGAGAGCTTTCGGGATTTCTGGCAGCACCAGTTGCGCTGGGCGCGGACGGTACGACTGGTGCGTCCCGCTTCTTTTTTCGGTTTGATTGTCACGCATGGGCTGCCGTGGGCCGTGGCGGCGGCGCTGGTGGCGCCCAGTGGATGGATCGCGGCGACATATTTAGGCGCGTATCTTGTGTTGCGGCTGATGCTTGCGTGGACGGTGGGCGTTTGGGGTATTGGCGAAAACGTTGTGCGGCGCAAGTTGTGGCTGGTGCCAGCGCGCGATGCCATACATTTTATTGTGTGGCTCGCCAGTTTTGGATCCAACCGTGTGCAATGGGGCGGCGATGAGTATGCGATCGATCACGGCAAGATGAAGAAAGTCCCACTCCAGCAGCGGTAAGAAAAGTCAAAATCAGGGATGCGTGCTCGGGGGATTCGTCATTGCCGGGGTTACGGTGTGTTTCTGCCAATCGGAATCTGTCAGATTCCACCCGCCGCCAAGCGCCAGATAGAGTTGCACGACGACCAGTCGGCGGTTTAACTCCGTCTGCGCGAGCGCGTTTTGTTCCGGGTACAACTGGATCTGAGTATCGAGCACTTCGAAATAGCTGGCCTTTCCGGCTGTGTAGCGCTGCAAAGAAAAGCTGACCGAGCGCTGGTAGGCGTCGACGGAACGGGCCTGCTGGTCTCGAATCAGATCGAACTTCTGCCTGGAAATGAGCGCGTTGGCAACATCGGCGAATGCGTTCAGAGCCGTCTCCTGATACTGCAGCTTCGTCTGCTCCCACGCGGCAATGGCCTGGCGCTTCTGCGCGGTGAGCGCACCGCCGGTATAGATCGGACCAGCAAGATTCGCGGCGATGCTCCAGACGTTCGCGCTGCCGGCTGTGATCTGCGAAAGCGGCGTGCTTGCCTGGCCAAGGAGCGCGGTCAGGCCGATTTGCGGAAAGAAATTCTCGATCGCCACGCCAACCTGCGCATTCGCGGCTCGCACCTGCTGTTCTGCCGCAAGCACGTCCGGGCGCCGTTCGAGCAACGCCGATGGCAAGCCTACCGGGATGTCCGGCGGAACGACCTCCTCCAGCAACTTTGCGGAATGAAGAATAGGTCCCGGATTGCTGCCGAGCAGAACACTGATCTGATTTTCCTGCAGCACGATTTGCCGCTCAAATTCGGGCACGGCGGCTTCCGCGGCTTCCGCTCGTGAAGTGTCCAGTTTAGAAGCGACGCCGCCTTCGTATCGTTGCGTAAAAAGTTGTAGCGTCTGGCCAAAGGAATCCGCTGTTCCTTGGCGATCTGAAGTTGCAGTTCCAGCCCCAGTAACTGGAAGTAATCTTGAGCGACTTCGCTGACGAGCGTGAGCATTACGCTGCGCCGGAGTTCTTCCGTGGAAAGATACTGCGCCCGCGCGGCTTCATTCATGCGGCGAATGCGCCCCCAAATGTCGGCAAGGTCGTCGAGGTAGCCGCTCATCTTGTGTCCAGCGCGATTTCGATGTCATGATGCGGGCTGAGCCTCGACTGGCCTCGCACGGTTACGCCCTCCGTCTTTCTCTGCGAGAAAAGCCAATTTTTACCAGGAGCGATAATGGCAAAGCTCAAGCTGAAAAACGTCCACAAATTTATCCAGCCGTACGTGGTTACGTCGGGGAAAGAATTTCGCCTCAAGCATCATCGTCCGGACGATACGCACCATCTCAATTCCGAAGATAAGCCGGAGGCCAAGAAATGGCTGGAGCAGGGGGTCTCCCTGCTTGCCGATCTTCAGCAAGTGCTCTACGCGCAAGGGCAATGGGGATTATTGCTGGTGTTTCAGGCGATGGACGCAGCCGGAAAAGACAGCACCATCAAACACGTGATGTCCGGGGTGAATCCGCAGGGCGTGGATGTCCACTCCTTCAAGTCTCCATCGACCGAGGAGCTGGCGCATGATTTTCTGTGGCGTACGAATCGCTGTATGCCGCCACGCGGGAAAATCGGTATTTTCAATCGCTCCTACTATGAAGAAGTGTTGGTGGTCCGTGTTCACCCGGAGTATCTGGAAAAGGAACGCTTGCCGGGTTCTGTGCAAGGAGAGCACTTCTGGCGAGGCCGGTTTGAGGACATCTGCGCGTTCGAACGCTACCTTACGCGAAACGGAATCGCCGTCTGCAAATTCTTCCTTCATCTTTCGAAGAAAGAGCAAAAGCGGCGCTTCCTGGAGCGCTTGAACAACAAAGATAAGTACTGGAAGTTTTCGGCAGCCGATTTGCACGAACGCGAATACTGGAACGACTACCAGGATGCGTACGAGAAGATGATTCGCAATACGGCGACAGAACACGCGCCTTGGGTGGTCGTGCCGGCGGACAACAAGTGGTTCAGCCGGCTTCTGGTGGTAGCCACAATCGCGGACACCCTGGATCGCATGGACATCAAGTATCCAAAATTGACCCCGCGGGAACTTAGGGAATTGGAGGTCGCGCGGAAACATCTGGAAAGGGAAGAATGAATCGGTCTCGAAGCGCGCTTGGGCAGATCGCTTAACTTTTCGGCGCCGTTACTGAATCCCCGACGAGCCTGGATCGGGGATCACTTTCAGCCGGTTCAATCCCAGATCGTGAAAAATGGTCGGCCAATAATTCTTGAACATGTTCCCGGCGAATCGCCATCCCAGATCGGTCCCGACGCGCTCAAGACTCTTCCCGGCTGTTTGTTCGGAGGCCGGGAGATACGCATTGGCCAAACCCTCTGCCGCGGCAGTGCCCAAAATACCTGAACTGTTGAAGGTGTCTTTTCCAGAATCAGTGCGAGTAACGAAAACGCGTTCCGCCGAATACTTCACGCTGCCCCAAAAACTGGGGCGGTTTTGCGGATAAAACCGTGGGTCCTGATGCAGCATGGACGCAAACAGAAAATTACCGAAAAAGGAGTTGGAGGCAGCCCGCGCGATTGACTCACCATATCGCTGGCCGTAAGCGTCCCACCCCTGGCCGTAGGCGGCAGGACTATTCCTGGCCTGGTTGTAGGCGGAACTGATGCCCGCAGCCAGAATATACGGAGGGGAAATACTCTGGTTGACAAACAGGCGGAATTTCTCCCCGGCGCTCATCGGACCTTCGCTGGTGGCGATATCCGGGAAGACGATCGACCGGTTGGTCATATAGCCGACGAAGCGGGTGGTCGTGTCCATGGCAGGGTTAGAGTTGCCAGCCGCCTTGGGCTGTGGCGAATCCGGGGCTGACGTGGTTCCGGTGCCTGCGCCCGCCGGTGCCTGCGCCAAAACCGCACTGGGGATCAGAAGACATGCGCCGAGTAGCAGGGAAGGGCCGATTCGATTTCCAGGAAAAAATATACAATTGCCCAACTTAATCAAGGTTTCCTCTAGCTTTAGAGATTTTCATGCCTGGAAACGATACGTTTGTACCCACATTTTTGCAAACTAGGGCAGGTCCAAGCTGCGAATCCGCGATCCGAATCGCCACCCCTGCGGCACTCGGACCCCTGGGTTCGGGGAAAATACCATGGCCGTAGTGATCCTGCAACCCCCAACTTTTAGGGCATTTAGCGGCTTTTTAGGAAGAATGCCGAGTGGATCGCGAAAGGGCTGGCGCAAGTTGACGGAGGGCGTTCCGTTTACTCTAGAAGGGTTGAAGTGCGGGTGCGTTTCCTTTCCTCGCTTCTGCTACTTCCTGCAGTCTCCCATCAGCTGGGAGGTCGTCCAATTGGTAGGACTCCAGACACTGGATTCTGCAAACGCACACTCCTCCATTGTGTTTGCAATCATTACCTGTGAAAAGATTAGAGGTTTTGAGGGTACTTTAGAACCCTTTGTGTACAGGTTGGTGTACAGTTACGCGGATTATTTCTCAAAATCCCGCTTGCTGGGTCCCTGCTTGCGTGGCTTCTTTTCGAACGAACGCAGGTCATCCAAGTTTTTCTTACTGAGAGCCCGTTCTCCCTCTAATACTTTTCAGCTAACAAGTTCGCGTTATGGCGCCCGTACCGTCCGCCTCCTAAACTTCCATCTCGATCCGCTAAGGCAACGGCACGGGTCCGAGGTGGGAACGCGATGTTCTACAGGTCCTCAAGGGCTTGCGGTGTTGTGTTTTTGCTAGTCTCTTTTGCGTCGATGGCTTTGTCCCAGGATTCTCCGTCGCCAGAAAGTTCCAAATCCGGCGAACTCTCGCTCCAAGTCATCGTTGTGCGCTCTGCCGAGGAAGCTCAGGAAGTGGTCGCGCGCCTGAATCAGGGAGACGACTTCGCGCAGCTCGCTCGTCAAGAATCCATCGATCCCACCGCCGATCAAGGCGGCTACCTCGGCTTGCTCAATGCTGCGGAATTGCGGGCGGAACTTCGCGATGCTATGCGCGGCGTTGGCCCAGGGCAGATTTCTCCGGTCGTGCATATTCCCTCCGGCTACGCCATCTTGAAAATCACCCACAACGAAGCAGGCACTGCGCCTAAGGATGCGGATCGGGCGCGAATCTTCGCCCTGGCCGCTACCGGCACCGTCAAATACGTCCAGGATGTCGATGGTCTTGCGGAAGCAGAGGGCGCTTTGCTTCGCTTCCCGAAGCCCGCCAGTTGGAACGGGGATCCTAAGAACGTCTGCAAGTTACGCAAGCAATCTCTTTCGACAATGATCGATCGCTTGAAGAATCAGCTTACGCCGGGCTCACAGCAGAATCCTCTTGCCTCACGTCCGCCAGTCGACACCATGCAGATGCATTTCGCCTTGGCCCAACTCTATGCCTATCTCGGAGACATGGACTCCGCCATCGCAAGCTATCGAATGTCCTACGGAATTGCCTTGTCCGATGTGCAGTCCGCGATTCCGCAAATGGAGGAAGCGCTCGGGGTCTCTTACTTGCACAGATCGCAAATGGAGAACGATGTCTACCGCTTGCCGGGAGAGAAGTGTCTTCTTCCCATCCCTCCGGGAAGCCGTTATCAAAAGCCTGCGGACTCCGAGAAAGCTGTCGAATTTTTTCTGATGTACCTCGATCAAAAACCCAAGGAACTCGAAGTGATCTGGCTGCTCAACATAGCCTACATGACCCTTGGGAACTATCCGGATTCGGTTCCGGCAAAATACCTGATTCCTCCTGCAACCTTTGTTTCTAAGGAAAACACCGGCCGTTTTACCGACGTAGCATTTGCAACAGGCTTGCAGTCCTTCTCTACAGCGGGCGGCGTGATCGTGGACGATTTTGAAAACAACGGCCTCCTGGATGTGGTGACCTCTGCCTTTGATAGCTGTGGCTCGATGCATTATTTCCACAACAACGGCGACGGCACGTTCTCCGATAACACCGCCAAGGCCGGTTTGTCAGACCAGGTGGGCGGTCTAAATATGGTCCAAACCGATTACAACAACGACGGCTGCATTGACATTCTTGTCTTGCGCGGCGGATGGGAATTCGCTCAACGTAAATCTCTTTTGCGCAACAACTGCGACGGAACTTTTTCCGATGTCACCGTTGCCAGTGGCCTGGCCGAACCCACCAGCTCTCAAACAGCTGTGTGGGTGGATATCAATAATGATGGCCTCCTGGATCTCTTTGTCGGCAACGAGAACAGCCCCGCTCAATTGTTTCTCAACAAGGGCGACGGCACTTTTGAAGACATTGCCGTTCTGGCGGGCGTCAGCGGCGATGGCTCTTCGTTCTCCAAGGGTGTCGCGGCTGCCGATTACGATAACGACGGCTTTGTGGATCTGTACGTTTCCAATCTGGATGGGCGAAACTTCCTCTATCGCAACAATCACAATAATACTTTCACCGAACTCGCTCTCAAGGCGGGCGTCCCGGGCAGCAACAAGGGCTTCGCTACTTGGTTTTTTGATTACGATAACGACGGTCTCCCGGATATTTTCGCAACCAGCTACTTCGCTTCCGTGGACGACACAGTTCGCACCTACCTCGGCCTCGACCACAATGCCATCACGCTCAAACTCTACAAGAATTTGGGCAATGGAACCTTCCGCGATGTCACTTCCGAGGTTGGTCTGGACAAGGTCTTCATGCCCATGGGCGGCAATTTCGGCGACATCGACAACGATGGCTACCTCGATATGTATCTCGGTACCGGGAATCCCTCTTATGCCTCTCTTATCCCCAACGTCCTGCTCCACAATCACGACGGCAAATACTTCACGGATGTCACCTTCTCCTCCGGAACAGGCGAACTTGACAAAGGGCACGCCATAGCTTTCGCCGATCTCTCCAACAGTGGAAATGAGGACATCGTTGCGGAAGTAGGCGGCGCCACCATCGGCGACAGCCATGCTCTCCGGCTCTTCAGGAATCCGGGCAACGGGAACGACTGGATCACCGTCAAGCTCATCGGCGTGAAGACCAATCGCGTGGCCATAGGCGCCCGCATCAAGATTATCGTCGAAAACGAAGGTTCCGGCACGCGTTCCATCTACCGCACTGTCGGCAGCGGCGGTTCGTTCGGCGCATCCCCGCTCCAGCAACATATCGGCTTGGGAAAATCTGCAAAACTCCTCAGCCTGGAAGTCGATTGGCCTGTCAGCAAAACCCATCAGGTCTTTCGCAATGTAGAGAAGAACCAGTTTCTCGAAATCAAGGAATTCGCGGATCAGTATGCGAAGCTCAATCGCAAGCCGTTCCACCTGCGTGGCCCTCAGGAAAATGCCTCTGCTTTTCCTGAGCGCGCCACGCAACAACCGGCCGTGAAGAATTGAATGAACAGGCTTCAGCGATTTGGCTCTGAGAGGTAGGCACATGAAACGGACACTTCTTTGCGCGGGGCTGCTGCTCCTCTTTGTTGTACCCG
>Ga0210383_10004238_pt1 | contig 12726 bp, 9 predicted proteins | sample IncBWC14OmetaG_FD_160072 | JGI IMG/M metagenome (GOLD analysis project Ga0210383, IMG submission 160072) | Forest soil microbial communities from Barre Woods Harvard Forest LTER site, Petersham, Massachusetts, United States - Inc-BW-C-14-O ...
TACGATCACCACGAGAATCGAGACATGAAACGCCAGCGGCATCAGAAGCAGATCGAGAATCGGCTCGATTAGCCGAGGCTTGTCCAAAATCGCGGTGAGGAGTCGCGGCAGATTGTCGATCGCGGTTCGCGCCCGGCCGCCCTCCCATCGCGCCCTCTGGGTCGAGGCGGCCCTTCCGCCCGTCGGCATCTCGCCGCGAACGCGGGTGCTATCGGCGAAGACGATCCTTCGACCTGCCTCGACCAGCCTGAGGTGATAGTCGAGATCCTCGACCAGCGATTGCGTTTGTATCGGCACAGCTTCCAGGGTGGCGCGGCTCAAGCCGAAGCCGTTGCCGGAAATCCCTGATGACAAGCCGAGGCGTTCGCGGCCGCGCGCGCGCAACACGTTGAACGCCATGAACGCGACGTTCATCAGTCGAGTGCGCACTGAAGCGTCGGAATTCAGCACGACATACCGAGCCTGCACGCCGTCGGCACCCGCTCTGAAGAGCCGAACCGACTCGGTCACGAAGTTTGGGTCGACGATACTGTCGGCATCGACGACCAGGACTGCGTCGAAGCCCTCGCTGAGCAAAGTCTCGAAGGCAAATTTGAGCGCGAAGCCTTTTCCGCGGTGCGATGGATCTGAACGAACTAGGGCCTGCGCGCCCGACGCACGAGCCAGGTCGGCGGTCGCGTCGGTGCAATTATCCGCGACGACGACGATCTGAATTTCCAACGAATCTGGAATCGGGCACGCAGCAACACTGCGAACGCATCGCCCAATGGCGCCCGCTTCATTGTGCGCAGGAATTGCGATTGCAAGTTTGGTGACCTTCGTCGCGCGGCGCTTCACACTGCGATCTGACGGCGGCAAGATTCCCGCGATTGTGACGAGCGCAAGTTCTACAGTTCCAGGCAGTGTGATCAGGACAAGGACCGCGCACACGATCATGAGTTGCAAATGAATCATGAACGAATCGCCTGCGCGGGGGTGGACGAATCCAAACCCGGGAGGCTTAGACCATGCGTTCGAGATTCGCCGATGCGATCGGTGAAGATCCGAGCGAGGCGCGCGACATTGCGATCGAGATCGTATCTTTCGATCACCCGGGCACGGCCGGCCGTACCGAGGCGGCGGCGCAGGCCGGAATCGTCGATTAGCTGCTGTATCGCGCCGGCTAACTCACGATCGTCCGACGGGGGAACCAGAATGCCGTCGATACCGTTGCGTATCAGCTCGGGAATGCCGGCAACAAAAGTACTTATGCAAGGTATCTGCATCGCCATTGCTTCCATCAGGACCACCGGTACTCCCTCGGCAAAGCTCGCCAGCACGAAGATGTCGGCCTCGCGGTAGTAGTCTCGAATGCGATCCTGGTTGACGCTTCCTTCGAGGGTTACATACTCAGCGAGTCCGTTGCCGGCGATCATGAGCGCAAGGCCGTCGCGATCCGGTCCGTCGCCAACCAGTCTTAGCCGAATATTCGGATAGGACTTGACCAGGCGATTGATGGCGGCAAGGAGGATGTATTGGCCCTTGGCAGGTACCAGCCGTCCAACGCAGAGAATTTCGAACGTATGGGGCGAAGATCGAAATGTACCCGGGCTGAATAGCTGAGGATCCACTCCCAGCGGCCCGATTTCGAACTTGCCCCACTCCAAAGGCGGTGACAGCCTCATCAGCTGACTACGCGCGAACTGCCCTACGCAGCATGCAAACTCGGCCCCGGCCATCTTCTCGGAAAGGTTAAGACCGAACGTGTCATAGAATTCGTCGGGACCATGAACGGTCAGGGAAAACTTGATTGGGAAAGTGCGACTAGCTATCAAACCCACCGTTGATGCTGCGTTCGCGAAATGGACATGCAGGTGGCGAAGTTTGCGCGACTGCATCCAGCGTCCGAGTATAACTGCCTCGACAAAATAGCAGGCGAAGAGCACCAGCCGGAGCGGATCAGAGCCAGCGAGTCTCAGCGCGAACCAGAGACCCATAAGGTAAGAGCGGGGCGAATTCAGAATTGCCGCCGAGTGAGCCGCTATGGCGCCGCGGATGCCTTCGCGCTTGACGTAGAAGGTTGCGTCAGCTTCGTCCTGCTCTTCGACGGTCATGGCGCCGGCCGCGCGATCCGGCAGATTGATCGATGCTGTGTGAATTTCGAAATTCGCGGCGCGGAGTCTCTGGACTTCCCGAAGAATGAACGTGTGCGATACCGCCGGATATGTGCTCACCAGGTATGCGATTTGAATTGGATCGCGAGATCGATGCACGGCTCCGTTCGAATGGGAGGCACCATTCGTATGGCCATTCAGATGTGCGGAGGTGGCCACTAGTGTTGAGGAGCGGTCGCTTCGCCTGTATGCATTACGAGGCGGCTTGCAAATTCCGCGGCGCCTTCTTGCCATGGAGGTAGCGTTATGCGCGGATGCTGGGCGGTCGTCAGCACACTGTAGGTGGGGCGATTGGCTGCGCTTGGGAACTCACGATAAGACACTGGCCGCACGGGCGTTGCGATACCTAGACGACGGAAGGCTTCGGTCACGAGTTGCCATCGAGAGGCTTCTCCGCTGCCTGCTATATGGTAAATCCCGAACGCATCAGTTTCGATCAGCCGCGCAATTGCATCGGCCAAATGGGGCACATAAGTTGGCGAACCGATTTGATCGTCCGTCGCACGAAGCTCGGGCCTCGACGCGTTCGCGCACATCGAGGTTAGAAATCCTTTGCCCAACTCCCAGTAGAGCCAAGCTGTCCGAACGATATAGTGCCGCGGGTTGAGCATTTGCACCGCTCGCTCGCCGGCGAGCTTGCTGGCGCCGTAGAGCGACAGTGGATTTGTCCGATCATTCTCGTCGTAGGGCCGCTTCAACGCGCCGTCAAACACGAAGTCGGTGGAGACGTGAACAATTGGAATGCCGAGTTCAGCTGCCTCAAAAGCAAGGTTGCGCGGACCGCAAGCATTCACGGCGTATGCTTCGCTGCGACGCGACTCTGCGCCGTCGACGTCGTTAAAGGCGGCGGAATTTATCACCAACTCCGGTGACACGCGCGTGAACATTTGATGGATCTGACCCGGTTGAGTTATGTCGAGGTCCGAGTGATTGAGTGGAATCAGATTGTGGCTCTTGAGCGACGTCCTCAGACAATAGCCGAGCTGCCCGGACGCTCCCGTGATTAGAATCTTCATAGCAGTGTCTCCGAACGGCTCGGCAGGAGACCTGTCTGGTCGGCTAGCGTTGGCGCCTCGCGGTCCTTTTCGGAGAGAATCGGGGTTGCCACGGGCCACTCGATTCCAATGGCCGGATCATTCCACGCGATGCGCAACTCATCGCACGGATCGTAATAGTCAGTGCATTTATACTCGATGTCGGCGAACTCGCTTGTGATGCAGATTCCATGCGCGAAGCCGGGTGGGATATAAATCTGGCGAAAGTTGTCAGCCGACAGCTCAACTGAGATCCACTTCAGATAGCTGGGCGAACCGCGCCGGATATCTACGACTACGTCGAGAATCGCGCCGGTCAGCACGCGCACGAGCTTTCCCTGTGGATGTAGCCGTTGCGCGTGCAGACCCCGAATCGTATCGCGCGTCGAGCGTGACTGGTTGTCCTGGACGAACTCGCAATCAATTCCGCCGCGCAGGTACTTATCGCGGCGAAAGGTCTCCACGAAATATCCACGTATATCTCGGTAGACGTCGGGATCGACGACAATCACTTCTGGCAGAGCTGTGGGAGTGAACTTCATTTTGTATCAGGAGTCTTGCTCAAGAATGCGCCGCAGGTATTGCCCGTACCTACTGTTAGCCATCGAATCGGCCATTCGAATGACATCGCTTCGCGACACATAGCCCATGCGCCAGGCAATTTCCTCCAGACACGCAACTTGCAGGCCTTGCCGCTCTTCTATCGCCTGAATGAAATTCGCGGCCTGCATCAGAGCGTCGTGCGTACCCGTATCGAGCCACGCTATACCGCGACCCATCTTCTCGACGTGGAGAGCGCCTGAGCTCAGATACTTGCGATTCAGATCGGTGATCTCCAACTCGCCGCGCGACGAGGGCTTGAGGCCGGCAGCGATATCGAACACTCGATTGTCGTAGAAATAAAGGCCGGTTACGGCGTAGGAGGACTTGGGCCGTTCTGGCTTCTCCTCGAGGCCGACTGGCATTCCAGCCTCGTCGAACTCAACTACGCCGTAACGTTCAGGGTCTTTGACCCAATAGCCGAAGACCGTAGCTCCGTCGCGTCGGGAAGTAGCTCTATGCAAGAGATCGGGTAGCCCATGACCGTAGAAGATGTTATCACCCAGCGCGAGCGCGACGTTCGCGTCGCCTGCGAATTGTCGGCCGATAAGAAAAGCTTGAGCGATACCTTCGGGCCTCGGTTGTACCGCGTATTCGAACCGAACGCCCCATTCCTTACCGTCCCCAAGCAGGCGCCTGAAGCATTCCTGCTCGTGTGGCGTATTGATGATCAGGATGTCGCGAATACCCGCCATCATCAGAGTGGCGAGTGGATAGTAGATCATCGGCTTGTCGTAGACCGGCGCGAGTTGTTTCGAAATTGCCCGAGTCACCGGGTAAAGCCGGGTTCCCGATCCTCCGGCCAGCACGATTCCTTTCCAGGAATGGCGGAGACGACTGCTATGCAGCCGAGTTTCGGTTTCCAGGTTCGTGCTCATAGGAGTGTGATCAGAGTGCTAAGCAGTTCCCGTACGAACGCGGTCCTTTGCTCGTGGCGCGACCACCGTAAGACCCAGGCGCCTGCCGTCATAGCGTCCTTGCTTTACGGATTGACACCAACTGCGATTGAGCAAGTACCAGCGCGCCGTGACTCGAAGTCCCATTTCAAAGCTGATGCGGCTGGTCCATCCGAGTTCCCGCTCGATTCGCGAACAGTCAATAGCGTATCGCTTGTCGTGGCCCGGCCTGTCCGGCACCAGCGTGATCAAATCCCGGTAAGACTTGCATCCAGTGGCGAGCAAAGCGGCATTGCGCTCGGCGGGCATCAGTTCTTCAAGTGCGGCGCAGACTTCGCTCACTACCTCGAGGTTCGTGCGCTCGCATCGCGCGCCGACGTTATACGACTCTCCGACTCGTCCCTTGGCAAGAATTGCCAGGATCGCCTCGCAATGATCGCCGACGAACACCCAGTCCCGCACATTTTGACCGTCGCCATAGATCGGGATCGACTCGCTAGCCAGCGCCTTCGAGATAGTAAGAGGGATCAGTTTTTCGGGATACTGATTGAATCCGTAGTTGTTGGAACAGTGCGAGATCAGAGTCGGCAGCCCGAAAGTCTTGTTATAGGATCGCACGAAGTGATCGGCGGCAGCCTTGGAAGCCGCGTAAGGAGAATTCGGCGCATAGCGCGAATCTTCCCTGAAGAATCCGGTGTCGCCCAGCGATCCATAAACTTCATCGGTAGAAATCTGCATGAATCGGAAATTGCGCCGCCGCGAGAGTTCAAGCCGGGACCAGTACTGACGGGTTGCCTCAAGCAGCTCGAAGGTGCCGATTGCATTGGTCGTCAAAAAGTTGCGCGGGCCGTCGATCGAACGGTCGACATGAGTCTCTGCGGCGAAGTTCACGACTATGTCCGGTTGCCATCGGTCGAAAGCTTCTGACACCGCTGCATGGTCAGCGATATCTGTGTGAAGAAAGGAATAGCGCGGATCGTCCTCAACTTCGCGAAGATTCAAAAGACTGCCCGCGTAGGTAAGTTTGTCAATTACGACCACGCGCCAATCTCGCTTGCCAAGCACAAGGCGCACGAAGTTGGAGCCGATGAACCCGGCGCCACCTGTTACAAGTATAGTCTGCATTTTAAGCTAGAATGAAAATTGCTCCCTAGGTCTAGTAGCCACCGCCGCGAGCGACGCGAAGCATCGTCCTGAAAATGATCCTGCAGTCCTGCAAGATCGACCACGTGTCGATGTACCTGCAATCCAATTCCACGACCTCTTCGAAGTCTGTGACTTCGTCGGTGCCGTAGAGTTGCCACAATCCCGTGATACCGGGCTTTGTGCTCAGGCGTCGTCGATGCTGTGGCTCATAGCACGCGACCTCGGACGGTGTTGGCGGCCGAGTGCCGACCAGGCTCATCTCGCCCTTGAACGCATTCCAGAACTGCGGGAGCTCGTCGATGTAGAGCTTGCGCAGCGTGCGGCCCAGCGGAGTGATCCGCGGGTCGTACCGAATTTTGAAGATGTGTCCCTTCATCTCGTTCTGTTCGAGTAGCTCTTCGTGCTCGTCCTCAGCCGTTACTTTCATCGTCCGGAACTTGTAGAGCGTAAAGAGACGGCCGTTGCGGCCGACGCGGACTTGGCGAAAGATTACCGAGCCTTGTGTCTCCCGCTTGATTCGGCGCGCGAAAATTACGTAAGCGACTGCGCAGAAGACCAGTCCCACCGCTGAACCAGCAATGTCTATCAGGCGTTTGATCGCCAGAGGAATTTCGCTGACCGGCACCGTCTCGTGTGAGAGCAGGTATTCGCCCGCGCCCAAAGCCTGGGTACGATAGCGTCCGGCCGGAGCGAGCGGAGTCCTAATCAGTGTGCGGAACGTTTTACCCCTTATCGAGGACGAATACAGGATGTCGTCCGGGTCAAGGCCGCCCGAAGAGTCGACCATCACCACGTCGTCGATGACGTGAGAGTCGAGCGCCTGATCGAGGGTCGAAGGAGTTTCCTTTCCGTTGTCGTCTTTGAACAGTAATTTCCCGTTGGCTCCCGCGAACAGATATCCGACAGGACGGGTGATCGCCTTTTGTCCTATCCTGTCGCATAGATCTTCGTAGGAATTCGCACCGACGATCAGCGAGTGGCTGTTGAGCGGCTTGTTCCTGCCGCGAAGTCCGAAACTTACCAGTCGCGACGCGGCGGAGCTGGCCGCAAACGACGCCACGGCGAGCGGAAGTATAACGGCGAGTTCGGTCCATCGGACGCCCGCGACGAAATGAGCTGCCAGTAAAAAGCCTGAGCTGAGCAGGATTCCGGGTTTGATAGTGTATGAAATCACAGCGCTTCGAGTTTCCTGTTCGCCATTTGTGCCGAGAGTAGTCGAGCGTGGCTTGCTGCGCTTCCCGCAGTTAGCGGCTTGAAGCGATGAGCAAGTAAGGATTAACGCGGTTCAGGAAGGAACCAGTCACGAAGAACCGGAGTCGGTCGTCAGTTCAACGTCTCGGAAAACAACTGTTTGCCCGCGTCGCAAGCGGCTTGAGCGACAAACCGATCGACTATCTTGCAAAAGGTATCGCCAACATTTCAGAGTGCTCTCGAAGTCGAAATCGAAAAGTAGCGGAAGACAGTTGGTCGACCGTTTAGAATAGCGCAAAGGTCTGGTTCGGTTGAGCTAGCATTAAGAGTTGTTTAGTGGTGGCGAGTGCGGCAATTCCTGCATAAGAGAACGCTCGCGCGAGCCTGAGAATCCGGAACCAAATGGAAGCCTCGATTCAAATCGTTTACGTGGATCCCGGATCACCTGGATACCATCTCGTGCACTACATGGCGCGTCTCGCGGCAGAGCTGATGGGCGGAGAACTGGTAGTACTTCACGCCAGATCTCTGACCCTGATTGAAAAGCTCGATGGCTTGCTTTCACGGAAGAGGCGGGGCGCGCCTTCTTTGCTCATCTGCCCGGGGCCATCAGCACTAACCGCGATATTGCAGATCAGGAACTGGCGAAAACGGCATGGCCGCCTCGTCGCCTGGGTATTTGATTCATTTTGGACAGACGCCATTCCTCGATACGCCAGTAGGGCAGGTGCATTTGATCATGTGTTCGTTACTGAGAAGGAAGACCTGGCTACCTGGACCAGGATGATCCCTGTTCCAGTGGAGTGGCTTCCCTGGGGCTCCGATGTGTTGCGGCTGGGATCGGCCAATCCGCAACGTCGCTTCGATTTGCTTCGGTTCGGACGGCAGCCTCCTGAATGGGAGGACGACGTTTCGAGTGCGGCTGATTGCGAGTCGCGAGGGTTGCGCTTTCAAGGCCGACCACCGGTCTTCGATGATGCGACGGACAATGAGCGCTCCTTGATGCGAATACTGAACGATACCAAGTTCGCATTGGCCTTTTCCAACCGAGTGGCTGCCAGCGACTACACGCATCCGGAACGCGAATATATTACCGGCCGCTGGACAGAGGCCCTTGGCGCGGGCGCGACAGTAGCCGGCGTTCCGCCACGCAGCGAGTCTGTTCGGTCGCTCCTGTGGGACGAAGCGATGCTGGATCTCGGGACGGTGAGCCGAGCCGAAGGACTCGAAGTGATTGTGCGTGCAGTTCGCGAATGGACCCCGATGCGGGCGCGAGTGAACTATCTGAAGTCGCTCGAACGTCTCGATTGGCGGTGGCGCTTCAAGGAAATTGTTCGTGTGTTGGGCATAGAGGCGCCGCTGCTCGATGCGGAGTTGAATCGCATCCGTCAGATGGTCGATTGTCAGGGCGAAGCGGGCACTATCGGTTGAGGAACCGGTTGTTCCAGTGCCACCAGGCTTAGAGGAGGTAGGGTAACACTCACTTTCTGGCCGGCCGTAGTTATGCCTCCCGGTAAAGGCCCGATCTTCACCGAATTGCTGTTCTCGTTGTTGTCTGCGATCGTCTTCGAGTATAGGACAGTTTCCGCAATCGACGGCAGCTTGCCGGCCGGGAAGATAACCTGAATGGTAACTCCGCGATTGTTGGAATTGCTTAGCAAGGCAGTCCAGTTGTTGCCGGATTTGAATCCCGCGCCATAGACTCCAGTGAAATTCGACGTATCCATAGGATAGTAAGTATCGGCTATCGCGCGATTAGCCAAAGCCATGGCCCAACCTATAGGACGGATATGCGGGAAGGGAGCACCGAAAGCCGAATCGAGGTCGTGGACCACACCCCACAACGCTGCGGTCGTCCCATGACCGCTGGGACATCCAGCGCCCGGGGTCTTGTAGTCGAGTTGGGCGAAGTTGAAAGTGTTTTGCGCCAACATAGGATACAGCGTGCCCGAATTGATCCCGCGCGATCCAGCGCTAAATCCGAGTATCCAGTTCTGACCGTTGAAGCCCGCGGCCATCCATCCCGCAGACATCTCGTAGGCCTCGATCGGAGTTGCCGTGCCGCATTGATTGCTGCTGCCGTTCTCGTAGATGGCAAGGAACTGCCGGCATCCTGAGAGCTTGCCGCCGCAAAGATTTCCGATGTTTCCCGGCACCGTGTTGCTGAACGGATTACTTTCTATGCCGCTGGTAAATTGGTTTAGCGAGTTGTTGAAACCCAACGCCGCGTACTGTTCCAGCGTTTGTCCGGTACTTTGCTCGTCCGCCGACGGCACATAGTCGGCGATGTCACCACCATAGTGCGGATCGTCGGCCGGGATCTGCGCGCTGGTGTTGGCGAGCACGCCGCCGTTGGCCTCCTGGCCGTTCACGACGAAATAGACGTCGCCAGCGTGACCGGGGCATTTGCTCGTCATGTAAGTTTTAATCAACCCGAAGTTGCGGTTCGCGAGCTGCCCGTACTGGACAGTTTCGCTCCCACCGGCGGTATGACTGCCGCTAACCCAATCCTCATTGCTCTGCTCGACAAAGGCTCGGCTAAAGCGGTTGTTGGAGAATGCTCGGCAAAGGTTCGCGGCAAAAGAATTTGTATCCGCGTCGCTGAATACATCCGGGATCGAGACCCATGGGTTCGCGCCGATTGCGCCGGCGATCTCGTACATATCCTTCAGGCTGAAATACCAGGTAAAGTTAGCGCCTACCGAGTAATCGTTGGACGGGCCTTTCTCATAGTCACTGCCTTCGAAATAGTCATCAGATTGCGTCAAGGTCTGCGGAATCATGTAGCGCAAGGTTCCCGGATTCAGCGTCTTCAGAGTCGTCAGAACTTCCTTGCGAAAGCCCCCAACCGCTCCTGAAGCCGGTCCGAAAAACGCATTGTCGACATAGATCTTCGCGTCGGCGCTCGGCGTACCGTTCTCCGCATCGATCGCGAAGATAAGCATGCCGGTATCTTTCGACGTATCCGCGCCGCTGAACTGATAAGTGTATTGATGCCACGCGCCGTCGCGAGTCAGCTCGAAGGTATGACTAAGCGATCTCCAGGAGCTATCACCTCTTGAGAGAGTCAGCTTTATCGTCGGCGTACCCGCTGTTCCAGATGCCAAGGCGTAGAGCGACATCGACATAGGTCCAGTGACGGGGTGAAAGGGATAAGTGGGCGCTTTTGAGCAGCTGCCGATCCCGCAATCCGTGCTACTTTCGCAGAGGGTCACGGAATCCTTGGAACATGTGCCGACCGAGGCTGCCGAGCTATCCATTCCGAACTCGATGGAATGTCCGCCGCCGTCGTGGACGTCGAACATGACCGATGAAGTTCCAGCATAGTGCTGTGCGGTGGATAATGTTATTCCCGAGTCTGAATTGTTGATTACCCAATTGCCAGGCAGAGTATGCCCGGGGGTGTAGCCTAGCGAAGGGTTACTGGTCTTTATTGCTATCAGGTCTCCGGCTGCGAGAGCGGGGCATTGGCAGGTATAGGTTCCGCCGGCGGCGTAGCTTGCGACTGGGAATGAGATACCCGCCGATGACCCGCTTCTCACCGAAGCGGTAACACTGTTCCAGAAGCCTGTGCCGACCGCGTCGTAGCTGTCATTTTCGTCCGTGAAGGTCGTAGATGAAGGGTTCGGACCGACTACAATAACGTGTCCGACCATGCCTTGCTCAAAGCCCGGATTGTCCAGGTAGTTCATGAGGTAGGCTCGGCTGTCGTATTGACTTTGCGCGTCCATGTTCAGCCCGATCCGCATCGCGTTAGGCATGGCAGCGGACTCTCTTACTGCCGCGTAGTCGCCTTTCGGCGAACGCGGTACCGAAGATGGCTGCATGGAGGCGAGTGCCGTCCTGGTGGTCGCAAGCGATCTGGACACCAGATGCCTGAGCTTGCCGTCAACGCGAGCGAGTATCGCGAGCAAAACAAGAAACGAAGCCACGATCGTAAGGAGAACCGCGCGCCTGGTAAAATTTGTTGCCAACGTCCGATTGCGCCGACCCAGCACGAGTCAGGCTGAACTGTTCATATCTGATCGGGGGGGAAAATCCGAAGCTGAAGAAGTGTCGAGAACGTCGTGCAGAAAAGCCTCGAGTTTCTCTCCGGAGTTTTCCCAAGTGAATTGCCGGATGTGTTCTGTCCCAGTCGTTTGCAAGCGGTTCAGAAGATTGGGGTTCTCGATGAGACGGCAGAGGTTTTCGAACATTGCGTCGCGGTCGTCCGGCGCGCTCAGTAGCGCTGTGAGGCCGTCAATTGCGAACTCGCGGAAGCCGCCGATGTCGGTGCCCACGAATGCGCATCCGCAGGCCATGGCTTCTGCGGGAGGCAGACCCCATCCTTCCTCGCGGCTCGCGCCGACGTAGATGCAGTGAGCATTGTAGAGATCCCGCAAGTGATTGACGCGCGGATTACGCACGTAGTCTATCCACGCCGGTATATGCGGAGGACGAACGTCAAGCCCGAACATCGTCATGCGCAGATTTGGATAGCGCTCATGAAGGCGCGCGAAGATTGCTAACACGTCGTCGGCTCCTTTCCACGGAGACCGCTGGTACATCGACAGGACGGATAACTCTCTAGCCTGCCCGGGATTCAGGACCCGGAGCTGATCATGATCCAGAGCATTGGTGATATAGCGCATATTTTGGGCGCCAAGAGATTCTCCGACTTCGTAAAGCCATCGGGAGACCACCACTTTGTGAAAAGGCGCCAGCCAAGTCCTATCGACGCGATCCTTAGGTCCAGCCCAGGTTTCATAGTGCTGTATGAGATAGCACTTTGTACCTTTGCTTGAAGGATATTGTTCTATTTCCTCAGCCGTCTGCCAGTAGGTCGCAAAAATCGCGTCCGCGTCGGGAATCAGGCGCGAATCAAAGCTTGGCACGAAATATAGGTTGATTCGCGGGTCGAGCTGCATCCATCGAAGTGCCGACTTGCCCATAAGTCGCCGGACTTTGGCCGATGTCCGCGCTTTCCACCAATCGCCGCGCTCCCGTGCTCGATAGCGCAGAGTCTTAAGATCGGCGTCAATTTCGCTGGGGCATGGAAAGATTATATTGACGATGTGGCCGCGCCGCGCGAGGTAATTGGCGTATTCGTGCACAACTTTGCCGCCGCCGCCCGGGAGCATCGCGTGCATCGGATGTACAAACGTGACGCGCACGCTACGGCCTCGCCGCCTTCCACCTGGCTGCATAACCTGGCATTAGCTGTGGTCTTAGCTGATCGATCAACTCGAGGTCGTCTGCTCTCCAGAAACCGATTATCCAGAGGTATGCGAACGAAACGAGAACGTATGCGGCGCCGAGAAAAGCTACGCTTACGACGCCATGCAATCGCGTTGCGAACCATACCGGTGGCATCACGCGGCAGGTGGCCCACAGAGTCAGCGAGGCCGCGACAGTTCCCAGCGTCAGGCGCCAGAGCCATTCGATCATCGTCGAACGCCAGTCGAGTCCGCGAAGGCGATGGAAGAGCCACAGAAAATAGACCGAGCCGCAAACCTGGCCGATGACTGTACCCATCACCACGCCCATCAAGCCGTAGATAGGAGTCAATATCAAAGTGGCTGCGATATTTATTACTGCGCCGACGACAGCATAGTAGGTCTCATAGTAGGGCTGAGCCGTCGCACGAACGATCGTGGTGCCGACGCCGGTCATGTTGTTGACCGCAAACGACACCAGTAACGCGGCCATCACGATTGTTACATAAGG
>Ga0210383_10004240_pt1 | contig 12722 bp, 19 predicted proteins | sample IncBWC14OmetaG_FD_160072 | JGI IMG/M metagenome (GOLD analysis project Ga0210383, IMG submission 160072) | Forest soil microbial communities from Barre Woods Harvard Forest LTER site, Petersham, Massachusetts, United States - Inc-BW-C-14-O ...
TAGATGGCCGAATGGTAAAATGCAAGTGGGTCGGTGAGACTGATTTGAGAACGAGGTCCAACTTTGCCCGGAACATCGGAGATCTTCTTCTCATTACCTCGAGTACAAACTGTTCCCGCTTTGTTCGATATCCCCATCCTGACGATTCAAACACCTGAGAAAACAGCGATGGTCAGACAATAACACTTACTCAAACTCTCCCATGTACTCCCCATATTCGGTGGCGCCACGCCGGATAGTCTCTTGTTCGTCAGCGCCTCAGTTATTGATAATGTTGTAGGTAACACACCGCGATAAGGAAGAAGGAATAAAGCAATTGAAGCTAACAGATATATGGTGCACAGCCCGGCTATCTGGTGCATTTTTCGGGGGTACAAGGAGCATTGAGTTGAAAGAAAGTGGAGAGAATGTGTAGACAATTGATCGGGTTGGTCTCCGCACTGTATTTTATCTATGCAGTGAAATAAGTTAAATCCTCGTGATTCGAGGTGCTTTGTCGGCTCGACAAGCGCAGGTCTTCAATACCCCGAGTTACATTTGTCTGCATTGCATGTATGGAAGGCCCCAGTTGGAGCTTTGGGCTGCGGTAGGATCACCAGTTTCCGCAGAATAGCTAAGAAATTGACCAAGAATTGGCATTCAGAGAATTGTGGAGGCCATGGGCATGCCTCGGAGGTTGTGAATGAAATTCTGTCATGTCAGATATAAGGTGGTGTGTCGACGAACAACATCCAAGTCGTATCCAAGTCGGATTTGAGTCGATTACTCGTTGATTACTCGTTAAGTGGAGTTGTTTGGCAGAAGGCTTGGCAGGAAATAGTCAAAATAATATTATATATGACTTTCACGTGTCCCTGACAACTTGAATGTCACTTTTGGTCACTTCCAACTTGCCATGAACAACCTCGATACAGCCAGCGGACGCCCGTCATTCGCGTCTAAGACTACATATGAGGCCCTAGCTGTCGATTCGGGCGAAGAAAGCGAAGAGGAACAAATTCCAGAACCAGCTTCGCAGCTGACTCCACCTGAAAGGTACCTGTGTGATCATCGTCTTCCGCACTTTTTGTTTATATATTCTTTGGTCATAGTTCTTCGCAGTCTCAAGTGAAGCTTTCAAAATCTGCTATCAAGAAAGCTGCAAGAGCGGCACGACTAGAAAAGAAACATAATCCCAAAGTTTCGAGAACAGCCGGACGCTCTTCGGCTTCCGAGGATCCACAAATACATCTCCCTGGTTCGGTTTTGGATCCAATGGAATTACAAAACGAGGTGGAAAGCGCATCTGAACCATCAGTGCACGATGCTCCACTAGAGTCTGAAAGGCGTGCGGCAACGCCGAACGGAGGAGTGAACCAGGCCAACATTGTACCACCGTCACCCCCTCCTGCATTGTTGGAGACTTTCGATCGGTCGCGACCAGATCCGACTTCACATCCAGTCGAGCGCTTAGTGGTGGAACCTCCGACAGTCGTGGTTGGCGGGAGGCTTCCTGTCCAGGAAAAGTCAAGCAGCCAAGAAGCGGAGCAGGTAAAGAAGAGGCAGAATGTCGTGACGCGGACACTGTGGACATTCATTATGATTGGAGGATTCATTGGTATGTGCTTCGTCCATCACATGCTACTCCAAATTTGATCATTCTGGTGGCTCGACTAGGTTTACTACTCCTTGGACATGCCTATATGGTCCTTCTAGTTATGCTTTGTCAAACCCTCGTCTACCGAGAAGTCACTGCACTCTTCTCGCTCAAATCCGCTAAACCAGAGTCATACGACGAGGAACACAAGAAGGGCAAGGATCCGTGGAAAAAAACACTGAATTGGTATTTCTTCGCCGTCACAAATTACTTCTTATACGGAGAGAGTATCATCTACTACTTCAAGGTACAACCTTTTGCTCATCTATTGCCCACCCTATCTAACCGCTCTTGTGGCTTCTCAGCATGTAGTGTTTGCCGACGCCCAGTTACTTCCATTTGCGACAAACCATCGTATCATCAGCTTCACACTCTATACAATAGGCTTCATGGGATTCGTGATGTCGCTGAAGAAGGGCTATCTGAAACAACAGTTTGGCTTGTTTTGCTGGGTGCACATGAGTCTATTACTCATTGTAGTCTCAAGGTGCGATCGTTACCAGTCTTTAACACCATCACGATTGTGACCTCATTTCTTTACGCAGCCACTTCATCATCAACAATATTCTGGAAGGACTCATTTGGTTCTGGGTCCCCACGTCTGTCGTAATTTGCAACGACGTATTCGCTTATATCTGGGGGACCACTTTCGGGCACACCCCCCTCATCAAACTCTCCCCAAAAAAAACAGTCGAAGGCTTCGTCGGCGCTTTCTGGAGTACTATTGTCTTTGGTGTCCTGTGGGGCACGTATTTCATGCGTTTCAAGTATATGATCTGCCCTGTGCACGACTTGGGCGTTAGTGCATGGAGTTCTATGGAATGTACTCCCAATCCCGTATTCGTATGGAGAGATTGGCAGATCTGGGCGCCTGTAGCGATGTTCTTGTCCACTCTGGTTCGTCGAACCCCTCTCCACATTCTGGATACCCAAAGGCTTAGACCTCGCCGTTACAGCTTGGTCGCTCCGTGACAACCATCCCCTACGCACCGTACCAATTTCACTTGCTCTTCATGTCGTGTTTTGCATCGCTTGTAGCACCCTTTGGAGGGTTCTTTGCTTCTGGATTCAAGCGTGCGTTCGACATCAAGGATTTCGGGACTAGCATTCCTGGGCACGGAGGGATGACCGATCGAATGGATTGCCAGTGCGTTTGTCATCTTCTGTTCCGCATGTTCCTCGTGATAACTTTGAATCTTTTGCAGGTTTTTAATGGGTGTGTTCACTTATGTGTACTACAGCAGTTTGATCCGCGAACACCACGTCACCGTCGGGTCGATATTACAGATGATTGTCAGTGGTTTGACTGTTGACGAGCAATTGGAGTTGATAGTGGATTTGAAGAGGTATTTGGAGGGGCAGGGCATCTTGGTTGCATGATACGAAACACGGAACATTATCTTACCATTTCTCTGTAATTCTGTTGCGATTGGAATTGTTCCGAGTCAATTAACGCGTGTCTTAGTGGCGGAAGGTGTAAGATTTAATGATTCATAGCGAGGCCCAACTTTCATGTACACCGAAAAAAATCAGTCGAGGAAGATGTGAACAATCATATTTTTTGCGCAGGGTTTGGGGGGTACCATACCATACAACAAGGAGCTGGCTTAAAAGTCACTAGTCACTTATGATAGGTATGAACGAATACGGTTAAATTGGAGAGATTGTCCAAGACAAGGTGCAAAGAACATCATATTATATCTTCGAGGAGCCAGGCAATACAGCACGAAGAGTAAATACCAAAGGCACAACGATTATCAGATGAATCGATTATGACCTTGGCTTTTCCTGTGATTGAGAGGAAATACGATGAAACATGTAATAAAACAGATGAATTGTACAAGAGACGAACCTTCTTTTCCTTCCACAGAGCGAGCAGACCAACGCCAGAAACTTTGACCACCTTGAACCGCACACCTGGAATATCACCCTTTGCCTTCCCACGTCGTCCGAAACCGGAAATTAGGACTTCGTCGTTCTCGTCGACAAAATTCAGGCAACCATCATTCTGCGGGTGCCGAATGGTGAGTTTAAAGGTTCAGAAAAGAGAAATACAAAAAACAGCACTCACGGGCACGAAAGCAGTGACTTTCTTTCCATTTTTGATCAGCTGCACACGCACACACTTGCGAATGGCGGAGTTGGGTTGTTTTGCCTCGACACCGACTTTCTCCAGTACAATCCCCTTTGCGTGGGAGGAGCCTCCAGTGGGAGAGGTCTTGTAGATGTTGCCGAGGGCACGTTTTTTGTAGGTTTTGTCCGCCTGTTCATGAAACAAAATCGTGAGAAATGCTCGGAAAGTGATTCTTTGAACGGTGACTGACCCAGCGATTTTCCCTGCGGTCATTACGAAGCTTGCGGGCGGCTTGGAGTCCACGGGGTTTGTTCGCTGGATACGAAATGGATCAGGACAACACATCCAAGAAGTAGAGGTGTGAGACAACGACGTACAGCCCATTCTTGCGGTCGAGGTCGGTGAAGTGGTTGGGAGATTACAGTCGGGAACAGCGACATTGAAACCTTAATCTGAAAACTGTTATAGTTCCGCAAGTTGCCATTGGTCACATGACCCAGTCTCGGCTTTACTTGGATAAATGTAAATAAAGGCAACATCATGATATACCGACCAAGGTCACTGATTTATTAATATGCCAGTATTCTTCTCAGCGGAACACACAGTGAATCAAATTGTATGAGGGTTCAGGGAGGACGTCACTCGTTGTTCGATTACTCAGCACTCACGATTGGTTTATGCGCACCTCTCTTCAGGCCGCTGAGGGCGGCTGTTCTACTAGTAGAAGTTCTAGTCTCCGACCAGAGCTATCCCGACTCGCACATCGAGCTAATGTGTGTTACTGTAGAGTCCGGAATCGTTCGACAATGCCAAGAGTCGTCATCTCATACGGACTTCCACGTTCCACTGTTCGCTAGCATTACGGAAATACAAATTTCATATACAATACTGGACGACAGAAGCTGTGCGTATGCACTGATGAAGGTCTGCAAATTACACATGTCACTCCACCAGCCCATTTACATGCGAGGATACGGACGAAACTGCAATAGCTATCCGACACAAATGATAATGTAGTCTGGCTGTGTGTGGGGCAAGTTAATGAGACACTTGGCATATCAATTTCGGAGCCGTTTTCGCGTTCATTCCGGTGATGGGGACTCAGAACAAGGCAAACCAACATTGGTGGCGAAAGCTTGGAAAGCATCCAAAAACATACCACGGTACTGTGGTAGCAACCATAGTCTAACGAAGACAAGGAAAATAGAGTGGAAAGTCACATCGGGTTTGAATGGCCTCGCGAACTTGAATTGATTTCTGAAAATAGACCATGGACTCCCTGGCCACCATAGACGTGAGATATATATACACTGTAGTCACACAAAAGCTTAAGCAAAGATACACTGGCAGTGGTATCTGTGCCCCCCTACGCCATTCGCCGGCCATTGATATGCTCCCGCTTTCTCATGGTCATAACAGTGATTCAAAAAGTGGGCATCAAATAGCGCGGCTTCGACTTCGGAGACGGATTGTCCTGTGTGTGGGGTTCCTCAGCTGTGTCTGGCTCTTCGTGCAACTTTGGAGTGACCCGCCCCCGCCCAATTTTCCAAAATACCCTCCACCGGGCCCTGCCTCGGTTTGGACGGAACGAGCAGGTCGGGTTCGTCAGGCGTACATACATGCGTATTCTGGGTACTTGAAGCAAGCTGCCCCGTATGATGAGCTTCTCCCAGTTTCTGGTGGGAAGCTTAACACGTATGTCAGCCAGATTGATTTGTGAATCACACTCATTAATTATTTCAGCTTTAATGGGTGGCGACTCTCGATGAGTCTCGATGATCGACTCTCTAGATACGATGTGGATCATGGGTCTTCACAGGTCTTCACAAGGAATTTAAGCATGCCACGCGTGTGGTCGCTAAACAAAAGTTCTTATTAAAACCTGTGTGTGCATTCAAAGGTTGGTAGCTGAGCTTTCTTACATTCATTTCTATCACAGAGTGAATATGCACCCTTTTATGAGACCACCGTTCGCTATGTCGGAGGGTTGCTCTCTGCTTACGCCCTCTCTGGTCAACCAATGCTCCAGGCCCGCGCTGATAACTTAGGAAGAATGATGCTCCCCGCTTTCAATACCTCGTCTGGGTTTCCTATGTCTTCTGTTAACCCTCAGACGTAAGCGGACGCCTTTTTTTCACTGTTCTTTTGGAGGAAGCGTCTTCATTTCCCGTGTCTAGTGGCGAAACAAGGACGGGCTAGACTGAAGGTCCCGTCCTATTGTCAGAAATGCTCAGCTGTCAAATGGAATACAAGTAGATTTCATTATTATGGTCGCCAACGAACGACATTCTGATTTTGCTTAAGGTATCTCGCTCATTTGACCGGACACTCGGAATATTATCGCAAAGTAAAGCTCATCAGCTTCTCCCTGGCGTCGCTGATATTGAACAATAGGTCGAAAACATCATGAGCAGAATATATACCACTGATTTCACAGATGGCCTTTTACCCACGATGTGGGAAGCGAAGCATGGCATTCCAATCAATTGTACGTACAGTAGCTGGTACTCCCATTTGAACTGAGCCCACAACATATTCCACAGCTCATTATACAGTCGGCGTGTTTGCGGATAGCTCGTATGAGTATCTCTTGAAACAATGGCTTCTCACCGGAAAATCCAATACAAAGGCCAGAGATCAGTGTAGGTCGTTCAAATGAAACGCGCTTTTGTGAGTTTCATTTAATATCTCACAATAGACGTCAAATCCGTGAATGGAATCCTCAACAATCTCCTCTTCGTCACCCCGAAACGGAAGCTCATCTATGCCACAGATATCCACCTGGGGAGGCCCAATAATCTCTTTGAACAACTCTCATGTTCTTTCCCCGGCCTTCTCACCCTTGGGGTTCATACACTCGACCTTTCTCCACGGGACAAGGAACTGCATGGGTGGGCAGCTCGCGGGCTGGCGTACACCTGCTGGATGACTTATGCTGACCAAGCGACGGGTCTTGGACCAGAAGAGATGACGGTGGACACTCGTGGAGGAAAGTGGATGGGCCACGTGGAAAAATGGAATGCAGAGGGAAGGTTGGGTGGTGTGCCTCCGGGTTTGCAGGAGGTTGATAAGGTAGTAAATGGACATCGGGACTATACCAATCGGAAGCGACCCCATCTTCTTAGGCCGGAGGTGAGTCATACAGTTCATCTTGTTTTTGAACTGTATGACCATCAGTGAATTTAGGTGGTAGAAAGTTTCTTTGTCCTTTGGAAGATAACGGGAGACAAGGTGTGGAGAGAGCGAGGATGGACCGTGTTCGAGGCAATAGAGAAGGAGACACGAACCCCTTATGGGTACGCGAGTATTGCCAACGTTGACCTGTCGCCGTCCCCCAAGAAAGATGAGATGCCAAGGTATGTTAGCTGTTGTAGGTCCGAAACACGGAATTTACTAACACGATGTTACGTCCAGTTACTTCTTGGCGGAAACGTATGTCCACCCCCCCCCCCGGGTCACTTTAAATACTTACTGACCATTTGTTTGGACCAGATCAAAATATATGTACCTCCTCTTCAGCGACATCGATATCATCCCGTTAGACAAGTGGGTGTTTAACACACAGGGGCATCCGTTTCCTATCTTCCATTGGAGCGACGCTGAAAAGCACGAATACCATATACCCCGGAATGTATTATCTATCCACTTGTAATTGTATATATATACCATGTAAGAATGGAGCCTACATTATAATTATTTTCTGTAGGTTGACCTTGTGACCAAGCTCAAACTTAAGTTTCGAAGGTGGCAGCTTTAATTTGATTTAATGCTCCTTCAGCTCGCCCGATGGCACGTTCCACGTTCAGAATGCACTATTGCTCAGCTCACTCTAAGCCGTCTGAAACGAAGGGCCTATATTCTCCCTGCGGGTCTGTTGGATGACCTTACACACCGTGGTTTTATTCAAGATATTACTCGGTACATAGCCAGATAATCCCAAACTAAATTCCAGCTGAAAGTTCTGCACAGAGTGGAAGCGCTACATAATGCATTAGTATCCGATCGCCAAGTGGTCTATGCGGGGATTGACCCGACAGCGAAGTCGTTACACGTTGGACACTTGATCCCTTTGATGTGCTTGTTCCACTTCCAGATTCGTGGCCATACCATTATCCCGCTCGTAAGTCATCGCCCTTTAAGTCTAGCAGAATATCTCAACAGTTCCTGGTCAGATAGGAGGGGCGACTGGCCTTATTGGAGACCCCTCCGGCCGATTCACTGAGCGCGAGCCCGTGAGCGCGAAGACGATCGAACACAATGTCGCGAACCTCACAGAGAACGTCAAAAAGTTCTTTAAGCGGGCACTCGTATACGCAGACGACCGTGTGGTACAGAACAAGGCCATTTGCATCGATGCGAACGTGTCGAGCAACCTTCCCTGGTATAAAAATTTAAATTTGCTCGAGTTTCTGCAGACAGCAGGTGTTCATGCGAGAGTAAACACTATGCTGAACAGGGAGAGGCGCGTGATTTTCTTCAACGACTACTTGATAATGAGAGACTAACACACACTATGTAATGTAGTGTTCGAGCGCGGTTGGAATCCCAGCAAGGCATATCTTTCACTGAGTTCACATATCAACTCCTTCAGGCGTACGACTTTTATCATCTCTATAAAAATTACGGGTGTTCCGTTCAGGTGGGAGGTTCGGACCAGTGGGGAAACATATTGGCGGGGTTGGAACTAATCAGTCGCCTTGACGCCGTTTCTCCTCCGAATGAATCCATCGCTATTGGCTCAGCTACCGATCGTCCTGGTCCCAAACTGCCCCCAAAAGCATTCGGGATAACCACACCATTGCTCACCACTGCTGCCGGACAGAAGCTCGGGAAGAGTGCAGGGAATGCGGTATGGCTTGATCCAAAAATGACCAGTGTCTTTGATTTCTATCAGGTGGGTAACTAGATGAAACCGCCGCTTAATTCCAAATTACGAACAAACCTCCAGTTTTTCTTGAAAACACCAGATGCTGACGTGGAGAGATACCTGAAATTGTTCACCCTGCTGTCCCGGCGACAAATCCGTGAAATTGTCTGCGCCCACGAAGTCCGCCTAAGAGGTTTCGCTCGTTCGATTGTTCCACATACTAATTGATGTCATTCATAGGAACAACCAGAAAAACGAATAGCCCAAAGACGGTTAGCAGCGGAGGTGACGGAACTGGTCCATCTCAGTTAGCCAATCCCATGTTAACTGTGCAAATCACATTTCTAACAGCGTATTATATACTCCTAGAAAGTGGGCTCGCCCAAGCAGAAACGTTAACAAATTTGCTGTTCGAATCTGACTACTCCAACCTCAAAGCGACCCACGTTTTTCACGCATTCGAAGACGACCCCCGGCTGAAAATGGTAGACGAAAATGAGCTATTTTCGACACCGGTGATAAAGCTGGCGGCCAAACACGAGCTCGTCTCGTCAATTTGTGAGCATTATGCATCAATTCAATAAACTCTCTTCTCTGACGACACCCTCCAAAGCCGGGGCTCGGATGCTCGTCCTATCTCGCGGGTTTTATCTCAACAACGAACCTTTACCCGAGCCCCAATTCAGAGTGACTAGATCCCACCTAATCGACAACCGACTAGTTATACTAAGGGCTGGGAAGGACCGGTTACTAATACTAGCAACTTATCCGCAAGCTGCTGGAACATAAAGCTTCAAGGGTCAAGAAATCCCGATGTATTTAATTAAGACAGTTCATACCAAGATTTGATGGGTAGCATTGCTCTGACGTATACATCGCAAACCGTGCCTGTGTCAAAACTAATCGATACGAATTGCACTATAAAGTTTACGGACGGCCCAATACGATGCCAGGAAACCGATCGTTCCTGTACATGGCCATTTCAGTTTCGTATCCCGATTTGTATTTGAGGGATAAGTCCGCATACCTGTGACAAGGAAGTCAAGGAGAACGAGAAGGAACAAGTATCCAAGGTACAGAATGACACTTGAGAAGGAATCCAGGGAAAGACGGGATGCCCAATAGAACAAACCATACGCAAGGAGCCAGAAAGCACTCCCGCCTCCCGTTAAGAATGCCCGCCAGTGCCATCTGCCACACAGTTAATTGATTGATAAGAACGTGAATAGGTGGAAAAGGATCTGTACCTGTATTCTTCGGCGCACAGTATAAAATACGTGAACAAGATGGTCACGGTTGCAGTCGTAAGGGCAACAACACCAGCTGTCAGGGCTAAAAATCCAAAAGCGTAGTATGCGCGAGAAGCAAACAGGCTCGAGAGGACAAAGTACAACTCGACAAAGGCAGCACCTAGAAGAACATGATTAATATGAGACACAACAAATAATGGACGAGAAGGGGTCGCTACCAAATGGAAGGATACCGCTGAGCAAAGCTGCTGCCTTAGCAACCCCAAAATATATCAGAATATTAGAAGGTGGATTGTGATGGATTTTGACTTGCCCATGGACGAAGATATTTTGGAGCTGGAGGAATTTGTCGAGGAATTTGGTTGACTCGCACAGGGTGCTGAACTGCCTTGAAAATTATGGACCAATGTTAGTCAGGATCTCAAAATAACTACAAACGAGCCGAACCCCATGTTTTGAACCAAAATAGGCACCAATCGCAGACAACGGTGCAGAAATGCCGAACCACAAGACAACGATTAGGAGCATTGTGCCTAGATGGATGTGATTAACCAATGCCTCGACAAGAATTACAGGTATCAGACAACACACCAAACGGAACGGCACCCGAGGACCCTGCTATGAGCAGGAACAAGTTGAGCATAAATACCACCATGAAGATCACTCTTCGAGAGTGAAGTCCAAGTCAGTACTCCCGTCAGCACCGAAAGAGTAATAGCACTGACGTGGGTAACACAGTAGCAGTGAGAAAAGCGTTCTTCTTGCGGTTCGTCCCTCCAAGAGAAGCATAAACCCGGCTAGAGAAGTATCCCCCAATTCTGTCGAAGTCCACGTCAGTCCCATAGCCTGGTATACCTAGCGCGACCTACCCTCCGAAGAATGTCCAGCAAATCATCATTACAGTGGCAAGCGAGCCGCGGTTCGAAGGGGAAAGGAATCCCAGGAGGGCAAATACTGATCGAGGATATGGTCAGATGAGTTATTGAATAAAGATGACAGACCAGAGAGGGCAGACCTAGTGTCACGCCAACCATAGCACACAATTGGGCGCCATTTCCGACCATAATCGCCAATAGCATTGGATTTGGTGGTGTGCGGAAAACTTCGCCATGAACCAGCTTCCAGCCCCAGTCTTCTTGAACGTCCTCCTGTAGATGAGCATTCATAAGGTTCTTTGGCGAGGCACCGAGTGGCGATTACTTACACTGAGGTCGATGGCGTTGTATCGCGATATCTAGATGTTCGGATTACTAGTTTTGAGTAGGAGAACGTTTGAAGGCATACACAAACGTACATCTCGGGAGACACTTCGTACAAGAATCATCGAGACCATGACGCAGAGGAAGATGACGATGACTAATGAGTTGACGAGACTGAACCAATGGATGCGCGGATCGAAGATGTGAAGGTAATTGTCCCAACGAGTGGCCTAGTCGACGAATGAGTCAAAAGTTATACATGCGAAGAATCACACTTACCCAAGGGGTAGAAGATTCCTGAAGGAAACAAGTGCGTTAATTATCACGAATAATAGGCCAAGAGAATCGACTTGCGTTCCAAGTAACTCGGTACGTGTAACGGATGGTTTGTGGCGCATCTTCTCCCAGGATAAGGGGCGCGGCATTCTCGGTCTCACAGTTCGCAATGCCTTCTTGGGAGCCTCCAATACTGGCAGTAGGTCATGTGAGTCAAGATATATTTGAACGAAAATGTCGGCCAAACCTCCCGGGCCAGACGAGAACTCCAACTACACGATACTTTCCTGGGCTTGGTACGTGGTATCTGCGGCACGAAGAATTAACGCCATGACACGTAGAGAATCAAACTCTCCAACCTCAGTACAATCTCAAAATGGTTGTTCAAAACCGGCATATCTTGGTATGGTCCATCATCATTGCCGAGATTGAAGCCCATATCAAAGAATAAATCTCCGGTCCTAACATCAACCTTCATTTCAGCAGCGGGGAGGCCGTCGATGAGCCAATTCAGTGCGTAGTCTTCTCGGATACGGTCATTGATGAATTTCGCATCTTCGCCGGGAATATTATCGGAGGTACAGAGTGTTTGGCAAGTCCCATTACTTTCTAACATCTTGATCTATGGTCCTGTTAAACCAACGACTATAACTCGTGGAGGGGTTGGCGTACATTGTAAGGGGAGTTGAAAATCCGATCTCCAAAGAGAATGGAGCCCAATGATTCCGGTTGTTTCTTCGGCCAACCTTCTGGCTTGCAGAAGTGAAATTTTGGATTGTAATAGTCATCTTTTGAATGGTTAAACTTTTGACGGGAACACCGATGCGGGATAGTAACTCACAATTGATCAATGATTTCTACCCACACTCAACCCTTTTAAATTAGTTACATGCACTCAATTGCTAGATACACACCAGTTTTGCGTCGTCGCTACCAGAGATCATCGGGGTCAGAGCATTGACGAAGAGATCAACTTGTTCTCCATGGACGTAGTCGTGCGGTGCAGTGCCGGGTAGATAGAATGCTTTTGTGCATAACGAAAACGAAATGGCTGCACTAGCCAAGAATATTAGGTGCATGACGGCGAGACGAGAAATGCTGCGTGAAGTTGTGACAGGCGAGGACGTGATAAACGTCACCTTGAATCTGTCACGCTCACAGCACGCATCCAAATCTGTTACAAGTAAACAAAAGACTGGAAAGCCTACCAAAGGTCACCAAAGCGTAGTCTAGGACGTATGTGGGGGGGGCCTCTGAGAAGAGCCCGTGAGAACGTCTGAGCCTGAACTTTCAGGTCCGGCACACCGGCAAATAACCGCGAGATTCACCATCTCCTCGCACACTCTATGTATTGCAACCCCACGAGCATAAATCTACCGTTATAATTTCGAAAACATAACATAGCCTTCACCGGAATGGA
>Ga0210383_10004241_pt1 | contig 12722 bp, 9 predicted proteins | sample IncBWC14OmetaG_FD_160072 | JGI IMG/M metagenome (GOLD analysis project Ga0210383, IMG submission 160072) | Forest soil microbial communities from Barre Woods Harvard Forest LTER site, Petersham, Massachusetts, United States - Inc-BW-C-14-O ...
TCAATTCTCCGATTTCAACGGGCTTCGGGGTCATCACGCCCATGCTTTCGACGTCGAAGACCTTGTTGTTCGACATGAGCTTGATCTTCATGCCCTTGCGCAGCTTGCCGTTGATGACGCGCGCCAATACGATCACGCCTCTGTATGGGTCGAACCACGAGTCGAAGATGAGCGCCTGCAATGGGGCGTCCGCGTCGCCCTTGGGCGGAGGCAGCAGATGCACAACGGCCTCGAGAATATCGGCGACGTTTAACCCTGTCTTCGCGGAGACTGCGATGGCATCATCTGCCGGCAGACCCACTGACTTCTCGATCATCTCTTTAGTGCGCTCAATGTCGGCACTCGGCAGATCGATCTTGTTGATGACGGGAATGATCTCAAGCCCGTTCGAGATCGCCAGATAGGCATTCGCAAGTGTCTGTGCCTCAACACCCTGCGACGCATCGACCACTAGCAGGGCGCCTTCGCAGCTGGCCAGTGAGCGTGAGACCTCGTAACTGAAGTCGACGTGACCCGGTGTGTCGATCAGGTTCAGCTGATACGTATCGCCGTCCTTCGACTTGTACACCATGCGTACGGTGTGGGCTTTGATGGTGATGCCGCGTTCGCGCTCGAGATCCATGGCGTCGAGCACCTGCGCCTGCATCTCGCGCGCGGTCAGCGAGCCGGTGAGCTCCAGCAGCCGGTCCGACAGGGTGGATTTGCCGTGGTCGATGTGCGCGATGATCGCGAAATTGCGGATGTGACTTGGATCCATACGGAGTAACGTAATGCCTCAATCTTCAAGGATATCATCGCGCGAGGCATGGGGGCACAGGGTGCCATCTTGCAATTTCCCGCAATTATCTCGATGAAATTGCTCAGGTTTATGCGGCCAATACGTCATACAATTAGCAGGGAAAATGCACCAGTCAAGACGATACAACCTAGGGCGGTACATCCTACCGCAGCGATGGGTACTTGTTGCCATGTGCCTGCCTCTGGTGCTGCTCGCTGGCTGTCCGCAGAGTCAAACCGCCTCGCCAGGTAGAGCTTTGGCGAACGAGACAGCTCCCACAGCGACGAAGGCCGCGGCTGCCAACGGTGCGCAAGCTGCGCCGTCAACCGCGACCACAGCACAGTCCGTGGAGAACGCTGCAAAGGCTTACAAGGCGCAGGAGCTCATCAATAAGGCCGAGCAGTCTTATCGCAGCGGCGTTGACAACTATCGCGCCGGCCACCTGGATGCTGCACGCATCGACTTCGACTCTGCTGTCGACGTCATGCTGACCAGCGGCATGGACCTCAAGACCGATCCGCAGCTCGCCGACGAGTTCGACCGTCTGCTCAATGCTGTCAACTCGCTTGAGATCGCCGCGCTGAAGCAGGGCAATGGTTTCTCGCCCACCATTGAGGCTGCGCCGCTCGATGCAGCTAACGAAGTAACCTTCCCGGCCAACGCCGCTCTCACCGCTCAGGTCGCGGCGGAGCTTAAGACGACGAAGTCCGACTTTCCTCTGGTCATCAACGATTACGTTGCCGGCTTCATCAGCTACTTCAGCAATTCTTCGGGTGGACATGCGCATCTGCTCCGCTCGCTCGAGCGTGCGGGCAAGTACAAGGACATGATCGCGAAGAACCTGAGCGACGAAGGCGTTCCGCAGGATCTCATCTATCTTGCTGTTGCTGAGTCAGGTTTCCAGCCGCAGGCTCTCAATGCACGCTCCGGCGCCGGCGGCATGTGGCAGTTCATGCCTACTGGAGCTTACGGCCTCACGCGTAACGGCTGGTTCGACGAGCGCTTCGATCCGGAGAAGTCTTCGAAGGCGTATGCGCGCTACATGAAGACTCTTTACGACCAGTTCGGCGACTGGTATCTCGCGATGGCTGCTTATGACTGGGGCCCGGGCAACGTGCAGCGAGCCGTCATGCGCACGGGCTATGCAGACTTCTGGGAGCTCTATCGCCGCGGAGTGCTGCCGGGCGAGACCAAGAACTATGTCCCCGGCATCATCGCCGCGATCATCATGGCGAAGAACCCGACGCAGTATGGCCTGGACAAGCTGTCGCCAGAGCCGGCAGTCATCTCCGATACGGTCTCGGTCGATTATGCGATCGACCTTCGCCTGGTTGCCGATGTGACCGGAGCGTCACTGCAGGAGATCGTCGCGCTGAACCCAAGTCTGCTTCGCATGACCACGCCGCGCGACATATCCTTCGATCTTCATCTTCCCATCGGTACTTCCGATGTTTTCGCGAAACGCATCAAGGACATCCCCGAAGAGAAACGCACCAGCTGGCGCTTTCACATCGCGCGCGCTGGAGAGACGCTTGACACGATTGCAACGGCGCAGCACGTTCGTCCGAGCGATATCGCCGAGACCAACGGCATAGCGGCTGGCGAGACTGTCGAAGAAGGAGACGAGCTGGTTGTCCCTGTCGCTACCGTTGCGAACGGAGGCAATCCGCAGCACTACGCCGTGCGTCACGGTGACACACTCGTTACCGTCGCCGATCGCTTCAGTGTGTCGGTTGAACAGTTGCGACGGTGGAATCATCTCTCATCGAACGCTGTGAAGCCGGGCCGGCTGCTCACGGTTGCAGAGCCCGTCAAGCTCGCACCGGGTACGCGCGTGCGTGGAAAGTCCGCGTCCAGCAAGGGTAAATCTCACACTGCATCGAGCGCTTCGCACATCGCAACTTCGCACGCGCAATCGACTCATGCGCATACGAAGACCGCTTCATCTGCGAAAAAATCTACCTCTCACACGAAGAACAGCTCTCCCCAATCGAAGTCAAAAGCTGCACGATAAGCTACCTCCCCCAAAAGAGTGCTTGCCATGTAGTAGCGTATGGATGCATTCTGTTGCTAGAATCTCGTGCCGAGATGCACACTTGAATTTCTGTTGCATCTAAGTTTGAAGCGATCAGGCAAGTGAGTGACGAGAAGTTCAAAAGCAGCCAGGGGAAACGATGATGACGTTGGATAACACGATCAAGCTCTACGCAGCTGCCGCAGATGACGATCACAACTTCGGTGATGACGACCACGATGACCTTAGCCATCGCTTCGAGGATGATGACGAAGAAGAAGAGGTCACAATGACCTCTGATGACGACGAGCTCGACATTGAAGATGATGATGAGGAGAGCGTGCCCGATACCCATGCAGAAGAGGCGAGTGTCTTCGCTTCTCTTCCCTCGCCGGTAGACAGCTACACCCCGGCAATTAGAGAGTCGGTCGCGCCGGTGGCGAGTGAGCCTGTCTATGCGCCTGTGAAGGAGGCGCCTGCCAGGGCAGCGGTAAAGAAAACTGTCAAGAAGGCCGTTGTAAAGAAGCTCGTGAAAGCGGCAATCATTAAGAGAGTCGCAAAGAAGGTTGCGGCGAAGAAGGCCGAGGCAAAGAAGGCAGTCAAAAAGGCTGCCGTGAAAGCGGCCGTGAAGAAGGCTATTAAGAAGGCCGTGATCAAGAAGGCTGTTAAGAAAGCCGTGGCCAAGAAAGCTGTGGCGAAAAAGATTTCAAGATCTGCCGCGAAGAAGTCTAGTGCTCCCCGCGGCGGTAAGGTCGCTCCTAAAAAAGCGGCCAGCAACAAGGGCACTGTAAGTAGCAAAAAATCTACGAAGAGAGGTACTACCTTGGCAACGAAGAAAGCAGCAAAGAAGGCCGTCAAGAAGGCTGTCGTAAAGAAGGCCGTCAAGAAGGCAATCGTAAAGAAGGCCATCAAGAAGGCCGTCAAGAAGGCAATCGTAAAGAAGGCTATCAAGAAGGCAGTTGCGAAGAAGATAGCTGCAAAGAAGGCCTAACAGGGACCCGTAGTAAGGCAAGCAAATAGGCCCGGACTCCTCAATTGAGAGCCCGGGCCTTTTTGCGTCTGCTGATAAGGTTTCTACTTCTTGTTGGCTGCGATCTCAGCCAGAACCTCTTCGCTGTGGGTCTGTACGTCAACCTTGGGCCATACCTTCACTACTTTGCCCTCGGGTGAGATGAGGAATGTCTGACGGCTGGCGAACTTCATGTCGCCGTGTGTCATAACAGGCACGCCGTAAGCGTCCACGACCTTGTGGTCGGGATCGGCCAGCAGCTTGAAGCTGAATGTGTCCTTTGCGCACCATGCCTTGTGACCCTCTACGGTGTCCAGGCTGACGCCGAGCACCACGGCATTTGCCGCGTCGTACTTCGCCATGTCGCGCTGGAAGTTGTGCGCCTCAATCGTGCAGCCCGTGGTCTGGTCCTTCGGGTAGAAGTAGAGGACGACCCACTTGCCCTTGTAGTCCTTCAGGCTCACCGGCTTATCTTCTTGTGACGGTAGGGTGAAGTTGGGAGCCGCTGCGCCCACCTGCACCGAGTCAGCTGCCGCCGCGGCCTTCAGGCCAAAGCCACCGGCTGCAATCATGCCCATGATTACTGCGATCCACATTCCTTTGCGCATCATCGTTCCCCTTTTTGTAGAGATTGCTATGTAGACGAGTGTAAGCCGCATAAGACTCGTGCCTGTTGCACGCACCGCAATTTTACTCCGCTGTGACAAACCGCTGACAAAACCCAGACAATGCCGAAACAACACGTCATTCTGCAAAGATAGCGATGCCGGCTTCATCTGCCGCCGCGATGATCGCCACTGGATCGAACATCAGCGTCCTGCCGGCCTCGAGCGCAAGGCACGTTGCTCCCGCCCGCTGCATGGTCCGGATCGTCGCAACGCCAACGACCGGCACGTCGAAGCGCATGTCCTGGTTCGGCTTGGCAACCTTCACGACCGTTAATGATCGCCGCAAAGTTGTGGCTTGAGAGTCCGCAGAGTGCGTTGCGCTATCGTCCGCATCCAGCGTACGAAGGAGGGCTCCGGCGCGTTCGATAGTGGCGTCCGTACCCTCCATTGCCTCCACGGCGACGCAGGCCTGTGCCGCAACGACTACTGTTTGCCCCAGATCGTAGCTCGCGATGGCTCGCGCGACGGTGCGTCCGTAGTCGATGTCCTTTCGCTCTTCTTCATCCGGAGCGCGGCGGGTCGGAACGCCCGTCCGTGCCAGCAGCGGCTCCAGGTACGCAGTCGATGAGATCAGCTCGATCCCCTCATCGCCCAGCACCTTGGCCACCGCGCCCAGCAGCACATCGGTCGAGCGCGTCCGAAGATTCAGCAACAACTTTGCCAGCCGCCAATCGGGCCGGATGCTGGAGAAGATTTGCTTATGCTTCACCTGACCCGCCATCACGGCCCGCGAAACACCCTCAGCCTTGAAGGTCTCGATCAGCCGCGACAACTCTCCCAGGGAGAGCCAGTGAACGCGAACACCAGCGTCAGCCGCGGCTCGTGCATTCATCTCCGGGTCCGTCTCTTCCTTGATGGCCGCGACGACAACCTCCAGCCCGTGGGCCCGCGCCGCATCGAGCAGTAGGAAAGGGAAGCGTCCATTGCCAGCGATCAGGCCGAGTTTATCCATAGACCAGGGCGTCTCTCATTCGTTCTTCAGCGGCCTTCGTGGGGCGCAGCGGCAGTAAGTTGCACTGTGTGTCCGGTGCGTGCAGATTGTCGCGCCGCATCGAGTATGCGCACGACGGCCACGTTTGTGTCGAGAGACGAAAGGTCACCTTTAGGCTCTAGACGATGTTCCAACACGGCGACCAGGTAATTCAGAGAGTCATCCTGCGGTGAGGCAAGGGGCGGCGCCGTCTCCGCATGCTCTTCGGGGTCTCCCGGCAGGCGAACCTTGATCTCCTTTGCCTGCACAGTGCCGACGAAGCCGTGCGCGCCATACACTTCCATATCTTTGCGACCGAAAGGCCAGTTCCACGAAGCCTGAATGATGGCCTGCGCGTGAGGATAAGCGAGCACGATAGTTGCTTCGTCATCGACGTGCGGATACACGTCAGGCTTGATCTGCTGCGTGACAGCAGTAACGGAGACCGGAAGCTCGCCGTGCATCATCCAGGTCGCAAGGTCGACGCCGTAACAGCCAAAGTCGAAGAGCGCTCCCGCGCCATTCTGCTTCGGGTCGGTGAGCCAGCCAAGAAACTCGGGACCGACGCCGATTTCTTTGGGGCCCTGGTGCCCGTCGTGGACAACGAGCTTGCGCAGATCGCCAATCTTGCCGCTGTGGAGCAGGGCATTCGCTGCTGTGTTGGAGGCATACCAGGTCGTCTCGTAGTTTGTAAGGATGGGCACCTGGAACTGCTGTGAGAGGTGCTGGATCGCCAGAGCGTCGTCTACGGTGGTCGCAAGCGGCTTCTCCACCATCGCGGCGATATGAAGCGGTGCTGCCTGCTCGATAGCAGCGCGATGGTCGGCGATTGACGTGTAGACGAGTATGGCTTGTGGATGAGTCGCGGCGAGCATCGCCTTTTCAGACGGGTAGAAGAGGCTCTCGTTCAGGTGGAATTGAGCAGCGTACTTTTGGCGAAGGGCAGCATCAGGCTCGGATATGCCGACAAGCTCAACGTTCGGATGCGATGGGAGGTTATGCAGAAAGCCCTGTACGTGGCCGTGCACCAGACCGACAACAGCGACCCGTACGGGGGCTTCATTCTGCGCAAAGCCCGAGGTGGCAAGCTGGCTGAAGAGGAGTGCGACGAGGATCGATTTGAGAGAGATGTGGCGGCGAGGGGCGCTCATAGGCAGGTGAGAGATAGTCTAACTCGGTTGTAAACTTATTTCGCCATCGTGCGCTGCTCGACCTCGGCGTGCGCCTGCCGGATGGCGCTAATCGGAATTTGACGACTTTGGATTTGTTACTAATTTGCTGTCGCTGTCCGTCATTCTGAGCGCAGCGAAGAATCCCTGTATTTTGTCTTTGCTCTCGCTCGATCAAACGCGATAATCGTCATCTGCGAGCCGTCAATTATGCCAAAACTACGTTATGCAACACGACTATCTCTCGCCTTCTGCTTTCTTGTGCTCCTGAACGGAGTTCTTTGTATCGCCGCAGCAGCGCAAGCGGCCTCTTCGTCCAACGAACTCGCTTTTAGCAGAGCCAGGTTGCTGCAACGCGGAATCAACCTGTCTGGTTGGTTTGGAGGCGGAGGAGGCGACTATTCCGACACATATCTCCAGAGCTTTATAACGGACCGCGATCTGAAACAGATACACGCGATGGGGCTCGATTACGTTCGGCTCCCCGTTGATCCAGTGCCAATTATGAGAAGCGGCGTCAGGGTACAGGATAGTGAGCGATTTCTGGCGCAGTTAGACAAAGCGATCGACAGCATCCTTGCGGCTGGTTTATCCGTCGATATTGCGGTCTTTCCAAATGGCGAATTAAAACAAGGGCTCCAGACTCAGCGAGGGGTAGACGACTTTATCTCCCTCTGGCGATTCTTGGCAGGCCACTTTGCAAAGTACGACCCTGACCACGTCTTCCTCGAGATTTTGAATGAACCAGAGGTGCAGGACGTCTATCGGTGGGCGGGCATCCAGGGGAGGGCAGTGAACGCGATTCGTAGCGTTGATCCGCGGCACACCATTATCGCTACTGCGGGGCGGTGGTCCGGTCTGGATGATCTTTTGCAACTGGAGCCTGTCAGCGACAACAACACCATCTATACCTTCCACTTCTATGAGCCGTATCAGTTCACGCACCAGGGAGCGACGTGGGGCAGCAGCGAATGGCTTTACTACAAAGACATCCCCTATCCTGCGACCTACGAATCGATGCAGGCGCAGCTTAGCCAGATTCCCGATGAGATTGCTCGCTATCAACTCTTTCTTTATGCGAACGGTGGGTGGGGTCTGGAGACCTTCCAACGCAAGCTGGCGTTTGCGGCAGAGTGGGGAAGAGCGAGGCATGTTCCTGTCATATGCAACGAGTTTGGAGCTTATCGCGACAGGGCGCCGGCAGACTCGCGGGCTCGCTGGATCACCGATGTCCGCACCGCGCTCGAGCAACAGCACATTGGATGGGCGATGTGGGACTACAGCGGAAACTTTGGGCTTGTGAAACGCGGCAGCAGCGACCACGCACCCGATGAGCCAATCGTTCAGGCGCTAGGCCTGAAGATCCCAGCAGGGACCGTAGCGCCAAAGGAATAGAACTCGGCGCGCAGGTTGAATCCAGGAAGACCTGTGCGCCTCCTCGTGTGTGCTTCAGTTGTAGAGAGCCTTCAGGCTGGACTGGTACTGGTCGCGGGCTTGTCGGTAGGCTGCGCGCAGGTCGGTGTTTGGGTAAGCCGAACGGGAGGCTTCGACTTTGACGTACCGAGCGGCGAGGTCGGCGAAGCTCTCCGGATGGCCGTTGACGCGTTTGAAGATGTAGATAGCCTGGATTGCAGCACCGAGGCATCCCGCCTCTTCTTCGAGGGGAACCTCAACGGTGGCTCCACTGGCGTCGGCGAGGAGCTGTCGCCACGCCGCTGAGCGCGAGCCGCCGCCGATGACGAGCACGCGTTTGATCGGTGTACCACTCTGAATGAGGTCGAGTCCGTTGAGGATGCCGAAGCTGACGCCCTCGATGGCGGCGCGAATGAGGTTCTCTGGTGTGAAGTTGTTGGACGAGACGCCGGTGAGGGTTCCGCGAGCGTTTGGAAGGTCGGGGGTACGCTCGCCGTTGAGGAAAGGAAGGAAGACGAGGCCGTGGGCGCCGGGCAGTGTGGCGGCAAGCGCGGATTCGATGTCCTGCACGGTTTTGCCGAGGACGTTGAGCGTCTGCGTAACGACATTGGTTGCGTTCATGGTGCAGACGAGGGGGAGCCAACCGTCTGAGGAGGAGCAGAAGGGTGCGACGTTGCCGGTGGGGTCGAGCACGGGCTGATCGTGGAAGGAGTAGACAGTGGAGGATGTGCCGAGGCTGAGTGTGACGACGCCCTCGTGGACGTTGCCGGTACCGATGGCGCCCATCATATTGTCGCCACCGCCGGCCGAGACGATGCACGATTGCGGGAGTCCAAGATCGGCGGCGACTTCGGGGCGGAGCGTGCCGACGGGCTCATCTACGGTGATGAGCGGTGGGAGCGCGGCGAAGAGCTGGCCGGTGCCGCCGTCAATGGCGTCGAGGACCTCGCGGGCCCAGCCACGGGAGCGAACGTCGAAGAAGGCGGTCCCGGAGGCATCACCGGACTCCGCGCACATGCGGCCAGTGAGCCAGAAGTTGAGGTACTCGTGCGGAAGAAGGATGTGGCGGATGCGGGCGAAGTTTTCGGGCTCGTGATTCTTGAGCCAAAGAAGCTTGGAGACGGTGTAGCCGGTGAGCGGCACGATGCCGAAGCGCTCGTACCAGCCCTGCTTGCCGCCGAGGAGTTCGACGAGTTGCTGGTTTTCGGGCGCTGTCTCGGTGTCGTTCCAGAGCTTGGCGGGGCGGATGACGTTGTGGTGCTCATCTAGGACGACGAGGCCGTGCTGCTGGCCGGAGACGCCAAGCGCCTGCACGGCTTTGCTGGGTGACTGCGCAAGGGCTTCGCGGACTGAGGCGCAGAGAGCATCGACCCACCACTGGGGCTCCTGCTCGCGTGCGCCGGTTTCGCGTTCGATGAGCGCGTGCGGAGCGTAGCCGCGGCCGAGAGAGGTTCCGTTTTCGTCGATAACCAGGGCCTTGGTGCCCTGCGTGCCGCAGTCGATTCCGAGATACATTGTTCCGATCACCTTCGCGTTCGTAGATTATCCAATTTGTAGATTGTCCAATTAGACATCAGCCGGCCGTCCGGCACTGTGTACCAGCGTATCCGAGTCGGCCCCGAAGTGTCATTCCTTTGGTGATTGAAGAAAATGGTGGATGTGACGGAGCTGGACGAGAAAACGACTCGCTTTGATAGGAAAGTAGTTTCAGGATATAGCGTGCGTGGGGTTGATTTTCTTCGATTACAGAATATAAAGTGGCATTTCTCCTTTGAGAGAGATGTGTGAGGTTCTATGGCGATGACGCGACGGTCATTTCTGCGCACGAGTGCGGGAATGGCAGCATTGGGATATGCGGGTGGGCTTCGGGCGGCGGATAAGCCAGCTATGGCGGGCATCGCGACGACTCCGGACCATTATCGTCAGCTGATTGATGGGTTCGGATTTTCGGAGGCCTTCCACGCGGCGCGAACGATTCGCTTCCTGGAGGAGAAAGACCAGAACAACCTGCTGAACCTGATGTTTTCGCCGAACGGCGGCATGGGGTACTCGATCCTGCGCAACGAGATCGGCGAAGGGCCAGAGGGGGCAGGCAAGAGCGACGGCACGGTGGCGTCGATAGAGCCGAAGCCGGGCGAATTCAACTGGACGGGCGACGAAGACCAGATCTGGCTGATGAACGAGGCGAAGAAGCGCGGATGCACGAGGTTCCTGAGCAGCGCATGGTCGCCGCCGGCGTGGATGAAGTCCAATGGGAACAGCTATGACGGCGAGTTGAAGCCGGCGATGTATCCGCAATATGCGGACTACCTGGCGACATATGTGCTGGAGTACAAGAAGCGCTACGACCTCGACATCTACGCGATCTCGCCGCAGAACGAGCCCAATTTCACGCCGACGCAGAAGTACGCGTCGTGCCGCTGGACGGGCAGCCAGATGACGAAGTTTCTGCGGCAGAATCTGATTCCGACGTTCGAGGCGAAGGGTGTCTCGGCGAAGATCGTTATTAACGAGCACGAACACTGGAGCGACGATATGATCAACGAAATTCTCGCTGATCCGGTGTGCGACAAGGCGATTCAGATTGCGGCGGCACATGCCTACGCGCCCACCTCTGCTCCCTATGTGTCGATCAGTGCGCGGACGGGGCGGTTCTCGACGGCGCTGGACAAGAAGAAAGCGATCTGGGAGACCGAGGTCAGCGCGGGCGACGCCAACATCACGAATATGAACGATGGCGTGTACTGGGCACGCGTCATACACGCGCACATGGTTGAGAACGACGTGAGCGCGTGGCTTTACTGGTGGGGCGCGGCGACGACGACGTCACGGAGTTCGCTGATTTCGGTCGACGTGCCGAACAAGAAGTATCAGCTAACGAAGCGGTTCTTCACGATCGGACACTTCTCACGCTTCATTCGTCCGGGGTATCACCGGGTCGATGCGACTCCCACGCCGGCGCCGAATACATATTTCTCGGCGTACATCGATCCGACGGGCAAGCGGTTGGTGTGCGTGGCGATCAACGACGATGCAGTGGAGCGTCCGCTGACGATTCAGTGTGGCAGCTTCAACGCGACGAGCTGCATAGCGGTACGGACGTCGAACACGGAGACGCATGCGAAGCTGCCTACGATTGCGGTTACGAACGGGCAGATCGAAGTGACGACGACGCCGTTGAGCGTAACGACGTTCATCCTTACGTAGGCGGGCTGGCACGGCGGCGGTTGAAGCATTTTGGCGAGATCAGTGAGGGGCACTGTCTGGAGCTCCCTTTTTTACCCTGATGCGAATTGGCCGCTGCCGTGCATGCAGGGGCTCATCCATTCAGCCCTCGCGCCTGCCTAAAGAAGGCGACCTGAGCGACTTAGATGGTTTGGGCGTCGAAGCCCGGCCGATCATCCTACCCCAAAAGTGCTATGTGGTTAATTCCTTTTCGCGTCGAGAATCAATCTCGCGTCAAGGATTTTTCCCAAATGAGGACAACAATGAAAAAATCGTCTCTCTTGCTGTTTGGTCTCGTTCTCTTCTTTTCCGTTGCCCTCCCACTTCGCGCCGATGAAGGCGGCTGCGTCGAATCCCCTGAGAACCCCACAGCTATCCTTGCCGTTGTGGGCTCTGCCGGGGCATTCCTTGCCTCAGCCCGTGTTCGTATCAAGGCTCGTCGCAACTCTTCCAAGTAAGCCCCCAGCAAAACCCGTACCATCGGAACCCTTATGTCGACTCTTCCCGCGGCTGATCTAGGCTCTTATTCACTAGCGAGGGTGGCAAAACTCTCGCCACCCCGCGCCGCAGGATTCGCGGCCGTCCTGGCCGTTCTCGGCGTGTGCTCGATCTGGTCCACTGCTGCCGCCCTCTGGCAGCTTTGGACGATGGACGCCCTCAAGTCGATCGGCATGATGGTTCCCCTGATCAGCTTCGTCCTCATCCTTCATGTCTGGCGCTCCCAGAGCTGGCAGATGGAAGGGAACTGGTGGGGACTCGGCATTCTCGCCGTCACCATCGCCGCGGTCCACGTGCGCGATCAGGCAGTTCTTGTCCTCGTGGTCTCACCAAAGTGGGCTGTCTACTTTCCCCCGCACTCGCTGGTGGCCTTCGCCTATGGCGCTGGTGTCGTCCTTTTGTTTGGCGGCACGCGTCTGTTTCGTGCGGCGCTGTTCCCCATCGTTCTCCTCTGGTTCGTCAACCCTATCCCCCACTTCTTTAATGTTCTAGTCGATCTTCCCCTGCAACGCGTCTCGGCCCACGTAGCCCGGGCATTCGCGATTGCGCTTGGACAGCCGCTAACCCCTGACCAGATGCGTCTCATGTTCACGCCAGACTTCGGCATGTTCATCGCTCCTGGCTGCAATGGCATCCGCGGGGCCGTTACCATGGGCTTCATCGCGCTCATCGCCGGATACGTCTACCGTTTCCGCTGGCACGCGCACGCAGCCGTCGTTGCCGGAGCCGTTCTCCTCGGCTACGTCTTCAACTTCGCCCGCCTTTGCACACTCGTCCTCTATTACCTCGTCGCGTTGCACTTCCACTGGCTGCGCTCCAGAGCCGAGATGGGCGACTACATCATCGGTGCATGCCTCTTTCTCTTCGCGACATTCCTGCTCTTCTACGTAGTCCGCCGTCTCGGTGAATCTCCGAAGCAGACCAAGCCTGTCGTCGCCCCTACACCGTTCTCTTCCACCTCCGAGCGAATGTACAAGC
>Ga0210383_10004242_pt1 | contig 12722 bp, 7 predicted proteins | sample IncBWC14OmetaG_FD_160072 | JGI IMG/M metagenome (GOLD analysis project Ga0210383, IMG submission 160072) | Forest soil microbial communities from Barre Woods Harvard Forest LTER site, Petersham, Massachusetts, United States - Inc-BW-C-14-O ...
GTGTGTCTTCCATGGCAAATTTGGATTCGTCGAAGGCCTGCTTCTGAATCCGATATTGAATTTCCGCCTTCAAGGCATCGCTATGCGGCGCCTGTCCCTGGTGTTCGAGGTCCTGCGTGATGTCCATGAAATGTTTGGCCTGGTCCAGCGCCGCCTGTGCCGTGGCGTACTTGCGCTGCGCCACCACCACGGCGTAGTAGTTCTTCGTTGCGGTCACGGTTAATCCGCGGCGGGCGATTTCGGCCTTGGCGTTGGCCATGGCCTCTGCCGCTTTGGCGCGCGTAAATCCCGTTCCCATCAGGACGCCGGGAGAAAGGTCCTGATGCAGGATGGCCCAATCGCGGTAGACATGAATACCGTCGTTCGTCACATACCTGCCGTCGGGTGTGAGGCCGTTGCCCTGCGTGTTCAAGTATTGCGAAGTTCCCGTCAGTGTCGGCAACATCGTGTTTCGCGATTGCAGGCGATCTTCCCGCGCGCTCTTGGCATCGGACATGGCGCCCAGCAGAGTCGGGTCGAGTTTGCGCGCTCTTTCAAGAGCATCTTGAAACGTAATCGTCGTCGGAGGGGTAGCCTGACCAGGTCCGGTAGGTTGCAAGAGTTTTACATCGGATTCTGCGCCGGGTTCGGGAGCGTTAGCCTGCGCCTTGGCACTTGAAACCAGAAGGGTTAACACAAATCCCATGGCCATCGCTGGAAGGGCAAAGCGCCTGATCCATGAGAACGAGTCCATGGACTGGGCGCCGAACCGTGCCCTGGTGAAACTGGAATCTAAAAGACCGGATGAATGACCCATTAATTCCATCTCCTCCCGCTCCCGGCCGCCGCTGCCTTTCTGCCGAGCCTGGGCGAATGTCCAGCCACTGCTTCTGAGAAACAGGATCTAACTGTCCCGAGCGGTCTCGTGTTCAGCAGATGAAGGGAGCATAGCAATTCCACATGAAAATTATCTGAATGAACTTTCTGTGAATCGCTTCGGTCTGCCACCGTACCGACAATTCTATGCCGCCCCTGAATTTCCAGTTGCTGAATCCGCTTCCACACCCAGTGGAAGGGCTGCTCCAAACAGAGGCGGGATTATTGCAGAGCAAACAGCAGATTTACAAGGAAAATTGCGAAGCCCAGAAGTCCTTCAAACATTTGAAAATACGTGACGTGGCGCGGGCTTCAGCCTGCGGAATCTGGTACTTGCAAGCATAAGGCCACACAGGCCGAAGCCTGTGACATGTCAGCCGGACATGACTTTGGTGTTTCCAGGAAAAGTCGTAAAAAATTCAGGCTGCTTGCCCGGCCAGCTGCTGCACGCGAACGAGTTTGACCTCCATACCCACACCGGATCGGACGATTTCACAAGACTTGAAATCAGATTCTCCCGCGAGTGAGGTCATTTGCGTTTCGGTGTACGCGCGCTTGAGCAGCATGTGTTTAAACGTAAATTTCGTCATCCAGGTACTTGTCGTGCTGATGTGGAGTCCATCCACGTAGGCCACGATTTCATCCCAGGAAGCATCCTTGCGCAGATCAATAATGATGGCCTTGCCCCCCGGTTTCAGCACGCGATGCATTTCGTTCATCGCGGTGAGCGGTTCCGTGAAATTCTTGAAGGCCGCGCGGCAAACGATCAAGTCGAAAAGTCCATCCTCCAGAGGAATGTCCGACGCGCTGCCATGTATGAAGCGCGCCACAACGCCTTCGCGCTTGGCATACTCGGAGGCCATGCGCACAAAGGATTGGCTGATATCCAGCCCCGTGATCTTATAATGGCCGAGCTTGGCAAGCGCCACCGAGAGAAATCCCGGCCCCGGCGCAATTTCCAGCACCCGGGCATTTCCCGGGAGATCTTTGGCCAACTCACGGGCCAGGCGCTCAAATTCTCCCAGATCCTTCCTCGTAATTTTTTCGTACCAGGTGGCCAGCCCTCCTTCCATGGAAATTCCACGATACGGTTTTCTTGCCTCTGCTTGCATAGGGTTTTCTCCTTTTCTAATCGATTGGTTGCTGCCGATTTTCTTTCCTTTTTTGACTTTTGCGAATCGCGGTGGCAGCGGTTTCCTTGGTGCGGGCGCCCGCTTTTACGGCCAGCAACTGCTTTCGCATTTCCGTCCAACCGCTGCGCAATCCGCCGGCGTCGCGTTTAATGTCGGTGAGCAAATCCTTCGAGAATTTATATTCGGCAATCGTCAAAGCCTTGTAATACTCGTTCTCCAGCGAAAACAGGCGCGGGAGATTCATTTGCCGACAAGCCCTGTCTTCCTCGGCGAGCTCATCGATTGTTTTTTTCAGCAGGCCCAGCCGAATCTCCAGCAGGTCGATCACTTCTTCGGGAGGAAGCACCGGCAAAAGCGAGATCGCGGCCTCAAAGACGGGATACTCCTTGACCGGGGAACTCACCAGTTCCCGCATCCAATCGATCAATTCGTTCCGGCCGGCTTCCGTCAGCTGGTAGACCGTCTTTTCGGGGCGCTTGCCTTCCTTCAGCACTTCGCGTACGGCAATAAACTTTTCCCTCAGCAACTGCTCGATGACGGTATAGAGCGAGCCGTAATTCAGCTTGATGCTGCTCTCCTTGTGCCGCTCGCGCAGGGTGGTAGCCATCTCGTAGGGGTGCATGGGCCGCTCGTACAGCAGGACGAGAACGGCCAGGGCCAGGGAATTGGAGAAAGGGCGCTTGGTATCCGTCATCAGATATACTCTACCAAATACTCGTATACGAGTATAGGGACTTCAGGCCTGCTGTCAAGTGAGTTTTTCGGGCCGGCGGAAAGCGGGGTGGCGCAGCCTCCCCGGCGGACGCATCGGCTGACGGCCTGTTCAATTTTCTGGCCTGCAGCTGCATGAAATGTCATCTTTTCATTCACGCTCCCTCCCTCCTGATTTCACGTCAAGCCATAGGTAAGGATTAGGAGGCATGATTGACTTTGATAAGTCCGTTTAAGCATGCGTTTAAACACTCAACCCCCACGCTGAAAATATTTTGACAGTTCCTGATTTATGAACTATAGCTATTGCTTGCATACAGCTACGGCGGAGTAGTCCGCCTGCGCCCGGAATTTACGATCATAGGGGACATCATGAGAGATCGAAGCCGCCTTCAGACGCGCGTCACCATTCTGGCTACCGCCATGCTCGGGTTAGCCCTTCTCGTGGTGGGAAACCTCAGTCGTTCTCAGGCGGCGCCTCCGCGACCGGCGGGCGATACGCCCGCCCCCAAGGTCACGCACACGGATGATTACCAGCGCTCGGCGCGCCTCGATACCTACCGCGTGATCGCCGACAGCGGCGCGGGACGCGGCGAAAACATTTACTTTTATAAATGCTGGATGTGCCACAACCAGTACGCGAAGACCGGCCCATATCTGAAGGAGCTTTTTAAGCACAGTGCGCTGATGTCGGGCGATCCCATCACGGATGAAAACGTCGCCGCGAAAATCAGGGAGGGCGGCCCGGGCATGCCCGCATTCGGCACCACATTGAAGGACGCCGATATCGCCGACCTGGTCACTTACATTAAGGAAGGGAAATGCTGCGTCGAAGGAGAAAACCCTGGGCCGAATCCTTGGTATCGCGCGGCCACGCAAAAATGGTCTGTGCAAAGCGGCCTGACGGGAGGCGCCACAGGGTCGGTCAAGATCCCCAGCGGAGATTCGCTGGAGGGAGTGGGAGTGCAGCTGATCGCGCCGAACGGCGTGCGCACCACGGTCTACACCGATCCGCAGGGACACTACGAATTCCCCAAGATGCAAACCGGCGATTACGTTCTGCGCATTCCAACGCCCCTGCTCTTCAAGCCCTACGTCATCGATTCGGTGCACATCGACGGCGCCACCAAGCTCGACGACATCGTGCTGGAACGGGTAGCGGACACGGATGCTTTGCCGGCCACACCGGAAATCGAACGGCAACTCAGCGGCGCCGAATTGCTGTGGAATATGCCGGGCACCGCGCAAGAGAAAGCCACGCTGCAGAAGAATTGCTCCGCCTGCCACTCCTGGGAACAGATTTTTCGCAACCGCTACGACGAGCACAGTTGGGGCTTGATCGTTGACCGCATGACGCAGTATTCAGGCACTTCGCTCGTGATTCGCATCAAGGGGATCGACAGCACGGGCGGCGGGGCCAATTCCGTGACGCGCCGCGACGGCACTTCGCCCGAGGAAGTCGAGACGCTCGTGAAATTCTTGACCCGCGTGCGCGGGCCGAATGCCCAGGATGCCCCGCTGCGCGTATTTCCGAGGCCGCGCGGAGCCTCCACGAAAGTCGTAATCACAGAATACGAATTGCCCCAGGCGCTGCTGGCACTGCATGACGCCCAGGGTGACTCCAAGGGCATGATTTGGTTCAGCAGCCACAAGACGGACGTCGTCGGAAAACTCGACCCGAAAACGGGAATCGTGACGGAATACACCATCCCGCTCACTCCCAAAGCCATGCCCGGTACGCACGCCGTGAGGCTTGACAAGAACGATATCCCCTGGTTTTCAGAAAACTGGGGACACAATCTGGACAGGCTCGATCCGCAAACCGGAAAAGTCACGCAGGTCAAAATTGAAGACGCCGTCCCCTTGAATGCGCCGGGCTTCGGCAATTTTTCCATGACGCCGGATGGTTACGTTTGGGATAGCCGCGACTTTAATGTCCGAAAGATCGATCCGGAAACGGGCAAGGTAGTGCAGCGCTTTCCCCTGCAGGTCAGCTTCAGTTATGACAACCTGATTTCCGCCGACGGAAAATATTATGGCGGCGGCGGTCTGCCCGCCTGGGGCAATACCATGGAGCGGATGGACTTGAGCACAGGGGAGTGGATCAAAGCGAACACGGGCGATCACATGGCCACCGCCAAGCGCGGCGGTTTCGATCCCGACGACAACCCATGGTTTGGCGGCGGTGACGGCGCCCTGATCGAGCTCGACCACAAAACGGGATTGATTCAGGAGTGGGTCCCGCCGCTTGCGCCTAGCCCGCTCACCGATTTCTACGAGGCCCAACCCGACAAGAACGGCGAAGTCTGGGCCGGCGTCCTGCACGGACGTCAGATGGTCCGCTTGAATCCCAAGAACGAAGCGTGGACGGTGTATCAAATGCCCGAGCCGTTCACCTACGATCGCAGAACCTACATCGACAGCTCCACGCATCCAGTAACCGTATGGTATGTCGACTATAACGGTTACCTGGTACGCGTTCAGCCCCGCGAATAAGTGCGCCGGGAGGCGGAACAGCTTCCACAGCCAAGGCGCTTTTCTGTTTGTAGCGCCCGCCTTCAGGCGGGCAACCTGGAACCAAGCAGATACCCGCCTGAAGGCGGGCGCTACGTGAACCAGAATCGAGTTCACACACGGACTCTTTAGCGCCTGTCCCCCAGCAATGCTATTTGTGAGATAGGTTCTTGCCATTCGTTGTTTGAGCTTTGGGCCCTCTTTCCGCGTCTAGAAGGTTTTCAGCAAATTATCCTTCCCTGCTTGAATCGCAGCCAACTTGGATTGGCTGGTCGCGTTGCCCCCAGCATTTTCTCCAGGTCCAGCCAAGCTTGCATGCAATCGTTTCATGAAATGATACCGATGAAGATGTTCGCAGATGAATAATTGACTTGACATCTTTGGCGCTGGAGAGTACGTATCACTCACTTTGTTACGGTCGGAGTATGAGTTTTCGTTCGCTAGTTCAACATCATATTCCAATCCTCTCTATGCACTCCGCCGTTTAGCGGCCAGGCCCTGGGTCCCGGAACTGAAATGTCTTTTTGGACAGGAGGTCCAAGAATGAGTTTCATCCCTTCAGGAAGCCATGAAGCACGCCGGTTCGGCATCTCAAAATTCATGCGATTCATTATTTTCGCACTGGGAACGCTTTTCCTTTGTCTCCCGGCATTTTCGCAGGGCAGCTTCGGACGGATTCTCGGAGCCGTTACGGACCAGAGCGGGGGCGTCATCTCCGGCGCCACGGTAACTGTCCTGGACACGCAGAGAGGTGTGGCCCGCACGCTGACCACGGATGAGGCCGGCGAGTATAACGCTCCGACGCTCATTCCCGGCCTCTATACGGTCCGCGCTGAGGCCAAAGGCTTCAAGAGGGTGGAACGCCAGAACGTGGCTTTGGAAGTTGGTCATGAAATCAGAATTGACCTGACCCTTCAGCCCGGCGCGCAGGAGCAGACCATTACCATCACCGAAGCGGTTCCATTGGTGGAGACCACCAACGCTACTCTGGGCGGCACTCTCGAGAACACGGAAATCAACGATATGCCATTGAACGGCCGCAACTACCAGAGTCTGATGGCTCTTCGCCCGGGCATCATGATCCAGCCGGGAGGCTCACCCTGGTCCCAGAGCACCAACAACATGCGCCCCGATGAAACTGTCTGGATGATGGACGGAGTTATTAATGTGAGTTTCTATGACGCCCGCCAGGTAGGCAATGCCCCGAGCGCGTTCACCGATGCGGCCACCATCGTGCCGATCGACGCCATCCAGGAATTCAATACTCTGGAGAATCCCAAAGCGGAGTACGGGTGGAAGCCCGGCGCTACGGTGAACGTGGGAATCCGGTCGGGAACCAACACTCTCCACGGCTCGGCTTACGCGTTTGGCCGCTATGTCGGTTGGGACGCCCGCAATGTTTTCAACCCGGCATTGGCTTCGGATGGAACGTGCACCCGTGGCCTTCCCTCCCAGTGCGATAAGCTGCCGGCCGAACTCGAACAGTTCGGCGCCGTGGTGGGCGGACCGATCAAAAAAGACAAACTCTTCTTCTTCGCCGGCTATGAGGGCCTGCGTTCCACAATTGGCAACATATTTGTCGTTCAAGCTCCCGCGACCGGTGCGAACGACGCGACCGGCGCGCCACTGGGCCCTGCGCTCAGCATGGTAGATGCGATCGCAGCATTGCAGACGGCCGGGTTTAATCAACTATGTTCGAGCACTGTTACCACGAAGTGTCTAAGTTCACCGAGTCTGGATTTGCTGGGCTGCAACACGACTGGAACAGCTGGTTCGGGGTCTTACACTTGCACGGGCGGGCTCTACGCGAACGCCCCCGCGAATAATAACAACTACCCCTCCACATTCCCCAACCGCAATGTCACCGACAATGGGATTGCCAAAGTCGATTACACGATCAACAGCAAGCACCGCATCAGCGGCATGTACTGGACCGGGGATTACAGAGCCACCGGTCAGGATCACCCCATTGTGAATAACTTGTTCAATACGGGAATTTCAGTTGTGTCGCGGACGGCCGTCGGAAACTGGATTTGGACCCCCAGTTCCACGCTAGTGAACGAATTCCGGATCGGCTACGACAGCGTTAGCCAGGGCTTTACGGTCGGCGACCAAACGATCATCCCCGATGGCACGGGCGGCTTGTGCGCCGCCAGCGGTTGCACTGGTGGCCATTACCCGCTCAACTCGGGCGTAAAGGTAGGGGGTGGGTTGCCGTTTATTCAAATTTCCGGTTTCACCGGTGGCGGCGGCGCCGGCCTGGGCAACCCGAATGGCACCCGCCCCGGTTTTACTGGCCCCAGCCCGTACTACGATTTTCAGGACAGTATCTCGTATTTGCGGGGCAAACACTCCTTCAAATTCGGCGGGGAGGTCACGCACATCGAGGCCGATCAAGTCACATCGGACTTCAGGGGTGTACTCGTCCTCTTTAGCGGCGGACAGACCCCGGGCATCACCGGCGGCTCCACTTCGCTCGAAGACTTCTTTTCCGGGAATCCCGGGAAGGGAATTGTCACCGTTGGCAGCGGGAACCGCACGATGAAATGGATGCATTACGCCGGGTTCGTCCAGGATGACTGGCGCATCAAGCCCAGAGTGATGCTCAATCTGGGACTGCGCTACGAATACGCAACGCCGATCAGAGAGGTTAACAACCTCTTCGGGAACTTCGATCCAACGTCGGTGACAGGAATTGTTCAGCAGGGCCAGGCAAGCGTAGGCTCTAGTCTCTGGAAGCCCAATCCCCATAACTTCTCGCCCCGCGTGGGTTTTGCCTGGGATGTCATGGGCAATGGGACCACTGTGGTACGCGCTGCGTCCAGCGTCATCTACGCGACGATCTATGCCAGGCCGTTCATGGACAACGGGCCTCCGAATGGCTCGGCGGGTAACATTGCTCAAGACCCAACAGCCGCCGAACTTGTGTCGCCGAACCCGCTGTCTGGGTTTACCGCCTGTCCCGCCGGCCCCAACTTCGGCTCGTTCTGCCACGCCGGTGCCGGCACAATCGATCTCGGCCAACCCAACTACATTGGATCCATCAACAACGGAGGACAGCTCAACTGGAATGGCGTTCTCTTTCCGCCGGGTGGACTCACTTGCTCGACCAGCTCAACGTGCAGCCTCTATGCAATCGATCCGCACCTGCAAACCCCGTATGTGGTCAATTACAACGTCAATATCCAGCACAGTTTCTCCAGCAACTTTTCCTTGGAGGTTGGCTACGTCGGCAATCACGGCTACAGCCTGCAGTCTGTGCGCGACATCAATCAGTGTCTTCTTCTCCCGAACCCGGGCCCTTACCTGGGCGCGGGTAACGGCGGCTCGTGCGTCCGTCCGTATGACGGCCATCTCGCCAGCCCCGGCATCCCCGCCAGCCTCGGTGCCTTCCCTTACCTCGGGATTATTAACTTCGTAGATAATGAATCCCACTCGAATTACAACAGTCTACAAGCAACGCTGACCAAGCGGCTGTCTCACGGGCTGGAATTCACGGCTGGCTACACATATGGTCATGGCCTTGACACCGGTTCCGAGAATTTTCAAGGACTCACTCCACAGGACAGCACGCATCTGCAAAGAGAGTACGCCAGCAGTGATTTCGACGTCCGGCACCGCTTGACGATTACGGCCAGTTACGAGCTTCCCGGGAAAAAAGGCTACGGCCAGTTGCTGGAAGGCTGGAAGCTCAACACCATCGTGACCGTTCAGACCTCCCAGCCGTGGCTCATGTTTGACACCCACGACGATATCAGCACGGGTGGAAGCGGGGTGGGAGACCTCACCGATCGCTGGGATTTCTTCGGGAACCCCAGCGACTTCAAGTCCGGGTCGAGTTCCATTCCGTTCTGCGGCGTCGATCCAAGCTTGCCGCCGGGCACAACCTTTACTCCACCTACTTCTGGTAATCCAGGTAACGTAATTTGCTCGTCAACGTCCGGGATCACCGGCATAGTGACTACCTTGCCGTCGTCCCTGGGTTCGAAGTGCACGGCGGTCGCCCCCGACATCACGACACTTTCCTGGGCAGGCTGCTTCGTAAAAGGCAACTCGGTGATGACTCCCCCCGCGAATGGAACTTTTGGCACCATGGGCCGGAACATTTTCCGGGACTCGGCCTTCAAGAACGTGGATTTCTCCGTGTTCAAGAGCTTCAAGTTCAAGGAGCGTATTGGCGCCGAATTCCGGGTCGAACTCTTTAACGTATTCAATCACCCAATCTACGCCAATCCGTACGGCTCAACGAATACGAGCTTTTTAGGCGCCGACCCCAGCAACCCCGGCGCGCTCGGCTGCGGGTGCTCTACACCCGACGTGGCCGCCGGCAATCCCTTGGTCGGTTCAGGAAGCAGCCGGGTAATGCAGCTCGGATTCAAGCTTACGTACTAGAATCGGTTCGGTCGATGCGGGGGAGAATGTTCCCCCGCACCGGCCTTCGAAATGAAGTGGCCCTTTGTCCCCTTCGGGATGCACTGAAATTAGCTCGCGCGGGAATAGGAGCGTCTCGATTTTGCAAGCGACACCCGCCAAACTCTCTAAATCCACGAACGATGACTGGTTCTGACACCGTCTTGTATGCACCGCGGCATACAACTTTGCGGCAGAATTTAATTACGCTGGAGTTTGCTTGCTGATGGGCCAGGCTGGACGAATTCCTTAGACCAGAACTTCGGGAATTTCCAATCGCTGTTTACGGAATGCGGATTCAAAGGCCTTCACGACCGAGGGGTCAAAGGTAGTTCCCGTCCCTTTCACAATCGCGTCGCGTGCCTCGATTGGTGTGATTCCTTTGCGGTAGGGACGATCGCTAATCATCGCATCGTAGGCGTCAGCGATCGTAATGATGCGGGCCTCAATGGGAATTTCTTCGCCCTTGGAGGGATGGTATCCCGAACCGTCAAATTTGTCGTGGTGCGCAAGGATGATCGGCAAGATGCGGCGAAGCGATCCGCCCACAGGGCTGAGGATGCGGACGCCCTTTTCCACGTGGGTTCTCATTTCGGTCGTTTCGTCATCGTCCAGACGCGCCGCCTTGTAAAGAATTTCGCGGCTGATCTCCAATTTTCCAATATCGTGCAGCATGGCCGCAGCGCGAACATCCTCGATTTGCTCCACGGTCAGGCGCATCTCTTCAGCCATGGAACACGCGTAGATGGACACACGGTAGGAATGATTCTGCGTGAATTTGTCGTTCCCCACGAATTGATTCAGGATTTGCAGCACACCATAATAGGTCTGCCTCAATTCATTCAGCCGCCGCTCGCCCATTTCGTAAAGGCTTCCCGTGGCATAGGCCGAAATCAAAAGGAACCCGGCCCACACGCAAAGATCGGACCAGGCCAGCAGCCCCTGCGTGTGCCACTCGATGCTTCCTCCCAACGCCTTCGGGTTCATCAAATTCATCCAAACGATAAAAAGAATGGAGGCTGCAGCCGCCTCCACGGCCCGGCGACGGCCAAAGTAGTACGCAGCCATAAGAGTCGGAAGATTGTAGAAGGTGAGGACCAGCCGTTGGCCCGCGATAAAGAAATTGACGATTCCCGCCGCGGCAATAATTGAGAGAATGAGAAGCAGCTCTTTGTTTATGTCGCCTAAGCGAGAAATCCACTTTCGTTTCACAATGAAACCTCGAGAGCAAAAGCTTTCTGTATCAAGATGAAATCTCCACCTGACAATGGTGCCGGGAATGGACTTCCGGGACAGTAGTACCGAAGTTTTTTGTGCTCGATTTGCTATTGCCCTAGACTGGGCGGTCGCAAAACGCCAGGCTCCGTCCAGCTTTTTTCTTTCCAAGTAGCGATTCCTGCCGGCGAGCCGGTTGTATGGATTGCTGTGGAAGCGTAGAATGCGTGGACGATAGATTCAAATCGGGAATTCTGACCGGCACACAGTTCCCGCGGGGGATTGCGGGAACGAAAATTCAGGTGCGTCCGGCTCCAGAGCCTGTCACTCCAGGAGAAGACCAATGCTGCGCATTAACGATGAGGCACCCAATTTTACAGCTGAAACCTCACAAGGTACGATCAATTTTCACGAATGGATGGGCGACAACTGGGCTATCCTATTCTCTCATCCTAAAGACTTTACGCCGGTTTGCACCACGGAACTGGGCTACATGGCGGGCCTGCAGCCGGAATTCGCTAAGCGCAATTGCAAAATCATCGGCCTCAGCGTGGATCCGGTGGCCAGCCACAATACCTGGGCTCAGGACATTGAAGAGACCCAGGGCCACAGAGTCAATTATCCCATGATTGGCGACCCTGAACTCAAAGTCGCCAAGCTCTACGACATGTTGCCTGCGGATGCCGGCAATTCCTCGGATGGCCGAACGGCAGCCACCAACGCCACCGTGCGCACCGTGTTCGTAATCGGTCCCGACAAAAAGGTCAAATTGATGCTCAGCTACCCCATGAGCACGGGCCGCAACTTCGACGAAGTCCTCCGCGTCGTCGACTCCATGCAGCTTACTGCCAAGCATAAAGTGGCCACTCCCGTAAACTGGAAGCAGGGCGATGATGTGATTATCCTGGGCTCGGTTTCCGACGAAGAAGCCAAACAGAAGTATCCTGCCGGCTGGAAGGCGCCCCGCCCCTACTTGCGAATCGTTCCCCAGCCAAAGTAGGGAGCCGCAATCGAGGCCCATCCAAAGTGATTTTCAAACAATTCTATTTGCCGTGCTTGGCGCATGCCTCCTACTTGATTGGAGACGAAACGACAGGCACGGCCGCCGTCATCGACCCCCAGCGCGACACGGAACAGTACGTTGCTTTTGCCGCCGAGCACGCTCTCAAAATTAAACACGTAATCCTGACTCATCTCCACGCCGATTTTGTCGCCGGCCACCTGGAACTGCGCGATCTTCAGGGTGCCGCGATTTATCTCGGCGCGGCAGCCAAAACCTCTTACCCGTTTACCCCCCTCCACGATGGCGACGTCCTCGAATTTGGGGGCGTGCGCTTGAAGGCTCTGGAAACGCCCGGTCACACTCCAGAGTCGATCTCCATCCTCGTTTACGATCTGAGCGCAGGCGAGTCGGGAATTCAGGCGCACCCATTCGCCGTACTCACGGGGGATACCTTGTTCATTGGCGACGTGGGGCGCCCCGACCTGCGCGCCGCGCTCGGTTGGACGGCGACAGAACTTGGGGGCATGCTTTTCGATTCGCTGCACAGGAAACTTCTGGCGCTCCCGGACGAAAGTCTGGTGTATCCGGCGCATGGCGCGGGTTCTTTGTGCGGGAAATCGCTCAGCAAGGAAACCGTGTCCACCTTGGGCGAGCAGCGCCGCTTGAACTACGCCCTACAGCCCATGAGCAAGGAAGCCTTCATCCAGGTGGTTACGGCGGATCAGCCGGACGCTCCCGCCTACTTCACTTATGCCACCGTTTTCAACAGCGAAGAGCGCCCGACGCTCGATCAGACACTGGCGCATGTGAATCCCATGAGTCTCGACGACCTGCTGGCATTCCAGGAAATTGGGGCGCAAATTCTCGATAATCCGGCCCCC
>Ga0210383_10004243_pt1 | contig 12721 bp, 10 predicted proteins | sample IncBWC14OmetaG_FD_160072 | JGI IMG/M metagenome (GOLD analysis project Ga0210383, IMG submission 160072) | Forest soil microbial communities from Barre Woods Harvard Forest LTER site, Petersham, Massachusetts, United States - Inc-BW-C-14-O ...
TGGGGGCATCGCGCTCGTTGCCTAGCTGATAGCCGTTGTCCTTGAACGCTTGTCCGAACGGGCTCAGCATGGGCCAGGCCTGATGACAGGAAGAGCAAGGCATACCGTACTTGCGAGCGAAGGCAGGAAGCGCGTTCACTTTGATAGAAGGAGTGGGGAGCGCGGAAGCGGAACGGCTATCGGCAAGATTAAATGCGAGTACCAGAAAGCCACACACCAAAGAGAGTGCGAATCTGGACACTCTTCTCTTTACCAACCCAGGACCCCAAAGACACATACCGCCTCCTTGTGCAGGACAACGACGACCACTAGCATTCGAGCAGTTACCACTTCGAATTTTGTAGAAGGGAAGAGACACAGAAAGTTCACCACGACGGGTTTCCCTATCCCCGGCATGAGTTTAGGTCGCCTGATAATTCCTTACTGCGGACGCACTTATGAACAAGGGCGCACTACTGCTAGTGAGCACAATCTGAGAAAGATTGCACGGGACACCGGCGGTTCCGCGAGGACTGCGCTAGCGGCGCCGAATAGGTTGATCGCGAGCGTCGGGCCCGCAATCGCACTTGATCGGCCCGCTCATTTAATCCGCTCTGTGGCTGTAACTCATTGGGCTATCGCAAAGTAAGGTGTAAAATAGCTGTAAACTCCGCTTAAACGATCGTTGACGTTCATGGTTGCAAAGCGCATGACCATTCAGCTCAGCTCGAGAGATTGCAGTAACTTCATTCTTCATCTTCAGCTGTGATTTTCGGTACATTCGGTACAACTGAGGGCGTTTGAACCGGGCATGATTTCACGCGCTCGTAATGGTTAATGTCGTCCTAGCATTCTCCTTGGATACTGAGTTGTTGCCCTCTCAATATTGACCGTCTCGCAATCGTTCGGAATTACCTCGAAGGTAATCGAAAACGACTTCCCGGAGACCCTAAGGACACACTCCGCACTCCCAGTTTCGTCAACGACACCTCGTGCGTTCGCCACCCGGAAGTTGGCGGATGGTTCAGCGCATTAAAGAATTCCGCACGAAATAGGAGTGCGGATCCTTCCCGCAGCCACGTGAGCCCCGTCGTCTTCGATAGCGAAAAATCGCCGTTCGCCTGACTAGGTCCGTTGGCGATCCCCGTGCCGCTATCGCCGAATGCACTGCCGATACCGTCGGCTCCTGTCACCGATGGGGTGGTGAAACAGGGAGAATTGAAATAATGGTTTAGCTTGGAGTCCACGCTGCCCGAGGTCACGAGTTGGCTCTTCTTACCGCTTGCAGTCAATTTGGGCTCGATCACCCGTAATTCCAAAAACGTTGGTCGCATTCGTGTAAGAGAGCGTAAGCGCCGTTCCGGACTGGACCGTAACGACACTCGCCAATGGCCGGCTTCCGAACAGCGTAGGGTGCCCGGTCAGCAACGGCCAGAATGAATTCCGCCCGCTCCGCATTTCTTTCCTGTATAAAAAGAGAGGCTCCACGACATGAAAGCTTTTTCGCTATTCGTACCCTCGCTTTTCAGCTCCGCGCTCATCCTTGTCCCACACCTTTTCTTCTCGCCACTGGCAGGTGCGCAAGCCACTTCTACACCACCTACGGCAAACTCACATGCCCCCTCGACCCCAGACTCGGCTGCCGCAAAGGCTGCCGAACGCAAGAAACGCTTCGACGAAGCAGAAAAAAAGCTGGAAAACAGCGATCCTCAGGAACAGTCTAAGAATTCACCCCCGAAGTCCTTGCACGTTTCGCCCAACGATCTCTCCCTCTCGCCAATCCTCGTGAATATGCTCGTCGGCGATACGCAGCATTTCAGTCTCTTCGACCTTGCTGGCCACAAACTCACGTCTCAGGCCGACTGGACTGCCAGCGATTCCTCCGTTGCAGAGCTGTCCGTCATCAACGGTGTCCCCACGCTGGTCAGCAAACAGACCGGCACGATTCACGTACGCGCTCGATTCGCCGGGCGCTCAGCGGAAGCCACTGTCAACGTGATTAGGCCCGACGAGATGAAGCCTGGCACCATCCTCTGGCAAGCGCCCCCCATTCCGGGCCTCAAACCCATTCAGATTGTTCCAGCCGTCCCCTCAAGCGGCACACGTCTCGCTCCCCCATCCGATGCCGGCAGACTGTAACCCAACCTGTTGCGAGGGGTCTTCATCGTTAACGCGACTTTCAGGACCGTGGCGGTGACGCAGCGCTTGATTGACGCGCAACCCAGGGACTAGCCACGGCTCTTTGAAGGCGCAACTTCCGGGAAACGATCCTATTTCTCTCCTTGGGAGCCATTCTGGCATTGCGGTGATGACATCAGCAGAGGCCGCGGAGAAGATCTCGTTGCGGCTGTAAGGCTTACGAAGAGTTAGGCCCGTCGTCACGAAGCAGAAGTTCAATCTGGAGAATGTGATTGATGTCATGAGCGGCCATATGACGAGCGAGATCGCGCACCGTCATGCGGCCACGTTCCGCATGGTTTCCTATGCATTCCCATTCTCTGGGCGTCAATCCAGTCAACAAGCGGAGATTGGCCTCTCGCAACAACCGGAACATCTCCAAGGCCTCACGCACACTCCACGAGCCATAGTCACCTAGCCTTGCCCATTTATCCTGATCGAAACCCATCATCGTTACGCCATTGTGCTCGATCATTTGACGATAGCGCCAACTGGAGACCAGTTCGTCATCTGCTAAATGGGCGAGAATCTCCAGCACTGACCATTTTTGCGGAGCAGGCCTCCGCCTGAGTTTTTCTTCGGACACGCCCCCGATGAGCCGAGCCAAGGTGTGGGCAGCAGCCCGCTGCATCGCGATAGGATCTTTGCCGTCAACGTATCCGGCCAATCTTCGTTGGTACTGGTCCGTTGTTTCTATGTCAGCCATGAAAAATGCTCCTTGAAGCGCGACAAATATTAGTCCATTAGGCCATGGAACTTCCGGGAAATAGGCTGCGTTGCCTTCTCCCTTAATGCAGCGGACCTCTCTACACGACGACGGGAGCGATGGTTAGGCCTAATCGCGGCCACTACTCGCTCACAGCCCTACAGACGCTCGCATCTGAGATACATCGAGTCCCATATATTCCGCTTCGTCAAAATGCCGTTTCGCATGCTCGATATCCCTAGCCACTCCTTCACCTTTTGCGTACATGGCGTCAGGCCACCCGATAGCCTTTCACCCACATTCACAAATATGCGTTCTCAAGACGTGGAGACATTGGGCCTTGGGCGAGAGGCGGGAATAGTGCGCAGGCTGAGGCCGTGAGTAGCGAAGACTGCGGCGACGATGGTAAACATCAAGAGGTTGGCGGCGGCGTCGGTCCAGAGCAGGCCGTGAGTGCCGAACTTCGTGAAACTTTGACCTTCGAGCCAAATCATGGATGCGATGGGAATGTTTCCAGCGGCGAGGAGGGCGCTAAACCAGCTGCTGGGATCGTGGTCGTCCGGCCCCATGACGTCCAACAAGAGAGCCACAAATCGAGCGTTACACAAGCCCGCCGTCAGCAGGTAGAGAAGGGTTCCCCAAAAGTAGACGGATGGGCGATTCCCGGCGAGCAACAAGATGGCAGCGAACGCATTTTGGTCAACCCCGCACCCGCATAGGTGAGACGTTGGTCCCAGTCGGCAGGGACCAGCACGCTGCAGAGAGCTCCCAATCCCAGCACAACCCCACCGGCAACTCCGTTGGTCCAGAGAACGCCAGTTGCGCCGACTCCGTAGTGGGAGGCCAACGCAGGAAGTAAACTCTGGGCGGCACACGTGCTCCCGGGAGCCACCAGCAGAACAACGCTCCACCTTCGTCTAGGTGAGCGAAACAGCGCCAAGGCCTCCCTTCGGAATTGTGCGAAGCGTCCGCGAAACCAAGAGGAGGCAACGCGCGCCGGCTCCGTGATGGTGAAGGCGAGAAAAGCCGGCAGGGCAACGAGAGTGGCCGCAGCCAGGCCGGCTACCGGCAGGGAAAAGCGCGCGACCAGCCATAACACAACGGCCGCGCCCAACACGCCTCCGCCGAAGTTTCCCGCTTGATTCCATCCGGAAGCTTTGGCTTGCGCGGAAGCCGACAGCATGGTGGCCATCAGCCCGCCGCAACTGGCCATGACCAGCGCGACTGCGACTCCGGCGAAGAACAGGAGCGAGGTCAAGATCTTGATGTGCGCTGTGCCGAGCTGGCACGCAAGCCAGATCAGAAGTGCGGCTGCCGAGGCGCCGAGAACCAGCCAAGTACGGCGGCGCAGCTTGACATCGACGATCGGGGTCCAGAGAAACATCAAGATCGGGGGGGTTGCAGGATGGCATTGATGTGCGCGATCAGCCCGATGGCGAGTCTAGCCTGGCTGAGCAGGAGCGGCAGGGCAGTCCAGATGAATCCAACGTAAATCCCGAGGGGCAGGACCAACAAACCAAAGAGCCAGGGGGCGGGCCATGGGCGAGTGTCATGCATGGCGGAGCCAGCATACCACCTGTGAGAACAGCTCAAAGCGGAATTCCCATCCGACAACTCCACCCCGCTGAGCAGGCAAGTGAAACTCAATCGGTAGACACAAGAGTATTAGGGAGGAGCTATCATCACCAAGATGGAGAACGAGGCCCGAGGCGATTCGCACCGGCGACGTAACTGCCCTGAATCAGTTCTTTTCGCAGAATCCCGCGGCTGTGCGCGCGCGAATAGACTGTCAGAGGACGCTGCTCCACGTCGCGACGGACTGGCCCGGCCATTTCCCAAACGTCCGGCAGACAATCACGGCGCTGGCTCATCGCGGAGCGCTTTGAACGCCCCGTTTCACGTGCACCATTCTGAGACTCCGCTTCATTGGGCGGCGAGTTCGGATGACATAGACGCGCTGGATGCCCTGCTCGATCTCGGCGCGGACATAGAGTCGCCTGGATCCGTGATTGGCGGCGGTGCACCTTTGTCAGATGCCGTTGCTTTCGGCGGTTGGCGCGCGGCACGCAGGCTCATAGAGCGTGGCGCTCGTTCGACCATCTGGCAATCCGCGGCCTTGGGACTATTGGGTGGCCTCCGGGAACACTTCAAGAGATACGAAACCTTCACAGCAAGTGTAACCAACGCGTTTTGGAATGCCTGCCACGGGGCCAACTGGAGTCGGCGCGTTACCTTCTCGCACAGCCGAATTGGGTTGGACACAACCAGCTGACACCCTTGGAAGCTGCGGTTTTTCGGACTCTCACGCGTTACTTGACGGAAAGACATCCCGCTACTCACTCGGGTACAATCGCTCTGCGACATGGATACACATGGAGTCGTCAATTTGCTATTTGGCGCGCCACGAGCGCTTATCGGCGTCCTACATGTCGGCGCCCTGCCGGGTACTCCTTCTAACAGGAAAAGCGTCGCAGCGATCGCAGACGAGGCGGTGCGTGAAGCTCGCGTTTACGAAGCGGCGGGTTTTCACGGTCTGGCCATTGAAAATACCCACGACCGCCCGTATTTGAAGAGTTCCGTTGGACCGGAGATCGGTGCAGCGATGGCCGTGGTCGGCTCCGAGGTGCGACGGGGGGTTTCACTCCCCTTGGGAATTCAGGTTCTCGCAGGGGCCAATTTGTGGGCTATCGCCGTCGCCCACGCGTGCAGCGCGAGCTTTGTTCGAGTGGAGGGTTTTGTTTTCGCCCACGTAGCGGACGAAGGTCTGATTGAGTCCACTGCTGGATTGCTTTTGCGATATCGCCGGACCATTGGTGCCGAGAACGTTCGCATCTTCGCCGATATCAAGAAGAAGCACTCGGCGCACGCCATCACCGCAGACGTAGACATCGTCGAGACTGCCAAGGCCGCTGAGTTTTTCCAAGCGAATGGCGTAATTGTATCAGGTGTATCCACTGGCCAGCCTGCAGACGCCAGCGAAGTAGCTGCAGTCAGCAGCGCGGTGTCCATTCCTACGTTGATTGGTTCGGGGATCACGCCGGAGAACATCGGGAGTTATTCGTCAGCAGCCGCGTTTATCGTGGGTTCATCAGTCAAACAGGATGGCCTGTGGGAAAATCCCCTTGATGAAAGACGAGTTCTGGCGGTAGTACGAGCATTTCAAAAATTACCGGCTCCTTGCTAGCAACGCTTGAAACACCCAGGAATTTCAGCTGGGAATGTCCGCCTAGTGCGGGTCACGTCCTGATAACGCCGTTACCGTGCAGATGAATTGAAGGTGCGAAGAAACCCTGCCTCCAAAATGCCGCCAAGACTTTTCGCAACTAGAAGCCCCATAAACGATTTCTCGCACGTCGGGATACATTTTGCTTCACCAAAAAAGGTGCGAAGAACCAGCCAATGGTTTTTTACACCTTCATTTCCGATTCCGCGACATTACCAGGTGGCCGCTAGGTCACCACTTTCCATTAAGCGAAGCTCGGGCCCGCGAATAATTTCGGATTGCCCGTTATAAGGCGAAGGGGATACAGTGCCGCCGGGTGATCTCTGGAGGCAAGACATGAAAGCGTCTTTGCTTTATCGAATCGCTTCTGTTCTTCTGCTGCTTTTTGCCATCGGACATACACTTGGCTTTCGCCAGACCAATCCCGAATGGGGAGTAGGCTCGCTTATTGAATCAATGCGGTCGATTCATTTCGATGTACAAGGGTTTAGCCGAACTTATTGGGACTTCTTTAGCGCGTTCGGGCTTTTTTTCTCCGTATTTCTTTTGTTCGCCGCGGTATTGGCGTGGCAGCTGGGCGGCCTTCCGGCGGAGACTTTTGCACGCATGCGCCGCACTGCGTGGGCGCTCGCCATTTGCTTTGTCGCGGTCACAGCTTTGAGCTTGAAATACGCCTTCACCACCCCCATCGTTTTCTCAGCCATGATCACGATGTGTTTGATTGCTGCGGCATGGCTTTCCACGAAGAAGGCAATCTGAAGCCGTTGGTTGCGTGTGTTCTGAATTCTATTTCTTTGGGGTGACACTGGCCTAGTCTTTCCGCGATTTTTTGGCGAGTTCAATCGTGGTGATCTCCACCTCGGGTAGCACCGGCCCAAAAGTCTCTAGGCGGATCGTCGGCAAAGGGAATGCACCGTTTACACGGCTATTCCGCTGCGCCAAGAATGGTGCGGCAACTTTCCGGTTATCGCCTAACCGGGAGTTAGGATCACATGACGCTAAAACGCTCTAGGTGAGTAATCGTGTGGCCTGCTAATCACCCATAGAGTTCACCAGGCTGCCCGTCTCCGAAGCCCGGAGAGGAAGTCCTGGTTGAGATCGCACAGTCCAACGTATGATCTGGCTCGAGGTATTGCGCATGCTGAAATCGTTCCGGCACCGGTGCTTGGCTGCAGTTGTTCATGGTGCGGTATGGGGCGCGTGGCTTCTGGCTACACCGTTCTTCCCTGGTGCGTCCGCGCAGAATGAGCCTGTGAGCGTCATTGCTTTCGGCGCGCACCCGGACGATTGTGACCTCGGCGCAGGAGGCCTGGCCGCCAAGTATGCAGCGCTCGGTTTTAAGGTGAAGTTCGTGTCGCTAACCAACGGTGACGCGGGCCACCAGACGCAAGGGGGAGAAGAACTCGCCAAGCGCCGCCGCGCAGAAGCGCAGGAATCCGGCCGACGCATCGGCATCGAATACGAGGTGCTCGACAACCACGATGGCAAGCTTTTGCCTACGCTAGAGGTCCGCGAGCAAGTCATCCGCGAGATCCGTCAGTGGAAGGCGGACGTCGTGATTGGGCCACGCCCCAACGATTACCATCCGGACCACCGATACACGGGTGTTTTGGTGCAGGACGCTTCGTACATGGTCATCGTGCCCAACATCGTTAAAGATACCCCGCCCCTGCCTCGGAACCCCGTGTTTCTGTACTACAGCGACCGCTTCACGAGGCCGCAGCCGTTCCGGCCAGATATCGTGGTATCGATCGACGATGTGTTCCAGAAGAAGATCGATATGTTGGACGCGCATGTTTCACAGTTTTATGAATGGTTGCCATGGACTACCGGGAACCTTGATCAGGTACCTAAGGATGCCATTGAGAGGAAGAAATGGCTGGCGGCACAACCGATGGTGGTGCGAAAGGGGGCCCCTGACTGGCGGGTTACACTCGAGAAACGCTATGGGGCGGAAGCGGCTAGCATTCAGCACGTCGAAGCCTTTGAAATCACCGAATACGGGCGTCAGCCCAGTGAGGAAGAGATTCGCAGGCTATTTCCATTTTTTCCGCGATAAAGTGGCACATCCTTGAAATGTGGTAGATTCCCGTCGTCGGGGCAAACGCTGGAACGGGACGTTTCCATGAATACGCTGATCCGGGACATTCGTTTCGCACTTCGCTCTTTCGTGAAGAATCCGGGGTTCGCACTGGCTGCGGTATTGTCGCTGGCGATTGGAATTGGCGCGAATACCTCCATCTTCAGTGTTGCGAACGCGCTGCTGTTCCGCCCTCTGCCGTATGAAGGTTCGGACCGGTTGGCCATCCTGTGGAATCGTTCACCCGGCCTGAACATCAGCGAGGATTGGTTTTCCACGGCGCAGTATTACGACATCAAGACAGGGCACCATGGGTTTGAGCAGATCGCGATCGCGATTGGCGGCAACTACAACTTGACTGGGCAGGGTGACCCGGAACGAGTGGGCGTCATCCGGGTCTCGTCGAATCTTCTTCCAATGCTCGGTGCTGACCCGGCTCTCGGCCGTCTGTTGACACCGGACGAGGACTCTCCGGGACGTCCGGCTACGGCCGTGCTGACGGACGGCATTTGGGCGCGGCGTTTCGGCCGCGATCCGCGGATGATCGGCAAGTCGATCATCATCAATGGACAAACGTCTGAAGTAGTCGGCATCCTGCCGCAACGCTTTTCTTTGCCGCGGGAAGTTCTCCCTGTGCTCGACGGAACGGAGCAGGCAGAGATTTTTCTGCCGTTGCCGCTTGCGCCCGCCGCTTCGCAAGTGCGGACCCACGAAGATTACAACATCGTCGGAAAGCTAAAGCCGGAGGTTTCGCTGGCGCAAGCCCAAGCGGAGATGGATACCATCACGGCGCGGCTGCGGCGCGACTTCCCAGATAACTATCCGCCCAATGGCGGGCTGACGTTCAGTATCGTGCCGCTTCTCGAACAAGTGGTTGGCAACGTGCGTCGCTCTTTGCAGGTGCTGCTTGGGTCGGTGGGTTTCGTGCTGCTGATCGCTTGTGCCAACGTCGCCAATCTCTTGTTATCGCGGGCCGTGGCGCGCCGGCAAGAAATTGCCGTGCGGACGGCACTGGGCGCAAGCCGATGGCACATCGTTCGTCAATTATTGACGGAGAGCGTGCTGCTTTCGCTCTGCGGTGGAGCTTTGGGCATGTTCATCTGCCTTCTCAGCGTGAAGTGGATTTACATTTTGGGGACGAAGAGCATCCCGCGGCCGCAGGAGGTGGGGATCGATGGACGCGTGCTCCTGTTTACGCTGTTGCTCTCCCTTTTCTCCGGGATTCTCTTTGGCCTTTCCCCGGCCTTGCGCATTTCACGGCTGGATCTAAATTCGACTCTGAAAGACACAAGTCGTGGCGCGGCTGGAACCAGCGCGGTATGGGGCCGCGGTAATAGTGTTCGGGGGCTGCTCGTTATTTCGGAGTTGGCGCTCTCCGTGGTCCTATTGATCGGTGCGGGACTTCTCATCCGAAGTTTCGCCCGCCTGCAAGATGTTCTGCCCGGGTTCAACCCACGCGGCGTGCTCACATTCGACCTGACGATGACCGGTCGAAAATACAACGACAAACAGACGATCTTGAATACGTACAGGCAGCTTTGGGAGCGGCTGGAGCATTTGCCGGGAGCGAACGCAGCCGGCGGAGTCACCTCGCTCCCTTTGAGCCAGGCGTTTGCGTGGACGCCGATCACCGTCGAAGGACGAACGCCGCTTCCCGGCGAGAAATTTCTCAATGCCGACGAACGGCTAGTTGGGGGGCACTATTTTGAAGCGATGGGAATTCCGCTGCGGCGTGGTCGATTCTTCACCGATCAGGACGACACGACGAAGCCAATCGTAGTCGTCGTTGACGAGTACATGGCCGACCAACTGTGGCCAAGACAGGATCCCATCGGCAAACGGTTTCATATTGTCGAACTTCAGTCGAAGGACCCGTGGCAGACGGTCGTTGGCGTGGCCGGACGCGTGAAGCAAGACTCTCTGGACTCTAACCCGCGAATCGCTTTCTACCTGCCCCACACGCAATTCCCTACGCGCGCAATGACTGTAGCCCTTCGAGGCTCCACGGATCCCTCTGCAATGGTGACCGCCGTCAAAAATGAACTGCGAAATCTCGATCCGGATCTTCCGATGTACTATGTTCGAACGATGGGGCAGCGTGTGGACGAGTCGCTGGCCCGCCGGCGTTTCTCGATGCTGCTTCTGGGGGTCTTCGCCAGCTTCGCTCTGGTTCTCGCAACGATTGGTATCTACGGCGTGATGGCCTACCTGGTCAGTCAGGGAACTCGAGAAATTGGTATTCGAATGGCTCTGGGTGCTTCGCAGCGCAACGTCCTGAGTCTGGTTGTCCGGCAGGGGATGGCGCTCGCTCTTTCCGGCGTGATGATTGGTTTGGCAGCAGCTTTCCTCCTTACCCGGCTGATGCGAAGCCTGTTATTCGGCGTGGAAGCGACCGACCTAATCACATTTGCTGCGATTTCATTGTTGGTTTTGCTGATCGGGCTGCTCGCCAGTTACATTCCAGCGCAAAGCGCCACTCGAATTGACCCCATAGTTTCGCTGCGCTGCGAGTAGAGAGTTTTTCTCTTCAGGACACTCGTACTTGGGCCCGCCGCGCCCAGATTGAATCAGCGGAGCGACATTATTACCGGCGAGTCGCTGAAGTGAACACCACTTCCCCATCGAACAGGGTCATCAGACATTTCAGGTCTTTGATCTCCTCGGTTCTTATCGTGTAAAGGTCGCGATCCCAGATCGCAATGTCGGCTTTCTTGCCCACTTCGAGCGTGCCGATCTGGTTTTCCAGGAACATCTGGCGCGCACCCCAAGCGGTGTAGCTACGAAGCGCCGTGTGAATGTCCACAGCCTCCGCAAGTCCGAACGGATGGGCGCCATAAGTGCCCTTGAGGGTCTCCCGTGCAAGAGACGCCCACAGCCCCAAGCGGGCGGCCACCGGTGTAACGAAATAGTCTGACCCTCCGGACCAAAGAATGCCGCGGGACAGCAGGGTGCGCAGGGGCTCCAGGCTCTCCCCGCGCGTAGGGCCATAGCTTGCCGCATAAATGTCGCCGATCCACCACAAGAACTCTGGCTGCATCTCGGGATAACCCGCATCGTATTTTTTCTGCAAGTTCGCCATTACCTCGAGCGCGTGCGGGGTTGGCAAGTTCGCATGGATAATGCTGTGCCGCAGCCCGGGATAGCTTTGCTCCCGCTCGACAAGCGCATACGTATCCACCACCCAGTCCATCGCGCGATCGCCAACCGCGTGTGTGCCCACTGGGACACCGTTTTGGTGGAAAAGGCGGACCATTTCTCGGTAAACCTCGGGATCTGTTTGCGGGTAGCCTTTATTGCCCGCACCCGAAGATGTAACGTCTGGAGTCTTGCCGTTGCGCAGCCAATCGTCATACACCCAGCCCGTTCGCGCGCCGCCGGAACCGTCCATATAAATCTTGGCCCCACAGGAAAGCAATCGGTCGTCGCCCAAACTTCCCGGTAAACGTGGAACACTCTTGATTTCGGCGAGCGCCTCTTTCGCCGACTCGAGTGTTGAACCCGCGTGCCACAGCACGCAGATCCGCTCCTTAAGCTTCCCTTGATCCAGCAGCGATTTGTAAGCGTCCCAGTGAAGCTGGTGGATGTCTGGATCTTTGACGGCGGTCATGCCTTCGCTGTGCAGCACCTGCTGGATGTAGAGGATGCCCTGGCGCATCTGCTCGGGAGTCGTGGGTGGGATAAGGAGGGTAACCGGCTGCATCGCCGAGTCTTCTTTGAGAACGCCCGTGGGCTTTCCGCTCGCGTCACGATCGATCGTGCCGGCGGCAGGGTCAGCAGTCGCCGAAGTAATGCGAGCCATCTTCAGCGCAAGCGAATTGGCCACTCCGTAATGCCCTGTCGTATGCATGAGCCACACAGGGTTGTTAGGAGCGACGGCATCCAGATCACTGGCCGTGACGTAGCGTCGTTCCCTGAGTTTGCCCTCGTCCCAGCCGGATCCCGTGACCCAGTCGCCTGGCTTGACCAGAGCGACTTTGGCCTTTACGCGTACCACTATTTCCGCTACCGAATTGGCGTCCGAGAGCTTGACCCCGAAAAGTTCTCCCACTCCTCCGTCGGCAATGTGTGCGTGTGTATCAATGAGGCCGGGGGTCGCAGTGTGGCCGTGAAGGTCAATGACGCGCACGCCCGGACCGTTTCCTGCAAATTCCTGGATCTCGGCGTCGCTGCCAACCTTTACAATCACGCCGCGTCGAATGGCCATTGCCTGGGAGATTGAGTCAGCCGCATCGACCGTGAGGATGCGTCCATGGAGCAACAGCAGAAGGTCCGCATTCGCGTTGGGACTCTGCGCCGACACCATTCGCGTCAAGAGCAGCGCGACGATCAGACCGTTCGCGCGCATGAGTTTCCCCTTCAGTACCATCGCCAATTCCTTCCGCTGGAACATTGTCCGAGCACTATATCTGCAACATGCTCACAGCACTACATTATGTCTGACGCGCGCACTGTACTGAAGTTGGTTCGATAGTGCGGCGCAAAAGAGTGGTGTACTGTGCTCCGCTCGACAGTCCCGGCGCATCCCAACGCCAACCTCCCCTCGATTCAATTTCCA
>Ga0210383_10004244_pt1 | contig 12721 bp, 10 predicted proteins | sample IncBWC14OmetaG_FD_160072 | JGI IMG/M metagenome (GOLD analysis project Ga0210383, IMG submission 160072) | Forest soil microbial communities from Barre Woods Harvard Forest LTER site, Petersham, Massachusetts, United States - Inc-BW-C-14-O ...
GCGGCCCGGAACTGACCCACGCTACACGAAAACGCCACTCGGCACGCCGCCGACCGGCACCCTGCCTCCGCGCAATTCCTTGCGCAATCCCGAAATCATTGCCATTCCAATGTGGAGGACAATGTCCACTCTGCATCTTGGCCTTTTCGCAGGCCAGGAGATGAGCCACCCGGGAGGGGGACTTAAAGGTTACGCTGTAGGGGCTTGGGGGAAATCTGTGCGGGGCCGAGTTGCCTTCAGAAGACAAAGCGCCGCTCACGTCCAAATCACTGAGCGCAAATACATTGTAGCATGATCTCGCGATTTGGTCGCATAGCGTGCCCCGGCATCAGGCCGCGCGGCCGGCTTTACCAACCTCCGAACCAGCCCGAAACAATTCCGGGGAAATCACGACTCTGTCTGTGCTATCCTCCCCGCGTGCAATCCACTTCCCCGGTCCAGGTGCAATCAACCCCACGGCATACCGCCCTCGTCCGCATAACCCACTGGATCACCGTCGTTTCTTTCTGCGCGCTTCTCCTTACCGGCGCTGAAATCGTGATCTCGCATCCCCGGTTCTATTGGGGCGAAACCGGCAACTCCGGAACCCCCGCACTGTTCACCATTCCCATCCCCGCATCCAGAGATACTGTCCCCACCGGCTACGGCTTCGTGATGCCCGACCAGAATGGCTGGAGCCGCTATCTCCACTTCGAGGCAGCATGGGTTCTGGTCCTCACCGGCCTGGTCTACGCAGCCGCAGGCCTCATGACCCGCCACTTCTCGCGCAACTTGTTCCCCGCGCCCGCCGATCGAAAGTGGCCCGCATTCCGCGCCGTGCTCGCCAAATGTCTGCGCCGCGCGCCGCCCGATACAGCAGAAAGCCGCGCCTACAACGCAGTCCAGCGCACCACGTATCTGTTGGTCATCTTCGTTCTGTTTCCCCTCGTCATCTGGACGGGCCTGGCCTTGTCTCCAGCCTTCGATTCCGCCGTACCGGCCGCCGTTGACATTCTCGGAGGCCGCCAATCCGCACGCACCCTTCATTTCTTCGTGTCCGGATTTCTCGTCTTCTTTCTCATCGTGCACGTGGCGATGATTGTTCTCGCCGGCTTCTGGAATCGCACCCGGCCCATGATCACCGGACGTGTCGCAGTACCCTCCGTACCCTTGGAGCGCCCATGAGCAACATCTCACGCCGCAAGCTCATCACCACCGGTCTCATCGCCACAGCAGGCGTCGCGGGGATCACCGCCGCCGGCCCCCTTGCCCGCCGTTATGGCCTCATCCCGCCCGACAGCGATGGACCCTGGGGCCCCGGCGAAACCCTGACTTACGCTGCCCAGCGGCTTCTCACCACGCACTCGCTGGCGCGCGAATTCCCCCGCAGCATGATTTCCAAAAAGCCCTTCGGCAACGAAACCGCCCCTCCGAGCGACGCCTTCAAGCGCCACCAGGCTGCCGGCTTCGCTGACTGGCGCCTGTCCGTCGACGGCATGGTCTCCCATCCGGCATCGCTTTTGCTCTCCGACCTCAGGAGTCTTCCCGTCCACAGCCAGATCACCGAGGTGGTGTGTGAAGAAGGCTGGTCGTACATTGCCGAGTGGATCGGAACTCCGCTCGTCAATGTGCTCGACGCCGTCGGCGTCCTGCCCCAGGCGCGCTACATCGTCTACTTTTCCATCGAGCCCGAATGGTGGGAAAGCATCGACATGGCTGACGCCCTGCATCCCCAGACTTTTCTCACCATGGGCATGAACGACGGCGATCTCCCCGTGCGCTTCGGCGGCCCGCTCCGCCTCCGCGTGCCTCGCCAACTGGGCTACAAGAGCGTCAAGTACATCACCCGCATTACCGCCACCGACTCGCTCAAGCGCTTCGGCAAAGGTCTCGGCTCCGCCTCCCCTGAAGCCGGCTACGCGTGGTACGCAGGCATCTGAAACCTGCCCGCACCCCGCTGATGTGCCGGTAACCCATGGTTCGTTCAGAATAACAACTGGGTAGACCCTGCCCTTTACTTGACAAGCAAGTGAACTGCGATGATGATCTCTCAAACGGGCGCACTTGGATGTCCAGTGAAGAACCGATTCAACTTCTGCAGGGAACGCTAGACCTCATCGTTCTGCGCACGCTCGCCACGATGGGGCCGAGGCACGCCTACCAGATTGCCACCAGGCTTCAGCAGGTTTCCGATCGTCTCCTGAACGTGAATCAGGGCACGCTCTACCCGGCCCTCGTCCGCCTGGAGCAGTACGGATGGATCAAGGGAACCTGGAGTCTCACCGAGAACAACCGCGAAGCCAAGTTCTACGCAATCACGAAGGCTGGCCTGAGAGCCATGGGTGAAGAAACGCTGCGCTGGAAGCGAATGGCCGGCCTGGTCGAGCGCCTGTTGGTGGAGGAGTCCCAATCGTGAACCATCTTCGGCGGTTCGTCGCAAGGTTGTTCGGCCTCTTCGGCAACAGGCGCATCGAGGAGGACCTGTCGCGGGAGATTGCCTCCCATCTCGCGCTTCTCGAGGAAGACTTCCGCCGCCAGGGCATGACTGCCGACGAAGCCCGCCTCGCCGCCCGTCGCACCTACGGCGGCGTGGAACACGCCAAGCAACTCCATCGGAACGAGCGCTCAATTCTGTGGCTCGAACGCACGCTGCAGAACATCCGTTTCTCGATTCGCCAGCTCCGCAAATCACCAGGCTTCACCACGGTCGCCATCCTGACGCTCGCACTGGGTATTGGCGCAGTCACATCGGTCTTCAGCGTGGTCAATGGTGTCTTGCTCAAGCCGTTCGCCTTTCGCGATCCCGGCCGGCTCGTCGTGCTGCGCGAGACGCAGGATGAACTGCGCGGCAAGGCGTCTGCCATCCCGGACAACTACCGCCATTACGTGAACCTGAAGCAGAACTCCAAGACTCTCGAGGATGCCGCCGTCCTTGGCCAGGGCGCCAGCAGTCTCTCTTCGCCCGGCGACCATCCCCACATGGTGGGAACGGTTGCGTCTTCGCCGAACCTCTTTCGCCTTCTCGGCGTTCGTCCCATGCTCGGCCGCGATCTTCTCGACAGCGACGCCGTCCCCGGCGCGGAGAGCGTGGTGCTGCTGAGCTATGAAGGCTGGCAGTCGCTCTTCCAGGGAAACCCGCAGATCATTGGCCAGAGCTTCCGCATGGGAATGACGACGCACACCGTTGTCGGTGTCCTGCCGCCGGGCATACGCTTTCCGCAAATCGCTCTGTCGCCCAACATTACCTTTCAGGAGATGGGCGGAACTCGCGATCCCGTCGTCTTCGGCGCCTTCGTCCCCAGCGAGCGGGATCTGAAAACCGATGATGGAGATTTCAACTACAAAGTGATTGCGCGGCTCAAGCCCGGCGCCACGCTGGAGCAGGCGCGCGCGGAACTCAACGGTCTGCAGCACGCCTACAGCCTCTCGGCGCATCTGCCGGTTCATCTCGGAATCGCCATTAGCCCGCTGGCCCAGGACGTCACCTCCGGCATCAGCGCCGCGCTTTGGCTGCTGCTTGCCGCGGTGGGTGGAGTGCTCCTCATCGGCTGCGTGAACCTTGCCCATCTGCAGTTGGCCCGCACCACCGCGGCCATGCGCGAGACCGCCGTGCGCGCCGCACTCGGGGCCAACGGATTGCAACTGGTGATGGCGCGGCTGACGGAGAGCCTGGTGCTCGCGGCCGCGGGAGGCCTGGCCGGAGTGGCGCTGGCCTTTGCCGGAGTGCGGCTCCTGCTGGCGTTGGTTCCAGCCAACGTTCCGCGTCTGAACGAGGTGCAGGTGAACTGGCCAGTGCTCCTGTTTGCCGCCGGCCTCTCCACGTTCTCCGCCATACTCTTCGGAATTCTTCCCGCGCTGCGATCTATGCGTGTGCCACCCCAAACGGTCTTGCAGGCCAACTCCTCGCGTGCTGCCAACACGCGCGAGAGCCGGCACACGCGGAGCCTGCTGATGGCCGCGGAGGTGGCCTGCACGGTCGTGTTGCTCATCGTCACGTCGCTCGTGCTGCGCAGCTTTTCCCGCTTGCTGCGCCAGGATCGCGGCTTCGATTCCGGCCAGACGACCGCCGCCCAGGTGAACCTGCTCACGCCCCGCTACGATAACGACAAGGTCAAAAACGTACAGGCGGTCAAGCTCGACTTTACCGACCGCGTTCTAGCTGCACTCCAGACATTGCCGGGAGTGCAGTCCGTCGGCATCACCAGCGCCATGCCGTTGACAGGCGAAACCTGGGTGGATCAACTGGAAAGGCCGGATCACCCCGTTCCTGAGGCGGAGAGGCCGCTCATCAATGTCCGCTTTGTCAATCCGGACTATGTTTCCACCATGCACATTCCCCTCGTAGCGGGCCGCAATCTCTCCCCCGATGACCGCGCCAATCCCTGGGTCGCATTGATCTCGGAGAAGACGGCGCGCGACGGCTTTCCCGGTGAAGACCCCGTAGGGCGAAAGATGCAGGGGCTCGTTCCTGACGACAACCATCCCATCACCGTGATCGGCGTGGTGGCCGACAGCAAGATCAACGGCCTCAAAAACACGGCAGACATGGTCTACCTGCCTTATTGGTCGTGGACCCCGTGGACCCTCACGTTCCTTGTGCGCAGCTCGCAATCAAGCGACGCGCTGATGCCTGCGATGCGGCGCGCCATCTGGAACGTCGATCCCGAGGTGGCTATTCCCACCCTGAAGCCCATGAATGAGCAGCTCAGCGATTCTGTGGCGTCCGATCGATTCCAGGTGGAAGTGCTGACGAGCTTCGCGGCATCGGCCCTGGTCCTGGCGCTGATGGGCATCTACGGAGTGCTGGCCTATTCAGTTTCCCTGCGTCACCAGGAGTTCGGGATTCGCATCGCACTGGGATCGAAGAAGAGCGCGCTGATGCAACTGGTGCTGCGCCAGGCTGCTTTCCCGGTTCTTCTCGGTACCGGCGTGGGCCTGACGCTGTCGTTCGTTGCCCTGCGCTGGATGCGCAGCATGCTGTACCAGGCGCCAAATATGGATCCGGTCGCCATCGGCGGCAGCCTCCTGGCCATCTTCGCGGTGGCTATAGTAGCCGCAATTTTGCCTGCTCGCCATGCTGCCTCTGTCGATCCAATGCAGGCGCTGAGGATTCAGTAGAGAAATGCATCGTGCTCACAAAGGGGTGCGAAGCCTGATTTGTAGTCCGACCTGCAGGAAATTACCCCCAAAATGGCACAATGAATCCGGGGTCAGGCTTTGCAATGATTTTTGAGAGACCAGGAATGACAATGGCTCAATGCCGAAACGTTGACGCGGTAACTGACTTCCGCCAAAAGCCGGCGGTTCGGACCCAGATAATTCACGGAAGGAGTTTGCAAATATTCTATTTGTTATGGTTACGTCCCGTTATGGTTACGTCGTTTTTGAGCTTGGCCAAAACACCTTCATGAGCCCCCCACCCGCCCCCTATGTAGATTCGTTTTTCTTTCGCTTATAAAAATTGATGATAAGATTCTAAAGACTTTACGAGTAAAAAATCGGCTGAAACAGCAATTGTTTGTTACATTTGCCACTTTTTGGCTGCTCGCCAATCATTCGGCGGCGCGGGAATCTGCCCCAGGTTCACAGACTCTGCGCGGCCGTGCAACGATTGAGCCATTCATAAACCATGCCGCTGTAATGGTTTACATCGCAAACCCTCACGTAATCCATGAAGCTGTGCAACCGTGAACGGCAAGCGCCTGCTTCATCCGGCTTTCTCGATTCCTGCCTAGATTTGCGACACGGCCAGAGGGTTGAGCACGTAGTTGCTGATATTGCTGACGATGGCCTCGTAGGCGTACTTCGGATCGGAGGAGAGCTTTTTCCAGTCGGGGTTATTGCGGAAAGCATCCCAGTGCACGTCCATGGCCGCGGCATCGGGAACGCTCAACATATAAGTCAGGTTGGGCATGCGCGGTCCCACAATGGTATCGCCGAAGAACACCAGGTTAAAGCCGGCGGCCTTGAAGATATCGAATTCGCCGTTGTTGAACATCTCCACCTTGCGTACATGGTCGCGGTAGCTGGGGCTCTCATAGGTACGCATCTGGTAGATGCGTTTCGCCTTGGTCGCAGCGGCAGGGGGCGGTGTCACCCTCGGCCATCCTTCAAACGCGGCCAGGAGAGAATACTCCACGCGCAGAAATGCCGGGTTGGCGGCCGGAGCGCTCCAGAACGGCTCGGCCGTCTTTAGAAACTCGGAATCCTTCGCCAGGTCGAGATCCAGCGTGGCCAGCGCCTCAACAGACGGCCCGGGAATGAGCAGGTACAGCTGCGGCGTCTCCGGCCCGAAATCCAGGTGAAACGCCCCAATCGGGCCCATGCCGCGCCCGGTAAGCGCCGGAATGAGAGCCTCGGCGATATAGCGCTCCGCCAGGCCGGCCTGCGGCGCGGGCGCCACCTCGGTCTGCAGCGTATAGCGCCGGATCTGGTAGAACTCCCGCCCCCGTGCGGCAACCGCCTGGGCCTGGGCAGTTCGAGTAGCAGCGAGAGCTGAAGTGGCAAGCGAAGCGGCAAGAAACTGGCGGCGATGCATGGGTCCTCCAAAAATCTGGCTGGTTCCGGTGGCCCTGAGGCCACTTGGCGAAGCCGGTCCATCCTAACCGGTGCGGCTACTCTTCCCCAATGTCTTCGTTCCACACTTCGGGAAACCGCACGATATATGACTCGAGCAGTTCCCGGCAGTTGCGGTTGTCGAGGTCAATCACCTTCACCCCGTTTTCGCGCAGCCAGCCGAGTCCTCCGGCGAAGGTTCGGCTTTCGCCGACCACCAGCGTGCCGATCCGAAATTGCCGGACCAGCCCGCTGCAATACCAGCAGGGCGCCAGGGTTGTGACCATGACCTTGTCACGATAGCTGCGCTGCCGGCCGGCGCGCCGGAATGCGTCCGTCTCGCCATGAATACTGGGGTCGCCCTGCTGCACCCGCCGGTTATGGCCCCGGCTTATCAGTTCCCCCGACGTCGTAAACAGGGCAGCTCCGATGGGTATACCCCCCTCGTCAAAGCCCAGCCGCGCCTCTTCGAGCGCCACCGCCATCATGTGTTCGTAAAGGTCCATCGGCCGATCAATGCCCTTCCTTGTCAAGAATAAAGGAACTCAGCGCTCGGTCAGCCCAAAAGTTCCACACGAAGAATCGGATGCAACTTATTGTGTCAAAAGCGAATACGGATTTGTAACATACGTGCGCTACAGCAATGAACGTTGACTTTGAGCGCACTTGCAGGGCTACGGTGGATGTATGCAGGATGCAGGATTCACCATTCGCACCATGGCAGAACGATGCGGTATGACCGCGCACACGCTTCGCTACTATGAGCGTGTGGGGCTGATTCAACCGGTAGGCCGGGCACGGAACGGTCACCGCCGCTATTCCGAGGCCGATGCGGCCTGGCTCCACTTTTTGCATTGCATGCGCGCCACCAACATGCCCATTCGCGAGATGCAGCGCTATGCCGCGATGCGCGCGATGGGGCAAACCACCCTTGAGCAGCGGCGACAACTGCTCGAAGATCACCAGGCGGTGATTGCGGCAAAAATTGCCGCGCTCGAACGGGCGCACGCTTTGCTGACCAACAAGATCGCCAACTATCGCAAGATCGAGGAGCGCACCCGCATTCCCAACCCGGTGCTGACGGAGCCAGAAGTCGACCACTCGTTTGCGGCCGCTAGTTAGTTAGCTGGCCGCTCACGGCGGCCCGGGTACGCGCCCGGAGAATGCCGATGGTCAACGTTTGGAACTTGTCATATCGATCCAAGTCGATTCGGCGGCTAATTCCACATCGATCCGCCATCGATTGACGGCATGAAATCTTTGCGTTTCCACCTGTTCCTATCTGTGAACAATTTCCGTTAGGATAGGCACGACGGCACTTAAGCTGCGGCTTTTAGCCGCAGCTTGAAAAATGCTTCTCCCTGCTTCCCTATACCATTCGCAGGGAAATGAATGACCGCTTTGCTCCGGCCTGGAAAATCGAATCGCGGGAGAACGAACCGTCCCGAGGAGGTCCCCTGTGGCAGACTCATCCGAACTGCGCTTCAAGAATCTGCGACCGCCAACTCAACAAAACTCGGCTGGGGAGCTCGCCCCGGATCAACAACAACTCGATCTGGAACCGCTGACTCCCGAGGAGCCTAAAGGCCGTTTCAGCCGCCGGTCCTTCCTCTCGGGACTAGGGGCAACAGGCTTCCTGGCCGGAGCGGCTCCGCTGGTCCAGGCTGCCCCTTCGGTGGAGCCAGCCCCGGCTGATGCCGCCGCCGTCGACGGATCGGACGCAGTCAGTCTGCGGGTGAACGGCAAGGAATATAACCTCGGCCGCCTCGATCCCCGCGCCACGCTTCTCGACACTCTTCGCGAACGCATCCATCTCACCGGCACCAAGAAGGGCTGCGATCACGGCCAGTGCGGCGCCTGCACAGTCCACATTAATGGGCGCCGCGTGAACAGCTGCCTAACCTTCGCCGTGATGCATGAAGGCGATGAAATTACCACCATCGAGGGTCTGGGTCGGCCCGGCAACCTGCACCCCATGCAAGCGGCATTTGTGGAGCACGACGGCTACCAATGCGGCTACTGCACCAGCGGTCAGATCATGAGCGCGGTCGCCTTGCTTAAGGAACCAATCGGCCCCAGCGACGAAGACATAAAGCACGCCATGGCAGGCAACATCTGCCGCTGCGGCGCTTATACCAACATCGTTGCCGCCGTCCGCCAGGTGCGGGCAGAGCGGGCCTGATGCAGGCGCAGGCCTGAGCGGAGGAACCCATGCAGACCTTTAACTACATCAAGGCCGCCAGCATCGACAAGGCGCTGGGCGCGGCCAATGGAACCAAGTTCATCGCAGGCGGCACCACCCTGGTCGACCTGATGAAGCTGAATGTCGAAACCCCGTCCGGATTGGTCGACATTAATATCCTGCCTTTGGACAAGATCGAACCGCTGCCGAACGGAGGTCTGCGCATCGGCGCCATGGTGCGCAATTCCGATCTCGCATGGAACGCGGACGTGCAGAAGAACTACGCCGTATTGTCCGAGGCGATTTTGTCCGGCGCTTCGCCGCAGTTGCGCAACATGGCCACCACCGGCGGCAACCTGCTGCAGCGCACGCGCTGCGCCTACTTCCGCGAACCGAGCGCGGGGACGCCAGGCGGATACGGCTGCAACAAGCGCGCCCCGGGTACGGGCTGCGCGGCGCTCGAGGGCTTCCATCGCACGCATGCCGTTCTCGGCACCAGCGATCAGTGCATCGCGACACATCCTTCGGACATGTGCGTGGCCATGGCGGCTCTCGAGGCAGCGATCCTGGTCGAGGGACCGAAGGGCAAGCGGACGATTCCCTTTGCAGACTTCCACAAGCTGCCCAGCGCCACGCCGCATATCGAAAATGCTCTCGAGCCCGGTGAGCTGATCACCTATGTCGATCTTCCCAAGCCCATCGACGGCGCGAAGAGCGTTTATTTGAAACTGCGCGACCGTGCCAGCTATGAGTTCGCGCTGGCTTCGGCTGCTGTGGTGGCCAAGGTGGAAGGCGGCCACATCCGCTACGTTCGAGTGGCCATGGGCGGCATCGGAACGAAGCCCTGGCGCTCGCACGAAGCCGAAGCCGCACTGATGGGCAAGGCAGTCGATGCAGCGCATTTCCGTACCGCGGCGGAGGCGGCGCTGAAAGATGCCAAACCGCGCACCGATAACGCATTCAAGGTAGAACTAGCCAGGCGTTGCCTCGTTCGCACGTTGAAACTCGCAACGGCATAGATCGAAACCTGGGTGCCCCACGTCTCGATTCTGAGACGTGGGATGTCACTTCGACTGTAGATCGAAACTGAAGGAGTTAATCATGGCGACGGCCAATCTTCCCCAAGGAGCCGACATCATCGGCGCGGTAGTTCCGCGCATTGACGGGCCCCTCAAGACGACCGGGACCGCGCGTTACTCAGCCGATCACGATTTTCCCAATCTGGCCCACGCAGTGGCGGTGCAGAGCACCATCGGCAAAGGCCGCATTCGTTCGCTTGATGCGAGCGCAGCCGAGAGAATGCCCGGCGTGCTGCTCGTTCTCCATCACGGCAATCTCGAGAACGTCTATCGTACCTTCCCGCATCAACAGGACGGCAGCATGGCCGAGACGCGGCCCCCGTTTGAAGACGACACCATTTACTACTGGGGTCAATACGTCGCAACGGTTGTGGCCGAAACTCTGGAGCAGGCCAAGGCCGCGGCCAACGCGGTGCGCCTGGAGTACGAGGCAGAAACGCCTGACGTGCGTTCGGATCTGAGCGTTGCTTTCACGGGTCCGCGCGAAAGCAGCTGGAAGCGTGGCGACCCCGATCAGGCGCTTGGTTCGGCTCCGGTTGTGGTGGATGAGACCTATGTGACTCCGATCGAAGTTCACAATCCCATGGAGATGCACGGCACCGTTGCCGTGTGGGACGGCGAGAACCTGACGCTTTATGACTCTTCACAAGGCGTGGTAAGCCATCGCACCGTGATGTCGGAGGTGCTGGGCATTCCCCGTGAAAATGTCCGCACGATCTCGCGCTTTATCGGCTCGGGATTCGGTGGCAAGCTTTCCCCGTGGCCGCAGGCGACCCTGGCGGCGGCGGCGGCGCGCAAGCTGAATCGCCCCGTCAAGCTCAGCGTCGACCGGCGCATGATGTTTTCCAACACCGGCCATCGCCCGCGGACCCAGCAGCGCATCCGCCTGGGCGCAACCCATGATGGCAAACTCACCGCCATCCGCCACGACTTTCTCTCCGAGACCTCTCAGCTCGACGACTTCGTGGAGCACTGCGGCGAACAGACGCCATTCATTTACAGCTGCCCCAATCTTGAAGTCACCACCGGCATGGTTCGCCGCAATGTGGGCGCGCCGGCGCCAATGCGCGGCCCCGGCGCCGTACCTGGCTTGTTTGCCCTCGAGTCGGCAATCAACGAGTTGGCGGACAAGCTCAAAATAGACCCGCTTGAATTGCGCTACAAGAATGACGCCGAGCGCGACGAAGGCAAGAATCTTCCTTTCTCGTCGCGCCACCTGAAGGAGTGCTACCAGACGGGCGCCGAAAAAATCGGGTGGAAGAACCGCACGCCCGAAGTCGGATCGATGAAGCGCGAGGGCAAGGTAATTGGGTGGGGCGCGGGTGGCGCGTCCTGGGCGGCGGCACGCGTTCCCTGCACGGCAAGTGTCGAACTTTGCCAGAATGGCCGCGTTTGCGTGCGCTGCGCTACCCAGGATATTGGCACGGGAACCTACACCCTCTTTGCCCAGGTCGCGCATGCGAAGACCGGCGTTCCTCTCGATCGCATTGATGTCTTTCTCGGCGACACGTCGTTGCCCGACGGCCCTACATCCGGCGGTTCCATGGTCACAAGTGCGATTCTGCCCGCCGCCACGGGCGCTGTGAACCAGGCTGTTTCGCGGCTCCTCAACATTGCAACTCTGCTGCCCAGTTCGCCTTTCCACGGGGCTCATCCGGATTCGCTTACCCTCGCGCAAGGGCGCATTCAAGCAAGAAATGGTGCGCAGCAGGCGAAGGTGATTGGCGCGGCCTACCACTCCGGAGGAGATCTCACGGCCAGCGGGCTTCCTTTCGAGGAAGTCCTGCGCCTGGCCAACCTGAGTGGCATTACCGCCATGGGCAAGACCTTTCCTTCGTTCGAAGATCCCAAGGCCAAGGAGTATTCATTGCACTCCTTCGGTGCACACTTCGCCGAGGTGGAGTGGGAGCCAGAGATTGCACGCCTGCGCGTGAGCCGCATCTTCTCCATCTTCGATTGCGGACGCATCATCAATAAGGGAGCCGGAACCAATCAAATCCTCGGCGCGGCGGTGATGGGCGTGGGTATGAGCCTGTTTGAGGAGACTATCCACGATCCGCGGACCGGGCAGCCGATCAACAACAACTTCGCCGACTACATTGTGCCGACTTGTGCCGACTTGCCCGATCTGGACGTGACGTTCCTCGATTATCCCGACCTGATCGTCAATGAGTATGGCGCGCGCGGCATCGGCGAAATCGGCATGGCTGGCGTGGCTCCGGCCATCACCGCGGCCGTCTATCATGCCACTGGCGTCCGCGTGCGTGAACTGCCGATCCGCATTGAAGACCTGCTAAAGTCGACGGTGCTTTCAGCTTGAGACAGAATCAGAAAGGGAACGTATGAGCACGACATCGGTTTCTGCTTCGGCTTCAATCATCGGCAATCCAACCCCTCGCATCGACGGACCGCAAAAGACGACCGGCAGTGCCGAATACTCGGCCGATTTTCATTTTGACCGTATGGCGCACGCCGTCCCCGTGTGTGCATCGATCGCCAGCGGACGCATCGCCGGCCTGGATATATCGGGTGCGGAAAAGATGCCCGGGGTCCTTCTCGTCCTTCATCACGGCAACATCGGGCAGCTGTATCGCACTGTTCCCGGAGACGACAACGCGACCAACAGCGAAGTTCGCTCCCCTTTCGAAGACGAAGTGATCCGCCATTGGGGCCAGTACGTTGCGGTTGTGATCGCAGAGAGTCTGGAACAGGCTGCGGCCGCGGCAGCAACGGTCAAGGTGGAGTACAAAAAGGAACCCGCCCTTGTGCACGCTGCCCTCGGCGATTACGACGGCAAGCGCAAATCGGTCTCCAAACGCGGCGATCCCGATGCGGCGTTTGCCTCTGCGCCGGTCAAAGTCGACCAAACGTATATTACGCCCATCGAGACACACAATCCCATCGAGTTGCACGCCTCAGTGGTCGT
>Ga0210383_10004245_pt1 | contig 12720 bp, 7 predicted proteins | sample IncBWC14OmetaG_FD_160072 | JGI IMG/M metagenome (GOLD analysis project Ga0210383, IMG submission 160072) | Forest soil microbial communities from Barre Woods Harvard Forest LTER site, Petersham, Massachusetts, United States - Inc-BW-C-14-O ...
GGGCCAAGATCTCGTTCACCGGCTCAACCGAGGTCGGACGCTCGATCGCGGCTGGCGCAGCGGCGACGATCAAGCGTGTGACGCTCGAGCTGGGTGGCAAGTCCGCGAACGTCATCTTCGCCGACGCTGACCTCGAGGCCGCGGCCGCGGCGGCGCCGCTGGCGGTGTTCGGCAACGCCGGCCAGGACTGCTGTGCGCGCTCGCGCATCCTCGTGCAGAAGAGCGCGCTGGATCGCTTCATGGAGCTGTTGGAGGTGGCGGTGAAGGCGCTGCGCGTAGGCGACCCGCTCGACGAGCAGACGCAGATGGGCCCGCTGATCTCCGCCGCCCAGCGCGAGACGGTGTCATCGTTCCTCGACGGGCAGGCGCCCATAGCCTTCCAGGGCAGCGCGCCGGAGGGACCAGGCTTCTGGTTCGCGCCGACGGTCCTCTCCCCCGTGAAGCCAAGCGACCGGGTAGCCCAGGAGGAGGTGTTCGGCCCGATCGCAGCGGTGATCCCGTTCACCGACGAGGCCGAGGCGGTACGGCTGGCGAACGACTCCATCTACGGCCTGTCCGGGTCGATCTGGACGCGCGACGGTGCCCGCGCACTACGCGTGGCGCGGGCCGTGCAGACAGGAGTGCTGTCAATCAACGCGAACACGTCGGTGCGCGTGAGCACTCCGTTTGGCGGCTTCAAGCAGTCGGGCTACGGCCGTGAGCTGGGGCCGCACGCGCTCGAGGCATACACGGAGCTGAAGACGATCTACTACGCGACGGAGGAGCCGCGATGACCGCCACGACCACACCGACCGTGCTCCGGCGCGTTGCGATCGGTCAGCCATGAGCGCGCCCGGCAGGCTCGCGGGGCGCGTATGCGTGGTCACCGGCGCGGTGGGCGGCATCGGCGCAGCGACGGTGGCAATCTTCCAGCGCGAGGGCGCAACGGTGGTGGGTATGGATCTGCAACCGGACTCGCCGGGGAACCTTGCGCTGCAGGTGGACGTGACCGACGAGCAGCAGGTGCGCGAGTCGTTGCAGCGCGTGCGCGACGAGTTCGGCCGCATTGATGTGCTGTTCAACAACGCAGGCATCTCCCCGAACGACGATGGCTCGGTGATCGAGACGACGCTGGAGGCGTGGGAGCGGGTGCAAAGCGTGAACCTGCGCAGCGTGTTCCTGTGCTGTAAGCACGGTGTCCCCCACCTGTTGGAGAATGACGGCCCGCTGCGCGGCTCGGTCATCAACACGGCATCGTTCGTGGCGGTGATGGGCGCCGCCACCTCGCAGATCTCCTACACCGCCTCCAAGGGCGGCGTGCTCGCGCTCTCACGCGAGCTGGGCGTGGAGTTCGCCCGCCGCGGCGTGCGCGTCAACGCGCTATGCCCCGGCCCGGTGGACACGCCGCTACTCAAAGAGCTGTTCGCGAAGGACCCCAAGAAGGCCGCGCGGCGGCTCGTGCACGTGCCGATCGGGCGCTTCGCCTACCCCGAGGAGATCGCCCAGGGCGCGCTGTTCCTGGCGAGCGATGACTCGAGCTACGTGACCGCGTCGACATTCCTGATCGACGGCGGCCTCAGCGGCGCTTACACGACGCCGCTCGATTAACACGCACGGCTGGGGCGCTCGATCGCTGGCCGGCTGCCACCATGTCTGCGGCCAGCCCATCGACAGGGGAGGAGCGAGGCGATGCTGCAGCTCACATACACGGGTCCAGATGCGCTCAAGTGGAGGGAAGCTAAAGCGCCGCAGCTGAGCTCGGACACCGCGGCGCTCGTGCGCCCACGCGCGGTCGCCACGTGCGATCTGGACGCACTGATCATCGCCGGCAGCTCGCCGTTCCCACCACCGTTTGCAATCGGCCACGAGTGCGTGGCGGAGGTGCTGGAAGTGGGTGACGCAGTGGCGACGTTCGCGCCGGGCCAGATGGTGAGCGTCCCCTTTCAGATCTCCTGCGGGGAGTGCGACGCATGCCGACAGGGACGCACCTCGAACTGCAGCGGTGTTGCGTTCATGTCGAGCTACGGCTTCGGGCCGGCGGTCGATCGGTGGGGCGGGTTCCTGTCGGACGTGGTGTGCGTTCCCTACGCCGAGCACATGCTCGTGCCCGTACCCGCTGGCCTCGAGCCGGCGGCGGTGGCGAGCGCCTCGGACAACATCAGCGACGCGTGGCGCGCGGTGGCACCGGCGCTTGCCGAGCACCCAGGCGCGGACGTGCTCGTCGTGGGCGGCGCCGGGGCCGGATCGATCGGCCTATACGCAGCGGGACTGGCGGTGGCGCTGGGCTCCGAGTCGGTGCTGTATGTGGACGCAGATGAGTCACGGCGCGAGACGGCAGTCAAGCTGGGGGCGCAAACGCTCGCGCAAACCCCCAAACGTGTGGGGCCATATGCGGTCACCGTGGATGCGAGCGCCGATCCGGAGGGGCTTGCGTTGGCGCTCCGTTCGACCGCACCAGACGGCATCTGCACGAGCACCGCGATCTACTTCGGCGAGCAGCCGCCCCTACCGCTACTGGAGATGTACACAAAGGGCATCACGTTCAAGACCGGCCGCGTGAACGCCCGCACGGCGATGCCCCATGTGCTCGATCTGGCCGCGTCTGGTGCGCTGCGCCCGGAGCTGGTCACCACGCGCGTAGTCGGCTGGGGCGATGCGGCGGACGCGCTGGTGGAGCGAGACTGGACAAAGCTCGTGATCGAGCGCTAGACGCGGCGGCCCACGTACAGCGACCGCGCTGGCGCCACACCGCTCGCGCCAGCTCTACCTCACGCAGGACGTCGCGGCCGGTTCGCGCTGCAGCTAGCCACCTATCGGAGCGCGCGCGTTGGTACCCCAGAAGACCTGTGTGCCGAATGCGTCGATCACATTCACAAGAATCAGGTTGAGCACCATCGACTTCGCGGTGGCCCTACCCACCCCTACTGGTCCGCCACTGGCATTGTAGCCGTAGTAACAGGCCACGAGCACGATCGCCGTGGCCATCACCATCGCCTTGAGCACGCTGAACAAGTAGTCCGTCGGGTTCTGGAACTGCCAGAAGATCAGCAAGTAGCCGCCGCTGGAGGTATATCCGAGCTGATCGACAACTGCGAGATAGGACGCGCCAAACGCCACGCCGATCGCCGCGACGTACATGAACGGCAGCACGATCCACGCGGCGAGCAACCGTGTGGCGCAGAGGAACACCATCGAGTCGACGCCCATCACCTCGAGCGCGTCGATCTCCTCGGAGATGCGCATCGCGCCGAGCTCAGCCACGATGCCCGTGCCGACCTTCGCGGACAGCATGTAGCCGAACACGATCGGCACGGCCTCGCGCAGGTTGCACCACGCGGCGAACACGCCTGCATAGTTGGGCGTGCCGGTGGACTCTGTGAAGTAGCCCGCCTGGATCCCACACGCACCCAATCCGATCAGGAACACCAGACCCCAGATCACGGCTGTCGAGCCGATGATCAAGATCCCCGACTGGCGCAAAGCCTCACCGACGAACCGGAACACGCGCAGGCTGAGCACGTCGCGCACGATCTGGCCCGTGAAACGGCCTATCTCGCCCGCCGCGGCAAGCCATTCTCGCGGCATCTCGAGCAATTCGTTCACCAGCCCTTCCCCTTTGAAGCCGCCCCGGGATTCACTTGATCACCAGGATCTGCGGGTGTGTGGCCAGCAGCGTTTGCGTGAAGACGTAGTTGAACGCACCGATCCCCAAGAAGGCGATCACAACAGCTTCATTGACGGCTCGCCCGACACCCTCGGCGCCACCGGAGGCAGTCATGCCCTTGTAACAGCAAACGATCGCGATGATCGCCCCGAACACCGTCGACTTGAGAACCGATCCCCACAGGTCGGTCGTGTCGGCATTCGCGAACAATGTCCCCCAAAACGGTCCCAACGACCCGCCGTTGTAGAGCTCGGCGATGATCCCACCGTAGATCCCAAACAGCAGCGCATAGATATCGAACAAGCCCGTCACGACCATCAACGACAGAAACCGCGGCACCACCAAGTTCTTGACCGGGTCCACGCCCAGCACCTGCAGCGCATCGAGCTCCTCACGAACCTTGCGCGCACCAAGATCAGCCGTGATCGCCGTACCCGCAACACCAGCCACCACAATCGCCGTGATGAACGGCCCAATTTCGCGGATCACGATGATCACGAAGAAGCCGCCTAGACGGTCCGGCGCGCCGAACAGCCTGAGGAAGTCCGCCGCCTGTAGACCAGGGGCGCCGTACTCGACCGCCACCGTCGAGATCAGCAGCGGGAACCACACCAGGCGCAGCGTGAACAGGAACTGCGAGACCAGCTCACCGCCATACGGGTATGGCGGGCGCAACGCAGACCAAATCGTTCGGCCTGCAAGGATCATCATGTCCCCAAATTCCTCGAGCACATGCCTCAGCGGCACGGACACCCGCTCGGCGGCACTACGAACCATCTCTCCCTGCCCCTCCTCGGGTTGCGATCAATGCTCCCACCAACTCTACGCGATGCACCACTCTACGCCAACAGCCGGCTGTCGGGCATCACCGCACAGACGCTGACGAAGCGCCACCGCCGCTGGTATCGTGGCCCTACGTGAGGGGGAGGCGGAAAGGCTTCTTGGTGGTCCCGCGTCGCGCTCGTGAGGCCCGACGGCGGATGCGTGCGTCCGCAGCCGCCCGCACGCCCAGCGCTGTGGTCCTCGCGCTTGCAAGTGCACTGCTCGCGGCGGGGTGCGGCGGCGGCGCGCGTATGGATGCTGGCGAAGCGGCCGGCACATACGCCGTGAAGGTCGTCCACGCAAGCTTTCCCACCAGCCAGGCCATAGCCCACCCGACGAGCTTTGCGCTCGAGGTCGAGAACACCGGCACACACACGGTGCCGAACATCGCCGTCACCGTCGACTCGTTCAACTACGCCTCCAACTATCCCGAACTGGCCGCTGACAAACGGCCGGTATGGGCGATCGAACGCGGCCCCGGAGCAACCGCGTCGCCGCCGGTGAGCACTCAGGAAGTCAGCCTGCCAGGCGGCGGCCAGACCGCCTATGTGAACACCTGGGCGCTCGGCGCGCTCGCGCCCGGAAAGACGCGCACGTTCATCTGGCACGTGGTGCCGGTCAAGGCGGGAGCCCATACGGTCCACTACAGCGTCGCCGCGGGGCTCGCCGGCAAGGCAAAAGCGCGGCTGGCCTCCGGTGCGCCTGCCGAAGGGCAGTTTGCCGTCAACATCGCGCCGGCCCCAAAGCTCACGCACGTCAATCCGTCCACCGGGCACCTCGAAGCCGGGGAGTTCCCCGCCAATCCTTAGCATCGGCGAGGCGTCCTCGACGCCTCGTACTGTGATGGTCAGGGTCGAAAATGCCAGCCGGGGATTTACGCTCGCTTGTCTCCTTCGTTCAGTGCCCGCTTTGGCCGGCTGTCGAAATATCTGGGCTTCGATTTCGCCATTGGGTGATCCCCTTCGGGTCACTTGGCATTACGATTGCCTTCGACTTCGCCCTCGTCAGAGCCCGCGTAGGGGCGGGCTCCAATCTCTCAGGAGGATTCAACCCCGCCCATGCCCAGGACTCGCCAGCAAAACGTCACCGCCGCACAGTGGAGCGCCAACGGCTCCGCGCTCGGGTCGCTCGACCTGACCCTCCAGAGCAACCAGGTATTTGGGGCCAACGTTTTCTCTGCCTCCGTCCAGCGCCACCGCCTCTCGAAGCAGGTATACAAGGCTCTGCAGCGGACTTTCGCCCGCGGTGAGGCACTCGACGCCACAATCGCCGACCAGGTCGCCCAGGCGATGAAGGAGTGGGCGATGGAGAAAGGCGCCACTCACTACACGCATTGGTTCCAGCCGCTGACCGGCTCGACCGCTGAGAAGCACGACTCCTTCTACGGGCCCGACGGCGAGGGCAATGCGATCGCCGAGTTCTCTGGCAAGGAGCTGATCCAGGGCGAGCCTGACGCGTCATCCTTCCCCAGCGGCGGCATCCGTGCGACGTTCGAGGCCCGCGGCTATACCGCGTGGGATCCCACCTCCCCCGCGTTCGTGCTGGAAAACCCCAACGGGACGCTGCTGTGCATCCCGACGGCCTTCACCTCTTGGACGGGCGAGGCGCTCGACAACAAGATCCCGCTGCTGCGCTCCATGGACGCCCTGTCCGGCGTGGCCGTGAGCGCGCTCGAACTGCTCGGTGTCGATGACGCCAAGCATGTGTTCACGACGACCGGCTGCGAGCAGGAGTACTTCCTGATCGATGAGCAGTACTACTTCGAACGCCCAGACCTCTTGACCACGGGGCGCACGCTGTTCGGCGCGAAACCGCCCAAGGGCCACGAGCTCGACGACCACTACTTCGGCTCGATCCCCGAGCGGGTGCTCGCATACATGCTCGAGGTCGAGCTGGAGCTGGCCAAGCTCGGCGTGCCGATCAAGACACGCCACAACGAGGTCGCGCCAAACCAGTTCGAGGTTGCCCCGATCTTCGAGAACTCGAACGTCGGCTCCGATCATCAGATGATCACCATGCAGATCCTGCAGAACACTGCTCGTCGCTACGGGCTCGTGTGTCTGCTGCACGAGAAGCCATTTGCCGGCGTCAACGGATCGGGCAAGCACAACAACTGGTCGATGGGCACCGACACCGGCGCGAACCTGCTCGAGCCGGGAGACACGCCGTCGGAGAACCTCTCGTTCCTGTTCTTCTGCGCCGCGGTGATTCAGGCGGTCAACACGCACCAGCAGTTGCTGCGTGCGTCGATCGCCAGCGCCGGGCAGGACCACCGACTGGGCGCCAACGAGGCACCTCCGGCAATCATCTCGATCTTCCTGGGCACCGACCTCGAAAAGGTATTCAAGGCGATCGAGGCAGGCAAAGTGCAGCCGTCGAAACCTGGTTCGTTCCTCGGCTTTGGCACGCCGGTTCTACCGCCGCTACCGATGCACGGGGCTGACCGTAACCGCACCAGCCCATTTGCCTTCACCGGCAACAAGTTCGAGTTCCGAGCGCTCGGCTCGACCGCCGCTCCGGCGTTCCCCAACACGGTCCTCAACACGATCGTTGCCGAGGCAGTCGACGACCTGTCCACCAAGTTGAAGGCCGCGATGAAAGGCTCGACGCTGGAGAAGGCCGTGACAGCGGTCGTCAAAGACGCCTGGGTGGCCAACAAGCAGGTCGTCTTCGACGGCGATGGCTACTCCGATGCGTGGCACAAAGAGGCCGAGAAACGCGGCCTGGCGAACCTCAAAACGACGCCTGACGCGTTGCCATGGATTGTCGACAAATCGACCGTGGCCACCTTCAAGAAGTACAAGATCCTCTCCAAGCGCGAGCTCGAGGCACGCTACGACGTGTACACCGAGCAGTACGTGATGAACCTCAACATCGAGGCCGAGACAGCTGCTTCGATCTCACGCACGATGGTGCTGCCCGCGGCAGTGAGGTACCTGAACGAGCTCAAACTCACGGGCCTCGACGAGCTCGTCGGCGAGATCGAGCCGCTGGTCAAGGAGCTGCACTTCGCGCAGCTGAAGCTCGAGGACGCCAACCTCGACGAGAACCACCCGGACTCCTCGCCGATGAAGGAGGCGCTGTACATGCGCGACACGGTGATCCCCGCGATGGAAGACGTCCGCGACGTCGCCGATCGCCTCGAGAAGCTGGTCGCCGACGACCTCTGGCCGCTGCCGAAGTACTCGGAGATGCTCTTTATTAAGTAGCCCGCCTGGCCCACGACCCCAGGGAGGGCCGTGGGCCACGGTGCGGACGCTGGGGTACGTGGCCTCTGCCGCCACGGGTGCCTGCGCCCCGCTTTCGTCGTCAGCTCACAAGAGGAAGTGGCGGCGGCCTGTGCGCTCGCGATAGGTGCAGTCGAGCACCTGCGGGCAGCGCCCAAGCCAGCCGTAGTCATGGCCGGGCTGCAGCCCCACGACGATCGCCAGCTCGTAGTCTTCGGGGCCGAAGCCGGAGGCGTCGCGGCGTGGATCGGGATCCACACCCTGCAGTTCCTCGCCATCCACGAACAGCACCGGCACACGCGGGTCATGGAAGTCGACCTGCACGCCATCCGCGAGCAACCGCGAGATGATCTCGACAGAAGGCGAGTTGGCGCAGTCGGCCACGCCCGGCTTGTAGGCAGCCCCCACCACCAGCACCCGCAGCTCTCGCAGCGCGCGACCCGACCGCAACAGCAGCTCGTGCGCGCGCATGGCAACGCGATGCGGTCGAGCAGCGACGATGCGCAGCGCATCCTCGGCCAGCTGTGCAGCGCAGCCGCGCTCGCGCAGTGAGTGCACCAGGTAGTGAGGGTCGACCCCCACACCGTGGCCGCCCACCCCCGCGGATGGGTAGTGGGCCATGAAGCTGGAGGACCTGGTGGCTGCCGCCTCGGTCACCTCCACCGGGTCGAGCGCCTGGGCGCGACACGCATCAGCCATCTCGAATGCCAGCGCGATGTTCACCGCACGGAACGTGCTCTCGTAGAGCTTTGCCATCTCTGCGGCTGCCGGCGAGGAGACCCGGCGCAGCCCGCTTGAGATCGGACGCAAGAGCTCCGACGCCTGCCTGAAGCACGTCTCGCTCACAGCGCCCACGATCCGCGGGGTGGGTGCCCGCTCGCTCGCGTCCGTGATGGCACCCGCACCGACGCCCGGTGGCAGACACTCGGGCGAGAAGGCCACGAACACGTCCTCGCCCACGCTCAAGCCACGCTCGCCGAGCGGCTGGGTCAAGAGCTCACGGGTGGCTCCCACGTAGGTGGTCGAAGTCAGTACGAGCGTCTGACCCGACCGGACGTGCTCGACCACTGCAGAGCACGTGCGCCTCAGCGCTTCCAGATTCGGGCGACCGTGGGCGTCAATCGTGGTGGGCACGCAGATCAGGATCATCGCGGCCGTGTTGACGGCCTCGAGCCTGTCTGTCAGCTCGAAGCCCTCGTCACACAACCGGCTGCGCAGGTCCTCCAACTCCACGCCCAACACCTCGGCACGCCCGCTGCGGATGTCGTTCAGCCGACTCGACGAGGTATCGATGCCGACGATGCGAAAGCCCGCGCTGCGTAGCGCGAGCGCACTGGGCAGGCCTGCGTGGCTGAGACCAACGACCGCGACCAGCGGCTCACTGGGAGCCGCGCCGCGCGTGATCCGCATGCCGTTCGCAGCCGTCGCGAACTCCGGCTCGTCCAGCCACGGCCGCGCGATCCGCCCAGCCTTCTCCTTGACAGGTGCGTCCAGCAGAACTTGCGAAACCATCGAAAATGCCCCCTAGTAGCTTGACGGTCGCCGGGAGTGTGGACACTCGCGATGGGGCGGTCACAGATGTTGGACGCTTAACCGATGGCTGCGTTCGTTGGGGGCTACAGGGGTGTCGTCCGGTTGGGGTCGCGGGGCTGCCCGAAGGGTGCCAAAGCGTCAACTGCCCCCGCAGCGCCAGCACTCGGCTAGGAGCACCATCGAAGCGAACCGGGGCCACCCATGGACACGGACTAGCATTCCCTCTATGCCCGAACGCGACTACCGCAAAGCAATCCAAGAGCACGTCGTCATCTACGACGGCGGCATGGGCGCGACGCTCGAGCAGTTCGAGCTGACCGCCGAGGACTACGGCGGCCTGCAGGGCAAGTGCCACGAGGCGCTCGTGCTCAATCGCCCGGACGTGATTGAGGGCGTGCACGCCTCGATGCTCGAGGCCGGCGCGGAAGTGGTGGAGACGGACACATTCCAGGGCTCGCGCATCAAGCTCGGCGAGTGGGGGCTCGCCGACTACACCGTCGAGATCAACACCAAGGCAGCCGAACTCGCGCGCAAAGCCGCCGGCGAGCACCGCTACGTCGCCGGCTCGATCGGACCCACCGGCTACCTGCCTGCCTCCGAGGACCCCTCGCTCGGGCAGATCCGTTTTGGCGAGCTCGTCGAGGTCTTCACCGAGCAGGCCGCGGGCCTAATCGACGGCGGCGCCGACCTGATCATCATCGAGACCGCCCAAGACATCCTCGAGGTCAAGGCCGCCGTATTCGGCGCCCGCGCCGCGTTCAACAGCACCGGGCGCACCCTGCCGATCCACACCTCCGTCTCGCTGCTGCCCAACGGCGGCAAGATGCTCCTCGGCACCGATATCTCCGCCGTGCTCACCACCCTGGAGGCGCTGAAGGTCGACGTCATCGGCCTGAACTGCTCCACCGGCCCCGAGGACATGCGCGACGCGATCCGCTTCCTCGGTGAGCACTGCCCCGTCCCCGTCGCTTGCATCCCCAACGCCGGGCTGCCGCTGCAGGGACCCGACGGGGAGACGATCTTCCCCGAGAAGCCCGAACCGCTCGCCGAGGCACTCAAGGAGTTCATCGAGCGCTATGGCGTCGGCATTGTCGGCGGCTGCTGCGGCACCACGCCCGATCACATCCGCGCAATTGCGCAGCGCGTCGCTGGACGTACGGTGAGCCCGCGTCCCGCACCGCGCACTCCCCATCTCTCATCGATGATCGCTGCCACGCCGCTCGCGCAGGAGCCCGCGCCAACGATGGTCGGAGAGCGCGTCAACTCGCAGGGCTCGCGCAAGGCCAAGGAGCTGCTGCTGGCAGACGACTACGACGGGCTGGTGCAGATCGCAGAGGACCAGGTGACCGGCGGCGCACACGTGCTCGACCTGTGCGTGGCGCTGACAGAGCGCACCGATGAGGACGAACAGATGCGGCTGGTGGCCAAGAAGGTCTCGCTCACTCAGCCCGCCCCTATCCAGATCGACTCCACCGAGCCCGAGGTAATCGAACGCGCGCTCGAGCAGATTCCCGGCCGTGCGATCGTCAACTCCGTCAACCTCGAGGCCGGCCGCGCCAAGCTCGACCGCGTCGTGCCCGTCGCGCTCGCACACGGCGCCGCGCTGATCGCGCTCACGATCGACGAGGTGGGGATGGCCAAGACGGCGGAACGCAAGGTCGAGATTGCGAAGCGCATCCGTGACCTCTGTTGCAGGGAGCACGGCCTCGACCCGCAGCTCCTAATCTTCGATTGCCTCACCTTCACGCTCACTACTGGCGACGAGGAGTGGCGGCCGTCCGCAGTCGAGACGATCGCCGGGATCAAAGCGATCAAGGAAGCGATCCCTGACGTGAAGACATCGCTGGGGGTCTCAAACGTCTCCTTCGGCGTATCCCCCGGCGCCCGCGCCGTGCTCAACTCCGTGTTCCTGCACCACTGTGTGCAGGCGGGCCTGGACCTGGCGATGGTCAACCCCAACCACATAACGCCCTACTCGGAGATCCCCGACCTGGAGCGGGATCTCGCCGACGATCTCGTGTTCAACCGCCGCGAGGATGCGCTCGAGAAGTTCATCGAGCACTTCGAGTCCAAGGGCCCCGAAGACACCTCGCAAGGCGCGGCTGACCCGACCGAGGGCATGGAGCCCGAGCAGGCGCTTCACTTCCACATCCTGCGACGCCGCCGCGACGGCGTCGAGGATCAGATCGACAAGAGCGTCGAGAAGATCGGCGCCGTGCCGACGCTCAACGAAGTGCTGCTGCCGGCGATGAAAGAGGTCGGCGACAAGTTCGGCGCCGGCGAACTGATCCTGCCATTCGTGCTGCAGTCCGCCGAGGTGATGAAGCGCGCCGTCGCGCAGCTCGAGAAATACCTCGACAAGATCGAGGGCTACACCAAGGGCACCGTCGTGCTCGCCACCGTGTTCGGCGACGTGCACGACATCGGCAAGTCGCTCGTCAACACGATCCTCACCAACAACGGCTACACGGTTGTGGACCTCGGCAAGCAGGTCCCTATCCAGACGATCGTGGACGCCGCCCAGGAGCACAACGCCACCGCCATCGGGCTCTCAGCGCTGCTCGTCTCCACCTCCAAGCAGATGCCCGCCTGCATCCAGGAGCTTCACGCCAAGGGCCTCTCCTACCCCGTGCTCATCGGCGGAGCGGCGATTAACCGTGCGTTCAGTTATCGGGCTCTGTACCCGGGAGGCAAAGACTCAGACGTTGCTTACCAGCCGGGCGTCTTCTACTGCAAGGACGCCTTCGAGGGCCTCGCCGTGATGGACCAGCTGGTCGACGCCGATGCCCGCGGCGCGCTCGTGCAGAAGCTGCTCGCCGGCGCCACCGAGTTCCGCGCCAAGGGCGATGCGCCCGAGGAGCAGCTCAACTTCGCCGACGATTCCGTGCGTTCCTCCGCGCGCACCGACGTGCCGATCCCAACGCCGCCGTTCTGGGGCGTCAAGGAGATCCCCGTCGATCTCGATGAGGTCTACCGCCATCTCGACACCCACGTGCTGTTCAAGCTGCATTGGGGCGGCAAGGGCGTGAAAGGCGAGGCCTGGCAAACCCTGCTGCGCGATGACTTCCGCCCGCGTCTGGAACAGATGTGGAAGAAGCAGACCTACTTGCACCCAAGAGCGCTGCTCGGCTTCTTCCCCTGCTACGCGCTCGGCAACGACATCGTCGTGCTCGACCCCGAGAACCGCGCCATGGAGCTGACCCGCTTCGTCTGCCCGCGCCAGCCCAAGGGCGATCGCATCTGCCTAGCGGACTTCTACCGGCCGGCGGTCGGCCCCGACGGTGCCCCCTCGGCCACCGGCCGGCCTCCCGACGAGCTTGACGTGATCGCCGTGCAGGCGGTGACCGTTGGCTCGGAGGTGACCGAGCTGATGGCCAAGCTCGAGGCCGAAGGCGAGTTCGCCGAGCAGCTGTTCGTGCACGGACTCGGCGTGCAGACCGCCGAGGGTCTGGCCGAATGGCTGCATTACGAGGCAAGGCAGATGCTCGACATCCC
>Ga0210383_10004246_pt1 | contig 12719 bp, 23 predicted proteins | sample IncBWC14OmetaG_FD_160072 | JGI IMG/M metagenome (GOLD analysis project Ga0210383, IMG submission 160072) | Forest soil microbial communities from Barre Woods Harvard Forest LTER site, Petersham, Massachusetts, United States - Inc-BW-C-14-O ...
AGGGAGGGGGGGATGACTTGGAACTGGCCGAGGAGGAGGCAGTAGATGTAGGTGGGCTTGGGGACATATGTGGAGGCGAGGTGGCAGCGCGGTGGAGGAGGGGGATGGCGAGTTCTGGGTTGGTGGGGAGGCCGAGCTGGCCCATGAGGTGTGCCATGCCCATGCGCTGTGGTGGTGTTAGTATGCAGTAAAAGTTTATAGGGGATGGACGTACGTATAAGCAAGACTCGGCACCTTGTTTGATGCCGCGTTTGAAGCAATCCTTCGCGCGTGCATGCACAGCTGCTTCAAAGTCCTTGAATGCAGATCTGGGGTCCCATCGAACGCGGTCTGGATAGGCGCCACTTGCGGCAAAGGTGGCTCTGAGGTAGATGGCCTCTGCGATGTAGGGAGGGGGGTGTTGAGGGGCAGAGGTTTGGAGGACGAGGAGGGCAGTCTGGGAGAGATGAAGGAGTTGTGGGTCAGAGATGGTGATGGGACCGGCAGGGATGTTGGTTGCTGTGACCTTTTGGAGGTGATCTACAAGGAAGAGGACGTCGTGACACCAGGCGAGTTTGAGAACGAGGTCATGGGAAGGATGCTGGATGCTGGGAAGTGCAGTGGTGAGATTTGCGATGGAGGGCAAGGGTGCAGTCAAGAATGGAGAAGATGGTGGAGACGGTGCTGTTTGAGTAGGGCTGTAAGTGGAAGGAGCATGGCGAGGGGATTGTTGAGGTGGAGGTGGATGGGGGTTGTTGAAGGAGAGAGGTGAGGACACTCTGGATGGCTGTGCCAGTGATGTCGACTTTCCTGACCCCCAAGGTACTGGTGCTGAATCGGGGAGGGGACAGCAGAGTGCATAGATTGAGGAATCCCCATCCCCTTCCTGCCCACATGCGCCAACACACGATGCGCCTGCACGCTCACATTCACACTCACATCCCGACACTCCCCTCCCCGCTCCACCATCCTAAGCATCCCCAACACACTCCTAGGCATACACACCACCGGCCCATCCACACACCCACACCATGAACGTTCCTCCCTCTCTCCCTCTCCCTCCCATTTTCCCTCCTACTCACACCAGGCCTCACACTTTCCTGCCCGATATACTGTTGCTCCCCCGCCAGGAAACCACACACTCGACATCCCTCTCCTGCCCTGACACCCGACTCTGGATGCGAATATGTATACCCCCTCCCTGGAAGCGCCAGCCTCTTTCCCCCTCCCCTCAGACCCCATCCTTACAGCGCCCACACTCGCCTTTCCGTACCCTACCCCCATCACCCCATCCTGGGCCCAGCGTGTGGGAGCGCCAGCTCGCTTTTTTGAATGCGCAGATCATGAGGGAGAGCGCGAGGTGTGATTTCCGAATGGCACGAGGTTGTATGGGTATGGGTATGCTATTGATGGTGTGCGTATGAAGATGGAGCGGGTGTGAGGTGGTGGGGCGTGTGGGGACCTTTAGCACCCAGCTCCCATTCCCATTCCCATTCTGATTTCGTATTTGATTTTGGTGGGTGTTATTATCGCGATTCTGGGAAGCAGCAAGACTAAGGTTGGTGTATGTGTGGGTGACGGAAGCGGGGAAGTGCATGTGGGGGATGCGGGCGCAGATGGGTATGTCGATGCAGGTGAGCAGCTTGGTGTAGGTGCCCACCGCAGAACTAACCCCTGTGTTCCCGCTCACACCCCCACTCCTGCATCTCCTGACCCTCCTACTCGTACCTACCCATATTCACTCCCGCATCCACACAGTCACATACTCGTCACCAGTGCCGAAATCACCTCCACCACCAAAATAATAATGGCCTGCACTGTGCCACTCCCCTGCCCACACCCAATAGTAACCCCAAACACCAACTTCGTAACAAACAAACAGCAAACTCATGAACATCGCTGATCCATGGTTGTACAGTGGTCCAAACACCAGCAGCGTGCACGTCTCACCATACAGCTTTTTTGTTGGGGTCGGGGTCACGCAGAGCACGAGCAGCGCTGGGATCAGGATGGACAAGCCGGTGAATGACAGGCCGGCAAATACGATGGAGGAGCCGGAGGATCATTTGGTAGCAGGAGAATATGGTTACTGGGAGGTGGAAGAGCACGAAAATATGCAGAGGTTTCCATGGGTATGTGTGTTAAGATGTGCAGGAGGGTGAGGGATGTACATGATATGTAGGAGGGGCTGCATTGTCTAAACTACCCCCCGTGACTTGCATGCAGGTGCGGGGGAATGTTATAGATGGGTGGTATGCGTGTTAGATGTATAGGAGGGTGGCAGGACGTCCTAGAGGCATATGAGGTGCTGGGACGTCCGATCGAGTGTCATGGAGGGGAGTTAGAGTTACTATAAAAGGGCGATAAAGTGTTGTCGAGTGCTCAGTGGACTGAGAGAAAAAAATGTTGGGTTTCAGATCACGTTTGACTCCTTTTGAAATTTTCGTTTACTACTGCTCTTCAAGTTCCCCCTTTCGTTTCTTCCTCCTCGCTCATCTTGACACTGATAAGGCCTTTCGAACTACGATCACACAAATGACCTCGACATTATTCTCAAGATATTTGCTGACTGACCAACATATCCCTCCTGTATCCCCAATAATTCCTCAGGTACATCTGCATTATCCTGTCTCCTTTATTTGTTTCAACTATCACCCGTCGCGCAGTGTCAATCTAATACAACCCGCCTTTTTTATCGCATTTCTTTCTCGCACCATTTTCAGGCAACATCGCCCATCTGACCAATTTCTTTTAACAGCATGCATGAAATTGTCCACCTCCAAACCGGCCAGGGATATTGACCCTTTCCCTGCCAATTTGCATGCTGCTGTTCACATCTCATTCTCGTGACAGTGCCGTAACCAGATTGGTTCACATCAATAGCTTGTGCGTACGGCCAGTTTCCTATACTGAACTTATTTACTGTCATCTGATTAAGTGCTAAATTCTAGGAAGTCATTTCGGACAAGCACAGTATCGAGAGTGACGGTCTTTACAAAGCCACCAATGATCTCCAACTTGAGCGCATCTCTGTTTATTACAACAAGATTGATGCAAACAAGTGTGTCCCCCGAGCTGTGTTGGTCGATCTAGAGCCCGGGACTATGGATTCTGTCTCTTGGTGGCCTCTTCCGACCGGACAATTTTGTCTTTGGCCAGAGCAGTGCGGGAAACAACTGGGCAAAGGGGCGTAAGTCAATCGTTCTCCTCGTGATGTGCTGTTTGGCCCATGTCCTCCTCCATGGGGTTTTTTTTTTTGCCCAGGGGGAGAGGGGGGTCAGCCTTACTTTCATGGGAATCAGGTCGCCCTTCCATATCTCTATTCTACATTGATAGAATTGTACCGCTGACTCTTCTTTTCAGATTACACGGAAGGAGCTGATCTCGTTGACTCTGTTCTCGATGTTGTGCGTCAGGAGGCTGAGGGAACAGATTGTCTCCAAGGTTTGTCACATTTTTCCCTTTGGTGTATCGTTACTGACATCAATGTTATCCAGGTTTCCAAATCACTCACTCACTTGGGGGAGGAACTGGTGCCGACATGGGTACCCTCTTGATTTCGAAAATCCGAGAGGAGTACCCTGACCGAATGATGTGTACATACGCTGTCATTCCCAGTCCAAAAGTCTCCAACACCATCGTTGAGGTGTGTAACATCTTCGTTTCAAATTGTTGTGGATCCACATTAATTTTGTTTTTCATGGTAACCTCTCCATCCACCAACTCGTGGAGAATTCAGACAAGACTTTCTGCATTGACAACGAGGCGCTCTACGATATCTGCTTCAGGACCCTTGACACCAATGTATGGTGATCTCAACCACCTTGTTTCCATTGTATCACCACCTGCTTGTGCTTCCCTGGTCAGCTTAACACTGATCAAACCCTCAAGGCTACACCCTCTCCAATGGGACTTTATTCCAAAGGGCACCCCCACATGTCCATAGCATCATGATTGCAGGCCATACACCTTGACCCGGACCTATATGAAACTGCCAAGACGTTCAATGGATTCCGCTTCTCGCACATGTGTGAAGAGGGCAAGGGTGGTCAGGCCCTGCAGCACCAGATGACAGCATTTGGGTATTATTGAGGGTACACCCTATGTCATCTTAGTAGTGATCAATATATATGTGATTTCTACCCTTGCACAATTTTCTTGTATGGTCCGAAATTGGCTATGTGGCATTTAATGCTACAACAGTGGTTGACTACATCAGCCACCGGGGCTACCCCAGCTACCAGGGTTACCTCAGCTACCAGAGCTACCAGAGCTATGTTGACTGTCCCAGCTATCAGTCCCTACTGTAGATGACCTGTGGTGCTAGGTGGCTCCAGTAGCACTATGTAGCAGTTGGTGGGGGCTATGTAGACAATTAACAAATTGACCTTGCTACCTTGCTACCTCAGCTACCTGGGCTGCAGAGGTCTACATAGAAAGGGGGATGAACCTGATCACTCTTATTCGTTCACATGTGTAAACGAATCACTGCTTCCATTCTCATCTTTGACATGTGTTGTGATTAGACAAGAAGTTTACATAATCGCTTAGTGTACTCATCCTAGTACACCAATACTAACTCATATATTCTCTCAGAACCCCTATTCCTCAACAATCCCACTTGGTATGGGCCAACTCCGCAAAGCAAAAATGAATGGGGTAAGGGTGGGGGGTGGTGAGCTTCTTGAGGGCATGTGATATTATTGTGGAGGTTTTGTGGAATCGATGGAGAATGAGGATGCAGAGCGGTTGGTGGTTAGTGGTGTCTTCCTAGGAAATGCGATGCTGAGTATTTGTCGTAGAGTGGGAGTCTTAGGAAGGAGGTACATGTGCAGTGGTCTTCGTTGAGTTGTTGGGGGGAGTCACTTTGCGCAACGACAAAGTGAAGCCCACAAACAGCCAATAGAGTGTCAAACTTCTCGACATTCTAGGTGTGTTGTTTCCCCTGCATTGACACTGTTTTCCACTGCCTTCCCAATCCATCCCAGACTCCCTCTGATGTATAGGACGAGGCCTTCAGATGACTCCAGGGCTCTCAAGTGTGGTTGTCGGCATTATGGTGGAAGTTTCCAGCAGTCTGAAGCTCGTGATTGAGAGTAATACAACCCGAATGCTACAGTGTTAACTAATAGGCTACATCTAATGTAACAGAATCTAAGTCTACTAATACCTATTTGTATATGTTTACTTAAGGCCTCTCTGCCTTGATAGGTCTCATTACCTAATCACTTTCCTTCAGCTTATACTTGTCACCTCCCTTTGATATAACATTGGTTGTGTGCACTTGGAGTGGTGAACTAAGTATTAGGCTCTATTACCCAGGACTCCTTACATCTAAGCATGAGTGATGAATGCAGCAAACCAGAAACCAAGGGCTCACGGATTGACTTTGCTGTGAAGAGATTGAACATTTCCAGAGGGACCTATCACAGCCAATAACTCGAGCCTCGCATTCTCCTCCCATGACCACCAATAAGCAGCAAGACCCCAACTCATTGTGCTAGCGTGGAGGGGAAGAACATACATTAGGGTTGTCTTGGTCTTGGTTGGCAGATGCTATGCCGGCATGGGCATGGAGCCATCACATTTTGCAGTGCATGTGGGAGGTGTGGGCAGTGTGGGATGCGGCAAAGAAGGCTGGCAGCACTAGTTGAGATCTAAGCCAGTGGCAGCAAAGGTGTATTCAGGGGAGAGCATCAATGTCCTAAGGGACGACGGAGAGAGTGGACTCGATAATATTATAATAATGGAGGCGGATGACATACATTGTGCCACGAAGCTTCTTATATTGAATTCCTGATGTGTGGACTTCAAGTTGGAGACAAAGAGCTTGATCATGTGCATGTTCAACTTGAATGCATGTCAAATCTCGCACTCTTTTCCTCATTCTATATATGTCTTACCAACACCTGCAGATCCGTTTCTACAGCATCGTCGAAGCCTTCTGCCAAAACAGCATGCCCCCCCCCCCAATGCCCAAATTGACGAAACTCTCAACTATGTCAATGCAAACTCCCTGGTTGGCCTTGAAAACTCCCCTGACGGCCAGAAGCTCATTTAAGACTCCCGCCACATGATTGCGACTGCATGCCTCATGGTCCAGGAGAAATCCTCCACACCAAAGTCATGTTTACATGTGAGCTGCACCCATCTGCATCTACCTCAATCCATCATTTCAGTGGCATCCGCCCCTTCTCCCACTTATGACCATCCATACAACCACCAATGCTCTCCTGATTTGTCAACATACTCTCCCACTCCCTGGCCAGATAGTGACAATGCTTAGGATGATTTCCACACCCACGTCCCCTCCTCTACACCATCCCCGCCGAAGTGCTCTCCCCACCACTTGTCTCCCACCCCATCAACTTTGGCAGCTTCATCACAGACACCACGAATGTCAGAGGTGCGGACCAGCACAGGAGGGCTCCGTGATTCAGGTTCCATTGGTAGTAGGCGGGGTGGTAGTCAGAGCGCTGGCACAAGCACAGATGAGAGAGACGTGTTGGGATCAGATGAGGGCATGGGTGTGCATGCACACATGGGATCGGGTGCAGATGTAGGTGTTATGGCGTATCCGCATTTGGATGTGGGGCATGGCATCCTTTGGTCCAGATAAGCCTAGGTCAGTCTCTTCCCTCTTTTCTTCCTTCCTTCTTTCAATCATTCTTGGATCTCCCTTCTGCCTCTCACCCCCTGTCACCTTCCATTCCATCTTCAGTCTTGCACCACACAACACTAAACCACATCCAACACCCAGGTGCCCACTCCTTGCCTACGACACCACTCCAGATCTTCGATTGCACCAGCCTTAGCAGTCTTGACGATGTGCCCAACCTCTGCACACCCCCTCACCCAAGCAACCCCTGCAGCCCCACCCCTCGAAGCGGATACAAACACGCCTGAGGTGCCAGAAATTACTAGGGTCGAGAAGGTGGAAGGGAGGAGAGGGCCAGGTGGAGAAAAGAGTGAGGACAGCATGTCATATGTGAGGGTTCTCCCCAGTCCATTGCCTGTAGAAACGCACAAGTCGGATCCATTTTGCTGCTGGAAGGTTCATTATTGGCATTGTGGTGAGTGCTTTTTTTCATGCTTCCTTGATTTAGATTGAAGCTGGACAGTTGGTCAATTATATGATCGGAGACAGTACCGTAGTCCAGGTATACAATGTGTAGGGCAAAGGAAGATGGCGTGAATGTGTGGCTTACCTGGGGTGGTCGTTATAGCCATTGATGGATGTACACCTAAGAATTATGTGTCTGTGTCTGTAAAATGCAATGGAAGTGTTGGTCATGACAGCATTGCTTGAAACATCAGGGACTTGCCATGCTGATCCTTCCATATCTATGGAAGGATGGGTTTTGAGGCTATGTCGCATTCTATCAATGTGAGAACATTAGTGTAGAAGTGAGATAAAGGAAGTGAGCACACAATGAGGACAATAGGACGAGAAAATGTGAATGTCAGGAGTCTGGGATAACTTGGTCGCATGATTGCCCACGGTCTCAATGCTGCAACAACATGTTCGAGGGTGTGCACAACCATAAGTGCTGGCTTTCCTCGCTCCTTCATCTAATACTTGGTGCTCTTGGCATGTCTGATACATCCTGGGCTTACCTAGAGTTTCCTTCGACTCCAATTGTGGTGGAGAATTGGGAAAGACAGTTTGTTGATAAGTACAGTACCTGGGACGATGCATACAACCATATGAACGATATATGTGTCCCAAAGATCACACATTACAAGTCAACTGTACGACTAGAGCACGAATATACAATCAAAGAAAAGCAAGGCAAATGCCGGAGTCTCCAGCTGGAACACTCTCTCTCACCACAACAACAAGAATCTGACCACTCTGAGGGTTTGGACAGCGGGAAAGCAGCATCTGTAGGAGGACAAAAGCAGAGTCAAAAGTTCTGGTGGATCTTTGCAGGACATGAGGTTGCATAGAGCCCATTATTCCTTCAGCACCATAGTACTGAGGACCATCCAGTCGTTTATCTACCAAATCCTCATCGTTGTCACCAACTACAAGACACTGTGACAGAGATCAATCACATCCCCCTAACAGCAAGCTCATCAAAACCATGACTGTGATGTTTACTCCCGCAAGAACCCTCACACTTTTCCAACTTGTGGTCACTGCTTCTACTGTTCATCATGATAGCCCATGCTACTGGCTCTTCTGGAGACAATGTTATTGGTTTACAGATGTGCTGCTACAAGAACCTACCAGACCCTCGACGGCAATCGCGGATGACAGAAATCCTGGTGAAGACAACTATGATGAGGTACAGGTGCCCAAAGGGTTGGATGAAGAAGTCTTTTGTGTGAGGAATAGAAGATGGATTGATTGGAGATCATAGTTGTGTATGGCAATAATGGTGGAACGTTCAAAGGTGTAAGGATATGTTGGGCCAGGAAGAAGGTTGCAAGTAAGGTTGCAAAAGATTTTATGAGACACCTAGAAGAGAGCGAGGCTAAGGTACATACTGCAAACTTCTACAGCTTATGTGGTATATAGGTGAAAGCAGAGTATGACAAAAGGCAGAGGCTGGCAGCAGCAGAGGTGCAACTTCGGAAGGAGCGGGAGGACCATCAAAGAGAACGAGAGTTGCACCTTCAGAGGGAATGGGAGGAGCATCAGCGAGAACAAGAGGTTCTCCAAAGACGGGTAACTTTTACCTTTCTGCTCAATGCGACAAATTCCAATATGACATATAGATACAGGATGCCAAGGCAAGAGCAGAATGTCCTTTGAAGAAGATGGAGGTGATGAAGCTGGGTGAACATTGAATCACGGTCTAAAGTCAGTTGACTCTTGATTCATAACAACCACGTATTGTATCTCGCTAGCCGGGTACGGAACTTTTTTGAATACAATTAAATAGGTGGTGAGCTTGCCAGCTGCAAAGCCGCATCTCCTCGAACTATAACTAAAAATGAGCCCACGAATGAGCTTAGGAAATGCGTGAGACTAAAGACAGCATAAGATCGGAATCAAAAGAAAGGGGTGACATGGAAAAAATGCAAAGAAGAAGGACTGAAGAAGGACCCAAAAGGTAAATATACAGCGATGAACTACAGGGAGACAAATAGGTCCAGGAGTAGACAATGAGAAAAGGAAGAGCAGGATGGACTTCAGCTCACAAATGGTCAACCCAGTCCATATACAATCCACTTTTCAAACTGTTCCCTAGTGCTTTTGTCTTGTGTGGATGTTGCATCCGCACTCAAATACAACTTATATTTGAATCGGGTGTGTTTCGGTGGTGCACATATCCTCCCCATCTCCAGATGTGCTCGTAAGCCTACTTATATCATCCCCGCCACTTCAACAAAGTTCTGACCCATTCAATCCTAATAGCCACAAATGCAGGACATTTGAAACTTTTTGCTAGCACTACGAATCAGCCTCGCTCCAACCGTGGCTTCTCTTTGCAATGAATTTGGCGAGCTTCAGTTGCCACCTCATTGTTCCACCTGCCAATATATCTGTCACCTTTTCTGTCAGCACTGGCTACCTTCACATCCATCCAATATCGACACAGCAACTAACATCTGCCTCCTTGGACATGCTTACAATTGCCACAGACCCTCACCCTTCTCCAATATCTGACATGTATCCCTTGGTGCATCATTCCCTTAATTGTTTTTAATACCAACTAATCTCAATCTTCCATTTCGCTGACAGCACCCCAACCTTCCACCACACCCGCATGCTCTACCTCCTGCCACTGACCCTTCCACCAACCCTAATACGTCCACCGATGCCCCAGAAAAACCCTCCACTCCCCCACCTTTCAACCCTCAATGAGCTGCAAACCCAACTCCACAACACTCAATCGAGCCTTGAAAATCATGCAGACAAGGTCAGGGTGCTGGAGGGGGTGCTGAAGGAACAGGAAGCAATTAAGCATGAGGTGGGCATGTTGAGGAGTTGGCGGAGAATAGGAGGAGGGAAATGGAGGCGCCAGGTACAAGTCAAGGTCATTCGGAGTTGGAACCCAGGGGCGGTTTTGATTTCGACAGCGAGGGTGATGAGGAAAGAGAGGTAGAGGAAGGAGGCGAACCCAACAATGAGGACGACACACGGAGCATTAACACTGTGGTCCCACACGAACTCAATCCTGTCGAGGAGGAGGACATCAATCAGCTAGCGCTCACAGCTCAGGAAGAGTTGGAGCTAGAACACGAAGATGAGGGTGAGCCGGATGGAGAGGAGGAGGACTTGGAGGAGGATCGCAGGCAGAGAAGAGAGAGTTGGGACATCTGAGAACTCCAGAGCCAACTGGGATGGGGAGGGGGATACATGGGATGGATAATTACGAGTTGTGTCATCTCCTTGCGGCTCCACAATGACATTCTTCCTCTCCCACAACCTCCACGTCCAGTGCCCAATTTACAACCTCTTCACTTTCCCATCGCACACAAATATCAACTGAACGTAATAGGTGAACTGACAACCCCGCCTCACAACCCTTGCCTCACAACTTGAATCTGCACTATGGCTCTCCTCGACCCTCCAGGCCCAGCATGCCGCTGAGCAGTCTACCATTTCTACACTGGAAAGTAAAGTGGATGGCTTTGGAGGAGATGGTCAAGACCATGCAACAGCCTGTGCAGGCGGTTACTGTTCCCACCACCTCTCCATCTTCGGATGCAAGAGCAACTGCCGATGCCAGGGAAAGCAACGGAAATACAGAACAAGAAGACAAAGAATCCCTTACGCAGATCTTGAATGACTGGAAGAAGGGTATGGAAGGGCAACAGAGCAACATACAGGAGGAGTGGAATCAGGAGGGAGAGGTTGTCCAAAGCGCGAGGGAGGATTGGGGAGGGAAAGTTCAAGCAAGTCGATTCATCACTGGTTGCTTTACAAACTCACATCCAGTCCTCATGTGGCGGGTTCCTGAATGGCAGTGCAAAAGCACAATGGGTTGGTCACCCCTCCCAGCCCACGTAGTTTGTGGGTGGACTCAAATAGATTGCAGATGAGGGGGAAGAGGTCTGGTTTGAGATCATGTTCCCTAGGTGTGGATACCACGACTACTTCGGAGGATTTCCCCAGTAAATCCAGCCCTAGGATGTCATCTCCTACCTCCTCCATCCCGTTTTCACATGATGTGGAGAAGGTGGAAGGTCGCCAGCTACACCAGAGCCTAGGTGTGCACATGATGTTGTTGTCGATGGACTCAGTTGGCAGGGATACTACCATGTCGTCCCCAGTTACTTCAATGGCAAAGGGGGATGATTTATACACAGTGGGATCAACAATTCAAGGATCTGGTCCATTTGAGCTAACTTTTTTCCAGAAACAATTGATTTGATTGGTGCGTGGCATTCAATGAATGTACAGACTGCTGTGGGTGTTCTTGAGTCGTTCAGGGCCTCGGATGCTCGATTGGCAGGCCACTCGGCGATTAGATTTTAAGTTTGCATTTTGATGCGGCATTTACTCCTTGGGGAGGCACTGAAGCCTCTCCTGAAGCAACCACTATGGCTCAAACTAAATCTCTAACCTCAATTAATTGACTGTAACTTAACCAGCCCAGAATAATGATTGTGAAATAACAATAAATATATGGGATAGGAGGCACAAATATAGATTGGGGGAAAAAAACAAAAAAAACAAAAAAAAAAGGCTTTCCACAAGATTTGAACCCTCACAAGGCAAAAAAACTCATGTCAACCACCTACATAAGAAAGGCACTGTCTACCCATAACCACTACACCAGACAGCCAGACATAACTGTTAAGAACTTGACCTTATATTAGGTTAGTCACATGTTTTGCAGGGTGGCATCGCTTGCAGCAGAAAAGAGATTTGACACCCCCCCCCCGCAATTCAAGTCCAACATGCACGTGATCTCAGACTCCAGTTTTTTTTTCTCCAAGTCCACACAGCCTGTGCATAGTATGACATGTTCAATATATGTCCACATCACACTGCATTCACCTCCATTTAATATTGTCAATCTCCCCTCGTCTACTCTCACCATCATTTCCTTTCCGCCAAGCAGGACATTGACACTCTTGCTGATTACACCTATTCCACCCACTGGCTTGGATCATCTGGACTATACCACCACCTGCTTCACCCCGTCTCCCACTGCCCACCTTTTTGTGCATGCTCTGCAAAATGCGATAGCTCCATGCCCATGCCGACACGTTCCCAGGACTTTTATGAAGAAAAAAATCCTCTAAACATTAAATATCACCTGAACATGGGATGTAGCCCCAGGATCTCAAAGTGTCTATTTCTGTCTCTTGTTTGAATAAATATTCCTCATGGCCCATTTAACTTTGGATATTCACCCAAATCGCTTCTTGAAGTTCGCCCCCATTGTATTTGCACAATTGCACTCCATGTGGCTGCCCTCGCTGCTTGACAAGAGTATCTTGACCTAGATAAATGGCTGGCAGACAACATAGCCAACCATGGGGGCAAACCCCCTCCACTCTGTCATTCTCTTCCTCCTCAACCAAAAAAAAAAATATGGAGAGCAAGAAGACCTCACGAATGTCGAATCCTGCTGTGGAAAACTGCACCATGTGTTTGAGCCGTAATACCATCACCATTATCCCCTGTGTTCTCCAAAAACAGGTATGTGATTGAATCTTATTCCTTCACCTGTAGCTCATGCCATTGTTATAGCTGAAAAAAAAAAATAATAATAATTTCAATTACAATTTTGAAAAAAAAAAAAAAAAAATGAAAAGTGTGGTGGGGGGGGGGA
>Ga0210383_10004247_pt1 | contig 12719 bp, 11 predicted proteins | sample IncBWC14OmetaG_FD_160072 | JGI IMG/M metagenome (GOLD analysis project Ga0210383, IMG submission 160072) | Forest soil microbial communities from Barre Woods Harvard Forest LTER site, Petersham, Massachusetts, United States - Inc-BW-C-14-O ...
CTTGCCATGCGCACAACGCCGCGACATATCCTCGTTTCCGCACGCTGAAATCGGGGCAAACCGGGCGGCTAGCCGTGCGTAAGTGAGGATAAGTCGAAATGATCATGGAAGTGGCACCGGCTGGCCACCCGGACACAATCAGCGCCGATAACCGAGAGTGAATGGGGGAGCCCGGGCCGCCTGCTAGCTGGCCAGGGACAGGGGCAGCGACTGGAGTGGCTCCGCGTAGACGGTGTCGAGCATCACCGCGGCGGCCGACAGCGGGAGGACATCGCCGCCGAAGCTGGTGCCCACCACCAGCTGGGCCGGGTCGGGGCAGGTCCGTGCCCGCGCGGCGATCTCCGCCCGCATGACATCCAGGCAGCCGGGCAGGTGGACCGCGCCTGCCTCGGCGACCACGAGCAACTCGGGATTCAGCACGTCCACGAGCATCGCGGCAGCCGAAGCTACCAGCCGGGCCCGCTCGTGCAGGAGGGCCACCGCACCGGGGTGGCCGGCCTTGGCCGCCGTGAGCAGGGCAGCGAATCCCGGCGTGGCGATGATCCCCTCGGCGGCTGCCCGCCGGGCGAGCGCGGCCTCCGACACCGCGGCTTCCAGGCAGCCGGACCGCCCGCACGCGCACGGGTCGGCGCGGCCGCGCAGCGGCAGGTGCGCCACTGCGCCAGCCGCGGACCTCGGGCCGTGGTGCACGGTCCCGCCGGTCGCGAAGGCGGCGTCGACCACGTTGCCCACGAACATGTGCACGACGCTGGAGCGGCTGCGCCGGTCGCCGAACAGTTGCTCGGCGCGGATCAGCGCCCGGGCGTGGCTGTCGATCCGCACCGGCAGCCTGGTCGCCCGTGACAGCAGTTCGCGAACTGGTACGTTCTGCCAGCGCAGGACCGGGTGCTCGACGATGACGCCGGCGCCCGGATCTACCCAGCCGCCAGTCGCGATCCCCAGCCCCAGCGGCTGGCGCCCGGAGGCGTGCTCGGCCAGGAACCGCGGGATCCGGCGGGCGATGCGGGAGAGCACGCCGGTGGCACGGTCTCCGTCGTGCGCATGCTGCTCGCAGGCGATGACCCGGCCGCGCAGGTCCACCATGGCCAGCGTGGCGTTCCGGACCGCGATATGAAGCCCGCAGACCACGTTCCGGTCCACGTCGATGTCGACGGGAACGTGCGGGCGGCCTGGCCCTTTCGGCTCGTCCGGGTGCCCGGTCTCCTCGCGCAGCAGCCCGGCCCGGAGCAGGTCCACGCACAGCTGGCTGACCGCGGCCGGGCTGAGCCCGGCCAGCCGGGCGATCGTGCTCCTGGCGACCGGCCCGTGATCCAGCACGGCGAGCAGCACCGCGCTGGCGCTGGAGGTCCGGCGGCGGTCAGGCCCGGGATGGATGTCCGCCCTCCGCAGGGTCATCGGGCCCGCTCACCCGCCCACGGCGGCGGGCTCGGCCACCCCGAGCTCGCCCAGCAGACGGGACCGCAGAGCGATGAACCCGGGATGCCCCCGGGTCCTGGGCCGGTCCAGCTCGACCGGTACGTCGAGCGCGATCTTCCCATCCACAAGTACCAGCGCCCGGTCGGCGAGCAGAATCGCCTCGTCCACGTCATGGGTGACGAGCAGGACGGCAGGGCGGTGGCGCGCGCATAGGTCCTGCAGCAGCGCGTGCATTTTGGTCCGGGTCAGCGCATCCAGGGCGCCAAACGGTTCGTCGAGCAGCATCAACTGCGGTTCGCGCACCAGAGCCCTGGCCAGCGCCACCCGCTGGGCCTCACCTCCGGAGAGGGTGACCGGCCATGCGTGGGCATGGCTGGCGAGCCCGACCTCGGCGAGCGCGCTCAGGCTGTGCTGCCGGATCCCGGCGCGGCCGTCATCGCCGGCCCGCAGCCCGAGCGCCACGTTGGGCAGGACCCGCTGCCACGGGATAAGCCGGGGCTCTTGGAAGACCACGGCCCTGCGCCGCGGGACCAGCACGTCGCCGTCGTAGTCCGGATCAAGCCCGCCGAGGATGCGCAGCAGCGTGCTCTTCCCTGTGCCGCTGCGGCCGAGCAGGGCGACGAACTCGCCCGAGCTGATCGACAGGTCCAGACCGCGGAGCACATCCAGGTCGTCGAAGCTGCGGCCAACGCCGCTGGCGGCAACCGCCAGGCCAGCAGCAGCCGGGTCGGCAGCAGCCGGGTCGGCAGCCGTCTGCTGGGCGGCGGGCACCGCACCGATATCGCGCATGGCGCTCACGCCCCGCCGAAGCCGCGCCGCCAGGCCAGCAGCCGCCGCTCGAGCAACCGCACGATGGCGTCGGCCAGTAGGCCGAGAGCAGCGTAGATGGCTAGGCAGAGGAACATGATGTCGGTGCGGTTGGTGGTCTGCGCCTGGTTGATCAGGTAACCGAGACCGCTTTGCGCGTTGATCTCCTCGGCCACGACGTCGATGACCCAGACCGCGACCAGGGCGAAGCGCAGCCCGACCAGGAAGCCGGGAAGTGCCCCCGGCAAGATCACCTGGCGGACCAGGCCCCAGCGGTTCAGCCCGAAGGTCTGCCCGGCTTCGACCAGCTTCACGTCCACCCCGCGGATCGCGGCGTAGGTGTTGAGGTACACCGGGAACATGCAGCCGAGCGCGATGAGGAAAACCTTCGGCACCTCGCCCACGCCGAACCAGATGATCGCCAGCGGGACGAGGCCGAGGATCGGCACCCCCCTGACCGCCTGAATGACCGGGTCCATCAGGTCTTCGCCCACCCAGAACAGGCCGCAGATCACGGCCAGGAGCACCCCGGCGGCGACGCCGAGGACGAGGCCTTCGGCCACCCGTTGCAGGGAGATGAGCAGGTTGGACTGCAATGCGCCCTGGGCCCAGAGCTGGCGCCCGGCGTTGATCACCGCGACCGGTGAGGCCACCTCGACGCTCGTGAACAGGCCCAGCGAGCTCGCCAGCTGCCACAGCCCGATCGCGGCGAGCGGGCCGAGAGCGCGTCTTGCCAGCCGGGGGACCCGGATTCCGGACCGCCGGTGCCGTGCTGGCGCGGGCCGGGTGAGGACCAGGCTGCCCGCGGGCGCCGCGACGGCAGCCGCCTGGGGAGGGCTGCCCGCGATGGCGGGGTTGCGGGTGTCAGCGAGGCTCACGGGCGCTCACCGCCACGGCGCGGCACCGGGACAGGGGCGTCAGCCATTGTGCGGGACCTCCTTGAGGATGGCGTTGTAACGCTGAGTCTCGGCGGAGCCGAACAGCGGGGCGACGCTGAACGCCTTCGGGAAGGCCCCGGCCCCCGCCATGAGGCTGACCACGTTTTGCAGCGCCGCCTGCACGGTGGCGTTGATGGGCACGTACTGCTCCGTGCCACCAGCGGCGAGGATCAGCTTGGCCGCGGCCGGAGTCTGGTGCTCTACGTTGACGTAGTAGTCATTGACCCATTGGTTCTGATGGGTTTTCTCCCAGGCCCAGGCCTTGATGAGCCGCTGGGTGAAGTCATCGATGATCCTCAGCTTGGCCGGGTCGCCGAGCGCGGCGGTCGTCCCGAGCAGGTAGGTGTAGCTGGCCGGTTTGACGCTGTCTACGGTGGCCAGAACCTTCGCCCCCGGGTGGGCCTGCTGGTAGTTCACCTTCTGCTCGACGCTCACCACCGATGCGTCGGCCGATCCCGACTGCAGCACCGTACCCAGCTGAAGCAGGCTGACATTGACCTGCTGGACATCGTGCTGGTTCAGGCCTGCCGTCTTGAGCGCACGCAACGCGAATGCCTGCTCGGCCGTGCCCGTGGTGTAGGCGACCGGCTTGCCGCGAAGCTGGGCGATTGAGCTGATACCGGGCTTGGCCAGCAAGAACTCCCAAGCGCCGATCGGCAGGTCGACGGCCACGGCAACGACGGGCAGCCCCGACTTGACCGCCAGCGAGGCAGGCAGGTCGCCCATGAACCCAACGTCGATCCGGTGGGCGGCGAAACCGGCGTCGACCAGGGGGCCGGAGTCGAATTCCACGAAGTTGGCCTTGTACCGGGCGCCGGACATGGCTCCGGACGCCTGGAACAGGGTCTGCAGCTCCTGCTGCTGGTCCCCGACGTTGAGCACCAGGCCCGAGCCAGGCCCGGTGCCTGATCCCGCTGTTTGCCCCGCCGCGCTGCCCGCGCACGCGGACGCCACAGCGGCGACGCTAGCCAGCGATAGGGCGCAGAGGACCCTCGAGATTGTTGACATGGGTTTGGTGGACTCCCTCTCCTTGCGCGCGGCCCGGGCCAGATCCGCGGCCGCGCCCGGCGTGCAGGTCAGGCGCCTAGGCCCAACACTGACCCGGGAAACCCAGAAAGTCAATATTTCAGACCAAAATTATAGGGATCTTGGTGTGTGCCCCCTGATCCGCCCCGGTTGTTTGGTGATCGTCGCGGCAATGATCACCAAAGAAGGTGATCACTGTCACAACGATCATGAACAAGTCGGGGCGGCGGAGGTGCGCCGGCGAGCTTGGTGGGTCGGCGTGGAAGGAGGATCGGCGCGGGGCACGGGATTCCCCCGGAGGGAGGCCGGCCCGGGGCACGGGATTCCCCGGGATGGAGGCCGGTACGGGGTGCGGGATCCGCCGCGTGTTTCTGGCGGGCGAATCGCGGGATGTTCCGGGCTGCGAGAATCACGGGGTGGTACCTGAGAGCATCCGTGAGTTCTTCGTGGCGAGCGCGGGCGTGGCTGGCGCGCTGATCGGGCTGTTGTTCGTCGCCATGTCGGTTTCCTCGGAGCGGCTGGCCCGGCAGGAGAAGAGCACGCATGTCCTGCGGATACGCGCGGCGGCGGCGCTGACGGCGTTCATCAACGCGCTCGTGGTATCGCTGTTCGCGCTGATCCCCGGGCACAAGATCGGGCCGACGGCAACGGCCGTAGCAGCCAGCGGGCTCGTGTTCATTACGGCGACGCTGGTGTCGCTGATCCGGACCGGCCAGGTGCGGTGGAACACGGCGCGTGACGCACTGTTCCTGGTCGGGCTGGTCGTCGTGTTCGTGGTCCAGCTGATGCAGGGAGTGGACGTGATCACCCAGCCGGGCGACGCGGGCGCGGTCAACACGATCGCGGTCTTGGTGGTGATCTGCTTCCTGATCGGGATCGCCCGGGCCTGGGAGCTGATCGGCGGGCCATCGTTCGGAATCGGCCACGAGGTCACGGCGCTGTTCCGGGACCATAAGCACGGCGCTGATGGCACAGGGGGCGAACAGCCGCGCCCGGGGGGCGAACAGCCGCGCCCCGATCCGGCAACGGACTGAGGCTGGTGCCAGACAGCAGTCCGCCCGGCGGGCCGTGGCTCCGCCGGGCGGACTTATCAGGCGCTGTTAGCAGCTGAGACTGCTACTGCTTGCTCCCGGTCAGCTGCAGGCCTTCGCGGGCGTACGGAACGTGCCCTGGTCGGAGTACCAGCCGTTGACACCGAGGCTCGGCTTCTGGCGGTAGAACCACGAGAAGAAGGCCAGCTCCTGCGGGTGGTAGGTGAAGCCGCCCAGGTTGACGTTGAACGTCGTGCCGGACAGCGGGTCACCCACCTCGAGGTTGCTCTGGCAGCCGGTGACCTGGCCGATGTGGCCCCACGCCGGGGTGGGGTTGACGGTGGAGGGGTCGTTCTGCCACTCGCCCACCTCGTGGGACATCGCGGAGATGTCACGCGAGGAGGAACCGAAGAACTTCGAGTTGTCGTACATGGCCACACCGTAGGTCTGGCCGCCCGTAGTGCTGGTGGAGTTGTGGTAGCCGAGCACGCAGCACTGGGACACGGTGCCGACGTACTCCACGAAGTTGTGCAGCACGAAGAGCGGGAAGGTCCCGGGGCCGACACCCTGGCTCTTCAGCGACGGGAGGACGGTCTTCTGCAGGAACGGGTCCAGCCAGTTGATGTTGGCAGCGCCGATGAGGCCGTTGCCGCAGCTGATGGTCCCGGTCGCCGCCTGAGCGTTCGGCACCTTGATGGTGACCGGCTTGAGGGTCTTGAAGTTCAGCGTGATGCCGAACTTGGGGTTGATGCCGCTCGGCTGAGCGTACTTCCAGAACTCGGCCCGCTGGAAGGCGTCCGTGACCTGGGAGGTGCCGATCTTCGTGCCGCCGAACGTGAAGCTGGTGCTCTTGACGATCGGGGAGTTCTGCACCCGGGTCAGCGCGCTCGCGCCGGAGTCGCAGCTGTCCTTCTTGGTCGGGTCCCAGGTATCCCCGTTGGAGAACTTCATGATCAGCGGAACGATTTCGGCGGTGATGGTGGACGCCGGATTGCTCGTCTTGGTCGCCGGGTTCTTGCCCACGATCGTGTACTTGTAGGACTTGCTGCCGACCTTCACCGAGGCGGTGTAGTTGGTGAAGGCGAACGAGGCAGCGGTCGACCCGGCCCCGGCCCGGATGGAGCGGGCATGGATACCGCCCTGGTAGAGCACGTGGTGTGCCCTGATCGTCGGTATCCGCGCCGTCGTCGCCGCCGATGCGGACAACGCGGTGGGCAGGGCCGCGAACAGGCCGATGCTGAGCGCGGCAGCGCCCCCGACCAGTGTTCGCGTACAGCGTGGTGACATCTAGTTCCCCTTTACTCCGGCCGCCACGACAGGCGAGAACGTGCGAGGCGGGCCTGATCAACGCCAAGCAGGCGTCAACGGCCCGTCTCTCTCGCCGCGCGTCAGCATGACATGCAAAGCCTGGGTAAATCCAGCCCTTCGCCCCATCGGCTTGCAATCGTCGCGCTGCAGTGAGAGGGACCTCACCTCGGCGGCGGTGAAGTAATCTCGGGGAGACGACCGTTCGCGATCATGTGTCAGGCCGGGACGGAAAGGGCAGCGTTGGCAGCATTCCTCGTCCGTCGGGTGCTACAGGCGATCGTGGTACTGCTGATCGTCACGATGATCACTTTCGCGCTACTGCGGATGATTCCCGGCAACGTCGCGATCGCGGTCATGGGGCCCAACGCCTACCGCGATCCGGCGGCGATCAGGGTCTTCGACGCCGACTACGGGTTCAACCTCCCGTGGTACCGGCAGTACTTCCTGTGGCTTGGCAACCTGCTGCACGGCAACCTGGGCTTCTCCTGGACGCTCAACCAGAGCGTCGCTTCACTGCTGTCCAACGCGCTGCCGAAGACGATCGTCCTGGTAGGGACCTCGATCGTGCTGGCGGTTCTCATCGCCATCCCGGTCGGCATGGTGCAGGCGGTCCGGCGCAACTCGGTCACCGATCATGTGTTCAACGCCACCTCCACGATCTTCTACGCCATGCCGGACTTCCTCATCGGCATCGTCTTGATCCTGGTCTTCTCCATCAAGCTCTCGCTCTTGCCCCCGGAGGGGCCCCAGGGCGAGGGCTTCGGCACCGCCATCGCGAACTTCAACGCGCTGATCCTGCCGATCATCTGCCTGTCGGTGACAACGGTCGCTTTGTTCAGCAGGTACATGCGCTCCTCTGTCCTGGACAACCTCACCGAGGACTACGTGCGCACTGCCCGGGCCAAGGGAGCCAGCGAGCACCGGGTGCTGATCCGGCACGTGCTGCGCAACTCGATGGCGTCGACCATGACGCTACTGGGGCTGAGCTTGCCCGCGATCCTTGCGGGCGCGCTGATCACCGAGGCCGTCTTCAACTACCCCGGTATGGGCTATCTCTTCTATCAGGCAGCAGCCCGGCAAGATTACCCGGTACTACTGGGCTTTACTGTGGTGGTTGCGGCGGCGACCGTGGTCGGGAACCTGCTGGCCGACATCGGCTACGCGGTGCTCGACCCGCGAGTGAGGTACGTAGACGCGTCATGAGCCCTGAGCCAGATGGCCGGGGGCGTGCGGGGAGAGGCTGGCCAGCGGGCCAGCCGCGAGGGTGCGGAGTGGATTATCTAGTAAGTCGATAGTTATACTTGATAATTGCGATTTGGCCCGCTGCTCCAGGTCACGTGCGAGAGAAGGCAGCCAATGACAGGCGCAGAGCCCCCGGGGGCAGCATCCACCGCCAAGGGTGCCCCGGAGACAGGCCCGCCACAGACACGTTCCCGCCTGCCGCTGCGGCGGATGTCTTCGACGCTTCGCCACGCCGCGCACCGCGAGTCCGGGAAGCCGGAGTTCGATACCGAGGCGATCGCGCAGGGCCAGGTGCCCTCCCGGCGGCTGCTGACGATCGGCCAGGGCCCGGCACCTGATGACATCGCTGCCTGGCTCGGCGTGGACGCGGGGGAGACCGTCATGATCAGGAAGCGGCTGCAGTTCCTGGACGGGGAGCCCGCGGTGATCTCCACGAGCTACTTCCCGCTGTGGGTCGCCAGCGGAACCCGGCTGGAATCCACCGAGCCGCTGCCCGAGGGGCCGGCCAACCTCATCGAGCAACTGGGGCACGAGTTCGCCAGCGGCGTCGAGCTGATCCGGGCCCGGATGCCGACGCCGGAGGAGGCGCGGCTGCTGGAGATGGGCCCAGGGATCCCGGTGGTGCGGCTGCTGCACATCGACTACGACCAGCAGGACCGCACGCTCCAGGTCGCCGACGATCTTTACGCCGGTGATCGGCACGAGTTCACGTTCGAGTGGGCCGAGCCAGACAAGCCCGCCCGGCACGCGTGAGGTATGGGACGCGCCCTAAATAGGCCGAGGGGACCGCCGGGAGGCGGTCCCCTCGGTGAGCGCTATCAGCGCTCAGCAGCCTTCAGTCGGAGCGGACTAGGTTTGCGGACAGGGGTTGGGGATGATGTTCCGGAAGTCGTTGTAGCGCTCCACGGTTTGGCCACCCACCTGTGTGTACGACTGCTGCAACAGCGCACCGTACTGGTTGTTCTGCCCGAAGTTGTTGATCTCTCCAGGAATGTCGTTGCCGAACTGCCAGTAGCAGTGACCGGAGTAATTCTTGATGGTGTAGAAGGGATAGAACACCGCTGGCAGGCCGGAATCGGTCGTCGGAATGAGCGTGCAGCCCACTCCGGTGGACCGGTTGCAAATAGGTTGCTCGATGTCCGGCAGGTCGGTTTCGAACCCGGTTGTCGCGTACTGCTTTGTGTAGTTCGGGCCGGTCAGCGGGCTGGTGAACTTGAACGGCGACGGGTGAATGTTGGTGTTGCCGTTGGGCCAGAGACGCTGATACGAGGCGCCGTCGAACCCGGTGTTGGTGAAGGTACAGCCGGACACCTTGTACACGAGCGCTTCAGTGCCTGGGAAGCAGAAGATGTCGTCACCGTCCGGCGCCTGCTTGTTGGGGCCCCGCCCCTCCTGGTCACCCGTGGGGCACACGGTGGGGTTGCCCTGGGCGTCGAGCCCGAACTGCGTGGCCGGGATCTTCACCGGGCCGGTGCAGAACTGGAAGTGGCCGATCTCGGTGTCCATCGCGACGTTGTACGAGCCAGCGGCCCAGGTGACGCGTGTCTTCGTGGTGGACGTGTTGTACATCGGGTGGAAGTTGTACGGGATGGCTTTACAGGACGAGCCATTGGGGTCGAACCCCACCTGGGCGAAGCCGTTGGCCTTGCTGGCCGTCATCGTCCCGGTCTGCCCCGTGCTGAGGTCGTTGAGCGTGACCTTCAGGCCGTTGGCAGTATCCGCGAAACCTACCGACACGTGGTCTCCGGAGTTCATGAACAGGTCATTCGAGCTGGGCGTGAAGGTCGCGTTGGTGGAGTCCACCGGGTTGGCGGGCCCGTTCGACTTGCCGTTCTTGCTGATGAAGGCGAAGTTGACGTACTCCTCGCCGACCTTGTTCAGGCAGGTCGTGTTGTTGGCCTGCCCGGTCACCGGGTTGAGCGACAGGCTGTCGATGTTGAGCGCGGCGCACCACCTGGTGGGGTCACACGAGCTGGCGCCGACGGCCACCCGCCAGGTCGGCCACGGGATCCAGCCCGGTGGGTAGAACTGCATCTCCATGTAGGCCTGGCCCACATGCTTGGGGGTGACCGAGGGATCCTTGATGTTGGCGTCGCTGTCAGGCGGGCACGTCTTCAGCTGCTCCGGGTACGACTGCGTGTCGCACATGGCCATGCCGAACCAGTCGGCACCGCTGAGCTCGAAGGAATACGACTTGTTCGTCTGGTTGGGATTGCTGGCCGAGGGCTCCTTGGGCAGGATCACGTTGTAGCGCATGTGATTGCCCGAGCCTTTGGCGTATGAGTTGAAGAGCATCGAGGGCTCGTCGTGTCCCACGTAATAGCCGAAGACCTGGCGGGAGTTCCCTACCTCGGTGCAGAACGCGCTCGACGACGCGCAGTTGATGTTCGCGTGCTTGTTGAGGTAGCGCTTGCTTAGGTGGACTTTGACCGCAGAGGACTTGCTCGTCGATGCCGCGGCCGCGGCGGGTTTGCTTGCGGATGCCGCAGCCTGTGTAGTGACACCACTAGTGAGCGCGAGGGGCGTGCCAGCGACCGCGGCCACCGCAGCTACCGAGAGCCAGGACCTGAGCCGTTTTCTCATACTCCACCAACCTCCTTGTGGATGGAGCCCCGGAGCGGCCGGCACCAGCCCAGCCTCAGTGTGCCCTCCCGCCACATGGGGCAATTTGCCCAGGATTACATCCCAGCTTTCATACGTCCATAGGCCGTAGGGTGAGCCCGCGGGCCAGCTGGCTTAGCCCAGCGTGAAGGGATCGCGGGTTCCGCCGGTGAGTTCGACCCAGACCGATTTGTTCTCGAGGTATTCGTCGACCGCGGCGATGCCGTTCTCCCGGCCGAGCCCCGAGGCTCCGTAGCCGCCGAAGGGCACGCTCGGGGCGACGACGCGGTAGGCGTTGATCCATACCGTGCCCGCACGCAGCTTGGCCGCCACCCGGTGGGCGCGGTGAACATCCTTGGTCCACACCGCCCCGGCCAGCCCGTAAGGAGTGTCGTTGGCCAGCTTCAGCGCCTCGTCCTCAGTGGTAAACGTGTAGGCCGAGAGCACCGGCCCGAAGATCTCCTCGCGCACCACGGTGGACTGCGGGCCGACCCCCGTCAGCACGGTCGGCTTGATAAAGAGGCCGCCGAGGCCCTGGTCGGCCGCTCCGCCACAGGCCACAGTCGCGCCCTCGTCCTGGGCGGTCTTCAGGTACCCGAGCACCTTGTCGTATTGGGGTTTGTTGGCGACCGGGCCCATCTCGGTCCGCGGGTCGTTCGGGTCGCCGAGCCTGATTGCCGCAGCGCGCTCGGCGACCAGACGGACCAGTTCGTCGTGCACGCTTTCGTGGACGACCAGCCGCGAGCCGGCCATGCAGGTCTGCCCGGTCGCCGCGAACACGCCAGCCACCAGCCCGTTCGCCGCGGCCTGCAGGTCGGCGTCGGGGAACACGATCTGCGGGGACTTGCCGCCCAGCTCAAGAGTGACCTTGTTGAGGTTTTCCGCCGCGGCGCGGGCGACGGCGCGGCCGGTCGCGGTCGAGCCGGTGAAGGCGACCTTGTCGACGCCGGGATGGCCGGCCAGCGCGGCACCGACGTCCCGGGACTGCCCCGTGACGACGTTGACCACCCCCGCCGGGAATCCGGCCTGCTCGATCAGCTCGGCGAAGCCCAGCGTGGAGACCGGGGAGTGCTCCGACGGCTTGATCACCACGGTGCAGCCCGCGGCGAGCGCGGGAGCCACCTTCCAGGTCATCAGCAGCAGCGGGGAATTCCACGGGGTGATCGCCGCCACCACACCCACCGGTTCGCGCCGGGTGTAGACGAGATAGTTCGGGTTGGGCGCGGGAATCTGCCGCCCTTCGAGCTTGTCGGCCAGCCCGGCGTAGTAGTGGTACCAGGACCCAAGGCCGTTGAGCTGGCCGATCATCTCGCGGTAGAGCTTGCCCGAGTCATTGACTTCGAGCCGGGCGAGCCGCTCCGCGTCGGCGGAGACCAGATCGGCGAGGCGGCGCAGCAGCGCCGCGCGGGCGAACCCGGTCAGCTGGCCCCAGTCACCATCCAGCGCCGACCGCGCCGCCGCCACCGCGGCATCGACGTCCTCGGGGCCGCCGTCCGGCAGCACCGCCCAGCTCTCGCCCGTGTAGGGATTTTGCGACTCGAACATCCGGCCGGAGATCGCATCGACCGGCTTGCCGCCGATCAGCATCCGGAACCGTGCCAGATCCGCCATCGGGCTGCCCACCTTCCTTGGCGCTGCCCCCGCACCGGGTGCCCAGCGGTCACGCCGCGCCGTGCCGGTGCCACGGGCGTCCCGGAGAATATAGCCAGCCCGCGCGTTCCCGGCTGTCTCGTCCTGCGCCAGAACGGAGAAAACGGCCGCCGGACGGTCCGGTGAGGCCCGCGCTATCCAGTACGACACAATGGGCAAGCATGAAAAGCGATAAGAAGCGGATCGCCCTCGTTGTCATTTTCCTGGCAGAGGTCGGGCTTGCGGCGCTGACGTGGCGGGACATCCGGAACCGGCCGGCCGAAGAGATCCGCGGGAGCAAGCGGCTCTGGCGGATCATCAGCACCATCAACCCCGGCAACTCGGTCGCCTACTGGCTGGTCGGGCGCCGCTACGGGCGTCCCGGGCAGCCTGAAGAGCATTAGGGTCACGTATCCGGGCACAAGATGGGCCGGCGGCGCCCGCTGGGCCAGGAAGGTGCCGTGCGGGTGACTTCTCTTCCGGCGCTTGTGATCGTCAGCGGTCCGATGGGGTCGGGCAAGACGACGCTCGCGCACGAGATAGCGAAGGCAGTGGGCTGCCCGGCGATCTGCCGGGACGAGATCAAGGAAGGCATGGTACCTACGTCCCCAGGGTTCGTGGCGGGGCCCGGCGATGAGCTGACCATGCGGACGCTGCCCGTCTTCTTCGATGTGCTGGCATTGCTGCTGAGCGCCGGTGTTACCACCGTGGCGGAAGCGGC
>Ga0210383_10004248_pt1 | contig 12719 bp, 11 predicted proteins | sample IncBWC14OmetaG_FD_160072 | JGI IMG/M metagenome (GOLD analysis project Ga0210383, IMG submission 160072) | Forest soil microbial communities from Barre Woods Harvard Forest LTER site, Petersham, Massachusetts, United States - Inc-BW-C-14-O ...
TTGATCCAGATTCGCATTGCATACTGTCCCGCCCCGAACACGGACACGCTGCCAATACCTGGAACCTGGGTGAGGCCGTCGACGAGATTGATGTAGGAATAATTGGCCAGGAACTGAGAGTCATACGTGCCGTTGGGGGAATAGAGGTCGAACAGCATCATCGGCGCGGCTGTGGATTTCTGGACGGTGACGCCAAAATTGTTTACCGCAGCGGGCAGTTGTGAAGCGGCCTGGTTTTGCCGCATTTGAGCCAGAATCTGGTCGGTACTCGCATCGGTCTTGATATTGAAATCCACCGTCAGCTTCATGGTTCCGTTGTTGGCGTTCAGCGAATACATGTACTCCATATTGTCGACGCCACTCATCTGCTGCTCGATCGGCGTAGCAACGGACTGTTCGACGGTCAGAGCATCGGCTCCGACGTAGGTGGCATTTACCTGAATTTGCGGATCGGCGATATTGGGAAATTGTGCGGTAGGCAGCCCCAAAACGGCCACTGCACCGACAATCACCATGATGATGGAGATCACCATGGAGACAATGGGGCGTTCGATGAAGAATTTGTACATGTGGCTAGTTGGTAGCGCTGAAATTTGCTGAAGTAGTGGTGCCCGGCGAATAGGGTTTCGGATTCACATGAATCCCGTCGCTAACTTTGGTCGTGCCTTCAGCCACCACCCGGTCGCCTGGCTTCAACCCTTCCGCGATAATCCACATGTCTCCAACTTTCTCTCCCACGATAACCGGCCGGATGCTCACCTTGTTGTCGTTTCCCACGACGGCGATTAAGTATTTCCCTTGCACATCGGTGACAGCACGTTGGGGCACGAGTAAAGCTCCTTGCGCAATTCGGCCGATCGTACGGATATTTCCGAAGCCACCGGGCCTCAAGAGATTGTTGGAATTCGGGAATTCGACTTGTAACAAGATGGAGCCCGTGCTGATGTCCACCTGCCGGTCGAGGGCGTAAAACTTGCCGTTCAGCGGATAAACCGAGCCATCCGTCAAGACTAATTGCCAATTCAGTCTCCCGAGCGCCTGTCTTTCCGTTTCTCCTGCCGTTTCGATATTCCGCATGGCTTTGAGATATTCCTGTTCGCTGGGAGTGAAATTCGCGAGTATGGGATTGATCGTGGAGATGGTAGTGAGCGGATTGGTGCTTTGGGGGCTGATGAAATCGCCGACCTGCGCGTTGGCGATACCGGCTACCCCATCTATGGGAGCCACAATCGTGCTGAATCCAAGGTTCAACTTCGCGGTTTCAAGCGCTGCTTGGGCCGAGGCTACCGACGCTTTGGCCGACTCCACCTGCGCGAGTGCCGATAAGTTGTTCTGGATCGCGTCATCGAGTTCCTGCTTGCTGATGGCCCCCTGTTGGGCCAGTGGCGTGTAGCGTGCGACGTCCAGCTGGGTTTTGCCCTGCTGCGCCTGAGCACGGGCAAGGTCGCCGTTCGCTTGCTGCAGAACGCCTTTAGCCTGATCCAGAGAGGCTTGAAACGTACGTGGATCCAGTTGAAAAAGAGGCGTTCCCTTTCTCACGTAAGCGCCGTTCGAATAAATCTGCTGCATCAGGTAGCCCGCCACCTGCGCGCGAATCTGGGCATTTACTTTCCCCGTCAGAGTCGCCACCCATTGACTGGTAATGGGCACATCCTTTTGTGTCACCTCAACAACTTCCACCTCCGGCCGCGCCGCCTCCGCCGTCTTTCCTTTGTCGCACCCAGCGGCGAACGCCAAAGCGATTATCGCCAGAACAAATGAAGCAGACTTGAAAGACGTGAATAACGAAGGGAGGCCTACCCGAGGGCGTCGAGTCTCAGGCACAAAACCTCCCCGGTCTATAAGTTGGCCCGGCATAAACGAAATCTCACCCACGCCGTGCATCCTACTGGGGACATTGACTAGACCCCGATTCCGTCGCCGGTTGCTCGAAACCGATAAAGACTCCGAACGGGACTCGAATAAGTAGGTGCACATCGTCGTAAAATCGCGACCAGTTATGGGCTAAGAGCAGCAGGGAGTCAACTGTCAAAAGTAACAAGCCGACAAGAGCGCATCAGGACAAAAATATTTCCCAGAACCGACCTGGCTCACCGTGACCGAGAGGAGAGTTTCGGTTTCGGTCCATATTCCCAACAATTGGTGGCTGCTCAACCCTCGCCTTGACCCAGGCCCGCGTGGGAGTTGTGTTCGCCTAGCTGGTGCGAAGCGGATTTCACAACACCTATTCGAGCCACACCATCCCTGGCCCGCTGGGATTTAGTCTTGAAGTTTTCCGTCGAGGTAATCTTGGCAGAGCGGTTCAAATTGCGAGAACGAAAGAAATAAAAAGGTTCTTGCAAGTATTACGATGAAATAGTAGGAATGATGTCAAGTGGATATTGTCTGGATTTTTATTTTTCCGGTGCTTTGTTTGATTGGCGGGCGGTAAGGAGGAGGGCTCTGATGTCCCAGCACATCGTACCGGTGAAGAATTATGTGGCTGTTTTTATTGCGCTTCTGATTCTTACTGGGCTTACCACGACGGTTTCGTATATCGACCTGGGGCACACTCGGATTGGCAAGACTCATGTTATTGATTGGGACACTGTGGCCGCACTTACCATCGCGGTCGTCAAGATGTTGCTCGTTGTGCTTTTCTTCATGCATGTGAAATACAGCCCGGGATTAACGCGACTGGTAATCGTCGCCGCTTTCTTCTGGCTCGCCATCCTGATTGCTTTGACGCTGTCTGATGTGCTTACGCGCGGTTGGCCAGGCTCGCCTCAACCTTGGACCTTGTTGCTGCCCATTTTTCGTCCGTATTCCTGACATCACCTCACAAAAGAACAGAGCGAACTTACTGTGTCTCTAGTGATCCAGGATGATTTTTGTTCAGTTGCTGCCGACTTTGTTATGCCATCAGGGATAAGCGGATTTCTCGACACCTATTCCACATCTTCGAAGATTTGTGTTTCATTACTGCCTCTGTTCGTCGTGAGCCGTCCCGACTGTGTGGATAGCCACTCTGCGGGGAACCCTGTCACTTTTGACACTATCCCTATCCGGTCAACATTGAAGACAATGCCGCCGTTGAAAGGGGGATTTATGAAGAGCAGATTGGCTTTCCTCGTCGTTTTGGCGACGGTTGCTGTGGGGGCCATTTCATGCACTGAGCAAAAAGGTCCGGTTCGGGAGGCTGTATCCCATAAAGACACTTACCAGCAGGCATATATCTACGCCTTTCCGATGATTGCTGCGTACAAGGCGCTGTACCAGTTCAATGTGGATAAAACGAACTCGCAGTACAAAGGACCGTTTAACACAGTCCTCAACGAGGCTCGGGTCTTCACATACAAAGACACCAGCATTGTTACGCCTAACAGCGATACCCCTTATTCATTGGTTCAGATGGACCTACGCGCCGAGCCCATCGTCCTGTGTGTTCCCAACGTCGAGAAGGGTCGTTACTACACGTTCGAAATAGCCGACCTGTATTCACAGAATTACGCATACATTGGCAGCCGCGCAACCGGAAATGATCCCGGCTGCTACATGGTTTCAGGGCCGGGATGGAGCGGTACAACGCCTGCCGGTATCAAAAAGGTCTTCCCATCAGAGACGCAGTTCTCCCTCGCCGTTATCCGGACGCAGTTGTTTAACCCGAACGACATGGAGAATGTGAAGAAGATTCAATCGGGGTATAAGGCACAAACGCTGTCCGCGTTCACACATCAGCCACCGCCAGCTGCGCTATCCGCGCCTGAGTTCCCGAAGTTCACGGATGATGCGTTCAAGTTGGACTTTCCGACCTATTTGAATTTCCTACTCCAGTTCTGCCCAACGCCTCCTGAAGAAGCCGCGCTGCGGGCGAAATTCGCAACGGTCGGAATCGAAGCCGGAAAACCCTTCGATCTAACCAAACTTTCTGATGTGCAAAAGGGCGAGCTAGGCTTGGCCGTTAAGGAAGGCTATGAGGCGATTGAGAAAGCGAAACTCAACATCGGCAAAGATATCAACGGTTGGAGCGTCGGTGCCGCGTTCGGCAACCGGGCATTCTATAACGGCAACTACCTTCTCCGTGCTGGCTCAGCGTTGGCTGGCATCTACGGCAACGACGCGGTTGAAGCGATGTATCCCGCAGCTAAAGCCGCCAGCGATGGCCAGCCCCTTGATGCCAGCAAGCACAGTTACACGCTGACTTTCGCTGCCGGACAATACCCTCCCGTGAACGCATTCTGGTCCGTCACGATGTACGACGGCAAAACCCAGCTGCTGATTCAGAATCCGATCAACCGCTACCTGATCAATTCGCCGATGTTGCCGATCCTAAAGAAGAACGCTGACGGCTCGCTGACGCTGTATATCCAGAAGGATGTTCCTGCGGGTGACAAGAAAGCCAACTGGCTGCCGGCTCCGGACGGTCCGATTTACGTGGTCATGCGATTGTACTGGCCGAAGACGGAGCCGCCTTCAATTTTGCCTCCCGGCGCGGGCACGTGGCAACCGCCAGCCATCCAGGTCGTCCAATAAACGCGCTCGACTTCACCACGGTTCCGATTTCTCGCTTATCAAACAACAACCGGATAAGTGTCGAGAACAGGGATTATCCCTACCTATCTCATCCTGAGATTGCTAGTGATAAGCGGATTTATCGACAGTAATCGAGGCCGGCAGCCATTTAATCGCTCTGTCGTTCCCGTTGGGCGAGTTCGGAGGGTTTGTACCCTACTTCAGGCCTTCGACCAAATACAAATCGGAAAGTGTACGAGTTTCGGAGTACACGTAGGATTTCCCGTCCGGCGTGAAAATGAAGTTGGCGACATTATCGACTCCGGCCGCGTCAGCAGGTTGAATCTGCTTCCAAAGCTTTCTTTTGCCGGTCGCAAGGTCCAACTGGCTCACAACACCTGGCAAACCTGCTATGTTGTGAATCCATAGGGCGCGGCCGTCGCCTGTAAAGCCAGACAATCGGTCTTGCGGCCCGAGACCCGCGATTGCTTTCGGCTCACCGCCGCCCACAGGAAATACGCTGGGTTTCCCATCGGCTCCCAATCCGATCACCCGTGTTCCGTCGGGGGAGATGAAGACAGCGGCGATCACTCCTGCCTCCGGACTGATCGGCCTTGGCGCTCCACCGTCAAGATCCTGCAACCAAAGTCGTGGAGCGTGTCCCGGCTCGCTCCCCGCAAAAATAATTTTCTTCTGATCCGGGAGCCAGGCCGCCGTGATGTGATCAATATTGTCATGGGTGATGGTTCTAGGCTGGCCGGTCTTCGTCGGTAGAAGAAAAATCTGCTCCGGGGCTTCATGGGTGACGCAGAGCGCCCAGTTTCCATCCGGTGAGAGCGACTGAGCAGTTCCCTCGCCCAAACGAACGGCCGGGGAACCATCAGTACCTCTCAAATAAACTCCGTAGTTTGCACCGCCCGCTTCGCCGTATTCACCAAAGAGCAGAGAGCGTCCGTTCCGAGACAGATCAGCCGGGAGAGAGGCGTCAAACCAGGAGAGGTCGCGCTCTTGCGATTCCCCGTTGACGAAAACTTTAACTTCGGTGCGAGAGGTCTCTCGTTCGATGAGGGCTCGCCCGTCCGTATTGATATCGAGCAGATTCAAGCTGGCCGGCACGCGGGCAATCAGCCGTTCAGCCCTTAAAAGACTGACTGCATAAAGAGCTCGTCCGACACCTTCCTTTGTGGCCGTGAACCACACTTCCTCACCAGTGGGAGACCATGCGAGCCCCTGGGCGCTAATCCATCCGCCCGATAACGTGTTCACATTTCCGGCCAGGTCCAGGACGGTCACTGATCCTCCGTCGTCCGCCAGCACGGGATGATGGAGGAAGGCGATCCGGTCGCCTTTGGGAGATACGCGCAAATCTCCAATCCAACCGGGCGTCTTGTAAATCAGTTTACCGATGGGAAACTCGATTTGTCCGAATCCTCCTGTCAAGCGCGCAACCGCCAAGCTCGATGCGTCTTTTGACCAGTCCGCCCAGTTGACCTGCTCCAAAATCTCGCGCGGTGCACCTCCAGCCATCGGCAATCGCGCCAAAGTTCCAAATTGCTGGAAGGCTCCAAACCGGCTCCTTAGTGCGACAGCCATCTCGCCGGTCTTTGATATGCCTAAGAGTTGTGCACCCGAGTTTCCCAGCGACATGGACTCGGGGCTCTCAGCGCGCGTTGAGAAGAGCTCTGGAGGCTTTCCATCCCATGCGGCGCTGTAAATGATGGTTTGGCCATCAGGTGCAAATCTCGCCGCGTACACTGTGCCGCGCCGGTAGGTGAGCTGGTGGTAGATGGGCTGCGACGCTTGTGGCTGGCGCCTTCCGATGAAGATTCCAGCGAGCAGTCCAACCCCAAGAATGGCCGCGGCGGCAAGAGCCATAGGAAACCACCAGCGTTCAGTTCGCTCTTTCCCAGCTAAGGTCCCTGTCACCGGACCGGAAAATCCGGAGTGGGCAGCCGACCGTCCCGACTCTGTTTCGCGCCTTAGGCGCTTCAAATCTGCGCGAAGCTCTGCCGCCGTCTGGCAGCGCATCTCTCTGTCTTTCTCAAGTGTCTTAGCTAGAATCACTTCGAATTCAGCAGGCAACTCGGGATTCACTCTCGACGGCGGCGCTGGCGAGCGGTTCAGAATTGCCTCCGCAATCACGCCTGAAGTGGTCCCCGAAAAAGCTTGGCGGCCCGCTGACATTTCGTAGAGCACCGCCCCAAAACTGAAAAGATCCGTTCGCGCATCCAGTTCGTCTCCGCGTACCTGCTCCGGCGACATGTAGGCCACGGTTCCCACCGCTGTCCCCGGACTCGTTAGCAGTTCTTCTGCCGTAGCAGTCGGCAGACCGGACGCGCCCACGCCGACTCGTTCTGGTGCCAGCTTTGCCAGGCCAAAATCGAGCACTTTGGCCTGTCCTCGGCGGGTCACAAAAATATTCGCCGGCTTTATGTCGCGGTGAATGATGCCCTTCGCGTGGGCCGCATCCAGCGCATCCGCAATCTGGATTCCCAAGGCCAGTACCTGTTCGAACGACATCGGCTTGTCGTTGATCCGGTGCTTTAGCGTCTGTCCTTCGAGCAGTTCCATCGCGATGAACGGCACCGTCTCACCACCGTCGTTCACGACATCGATTTCATGGATTGTGCAAATGTTGGGATGATTCAGCGCTGAGGCCGCGCGCGCTTCTCTCTGAAATCGCTCGAGCGTCGCGCGGTCTTTCGAAAACCCCTCGGGCAGGAACTTCAACGCAACCTGACGGCCGAGTTTTGTATCCTCGGCCTTGTAAACAACACCCATTCCGCCGCCACCGAGCTTTTCGATGATGCGGTAGTGGGAAATCGTACGGCCGAGGAAGGATGATGACTCGCTCATTTTGGTGCATCTTACGCTTGCACCCAGATAGGTGTCGAGAACAGGGATTATCACCATCTATCTCGTTTTGAGATAGATGGTGGGAAGAGGATTTCGCAACAGTTATTTTCCATTTTCTAGGCCAGGCTACAAAATTTTCGCAGAGACACGCTATAGCCAAGCCCTCTCTTGAATCGGAGCCCTGTCGATGTTGTAGAACCAACCGAAACTGTTCATCAGGGGCTTTGAGCCCTTGAAACAGCGATGGGCGGCGCCAAATCGTGACCTGAAAGGGAGTAAATGCCCAGAAACCGGATGGTGGCGATGGCGTCCAGAGAAACGGGCATCCACATGTCATCCACCGCAGCGTATTGGACGGTGATGTGGAGGTCTTTGATCCAGAAAGAGGGAGTCTTGAGCGGCACTCCTATGATTTGCCTGACGCGATATGTCTTGGCATCCACCCAAATGTCTCCAAGGAGCAAACCCTTTTCCTTTCGTTTTGGAATGATGTGTAATACGTACTCTGGAACCACTCCAAAGTCTTGTTCGCGCAGGAAAACGAAATCATAGTTGGATCGGCTGATGTCTCCCCGGTGACCTTCCTTGGCAGAAACAATTTCCTGCTCCAAAATCGCGCTAACGATCTTTTGACCTCTAGGGCTACCCTGCGCATCGGTGATTTTGAATGTTTTGATGTCCGGAGGAGTAAACCAGATTTGGGTCCTAACATCCGAGATGGGCTTCGGATCGTCGCCCTCGAATACCTTATATTCCCGCGTCACTTCGTGGGGCCGAGAGAGGGCTGGGTTCTCTTCCGCGGTTCGTTCCAAAGAATCGAGAATCGAGTTTAGATTTGGCGGGTCTGCTTTTGCTTCCTGTCCGTGTAATGAATCAGGAAAAAACCAAGTCGCCGCGACTAGAGAAAGCAGAACAATAAGACTATCTCGCTTGTATACCATCCAAGATATTACGTGCCTTTGCTCCGTGGCCCCTCTCACTACCCATCTCCAACGTCGCCCTTGAGTTTCAATCCGTTCCCGCCGGCATTATTGATAATACTGTCGAATCTAGTCGGTCTCAACCTTGCAGTTCCTCGACCAGCTTGCGCTCGCTGGTGACGCCATACAGATAGGCGTAGGTTTCGGCGATCTTCGAAACGCAGGCAAGTCAGCCCTGTGATTTTACGAATGCCCGGCCGCCGGTCAACCTCCCGGAGACCGGCCCGGCTCACATCCAGCCGAGTTAAAGCCCGAGTGCAGTCGCGCAGTAGATACCTTATCCCGTGATTTCTACTGCGCGCCCTAAGCCTGTGTTTTCCTAGTGGTTGTGATCGTGGTCGTCCCAATCACGATCGGTGTGCCAGCGATGATCGTCCTCGCTCCACCAGCGATGATTAGTGGCGTAGCAGCGTTCCCGCTCCTCATGCAGTTCGTGTCGCCAGTGCTCGGCTTGGCTGCTTTGGGAGCCATGGTGTTCAATGGCCTCGTGGAGCTTGTGGTCAATTTTCGCCATGCGCTCCTGGCAGTCGTCTGCGCGCACGAGCGGTGCAGCGGTGGTGAAGGCAAAAAATCCTACGAACACAGCAGCCGCGAGCGAAACCTTGCTATAGAACGGAATGATTCGCATTTAGATGATCCTCTCTTTTGTTTTGAGGGCAGGGCTCAAATGCTTACTAATTTTAGAAAACCGGCTGTGGTTGAGACATCCGCACAGAAATGTAGAAATTTGTTGCCGATACGGTAGGTCGGATTTGGGTAACCCGTTACTTCATGCAGGTTTTGCCCTATTGTCTTGCCCACCTCCGGTGCCTAGGCTTGTGTTGGGTTGGGAAAGATGTTGAAAGCCTTCCTTCTTATCTTGGTTCTCTGCGTGTTAGCGTTTGCGTTCCTCGAACTGCTGTTCCGACCCACCCCAATCGAACGCAGCAAGCCATCTGAAGGTTCGGCTGAGAAAAAGGCTCGCGCCGCTCGCGCCGGCGGCAGATACTCGTAGAAGAATTCTTTACCTTCTACGCCGCGTCGAATGCGTCTTGCTTCTTGCGGCACGGCGGACAGTCCGCTTAGTTTTAGCAGATTTCGTTCGCACGGTGCGTTTGAGTCTACGGCGCACTGGTTTTACACTTGCTCTGGTAGCTTTCTTTGCCGCTTGGCCTAGTGCGGCGACTTGCCCGAGCGTTGAACCGATCTTCTCTGCAACTGTTACTAAAACTTGCTTTTCTTTGTCAACGAAGCTCGCTCTTTTCATTTGCTCTCCAAATGGTAGTTTTTTGCCTTCCTACGCCCCAGCTTTCTTGGCTTGTTTGAATGCATCGGTACCTTGGTCAACAGCGTCTTGCACCTGTTCTTTTGCCGTTTCAACAAACTTCTCTGAGCGCCGGGTAAGATTCTTAGTCCGGTCCCGTAGCTGGTCGATGGAGTCGCCGACCGCATCTGTGATGTTGTCGCGCAATTCGTCTCCGGCTTGCGGGGCCAATAGAAGAACAGCCGCTGCGCCAATTCCAATTCCAACGAGAAACCCCAGAATCGTTCCTGCCTTATTGTCTCTAGCCATGGACGGGCTCCTTTATCGCACTAGCGAAATTTTGGTTGTCACATAAATTGGGAGGAAGCCTCGACAAGAGGCGTTCCTCCCTTCGGTTGAAGTGACTAACGCGTTGTGCCTGCTGTTTTTGAAGCAACGTCGCGGTCCGTCGCCTTGCCATCGGCAGAAGCTTCTCCTGTGGATGAGACATCTTCCGCATGAGTATTCTTCATGATTTCCTTGGCTCGCTTGATCTCGTCCGAGGTATCGCAGTGCACGGAAAGAAGAATGCCACCCTTCTTCAAACGTCCTTCGTAACGTTTCGCTTCGAACTCGGGTATCCCCATTCCGATTAAAGCGCCTGTGAACCCTCCCACCGCACCACCGACTCCGACGCCCGCGAGAGCTGCCATGATCGGTCCCGCGGCGATGAGTGGTCCTACGCCCGGAATTGCGAGAGCGCCGATGCCGGCAAGCAATCCCAGCGTCCCGCCGAGAACTGCCCCTGAGCCTGCTCCCGTTGCAGCTCCTTCAGGAGCCTTGGAGTTTTTCTCCGTTGCGATTGGCTTGGAGCCGAGATTCTCGGGAAGTAGCGCCGATACGTCTGCGGCTGAGAATCCTGCTTTTACCAAACTATCCGTGGCTAGATCCGCGGCTGCCACCGCTGTGTAGATGCCGAATACTGCCGTTTTCTTGTTTTCCATACTTTTAAGTCTCCTGTTCCTTATAGTTTTAAGATTCAGAGCCTAGCGACTACTGTTTCGGTGGCGCGACGGTTAAATTGCTCGTGACGTTAGAATCGCCCGCAATTTGTCTCGCCTTCGCTTCGATTGCTGATTTTTCCTCTTCGGAACGTACGGGACCTTTGAGAGTCACCATTCCGTCCGTGGTTATAATCTTGATGTTGTGAGCGTAGGTTGAGAGCGACTTGTCATCCACTAAGGCGCTCCGAATCTTCTTTGTTGTTTCGCGGTCGGCAGGATTCATCTTCTGCTGATCCGCGGTCTTGGCATTCTTACTTGCATCGCCTTGGTTTGTTTTGGTGTTGTCGGGCGCCGGTTGCTGTTCCTGTAGAATCGGTCCCGCGAGAACAGAACCGGCGAACAGCAGCGAGGGTACGACGGTCCAAAGATATCTTTTGAAGTGCATCTCTTTCTCCTTGTTGTAATGGGGATCGGTAACGACTCCTATGGTGAATCGCTACCGATCAGAATTCCGGGAGGAATGTAATGTTGGTTTAGCGTTTCGCTGCGAAGGCCTTTACCTGGTCTGCTTCAACCTTCATCTTGTCTGACAGCTTAGAGAGCTTTAAATCGGTATCTTTTTCCTCTTGAAGAGTCTGGGTGAGGAGCTGAACGGCTTTCTCATCACCGAGTTTCTCCGCCATTGCACGAACCGTTCCATACGCGGCGATCTCATAATGCTCGACGCGTTGCGCCGCTCCGATTAATGCCGAGTCCTTTACCTCACCTTCGTAATCCTCTTCCGCCGCTTCTCCGCCTTCTTTGATCAAACCTGCCATTCCTTCGCATTTCTTGCCGGCCGGTTTTTCACCGAGTCGGTCGAAGATCTGCTCGAGCCTGGCGACTTGACCCTCGGTTTGTGTGAGATGTTCTTGAAATCCGTTTCGCAATTCTGCTGATACAGCGGCCTTGGCCATTTTCGGAAGGGCTTTGACCAGCTGTGTTTCAGCGCTGTAAATGTCCTTAAGTTCGTCTACGTACAGTTCTTTCAATTCTGATTGAAGCACCCTTATACCTCCTGAGAATTTTGTTCTTAGACTCAAGTTTAGGTTCGCGTGGAGATCCCGCCTATCGGACTAACGGTGTAGTCCTTGAACTCGAATCGTGTAGGGCGCGGACTGGCCACATCCGGCTCCTTTGTACGGCGAGTCTTGCCGCCATATACAGTCCCTAGGGCATTTCTCTCGGCGACTCTCCGGCCTATCGTACGTACTCGCAACTAATGAATAGTTGACGCGCCATCGGTAGCGCCAAAGGAGCTAAGCGCCGGTTCAGGAATGAAGGTCCCTTGATAGATCACGGCTTCTACTCTTCCACAGGAGGTGTATGGATGTTTGGATACGGAATAGTCGGTACGATTTTGATCGTTTGCTTGATCATTTGGTTGGTAAGACGGGTTTGAAATCGTGTCAGCAACACGTTTCGGGCTTTTCATCGACCCGCAGAGAACCAGCTCGTGAAAGCGTTGCCCAAGGGAACCAAGCGACTAGCGGCCGAAGAACCGCTGCCATTTACAGGGCACGATGAAGCAAATTTCATCGACGGCGTCATTTCCACCTGCTACAGGCTTGTAGGGTCGTTCGAGCAGGAAATCAGGATCGACCAGGTAACAAGATGTGTTCCCCGCGGAACCCTGGGAGAAATAGCTGACAAGGCGTTTGCTCTGGCATGGAATACAAGGGATTTGACCTGTATTCAGCAAGCGCAAATTCTGGACATACTCCTTAGTGTCGCCAGTTTATTGGATGCGGCAAAAGGTCGATTACAGGATGCGGTCGATCAAAGCGAAGAAGTCAGCAAACAGGCCAAAAAGGCCGGAGCTTAGGGAGAGTAGCCCAGGGAATGCTATTTACAATAATCTTCACTCGGGAACGCAGCATGAGGGACCCGCTTGCGACATATCTTCACGAATATCTTGCCGGCTATGCGGGATGCCAGAGATCCTGCGCGTGCTAAACAACTCGCCGTAAAAACTGCGAAATGAGGTACCCATGATGAATTGGCCGTCATTGCTGTCTATGAAATGCGGACAAATCACAATCAGACGGGAGCGAGTGACCTTACGTGTGCCATGAGGCTCTCGGGATTGCTCTTCGAAACGAGGCGGTCAATGTTCACGTCAGGATT
>Ga0210383_10004250_pt1 | contig 12717 bp, 13 predicted proteins | sample IncBWC14OmetaG_FD_160072 | JGI IMG/M metagenome (GOLD analysis project Ga0210383, IMG submission 160072) | Forest soil microbial communities from Barre Woods Harvard Forest LTER site, Petersham, Massachusetts, United States - Inc-BW-C-14-O ...
AACGGTCGCAATTGTTTTTCTCGATCCTGCCGACGGGAGATGGACGTTTCGCATTTGAGAACCGGGCGGAGTTTCTGGAAGAAAACGGCGACGAGTTCATCGGGCTGCAGAACACCCTGCTGCATCTTTACACCGAACTACAGGCGGTTCCGGAGAAGCCTGAAGAAGTGCACAACCTGTGCCGCCGCATTGAGGAGTTACGTGTCCAACTCGGCTTTGTGATGGAATCGAACCAGAAGAATACGGTGTTCTGGATCGAGCGGCGGGGCGAGCGTCGTGGTGGACGAGGCGGACAGCAGAATGTTTTCCTGCAGGCGACTCCGATTACAGTGTCGGACATTTTGAAGCAGACGCTGTTTGATCATTTGGAAACATCGATTCTGACATCGGCGACGCTGGCCGTCGGCGGCGGCTTCGACTATATTCGCGGGCGCGTGGGGCTGGAACATGCGCGCGAGCTGATCGTCCCGTCGCATTTCGATTACCCCAGTCAGGCGCTGCTGTATGTGCCGCCGGATTTGCCCGATCCTCGCGAGCCGCTGTTTGTGGAGAAGGCATCGCAACGGGTGCGGCGGCTGCTGGAGATCAGCCGCGGACGCGCATTTTGCCTGTTCACCAGCTACTCGTTCATGAATCAGCTCTACGAGCGGCTGCTGGGCGAGTTGGAATTCCCGATGCTGCTGCAAGGCAGTGCGCCGAAGAATGCGCTGCTGGAAGAATTCCGAATGACGCCGAACGCCGTGTTGTTTGCGACATCGTCGTTCTGGCAGGGAGTGGACGTGCAGGGCGAACAGCTGAGCTGCGTCATTATCGATCGGCTGCCGTTTGCCGTGCCGAATGATCCGGTGGTGGGGGCACGCATAAAGGCGATTGACGAGGACGGCGGGAATGCTTTCTTCGAATACCAGGTGCCGAGCGCGGTGATTTCGTTGAAGCAGGGATTTGGCAGGCTAATTCGCTCGCTGCATGATCGCGGGCTGTTGTGCTTGCTGGACAACCGGATTCTCAAGAAGCAGTACGGCCGGGTATTTCTAAACAGCCTGCCGGAGTACGCCAGGACAACGGACATAAAGGCAGTGGAGAGGTTTTTTGGCGCGGACGATTCAGTAGCCGACGATTCGTAACTCACCCGGAGAAATAGTTGCCATTTGGGCCAGGCACCCCGGCGCCAGCGGCAACAGATCGACAAGGCGGCTAGTCTTTGACTGAAGCACGAGAATGGCTATTGTTCGCCCCGATAGATTCTGCTGGTAACCAACGCCTTGGTCAATCGTGATGAAGAGTTCGAAACCTAGACGCTCCGCGGCGACGAGCAGTTCACCATTCTTCGTTCCTGCGAGACCCGCGCTCGGTACTGTGGCACAATCGTGACCGGCAAGAACTCGACTAAACTTCCTGGGTACGCACTCGTCGAGTAAGACCCTCATCCCAGTTGCTTGACTAGGAGGGACTTCGCTTGTTCCAGCGCCGCAACCGCTGCGTCTCGTTTAACGGTGGGAAAGTCATCCAGGAAATCGTCCAGACTTTGCCCACCCTCAAGATAGTCGAGCAGCGTCTGGAACGGTACGCGGGTACCCCTAAATACGGCAACTCCACCCAGTACATCCCGATCTTTCACGATGACTTGATCCATATCGTATAAGTTTATCGCGACCCCGCCCAAAAAACCGACCAAACTGCAACCCGATGGGAGTTCCGGCTAAAATAGAGCTTTAGCCGCAGCACGCCTATTTGCTCTGTTGCGGACGGAGAGCATGTACGAAGTAACTGTCGAAGACACATTTTCCTCGGGGCACTTTCTGCGCAACTACAAGGGCAAGTGCGAGAAGCCCCATGGACATAACTATAAGGTGCGGGTCACCCTGCGCGGTGAAACGCTCGACCACGCCGGCCTGCTGCTGGACTTCCGCGACCTGAAAGACGTGCTGCGTCCGGTCGTGGACTACCTCGACCACCAGATGATCAATGAGCTGGAGCCTTTTGACGTGCTGAATCCGTCGGCGGAGAACCTTGCCAAGTATTTCTTCGACGAAACCAACAAACACCTGACCGGCAAGACCAGCGGCCGCGTGTGGGTGAAGGACATCACCATCTGGGAGACCGATACCACGACAGCGACGTACGGCGAGTAAGTGACGCGCGGACTAAAGTCCGCGGAAACATTAGAGGGGCGCCGATCGGCACGGCTGAAGCCGTGCCCCTTCAAAGCTCAAACCTATAGGCGCCAGATCATCCAATGCAGATTATTGAGATCTACAAGTCGCTGCAGGGGGAGTCGTCTTACGCGGGGCTACCATGCGTCTTCGTACGCACGGCCGGCTGCAACCTGCGCTGCGTGTGGTGCGACAGCGAGTACACCTTCAAGGGTGGTCAGAAGATGACTCTGGATGAAATCCAGCGGGAAGTACGTCAGCTCTTGCCCGACGGGGGACTAGTCGAGATCACCGGCGGCGAGCCCCTGCTGCAGGAGACCGACGTCGTTTGGCTGATGGACCGGCTGCTGGCTGCGCGATATACCGTGCTGCTCGAGACGAGCGGTGAGCGGCTGCTGGACAAGGTTCCGAAGCACGTTGTGAAGATTGTGGACGTGAAGTGTCCGCACTCGGGCGAAGGCGGAACGTTTCGCCTCGAAAATTTGCAGCACTTGACCAAGCACGACGAAGTGAAGTTCGTGGTGGCCAGCCGCAAGGATTACGAGTTTGCGCGGGAGTTCATCCGTGAGCAAGAACTGAGCACCAAGGTCGGCTCTGTAATTCTTTCGCCAGCGTTTCGAAAAGATGCGACAGGCGCGCGGGACGTTTCGCACTGTTTGGTGGATCCGCGCGAGTTGGCCGAGTGGATGCTGGCCGACGGCCTAAACGCGCGCCTGGGGTTGCAGATTCACAAGTTCATCTGGGAGCCGTCGCTGAAGGGCGTGTAGCCGCATGAACGAACCAGCCAAGACGACGAAGGCGCGGGCACTGGTGGTCCTTAGTGGCGGCATGGACTCGACCGTCTGCGCGGCGCTCGCCGTGCGCGATTTTGGTGCAGAAAATGTCGCGGCGCTACACATCGATTACGGCCAGCGCACCGAGCGGCGCGAGAAGCGGGCGTTTCAGGAAATCTGCGACAACCTGGGGATTCGCACACGGTTAGCCGTTAAAACTGAGTTCTTCCGGGCGATTGGCGGCTCCGCGCTGACCGACGACCAGATCGCGGTGCCCGACGCCGGTCCGGAGATCGGGACGGAAATCCCGGTGACGTACGTCCCTTTCCGCAATTCGCACTTCCTGTCGGCCGCGGTAAGTTGGGCCGAGGTGCTAGGGGCGGAGAAAATCTACATCGGCGCGGTGGCGCAGGACAGCTCCGGGTATCCGGATTGCCGTCCGGAGTTCTACGCGGCGTTCAACGAGGCGGTGCGGACGGGGACAAGAGAGGGCAGGATTCGGATTGAGACTCCTCTGATTGCTTTGAGAAAAGCTGAGATTGTGAGGCTTGGTCTTGAATTAGGCGCACCCTTCGATTTAACGTGGTCATGCTATAGCCGGGAGGACCGGGCTTGCGGCGCATGCGATAGTTGTGTGTTGCGGATGCGGGCCTTTGCGGCAGCCGGAGCCAGCGATCCCATTCCATATTTGTCGCCGGCCGGTGCGCATTGATATTCGGGAATTTAAATTTGGATATTGATCATGCCGTGGCAGGCGGTGTCTGTGAGTTCGAAACGACGGCGACCGATGCCACGCGCTGGAGGGAAGTTATGAAGAAATACATCACGCTTTCTCTGTTTCTGGTGCTGCTACTGGGACTCAGCGCCATACAAGTCGTGGCTCAAACGACCGGCATCAAGGGTGTGTGTAAAGACCAGGAAGGCAAATTCATCACCGATGGCGTGGTGGAAGTGACCAACACGGACACTGGCCGCAAGATGACGACCAAGACGAGCAAAAACGGCGAGTACTCCATTATTGGACTGACGCCGGGAACGTACAACGCCGTGCTGCTGCGAAACGACGTGGCTGTGGATGGTATCAACAAGATACCTATCGGCTTGGGGGATAACCGCGAGGTAGATTTCGACCTCAAGAAGGACGTCGCAGCTAAGGGCGGTCCCACCGAGGAGCAGCTCAAGAAACAGCAGGAAGTAACTAAGAATAACGAGAAGATCAAAGGACTGAACGCCAAGCTGGCAGAGGCACGGGACTTGGAGAAAGCCGGTAATTACGACCAGGCGGTCGCCCTCATGCAAGAAGCCACCACAGCGGAACCGACCCAGGACCTACTGTGGGCGTACCTGGGCGACGCGTATGTGGGCGCCAAGAAGTATCCGGAGGCGGTTGACGCTTATGAGAAAGCAGTAAAGATCAAACCCGACAACGCGCTTTACCACGCCGGACTGGCCAACGCCTACGCCAAGGCGAACCAACCGGACAAGGCCGTAGCTGAGTACCAGGCAGCCGCGCAGGCCGATCCCGCCAACGCCGCTGCTAACTACTTCAATATGGGCGCGGTCTACACCAACACCGGCAAGGTGGATGACGCCATCACCGCCTTCAATAAGACCATCGAATTGAAGCCGGACCGTGCCGATGCCTATTACTGGAAGGGCGTCAACATGATCGGCAAAGCCACCACCGATAAGAGCGGCAAAATGGTTGCGCCGGACGGGACGGCCCAGGCGTTCAACAAGTACTTGGAACTGGATCCGAACGGCAAGTATGCCGACGCAGCTAAGCAGATGCTGGCCACGATTGGGGCACCGGTGGAAACCACGTTCGGCAAGCAGAAGGCTGGGTCGAAGAAAAATTAGTAGCTAGGCGGAAACGAAGCAACTGAGGGCGGCCGCGTGCCGCCCTTTTTTCATGGTGAGTAGACAGCCACTTGGGGCGGCATGGGCGTGTCCAGTAGAATCCGCATGAACGAACTTCCATGAGCGCCTCGATCCAGAATAAATTGCTTTCATTTTCCGAAGCCCGGTTGGCGGTGGAGCAATACGCCGCGAACCTGGCTCCAACTGATCCGGAATTGATGGGCCTGCTGGACGCGCTTGGTCTGGCGCTGAGTGAAGATCTGCGGGCAGACCGCGATTTTCCGCCGTTCCCGCGCGCCACGCGTGATGGCTACGCCGTGCGGGCGGTTGATGTTCGAAATGTTCCGGCTAAGCTGAAGTGTGTGGGCTCGATCAAGGCAGGCGCTGCGGTCGAGGAGAGCGAACTCACAGTCCGTGCAGGCGAGGCCGTCGAGATCATGACCGGCGCGCCCGTCCCGAAGGACGCAGATGCGGTGGTGATGGTGGAGTTCACCGATTCCACCGAAGCGCAGGTGACAGTGAAGCGCTCCGTCGGCGCGGGCGAGAACGTTGTGGCTGCCGGGGCTGAAGCGCATCGCGGTGACGTGATTGTGCTGCGCGGCACTCGGGTTCGTCATGCAGTGGTGGCCGTAGCGGCTGCGGTAGGAAGGGCCGAGGTCGCTGTGCATCGGCGGCCGACAATCGCGGTTCTAGCCACGGGCGACGAGCTGGTCGATATCAACCTGCCACCGGGACCTAACGAGATTCGCAACTCCAACACATATTCGCTGGCAGCGCAGGTTTACGAAGCAGGTGGCGAGGCGAGCCTGCTGCCGATAGCTCCCGACGATGCGGGAGAGATCGCGCTGCTGCTACACAAAGGGCTCGACGCCGATTTGCTGTTGCTCACCGGCGGCGTTTCGATGGGCAAGTACGATCTGGTGGAAGAAGTGCTGGCCTCAGCGGGAGCCGAATTCTTCTTCACGGGAGTGGCCATCCAGCCGGGAAAGCCGGTGGTTTTTGGACAGGTCACAACTGACGGAAAGACGAAGCCATTTTTTGGATTGCCAGGTAATCCAGTTTCGACCATGGTGACCTTTCAGTTGTTTGTGCGCCCCGTACTGGACGCGCTGGCCGGAGCGGCGCCTCAGCCACTGGCGTTCGCGCGGGCTGCGCTCAAAGACACGTTGACCACCAAGACCGGGTTGACGCGGTTTCTGCCGGGAAGACTTAGCGGAACGCACGAGAAGCCCGAGGTAGAGCCGGTCGGCTGGCAGGGGTCGGGCGACTTGATGGCCGCATCACGATCGAACTGTTACATTGTGGTGCCTCCTGACCGGGAGAAGTCTGAAGCGGGCGAAGCGGTGACGGTGCTACTGTCGTGAAAGTCATGGCCAAGAGCAAGAAGAAAGCCGCGAAGCTGTCGCACTATGACGATGCAGGCCGCGCGTCGATGGTGGATGTGTCGGACAAGAGTCCAACACTGCGCGAGGCTGAGGCGTATGCGTTCGTGGCGATGAGCCGCAAGGTTCTGTGTGCTTTGCCGCAAAATCCCAAGGGCGATCCCCTCGAAGTGGCGCGGATTGCCGGCATCCAGGCGGCCAAGCGGACGGCTGAGCTGATTCCGATGTGCCACCCGCTGCCGCTGAGCAAAGTCGACGTAAGTTGTGTAATCAAAACTGCGGGCATCGAGATTCGCACGGTGGTGCGCACCACGGCCGTCACGGGAGTCGAGATGGAAGCACTGGTAGCGGTGTCAGTGGCGGCGCTCACGGTCTACGACATGTGCAAGGCACTTGATAAAGGCATTGTGATTCGCGAGGTTCGACTGGAGCGCAAGTCGGGCGGGAAGAGCGGGGATTACCTGCGCTGAGAAAGGTAGGACCGTCATGCATACTGCCGCCGTAATTACCATCAGTGACTCCGTGGCGCGAGGCCAGCGTACCGATCGCTCCGGACCCGCAACCGCTGCGGTCCTTCAACAGCATGGCTTCGATGTCACGCAAGAGCGTGCCGTTGTTGACGACCAGATCGAAATTGAACGGACCCTCATTCAACTCTCGGAACAGGTTCGGCTGATCGTCACCACCGGAGGAACCGGAATCGCAGAACGGGACATCACGCCCGAGGCCACTCGTGCCGTGTGCTCGAAGTTGATTGACGGAATCCCGGAGAGGATGCGCGCCGAGGGGCTAGGGAGCACCGAGTTCGCGATTCTCAGCCGTGGAGTTTGCGGCGTGCGCGGACGCTCGCTGATTCTGAATCTTCCGGGCAGTCCTGCCGGCGCCGTGGATTCGCTGCAGTCGGTCATTGAGATTTTGCCGCACGCCCTCGACCTTCTCGCCGGGAAGACAGAGCACGACGACGGCGAGCGTTAACCTTCACATCTCACTCTCTTGGCAAGGAGGGCCTTGGAACCTGTCACGCACTTTCTGACCGGCGCGTGTATGAGCCGCGCCGGGTTCAACCGCAAGACCGCGCTGGCCACGTTGACCATGGTGCTGGCGGCCGAGGCGGCCGACCTCGACGTGCTGTGGGCACTCAAGGGGCCCATCGCGGCACTGCAGCACCATCGCGGGATCACGCATTCATTCGTCGGCGCTCCGGTCGTGGCGGCAGCGACGTTGGGCTTCGTGTGGCTGCTGTTTCAGTGGCGAGGACCGACTGGCAAGCCGAGAATTTTGCGATCGAAGCTGCCAGTCAGGTGGGCCTATCTATACTGGCTCGCGTTACTGGCCGCGCTCAGCCACATCCTGCTCGACTACACCACAGCCTACGGCATCCGTATGTTCGCGCCGTTCAACTGGCACTGGTATTCGTGGGACATCGTGTTCATTGTTGAGCCGCTGATTTTGCTGGCGCTGATCGCAGGACTAGCATTTCCCGCGCTGTTCGGGCTCATCAACCAGGAAATTGGGGCGCGCAGCAAGGGTCCTCGTGGGCAGGTGGGAGCGATCTTCGCGTTGGTGTGCCTGGTCGTTATTTGGGGATTCCGCGACTATGAGCATCGGCGCGCGCTCAATGCCATGAGTGCGCTGCTGTACCAAGGAACGTCGCCCGTGAAACTGGGAGCGTATCCGTATTGGATCGATCCGTTTCGCTGGCATGGTGTCGTCGAAACGGAAACGCTGTTCCAGATGGTGCCGGTTAATTCGATGGCACCGGAGGTGGATCCGCAGGGCGAAGCACGCACCTTTTTCAAACCGGACGTGACACCCGAGTTGCAGGCGGCCAAGTCTTCGTACTTTGGGCGTGTGTTTCTGGACTGGGCGGTGTTTCCGGTGACGCAGACTGAGCATCTCCAAGGCGCGTTCAAAGGATACCTGGTGCGATTTCAGGATTTGCGGTTCGGATACCCGGAGATGCGAGGCCGCGGCACCTTGGGCGGATGGGTGCTAGTGGGACCAGATATGCGGGTCCAGGAAGAGGGCACAAACTCGACACGACCGTCGGTGGAGGAGAACCCATAGCTAACCGCGAGTTGTCGTGCAGGGCAAGCAGATTTTCCTGGACGGATAATCGAGCTTGACGCCAGTTCGGCAGGCGTCCAGAATCAGAAGACGCGGTTTCCACCGCGGCAATTTCTGAGGTGATCATGCTGGCATACGTGTTTCTCGTCTTCGCCGTAGCCGTACATGCGCGGTTTCTGCCCCTGCCTTACAGCTTCGCCCCGGTAACGGCTGCATTGTTGTTTTTCGGCGCACGCCGGCCGGCCAGAGAGATGTGGATTCCAGTGGCTGCGTTAGCGGCGTCAGGCCTCTACCTATCTCACAGTGTGTATGGCTATCCGTTCTCGGCCGATCTGCTGATCACGTGGGCGTGGTACGCGGGCATGGTGCTGCTGGGCGGCTTGCTAGCCCACAAAGCCACTGCGTTACGGATTGGAGCGGCGTCGGTGGCGGCGTCGGTATCGTTTTTCCTGGTCAGCAATTTCGCAGTGTGGGCGGTGTGGACCATGTATCCCAAGACGGCCAGCGGCCTGGCAGCGTGCTACGTGGCCGGCCTGCCGTTCTTCCGCAACGCGGTGGTGTCGGACCTGTTCTTCGTTGCCGTGTTCTTCGGGATCGGGTATTTGGTGAGCCATCGCCAGGAAGAGGGCCTCACCGTCGCACGATAGTTAGCATTTCAGGTTTGAGAGAGGGCCGGACGAAAATCCGGCCCTTTCTATTGCGCCGCCAGCGGACCGCCTTTATGCGCGCTAGTCTTCTTGCGCAGGCGCCAAATCCACCAGCCGATCAAAGCAGCAGCGGCCACAATCGCGATCGCCAGCCGGAGGTGATCGTGAATCGTGTGGCCAAGGAATCCGACGATTTGCGGGCCGTAATAAATCACCAGCAGCGATTCGAGGATGAAGCGCAGAAACCGGCCGAAGAAGATGGCTGCCAGAAAATGGGTGAAGCGCATCTCGGCAACGCCTGCGGAGAGGACGAATAACTTGAACGGCGTGGGCGGCGGCAGCATCGAAGGCAGCATGAGTGCGAAAAATTCGTGGCGTTCGAAGGCAGCATGGATCTTCCTGAAGCGCTTCTCGCCCATGCGTTTGACCAGCAGGACTTCTCCGCCCTTGTACCCGATCCAGTAGATGACGATACTGCCGAGCGCCGAACCGGCGGCCGCCAGGGCCGAGAGCAGCAGGAAATGCCGGGGCGCAGCGTAGGCGTATCCGGCAATGATGGCGTCGAGCGGCATGCCCAGAAAGGCCGCGTCAACAAAGGCGAAGCCGAAAATGCCCCAGATTCCAAAGGGGGCGAGGACGGCGAGAATCCAGTCGGTCCACTTGGCTAATAAATGCTTCACTTATCTCCGAGGGGAAATTTCTATTTTACGTGAAGCGCGGCGGTATCTGCCGCGACGGTAGGACCCTCCTATAATGGCCGTCATGGTTGCGACCAGCAAAGACGTTGCGAGCAGCAAAGACCTGCCGAAGAAGATTGATGCGCTGCGCGACAAGATCCGCTGCCACGAACATCGCTATTACGTGCTCGACGATCCGAAGATCAGCGATGCTGAGTTCGACAAGTTGATGGATGAGTTGATCGCGTTGGAAGCCGCCCATCCAGAGCTGGTTACACCTGATTCGCCGACGCAGCGGGTGGGCGGCAAGCCCAGCGAAGAGTTCGCCAAGGTTCGGCATTCGACGCAGATGCTCTCGCTGGGTAAGACCACGAGTGAAGCCGAGTTGCGCGACTGGGAGCGGCGCGTGCATGAGCTGACGGGCCAATCGCAAGTGGATTACGTCTGCGAAATGAAGCTCGATGGCATGTCGCTGGCGCTGCGCTTCAATGAAGGCAGGCTGGCGCTCGGACTCACGCGTGGCGATGGCACGACCGGCGAAGATGTCACGCCGAACGTACGCACGGTGCGAAGCGTTCCGCTGACGATCGCAGCCAAGACTTTGAACGAGGTCGGGATTCCGGCAGATTTTGAGGTGCGCGGCGAGCTACTGATGCCGCTGGAGTCGTTCCAGCGCATGAACGAAGAGCGCGAAGCGCAGGGACTGCCGGTGTTTGCTAATCCGCGCAACGCGACGGCGGGTACGGTGCGAACGCTGGAGCCGAACGTCACAGCGCAGCGGCGGCTCGATTTCTTTGCATACGGCTTGCTGGCCGACGGGCGACCGATTTTCGACCGTCACTCGCAAGTACTAAGAGCGTTGCAGACGGCCGGGTTCAAGGTGAATCCACGTCACAAGCTGGCGAAGAATCTCGAACAGGTGATGGAGTTCGTCAACGAGACAGATTCGGCGCGCGACACGCTGCCCTACGAAATTGACGGCTTGGTGGTCAAAGTCGATCGCATCGCATTGCAGGATGAGCTGGGCTTCACTGGCAAGGCCCCGCGCTGGGCGATCGCGTACAAGTTTGCGGCACGCGCAGGCGAGACGCAGATCGAAGACATCCTGGTGCAGGTGGGACGTACGGGAAAGCTGACGCCCGTAGCTGCGCTCAAGCCAGTATCGATCGGCGGCACTACAGTGAGCCGCGCCACGCTGCACAACATGGACGAGATCGAGCGGCTGGGCGTTCGCATCGGCGACTGGGTGGCGGTGGAGCGCGGTGGCGACGTCATCCCCAAGGTCGTAAAGGTGCTGGAAGACAAGCCGCGCGGCACGCGGGAGTTTCACATGCCCGAGCGCTGTCCGGAGTGCGGTGGTCACGTGGTGCGCGCCGAGGGCGAGGCCGACCATCGCTGCGTGAATGCCAACTGTCCGGCGAAGCTGCGAGAGAGCATCCGGCACTTCGCGGCGCGCGGTGTGATGAACATCGAAGGCATGGGCGACGCATTGGTCAACCAGTTGGTCGATGCCAAGCAGGTGAAGAGTGTCGCCGACATCTACGACCTGACGGAAGAGAAGCTGGTCGCGCTGGAGCGGATGGGAAAGAAGTCGGCAGACAACATTCTGCGGGAGATCGAGAACTCCAAGAAGCTGCCCTTGGAGCGCCTAATTTACGGGCTTGGAATTCGTATGGTGGGCGAGCGCACGGCGCAATTTTTAGCCGAGCACTTCGGCTCCATGGACGCGCTGATGGCGGCCAGCGAAGAAGAGTTGCAGGCGGTGAATGAGATTGGTCCGCGCGTTTCGCAGAGTATTCGCGAGTTTTTCGATGAACCGAAAAACGTCGCGCTGGTAGAGCGGCTGCGCAAAGCGGGGCTGACGTTTAAGGGACAGAAGAAGCAGCGCGGCACAACTCTGGAGGGCAAGACATTCGTTCTCACAGGAGCGCTGGAGCGATATTCGCGCGACGAGGCCAAGAAGCTCATCGAAGACGCGGGCGGCAAGGTCGCGGGCTCCGTAAGCAAGAAAACGGATTACGTAGTCGCAGGGGCCGAAGCAGGCTCGAAGCTCGACAAGGCGAGAGAGCTGGGCGTGGCGGTCGTTGACGAGAAGCAGATGGAGGCGTTGGTGAAGGGGTAAGTCTAAAGGTGCTCGGAGGGCGGCGCGTCACGCACCGGCTCTAAACTTCGCGACGATCGCTGTAATGTCGTCGCCCTGTTCCTCAGGGCTGAATTGGCGAACCGCATCAACGATTGCGGTCAGCAATGCCTGGCATGACAGTTCCCGATGCTGCCGCATCGCTTCCATCAAACGCCGCTCGCCAAATTCCTCCCCTTGCTCGTTGCTGGCTTCGGTAACGCCATCCGTGTAGAGCGCCAGGACGTCGCCGGGAGAGACGTCTTGCTCCTGCATGGAGCAGTCCCACTCCTGGAACAGCCCCAGGAGGGTACTGGCCGACGCCAGTTGCTCCACATTGCCGTCCATTCGTAACAAGAGGCCCGACAAGTGTCCGCAATTGGCGTAACGCACTCGCCGCGTCGCGTCGTCGTACTGGACAAAAAACAACGATGCGTAGGCGTGATCGCCGGTGTTGTCAAAGAACAGACGGTTCACGGACCTGAGTAACGCCTCCGGTTGATCGAATGCCAGCGACAACTGGCTCCGCAAGCTGGCCTGCAAATTCGCCATCAGCAAAGCGGCGGCGATCCCCTTGCCGGAAACATCGCCGATAACCAGCCCCAGGCGCTGCGGCCCGAGATTCAGGAAGTCGAAATAATCCCCTCCTACTTGGCGCGCCTGCAGGCAGATGCCTGCATACTCCACGGTCTGCAACTCCGGCTGAGTCTTGGGAAACAACCGCGCCTGCACTTGCCTGGCGATTTCCAGTTCCTGGGCGGCGCGGCGTTCGACTTCGAGTTTCTCGGCCTGCTCCCGGCGGCGCAATTCGAGGCTTTGCCTAACCTCATCGAAGGCTTCCAGTCCAAACGTGTTCCCGTCCGGATCTTCGAAACGCGTATAGGTCCCGCCCCAGAGTGGGGTTTCGGGCGGGGATACGAAATGGACCCCGCGCTCACTCCACTCTTTGTACTTGGCCTCGACGTCTTCGGTCATGAAAAGAATCCAGCGGTAGCCGCCAATCAAGTTGTATTCGGGCTGGTCAGGCCTGGGAACAACC
>Ga0210383_10004251_pt1 | contig 12715 bp, 12 predicted proteins | sample IncBWC14OmetaG_FD_160072 | JGI IMG/M metagenome (GOLD analysis project Ga0210383, IMG submission 160072) | Forest soil microbial communities from Barre Woods Harvard Forest LTER site, Petersham, Massachusetts, United States - Inc-BW-C-14-O ...
CGACCTTGATCATTGGGTTGATCGCGGGACCGGCGGTGTCCTTGAAGGGGTCGCCGACCGTGTCTCCGGTAACCGACGCGGCGTGCGCGTCAGAGCCCTTGCCGCCGAAGGAGCCATCCTCGATGAGCTTCTTCGCGTTGTCCCATGCGCCACCGCCAGCGGTCATCATCACCGCGAAGAAGAAGCCCACCACGATGACCCCGATCAGCAGGCCACCGAGCGCCTGCTGATCGATCAGCCCGACGATCAATGTCAAGCCGATCGGTAGCAGTGACGGCAGGATCATCTCGCGCTGGGCGGTCTTCGTGACGATGTCAACGCACCGCGCGTAGTCGGGCTCTTCGGTGTAGTCCATGATCCCGGGGTGCTCGCGGAACTGGCGGCGCACCTCCTCCACGACCGCGCCACCGGCGCGCCCGACGGCCTCGATCGACAGCGACGCGAACAGGCACACCATCAGCCCGCCGAGCAACAGGCCGATCAGCACGGGCGGTTCGTTGATGCCGAAGGAGATCATGTGCCCGAGCTTGTTTTCGAGTTCTTTCTGGAAGCCAGCGAACAGGCCGACGGCAGCCAGCACGGCCGAGCCGATCGCGTAGCCCTTGGTGACGGCCTTGGTGGTGTTGCCGACAGCGTCCAAGCGGTCGGTGACTTGGCGCACCTCCTCGGGCAGATCCGCCATCTCGGCAATGCCGCCGGCATTGTCGGTGATCGGCCCGAAGGCGTCGAGCGCGACGATCAGACCTGTCAGTGACAAGAGGCCCATGGCCGCAATCAGGATCCCGTAGATGCCGGTGACGCCCCCGCCGGCGAGCTTCCACGAGCCGAGGATGCCGAGCACGATCACAAGCGCCGGCAGCGCCGTTGCCTGGAGCCCGGATGAGAAGCCCTGGATGATGTTCGTGGCGTGGCCGGTGATCGACGCTTTAGCGGTCTTCTTCACCGGCGAGAACCGGGTCGAAGTGTAGTATTCGGTTAGTCCGAACAGTAGCCCGGTGACGACGATCCCGATCAGCGAGCAGAGGTACAGGTGGCTCCATCTGGGGGTGTTGACGGTGCTGCCGACGACCTTGAACGTGAGGTTGCGCATCAGCCAGTAGGTGATCGGGGCAAATGCGGCCGCGGCGATCACACCGGAGACGACCAGCCCCTGCAGCAGCGCGCGCTCGACATTGCCCGTGTTGGTGCGTACCGCGAAGGTGCCGATGATCGAGGCGATGATCGCCACGCCACCGATCACGAGCGGATAAAGAGCCACCCGCGCGGACTCATGGAAGGTGAGCACCCCGAGCAGGATCACCGCGATCGCGGTCACCGCGTAGGTCTCGAACAGATCCGCGGCCATGCCGGCGCAGTCGCCGACGTTGTCGCCGACGTTGTCGGCGATCGTGGCCGGGTTGCGCGGGTCGTCCTCGGGGATCCCCGCCTCGACCTTGCCCACGAGATCCGCACCGACGTCAGCCGCCTTGGTGAAGATGCCGCCGCCAAGCCTCGCGAACACTGAGATCAGTGAGCCGCCGAAGCCTAGCCCGACGAGCGCGTCCACCGCCGTCTTGGGGCTGTCGCCGAAGAACGACGTCAGCGCGCCGTAGTAGCCGGAGACGCCGATTAGCGCCAGGCCGACCACCAGCAGGCCGGTGATCGCCCCACCGCGGAACGCGACCTTCAGCGCCGGCGAAACGCCACCCTTGGCGGCCTCAGCGACGCGTGCGTTGGAGCGCACAGACACGTTCATGCCGATATAGCCGGTCGAGCCCGAAAGGATCGCTCCGATCAAGAAGCCGCCCGCTACAGCGATGTTCTGGATGAATATCAGCGCCACGAACACGACCACCCCGACACCGGCGATCGTCTGGTACTGGCGGTTCAGGTAGGCGCGAGCCCCCTGCTGGACTGCAAGGGAGATGCTCTGCATCTTCTCGTTGCCCGGCGAAAGCGCGAGCAAGGATTTCGTGGTCACGAGGCCGTACACCACCGCACAGGCGGCGCAAACGAGGGCGACGACGACCCCATGGTTCGTCAGAAAGCTGCTCAACAGAAATCCTCCGCGGTCTGATTTGCGTGCCGCGCGAGGACTGTCGCGCGCACATTTGTCCGCCGGGTTCGCTCGGCGCGAGCGTCTACCCGGTGCAAACGCGGGCGCAGTGTATCGTGCCGGCCGGCACTATGCCTGCTCAGCGCCTTTCGCCGCGTGATTTTTCATCGCCCTGGCACCCACAGCCGGCCACTCGACTCGGCCGGCCCGGGCCCCGGCTGGTCCGATCCCGGCTGCGCCGGTTGCGAGGGCTGCGTCGGCGATTGCGGCTGGGAGGCCGGCTGAGCGGGTGACGGCGGCTGACCTGCGCCAGCTGCCGGCGCCGGCGCCCCGCCGGCGGACTGCAGCTCGCGCGCATAGGCCATCTGCAGCCGTGACAGGGCGTCGCGCAGCGGGCCGAGCTCTTGCGGGATGCGTCGTTCGAGGATCTCCAGCAGGGCTTTGACGCCGTCGATCGCGTCGCGTGCCTGCTCGAGGTCACGCTGCGGATGGTTGGGATCCTGCCCATCACCCGCCGGCGCCAGCCGCGTGGCGCCGATGTTCAGCAGCGACACCGCAGACTGGGCCATCATGTCGGTCGTGGTGATGCGGCTCAGTTCCGCTTCATAGGCAGCCCGCAGCTCATCCTCGCTGGGCTCGCCTGCACGTTGACCTGGCCGTATCGCCTCGCCTGCTTGCTCGTGTGCGCTCAAACCGTTACCTCCTCGGGGTAGCTCTCCATCGTCTCGCCTACGCTGGCGGCGAAGACCTCCACGGGCGTAGCGCCCGCCTCAATTAGCTGGCGCTGGCGCTGGGCGCCGTTGCGCTCGGGGAAGCTCGGGTCGATCGCCAGTTCCGCGCGCACCGGCGCCGTCCATGCGAGCAGCCGCTCGATCGCCTCACGCGCAGGGTACTCCTGCGCCTGCTCGAGCTCGATCAGCTCCCCATCCAGACCGAAACGGATCGCACGCCACATGTTCTCCTCGATCAGCCGCGCCGGCGGGTCCGTGAAGGGCACACCTTCATCGACGTCCCTCACCGCTTGGGCGATGCACGCGACCATTAGGCCGGCAAGGGCCTCGGACTCGCGGGCACTGGCCTGCGCGTCACAGATCCGTACCTCGACGGTGCCGAAGCTGAAATGCGGCCTGACCGACCACCAAACCTGCGTGAACTCGACGATCGAGTTGGTGTTCAGCAGGAACTCGATGTACTGGCGGTAGACCGCCCAGCTACCGAAGGCGTCCGGCACGCCGCAGCGGGGAAAGCTCTTGGTGAAGCTCTGAGTGCGCGCAGAGTGCAGGCCGCTGTCGCGGCCGTCCAGATATGGCGAGTTGGCGGAGATCGCCAAGAGCAGCGGCAACACCGGGCGCAGACGGTCGACGGCACGGATGGCGCGATCGATGTCGCGGACGCCTACATGCACGTGCAGGCTGAAGGTGTTGTTGCGCCAGGCGACGTATTTGAGGCCGTCGGCGACGCGCCGGTAGTGCTCGGTGTCGATGATCGGCTGCTCGCGGTAGTCCGCCCACGGATGCGTTCCCGTGGCTCCCAGCGCGACACCCTCGCCGGCGGCTAGCGCAAACATGCGCCGGCGGCGCTCACGCTGGCGTGCCAGCGCATCGTGTAGATCTGAGCCCGGCCCGGAGATGACCTCGATCTCTGATGAGATCAGCTCGCCGGCGATCGCCTCGCGCAGCAGTGGGTCGCCTTGCGCGGCGTCGCGGAGATGCTCGAAGCGGGGCGTGAGTTCGAGCGTGCGCGGGTCGAGGATCGAGAACTCCTCCTCGACTCCGACCGTGAGGTCGGTGGCGAGGGCGAACGTCTCGACGGCTCGATCTAGATCAAGGCTGTTCATCGCTTGGGCGTCTGCGTGGGGTCTGCGCGGAGCGCTCGAGCGTCCAGTGTGACGCACAATCGCCGGTGTCTGGAGGCTGGGCGCTCGATCAGGTCAGATAGAAGTACAGCGCGTAGAGCAGATCGACTGCTGGGCTGGAGGTGTGAACGGTCACCTCTGGTGGCACGTCGAGTAGCGACTCTGAGTAGTTGAAGATGATCTTCACGCCCGCATCGACGAGCTGATCGGCGAGTCCCTGCGCGGCAGCAGTGGGCACCGCGAGCACGCCGACGACGATGTCCTCGTCCTCCACGACCTGGCGCAGATCGCGGATGTGGCGCACCTGCTGGCTGCCGATGAGCGTGCCCACCTTCTCATCGTCGGCGTCGAAGATCGCCACCACGCGAAAGCCGTGGTCGGCGAAGATATCCGATGAGGCGATCGCTTTGCCCAGGTGCCCGGCGCCGATCAGCCCGATGTTGTGCTGTCCGGCGGTGCGCAGGATCTTTCGGATCTGCGAGACGAGCGCCTCGACGTTGTATCCCACCCCGCGCTTGCCGAACTTGCCGAAGCCTGAGAGGTCGCGGCGGATCTGGGTGGAGTTGACGTGGGTGTAGTCGGAGAGCTCCTGTGAGGAGATCGTCTCCTTGCCCATCTTCTTGGCCTGCGTGAGGACCTGTAGGTAGCGCGACAGGCGTGCCGCCACGCCCAGCGAAAGCCGCTCCGCGACTGCACCCGTGCCATCACGAGCCCCCGCCAGCGCGCTCGTGGATTCTCCGTAGCTCATGTTCGTGACTCTAGACGCTCGCGCACCAGCGCCTCATCGACGAAGTACTCGCACAGCTCCTCGCCCTCCAGCGCGATCACCGGGATCCGCTCGAAATACGCGCGGTGAAGCGCCTCCTCGGCGGTGATATCCAGCTCCTGGAGCGAGAAGCCGAGATCCGCCTGCAGTCGGCGCAGGGTGGACATCGCGTCGGCGCACAGGTGGCAGTCGGGCTTGGAGTAGACGGTGATCGTGGCGGTTCGGGGGCGTGTAGTCATGCGCCGCCAGGCTAGCGAGCAAGCCGCCCGCCGGCGATCAGCGCGCCCGCTCACCGGTCGCGTAGGCATCCAACGCGAGGTAGTGCGGATAAGTGAGCCGCTCCCCAAACCGCGCGGCGCTGGCGATCATGGCGGCGTTGTCGGTGCACAGCGAGCGCGGCGGCACGTGCACGCTGACGGGCAGCTCGGAGAGGCGGCGGCGAAGCTCGCTGTTGGCTGCCACACCCCCACCGACGGCCAGCCGATCGCTGCCGGTGCGCTCGAGCGCGCGGCGGCTGCGGGCTACGAGGGTCTCGACGATGGCCGCCTGATAGGAGGCGGCCAGATCGGCGGCGCGAGCGTGCGTGTGGGTCTCCCCCAGCTCACGGATCGTGTAGAGCAGCGCTGTCTTGACGCCGGCGAACGAGAAGTTGAGGCTGTCGGCAAAGCCCTTGCGCTGCGAGGGCCGCGACTTGCCGCGGGTGCGCTCGCCGGGCGATCCGGGGAACGCGAACGCCTCGGGATCGCCATCGGCGGCCAGGCGCTCGAGCGCTGCACCGCCGGGATAGCCGAGGCCGAGCATGCGTGCGCCCTTGTCGAACGCCTCCCCGGCGGCGTCGTCGAGCGTGCGACCGAGCACCTCGAAGCCGTCGTGCTCGCTGACGCGGGCGAGCAGCGTGTGCCCGCCGCTGGCCAGCAGGCAGACGAACGGCGGCTCGAACGGCGCCTCGCCGATGTCAGCGCCGGTGAGGAAGTTGGCAGCGACGTGCCCCTGGAGATGATCGACGGGGGCGAACGGCAGCTCGCGGGCCGCGGCTAGCGCCTTGGCGGTGGACAGGCCCACGAGCAATGCACCCACGAGCCCTGGGCCCTGCGTGGCAGCGACGAGCTCCACGTCCTGCAACCCGGCATCGGCACGCTCGAGCGCCTGCTGGACGACCACGTTGACGAGTTCGAGGTGGTGGCGAGAGGCGATCTCGGGTACGACGCCGCCGAAGCGCCCATGCGCCTCCTGTGAGGAGATGACGTTCGAGCGCATGTGCCCGTAGGCGTCGATGACGGCAGCGCAGGTATCGTCGCAGCTGGTCTCCAGGGCGAGGATCATCGCTCAGAACCCAGCTCGCGGATCGGGGTTGGGCACGTCCCCGAACGAGCCTTGCAGCGTCGCGGGGGTGCGCCACATGACGAGCGCGTCCTCGCCGTTGTCCTGGTAGTAGCGGCGGCGCATCCCCGCCGCGCGGAAGCCCTCCCGCTCGTACAGGTGGATGGCGACGACATTGGAGCGGCGCACCTCGAGCGTGAAGCGGGCCTGGCTGTCGCCGGCGCGCTCGTACAACTCCGCCAGCAGGGCTGAGGCGATCCCCTGGCGCTGGCTGTCGCGGTCGATGGCGATGTTCATGATGTGCCAGACGGTGTCGTAGCGCGAGCAGATCAGGTACCCCAGCAGGCGCTGCTCGCCACCTGCGTTGCGGCTGGTGGCGGCGAGGCAGATCCCGGACTTCTTGGAGAGCTCGAGCACGAACATGGCAAGCGACCACGGCGTCGGGAACACGCGCCGCTCGATCGCCACCACCTGCGGCAAGTCGGGATAGCTCAAGCGGCGGATCTCCACCGCGGGAGCCTGCTCGGCTGGATGCGAAGCAGCCCGTTCGCTCATGTCAACACGCGCTTTGCCGTCCCAACGCCCTCCAAGGCTAGCTCCGCATCGGGGCGGCGCCGGTAGTCAGGCACGAGCTGCTGCAGGCTCATAACCGGTCCGCGCACGCCCAGCTGGCAGATGCAGGCGGCGCTCACCCGATGAAGCACAGAGTCGACGGGCGCTGTGACGATTCCCGCGTCTTGAAGCTCGCTGTGAAAGCGCACGGCACCGTCGCCGAGCGCAAGCCACCGCGGCTGGTCGGAGCCGCTCACCCGCCGAGCCTCGGCGAGCACGCTGGCGAGCTCTTGTGGCGGCACCGCGCGCGGGGGCGCCAGCTCGCGCACAGACCCGTGATCGCCACGCTCGTAGGCGGCGGCAAAGGCCTCGCCGCGGCGCGCATCGATGACGGCTAGCACGGCCGTCTCGGCTTTGGCGCTTAGCGCAGCGGCGGCGAGCGCTTGCAGGCTGGAAACCCCGACCAGCTCGATGTCGAGCGATTGGGCGAGCCCGCGGGCGGTGGCCACGCCGACGCGCAAGCCGGTGAACGTGCCGGGGCCAAGACCAACGGCGATGCGATCGAGCTGATTCCAGGCGACAGCGGCGCTTGAGAGCAGCTGGCTGGCCATGTCGAGCAGGCGCGTGGCGTGCCCGGGATGGGCGCCCGCGGGCGGATCGTCGCGCGCCTGGGTGACGGTGCCATCGCTGAGACGCACGGCAACGGCGGTGGCGGACGTGGAGGTGTCGAAGCCGAGCACGATCATGGCCGCTGGTCACCTGGGACGGGTGCGATCTCGTCCAGCTCGATCAGGCGGCGATCGCCGCCTGCGTGGCTGAGGGTCACGCGTACGCGCGCGCCGGCGAGATCGACGTGGGCGTCCTGCGGCCACTCGACAAACGCGATGCGACCGGGCCCGAGATAATCGGCGAGCAACTCGGGCTCCTCGTGTTGGAGCCCGGCCAGCCGGTACAGGTCGAGGTGCGAGACGGTCAGGCCGGCGGCGCCGTAGCGATGGCCGATGCTGAAAGTGGGACTGGTGACGGGGTCCTCGACGCCGAGAGCCCGGGCGGCTCCGCGCACGAGCGTGGTCTTGCCCGCACCGAGATCCCCGCGCACGAGCACCACATCGCCGTCGACAAGGGAGCGGGCGAGCTCGGCGCCCAACTCCTCGGTCTCTGCGGGACCGCTGGTTTCGACGGTGCGGGGGGCCACTGACGAGACTCTAGAGACGCTCGGCGTAGAAGCGGGCGAGCCTGGTTGCGGGCAAAAAAATGACCGACCCGCGGGAGAATGGATCGCGGGCCGGTCGTTACTCCTGGAGGGATGGAGACATGATCTTCATCGGCTGCCGTGCCATCTGACTTTAGGACCTCGCACAAATTCTTCGACAGCTGCCCCGAGAACCCCTCTTTTGCAGGGAAATTGCCGGTGGACACGTGTCCAGAAACTGTCCAGAGCACGTCCTCGAGGCCGTTTAGAACAGACCCAGTTGGTCTTCTGCGGCGGGTCCGTCGACCGTTCCCCGTACTGGTGCGCCGGCTGCGGGCGCCGAATGCTCCTCCTCGCCTTGCTCATCAGGCTGCTCCTCGACGAGGTCTGGCACCTGCTCGAGCGGCGGCTGCTCGGGTGCGCCCAGCGCGAGCAGCTCGGGGATGCGCTTGAAGTCCTCGCGCAGCGTCTCGAGCAGGCGCGGCGTGTAGAGCGCCGCAGCGGGGTGGTAGATCGGGTACAGGCGTACGGCGCGCGTGCCGAGCACGAGCACCTCGGGCTGCCCGTGCAGGCGGGTGATCCCGGTGGGGTCGCCGCGCAACAGCTTGGTGGAGAAGTTGCCGAGCGTGCAGATCACGGTGGGCTGGATCAGCTCGACCTGGCGGCGCAGATACTCCTGGCAGTTGTCGATCTCGACGGGTAGCGGGTCGCGGTTGCCGGGGGGCCTGCACTTGAGGGTGTTCGCTATGAACACCTGGGAGCGGGCGAGCCCGATCTCACCGAGGAGCGTCTCTAGCAGTTTGCCGGCGCGCCCGACGAACGGCACCCCCTGCTCGTCCTCGCTGGCGCCGGGGGCCTCACCGACGAACATCAACTCGGCGTTGGCGTTGCCGGCTCCGAAGACGACCGTTTTGCGGGTGGCGGCGAGCTCTGGGCAGCGGGTGCAGGCGCGCGCCTGCTGGAAGACCTCCTTGAGTGCCTCACGCCGCTCTGCTGCAGATCGCTCACGCTCCGGGGAGGACATCGCGGGGATGGTAATTGCTTATGGGAGTGCGCAGCTCGACCCTGGGCGCAGCGTGTCCGCTCAAACGCGGGCTGACCGACGAGGGGCTGGTGAGCGATGATCCCGTGATGTCCTCGCTGGCAGAGCACTCGGTGATCGCGCCGTTCGCGGGCGTGGTGGTGGCGCTCCCCCACTCACGCGAGGAGCACGTGGGCGCAGACACAGCGGTGGTGGTGCTGGAGGCGATGAAGATGGAGCACGAGGTGCTGGCGGAGGTCGACGGCGTAGTGGCGAGCTTGGCGGTGGCGATCGGCGACGCGGTCCATGAGGGTCAGCTGCTGGTGATTGTTGCGCCTGGCGCAGGCGCTGGCACGCAGGCGCAGAGCGCCGCTGAACAGCGCGCGGACGGCGAGCGAGCGGATCTGCGGGCGGTGCGCGAACGCCACGAGATCGGCTTGGATGCAGCACGGGCGGAGGCGGTGGCGAGCCGGCACGAGCGCGGACGCCGCACGGCGCGGGAGAACCTGGCGGATCTGCTGGATGAGGGCACGCTGGTGGAGTACGGACCGCTGCTGTTCGCCGCTCAGGAGCTGCGGCGCCCACGGGAGGAGCTGATCGCGCGTACCCCGGCAGACGGGCTGGTGGGCGGTGTGGGCGCGGTGGATGGACGCGCGTGCGTGGCGATGTCCTACGACTACACGGTGCTGGCGGGTACGCAGGGCATGCGCAACCACGCCAAGAAGGATCGTCTGTTCGAGCTGGCGGAGCGCAGACGGCTGCCGGTGGTGCTGTTCGCGGAGGGCGGCGGCGGGCGCCCGGGCGACGTGGACATGCCGATCGTTGCGGGCCTTGACTGCCGCGCATTCGCACTGTTCGCACGCCTCAGCGGCCTGGTGCCGCTGGTGGGCATCGCGTCGGGCTACTGCTTTGCGGGCAATGCGGCGCTATTGGGCTGCTGTGATGTGGTAATCGCCACGGAGGATTCGAGCATCGGCATGGGCGGCCCGGCGATGATCGAGGGTGGCGGCCTGGGCGTGCATGCGCCCGACGACGTGGGCCCGATCGACGTGCAGCACGCAAACGGGGTGGTGGATCTGCGCGCGGCGGATGATCAGCAGGCGGTGGCGTTGGCCAAGCGCTACCTGTCCTACTTCCGCGGCCCTACGGAGCCAGGCGTGGTGCCCGATCAGCAGCTGCTGCGCGACCTGATCCCCGAGCAGCGCAAGCGCGTGTATGAGGTGCGGCGGGTGATCGACGGGCTGTTCGACGAGGGCTCGGTGCTGGAGCTGCGCGACGGCTTCGGCGCGGGCATGGTGACGGCGCTGGCGCGCGTGGACGGCCGCCCGTTGGGTGTGCTGGCGAACGACCCCAAGCATCTGGGAGGGGCGATCGACGCAGATGCGGCAGACAAGGCGGCGCGCTTCTTGCAGCTGTGCGACGCGTTTGATCTGCCTGTGCTGTTTCTGTGCGACACGCCCGGCTTCATGGTTGGCCCGGCGGCCGAGTGTACGGCGACGGTGCGCCACTTCGCGCGGATGTTCCTCGGCGGAGCCAATGTGGGCGTGCCGACGGGCACGATCGTGCTGCGCAAGGGCTACGGCCTGGGCGCACAGGCGATGGCGGGCGGTGGCTTTAAGGCGCCGCTGTTCACGGTCGCGTGGCCGACGTCGGAGTTCGGCGGTATGGGTCTGGAGGGAGCGGTGCGGCTGGGCATGCGCAGGGAGCTGGAGGCAATCGAGGACGAGCAGGAGCGCGAACGCCTGTACGAGCAGATGGTCGCTGCGGCGTATGAGCGCGGCCAGGGCGTGAACATGGCGGCGTACGGAGAGATCGACGATGTGATCGACCCAGCAGACTCGCGCCGCTGGATCGCGACGCTATTCGACGAGCACACGGGCCAGTGGTGGCAACGCGAGGGCAAGAAGCGCCCACATGTAGACGCGTGGTGAGCTGCGTCCACGATCCGCCGCAGGCATGCGTGTATGTGACATTGCACACATACGGGAAACCCCCGTTTACATGCTCTTATCCGTGTGTATCATCTTGGTAGGCCGCTAACGAGACGATCGCGTGGACCTTAGGGAAGCACCCGCTGGAGATCTGAAGTCGCGCCGGTATCCGAAGGGAACTGGACCGAAGCTGATGAGCTCACCTCAACCCCGCCCCTGGCTGCGCGCATGAGAACCGTGCGCACAGTGGCCGCGCTGCGCTCCGCACTCGCGTCGGCTCGCCGCGAGCAGCTCACGATTGGGCTGGTGCCCACGATGGGCGCGTTGCACGAGGGTCATCTGTCGCTGATCTCGCATGCTCGCGAACACTGCGACGTGGTGGTGGTGTCGCTGTTCGTCAACCCTGCGCAGTTCAACGAGCGGGCCGACCTCGAGCGCTACCCCCGCGATGAGCAACGCGACTCGCAGCTCGCCGCCATGGCCGGCGCAGACTGGCTGTTCGCGCCGTCGGTCGATGAGGTCTACCCACTGGGCTTCGCCACGACAGTGGAGGTCCTCGGCGTCAGCGAGCGCCTTGAGGGCGCTGCTCGCGGGCCGGAGCACTTCCGCGGCGTGAGTACGGTCGTGACCAAGCTGCTGTGCATGGCGATGCCCGATGTGGCGTACTTCGGCCAGAAGGATGCCCAGCAGGTGGTGGTCATCCGCCGCCTGGCGGCCGACCTGAACCTGCCTGTCCGCATCGAGGCGCTGCCCACGATCCGGGAGGCCGACGGCCTGGCGCTATCTAGCCGCAATACGCTGCTCACGCCCGCGGATCGAAGCCGCGCACTGGCTCTCCCCGCCGCGCTACAGGCCGCCGCCGCGCTGGCCGCTCGCGGCGAGCGCTCCGCGGCGGCGCTGCTCGAGGCGGCAAACGCGGCGATGCGCCCATTCGACGTGGAGCCGGAGTACATGGCCCTGGTCGATCCCCAGACACTCGAGCCAATCGAGCAGCTCGCGGCCGAGTCGCTGCTGGCGATCGCCGCTCGCGTCGGCGCGGTCCGCCTGATCGACAACACCATCTTGTCCCCCGTATCCGCCGGCCATGAGGCCGCGGGCGCGGGCAAGGTCCTCAGTCAACCGCTCGAAGGAAAGGCAACCGCCACATGCAGCGCGTGATGCTCAAGTCAAAGATCCACCGGGCGACGGTCAGCGACTGCGACCTGCACTACGTCGGCTCGATCACGATCGACCCCGACCTGCTGGAGGCCGCAGACATCCTCGAGCACGAACAGGTGCACGTCGTGGACGTGGACAACGGCGCCCGCTTCGAGACCTACACGATCGCCGGGCAGCGCGGCTCGGGCGACATGCGCGTGAATGGCGCGGCCGCCAGGCTCGTGCACCGCGGCGACACGATCATCGTCATCTCCTACGGCACGTACGACCGTGTCGACCTGGAGCACTACGAGCCTCGCGTGGTGCACGTCGAGGCAGACACCAACCGCATCATCACGATCGATGAGCAGGTGGCGACTCTGCTCTCTTGAGCGAGCGTCAACCGGCCTTCAGAGAGGAAGCGCCCCCATGTCCAGTCACCCCACCATCCATGCACCGGCCGACCCCGGCCACTTGCCGATGACGCTGCCGCTACTGGGAGAGAAGAAGCGCCTACAGGAACCGATTGTGATGGTCACCGCATACGACTACCCGAGCGCGCGCGCGGCTGAGTCGGCGGGCGTCGACCTGGTGCTGGTGGGCGACTCTGCGGCGACCACAGTGCTCGGCTACAACGCCACCACTCCCGTCGACCTGGACGACATGCTCGTGCTTGCGCGTGCCGCCCGCCGCGGCCTCGTCACGCCGCTTCTGATCGGCGATCTGCCGTTCGGCTCATACGAGGTCTCAGACGAGCAGGCGATCACCACCGCGATGCGGATGGTCAAGGAGGCGGGCTGTGACGCGGTCAAGCTCGAGGGCGGCGGCGAGAGCTCTGTCAAACGCGCGCATGCGATCATCAGCGCGGGCATCCCGGTGATGGGCCATGTGGGCCTCACCCCCAGA
>Ga0210383_10004252_pt1 | contig 12712 bp, 23 predicted proteins | sample IncBWC14OmetaG_FD_160072 | JGI IMG/M metagenome (GOLD analysis project Ga0210383, IMG submission 160072) | Forest soil microbial communities from Barre Woods Harvard Forest LTER site, Petersham, Massachusetts, United States - Inc-BW-C-14-O ...
CGAGCTGATCCGCGAGCTGGAGGCGCTGGGGCATCGCGACCTCGCCGATCGCGCTCGAAACGGCGACTTCGACCACGAACGATGAGCATCGTCAGCCTCATGCACTACCCGGACGACGAGCGCGGTCGGGCGGCGTACGCGTTCGACCATCAGCAAGAACACGTCAAGCTCGTGGTGGCGATGGGCAACCCTACGCCGTACAATTTGATCAACTATCTCCTCGATCCAATGCCGCCCGGCGCCCTGACGGACAATGCCACCCTCTGGGACATGAACCATCAGCAGGCTCACGACGACGCCGCCCAGTTCTTCAATGTCCAACCGTCCCTCGCTTTGATAGATAGTCCGACCCAGCAGGCGGGTCCGTTCCAATGGTTTCTGTTCACCAATTCCCAAGAGCACAGCGCGTTGAGCCAAGCGGTGCTCCTCAAAGGCTCCGCCTAATCACCGAAAACGACATCGAGTGGATGCGCGACGTCGGGGATCGTCGCTACCCCGGCAAGTACGACCATCTCGGCGTCGAAATGTGGGTCCGCAACATCGTCCTCAAGGGACCGATGATGTTCCTGCCGATCAGGAGCGACAACGCCTTCCTGATCGCCATGCTGTCGACCACCCCTTGGGTGCCCCAGACGCCGGAATGCAACATCGCCTTGGTCTGCGCCGACGATGGCAAGATGTGGGAAGCCGTCATGCTCCTGCGCGCCTCGATCGAGTGGGCGAAGCGGCGCAAATGTTCTCTCTGGCGCGTGTCCTCAGAGACAGATTTCGATTTGGAGCCGATCGCGCGTAAGCTGGGGGCCATAGAACCAAATACCCGCTGGATTTTGAGGCTCGAATGAGTTCGGTCGGGAGCGAAGTCGGCGGAAAGATGGCTGGCGGCGAGAACGTCGACCAGCAACAGTACCCCTTCTTCACCAGCCCCGGCGGCGTCACGCCGCAGCAAACCGCGCTGTCACAGTACGACTACGGGCAGAACCTCACCGAAGGCCAAGCGCAATTCGAGGGCAGCGATCAGGGCGGCGGACCCAGCCTGTCGTCGATGGCGACCCAAGTCGCGGGCGGCGCGAACATGGGCAAGGCGATCACGTCAGGCGGCATGAGCGACGTCAACCAAGGGGCCGATTACTCCGCTTACGGCAACGCCATCAACATCGACCAGCAAAACAACGAAAACCTGTTGGCGGAGAACCAGCAGAACTTGCAAAACGCGTCCAGCCTCGCCCAGCTCGCGGGGAGCGCAGCGGGCGGCCAAGCGGGAGCCAACGCAGTGCCGTCCACGGGGACCAGCACATGAGCACCGGCGGCGGCGGCAGCAAGGGCAGTAGCGGCGGCTTTGGCGGCACCGGCGGCGGCCAGATTTCCGGCCTCGACACCAATTTGATGCAAGGCCCGTTCGAGTTCGGCCCGAGCCAGTTCGACTTGGGCCAGATCACCGACGCCGTCACCGGCAACCAAACCGCGACAACGAACCGCTATAACCAGCTTGGCATGGGCGGCTCGACCCCCGAGCTGCAAGACCTCGCGCAGCAAGCCAACATGGGACAGGCGACGCAGGGGCAGGAACAGACCCAAGACGTGACCAACCCGGCGTTCGACCCGGCGTTGCAGACGGCGCAGACCAACATTCCGACCTCCGCCGTTCTGGCGGCCGATCAGGCGCAATTGCAGGCGGGCGAGCAGGCGGGCGCGGCGGCTGGGCAGGCAGCGGGGACCGCAGCGAGTTTGGCGCTATGAGCCAAGTCAGCGACGCCTTCACGGGTTCTTCTGGAAGCGGGACCAGCGACACCACCCTCTCCGATCTCAGTCTCGGCGACGCCCTCACCGGCGGCACCGGCGACCCGTTCGGCGACGCGGCGGCGACCAGCGGCGATGTCACCGCGAGCGACGCGGGCGGCGGCGGCTTCCAAAACTTCAACAACCTCACGGCCGCACTGGGTGGCGCTGGCGGAGGGGCGGGCGCAAGCCCGGTTGCTGCGCAATCCGCCTCGATGACCCCGCCATCGTCGGCCGCCCAGACCGGCGGCGATCCGACCGGCGCGGCGGGCGGCACGCAATCGTCAACCTCCCCCGGACAGACGCCCTCGAACCAGCAAAGCGGCGGGACGCAGCAAAACCAGCAACAGAACCAAGACCCGAACTACGCCCCGCCATCGGCGGTCAATGAACTCAAGGCGTTGCTCAAGCAGTTGAACACCGGCAAGGTGCCGGGGCCGAGCGGGCCGACGCCGCAAGGCGGGCAAAACCAGCCGTGGGCGCAGCCGACCATGTCGGCGGTTCAAACCGGCAATCCGCCAATGCCGCCGCCCCGGCCGATGGCGCTCCCGGCGCTCGCAGCCGGTCAGACCGGGGAGCAATCGCCGCAGATGGCGCTGCCAGAAGTGGCCACGGGGGAAACCGGCCCGCAATCGCCCGGCCCCGCCGCCCTCCGACAGCGTCTCGCAGGCCAGCCAGCCACCGACGCCCAAGGCAATCCGGTCACGGCCGCCGGGACGCCAGCCGCCGACACACCGCTGCCGCCGACACGACCGGCCGACTTGGGACAGACCGCGCAGGCCGCGCCAGCCGGGCAGGGGCGCGACATCACCGTTCAAAAGGCAGGAGCGGGGGCGCAGCCGCAGCCGGACCTCCCGACCAAGCCTCCTAAGCAGCTTCCGACCCATAAGCCGGGGCCGCCCGAAGCGCAGCCGCAAGGCCCGCCTCCCGCCCAGCAACCGCCGACCGACACGCACAGCAACATTCCGCCGTCGCGGCTCATTCAGGACATCGCTGGCATCTCGACCGGGCGACCGTCGGCGCTCGCCGATCTTGCACGGGCGGCGGGGATCATCCTGCCGATGTTCATGGGCGGCGGCCGACGCGGACGGTTCGGCGGCGGCTTCCGAGGCGGGCGGTTCACGCACGGCATCGGCGGCTTCGGGCATCTCCACGGCGGCAGGCATCCGGCCGGGCCGGGCGCGTGGCCCTATCACCACCCGCAATTTGGCTGGCACATGCACGCCTTCCATCCCGGCGGCGGCTGGCGACCGCTCCACCCCAACGACGGGCAGGCGATCGTCGGCGGCGGCGGACAGGGCGGACAAGACCCCAACGCACCGCCCCAGCAAGACCCCAACGCGCCGGACCCCGATCGGCCGCCCAAGGAGACGGGTCGAGCCGTGGGAACGCCCGACAGCGTCGGAAGCAGCGGCGCGATCCCCAACGTCGGCGCGAAGGAGGTCGACGACTACACCCGCAAGGTGGCGCAGCAGTACAACATCGACCCGAATGTGGCCTCGCGCGTCTTGGCGCAGGAAAGCTCCTACGGGCAGGCGAGGAAGCCGGGCGACAACGGGACCAGTTTCGGCCCGTTCCAGCTCCACTTCGCTCCCGACGGGAAGGCGATGGGCGATCAGTTCATGCGTGACACCGGGCTCGATCCGCGCGATCCAAGGACTTGGAAGCAACAGATCGACTACGCGATGATGAAGGCGGCGCAGGGCGGCTGGAAACCGTGGACGACGACGATGAACAAGCTGGGCATGAACGAATGGAGCGGCATCAACCGGACGTTCGCCGGACAGCCGTATTCGCGTGACCCCGCTGGCATGTCGGGGGCGGCCTCGATCCCGGTGGGCAAACTGCCACCGAGGAGCCAGCCATCGGTCGCCGGATAGGTCAGACTGTCAACCGTACGACGTGACACATGAGCGACGCTTTTGGAGCCACCGACCTAGACGCCGACATGCCGGGGCTTGGCCCACAGCCGGGGAACGTGCGCGGGCCTCCGGTCCAGCTCCCAAGCCAATTGCAGGCGCTCGTTCAGCATATTTCTGGCAAACCGAGCCCGCCGCCGCCCGGTCAAGGCGGCAGGCCGCCGCCGCCGCCGAAGCCGTCGCAGATGGGCTCGACCGATCCGCCCGACCCGACCGCCTATAGCTTCGCCCCGGTTCCCGCCAATGCGCCCCGGCAGCCCTCCAAATTCACGCCGTACACGCAGCCCATTCCGCGCGACAGCTCGCAATGGAACCAGCCCGATCCCTACCCACGGCTCCCGCAATCGTTCGAGCTGCCGGGGATGTATCAGCAACTCGGCGGCTATTTCTCCCAGCACGGCGGTTTCGCGGGCGCTCCGATGGGCGCGGGCATGGCCGCCTACTCCAAGGCGTACCAAGACGCCTACATGAAGGGGCAAGAGTGGAAAATGCGGCAGGCGAAGGAGCAATTGCAGCTCCACAGCTTGCAGTTGGCGGACGTCGAACGCGCCCGCGCGACCGCCTACGCCGACGTGTTCGCCGCCGGTCACGAAATGGGGTACGACCCGACAAAAATTCATGACCAGCTTTGGAAAGTCGCCGTCGAAAACGGCGACAAAGACGTGATGGCGATGCTGGAGGACGGCGCGAGCGCCGAACAGGTCCGCCGCTTCATCGGCGACCACGAGGCGCATATCCGCGCCCTTGAAGCCGCCAACAGCAAGTCGGCCGAGCAAGACGACATCGACGCCAAGCGATGGGGACTGCCGGGCGGCGGAGGGGAGGAAACCGATCCCTCGAACATGCCCGTCGGGACGCCGCCAGCGGCGAACAAGGCCGCCGGTCCCGCAGCTCCCGCCCCCGAGGCCGGAACAAGCCCGGCGCCGCCTCAATCGACGCCGCTCAAACCCTACGAGCAAGCCGGGCTCGACATCGCGCGCGGCAGACCCTCGACCGGCTTGCCGAAAAAGGTCGAGGACGCCGCCCAATCCTACGCCGCCAGCGTCGACCAGCGGATGGACGACGTCGTCGGCCATTCGGCGGGGAAGACCCGCGAGCAAATCGCGCAGGAATTGAGCGGCATCAGCCCGGCCATCGCCGCCGATTGGTCGAAAATCCTCGACGGCAAGCAGGGGCTCCCCGGCGGCATGGGCGCGATCGGCTCGCGGCCTTATTGGAGCAATCTCAGCGATCTTGCGCTCGCGGTGAAGCCGACTTGGTCCGCCGCAGACTTCCAACGCATTCCCGAACTCAACAAGGAATACGACGCCGGGCCACTCGGCAGGCGCATGGCGCGCACCGAAAGCATGGCGGCGGCCGGGCGAACCTTGCTGGAAGCCCTGCACGAAATACCGGAAGGCGAAACCCCGCCCGAAGGCGCGCTGGAAGCGTGGTTCAACCACACCCTGTCCGGCGACAGTAAATGGGGCCGGGTGTTCTCCGCCTATCACACGTATGTCCAAGAGGCGCAGACCATCGCCAGCCAATCCGGCAACTTCCACGAAGGCGATGTTTCGCGGGTCATGCGCGAAACGCCATACACCGCCGGGCCTCAGTTTTTGCGCGGCGGCACGTTATTGGTTGACGCCCAAAACGCCGTCGACACGATGGCGCAGTTGAACGAAGACTATAAAAAAGTCGTCGGTCGCGACGCCCTGCACTACAACCCGAAGGCGATCGACACGCTTCGGACAATCGCCAGCTACGATCCTAAGACGAACCGATTTACCCAAGTTCTCGATCCCACATTGCAAGGGCTCGACCGCAGCTCTGATGCGCAGGGCATCCCGCCCGGTTGGAAGGTAACACCAGTGCAATGACATGCCGACATTCGAGCTGACATCGCCCGAGGGGAAAAAGTACCGCGTCGAAGGCCCGGAGGGCGCGACGCAGGAACAGGCGTACGGCATCCTGCAAAAACAGCTCGCCGCTCAGTCCGGCAACACCCGAGGCGGCGACCTCGCGCGCGGCCTCTTGCACGGCGCGACAATGGGTTTAGTCGGTGAAGCTCCGCCAGCGGACGCGAGCGGCTGGCGTAAGACGGGCGAAACCATCGGCGGCGTTGGCACGAGCACTGCCGCTGGGTTCATCCCCGGAGGCATGGTCGTCAAAGGTCTTGTCGGGACTGGCGTGGGGGCGATGCAACCGGCAGATAGCTGGACGGATAGAGCCGAGAACGCCGCGATCGGCGGCGCCAGCGGCCTCACCGGCGGCCTGATCAGCAAAATGCCGCAAGGCGCAAAGACCGCCTTGGACCGGCTGGCGGAGATGGGCGTCGGCGCTACGTTGGGCCGACACGTCGGCCTTGGCGAGTGGGGCCCGTTTGCCGGGCTGTACGCCGGGCGCATGATCGGCCGCGAAGTCGAACGACTGTTTGGCGGCCGGGGCCTTGGCGACCTCGTCGCCGCCATCGGCAAGAACCCCGGCCTCGCCGCCTATCTTGGGATCAAGGCGTCGCCCTACGCCGAGAAAGCGGGCGAGTACGTCGGGCAGCAGTTGGGCAAACCGAGCCAATGAGCAAGAGCAACCCTAAGCCCACCGATCCACTAGACATTAACGGACGGCTGTACGCTCAGATCGGACGGTTGCTCGACGACCTCGAAGCCGACGACCGCGACGACCGAATGACGACGCCGCAGCGGATTTCTGCTCTAATCGCCGTCGGCCGGATTTTGACGATCTTCGCGGCCTTGAGGAAGGGCGACTATGACTATGGCAACACCGGATCAGCCGTCCGCAAGTACGCCGCCGCGTTCGCGCGCCCCGATGCAGCTCGTGGGGGAAAAGGTGGCTCCCGATCAGCCAACATTGTCGACTTTGATCGCGGGGGCGACGGGGACGACGACGGGGACGACGCCTAAGACGATGGCGTCGATCGCCGCGTCCCTCCCCTCGCGTGAAGGGGAGTATCAGCACCGGGCGGCGTGGAAGGCGGGCGTCATGGGCGCCCTCAATCTACTCGCGATTGTCCTCGCGGTCAGATTGGTCTTGCTCGTAGCGGTGATCGGGGCGTTGTGGCTCGCCAAACTCGCGCTTGACGTCCCCGCCACGCTGCAAATCCCGGCGCTTGTGATGTTGGGTGTTTACTGCGCGACCGTCGTCATCCCGATGGTCTGGCTGTCGAGCAGGCGTTGAACGCAGGCGACGCAGACCTTCCTTGAGGGGTTTCCAGCTCATAGTACCCGGTGCCTGTCCGATCGCGGTCGTTTCGCCTGAAACCTCGTTTTATCGCCCGAGCTACGAAGCCTCGCGAGCGCCTCCTCGGTATCCTCCCGCTTCTTGCGAAGGCCCACGTAGCGGCGGATCGTTTCGGCTTCCGCCGCCGTTGGTAGCCGATCGAGGAAAAACGCCCCTTCGCGGTCGCCGTCGTTGGCGATGTCGGTAAACGTCGTCATCGCTGACTTCACCGCGCTCCATTGGCGAACCGTCTCGCAAAAGACAAAGATTTGAAATCCCGGCGTTTTGCGCCGTTCCAGCGATCCGGGCACGGCGTAGATGTGGCCGTCCTCGCCGTTGACGCGCCAATCGTCGCACTCGTCGCGGCGCAAGGCGGCGGGCTGGCAGACGAGCGTCTCGACCAGCTTCAACAGCGCCGGGCGCTGGACCGTCGGCGGATAGATGTCAGTCATCGCAGGATGTCCCAAAGTCGCAAGAGGATCACAGATTGCCGCCCGCCGTCCCCGGCTTCGTGTCGAAAAAACCCGCGCTCCTTGGCGTCCCGGCACAGCTCTTTCAGCCGCTCGATCGGGAACATGAGGTAAACAAGCGTTTTCCCGTCCCGCTTCAGCTCATGGACCCAATAGTCCGCCTCCGTCACGGAAATCCCCGTCGGCTTGCCGTCGCGGGCGTACTCGATGCAGATGTTGCGCGTCTGCTCCCACAGGACGCTCTCGCTTTTCAGCTCGATCTTCTCGATCCACCCGTAGGCGAAAATCTCCGCCAGCCGCCGCTCGTTGATGAGGGCTTCCGAGAGTTGGAAATCGAACTTTTCGCTCGTGGAGTGAAACACGCCTTCAGGGAAGGGCATCACGGCTCCTCCGGTGGGATGTCGAGTTCAAGAACGCCGCGACCGACCGCCTTCGCTGGGATCACACAGTGAAGGATTTCGCGCAGCGCGGCCTCTTGGTACGCGGTCATCGGCCCTCGCGCCTTCATCTCGCGGATCGTCAGGCAGCAGTGGCAAAGCGTGGCGTCAGGATCGCCGCCAAAACCGAAAACTTGCGTGTCGCAGTCGGCACAGACGAACTCATGCACTAGCATCGCCCCAATCCTCCCCTTCCGGCATGACCAGCTTGAGCTGCTCGTCTTCCGGCTGGCCGTAGGCGATGTCCGCTGGCCTCTCGACCCGCGTCACCACGGCATAAGCGCCCAGCGCCCGCGCCCGCTCCGTCGTCGTGTCGAGGGCGTCGCAGAAGGCGCTCAACGCCCCGCGCAGGATGCTTTGATAGCGGGGCTCGCGAAGCGTGACCTTGTGGAACGGCGGCGTGCGCGGGTGGTAGGCGTAGAAATGCACCGCCTCGAACTCGTCGGCGACCAGAAGATGCCCTTGCACTTGGGCGATGTAGTCGTCCTCCGGGCCTTCCAAGAGATAGCGAAGCTGCGTCCAAGGCGCTGGCGATTTGAACTCAAGCCCTTCCTTATGACCGGGGAAAATCCGATCCGGCGACGCGCCGATCCGCCCGTCGTTGCTGGTCACGAAGCCGCCGGGCTCCAGTTTGATGTCGTTGACGAACTCGAACTGCGCCACGGCGTTCGGCTCTTGCTCCTTGCCGTGCGACACCCACTTCACGAAACCGATTTCGTCATCCTGCGTCTCGTTCAGCAGGCGCTCCGCCACCAACCGATAGAGGTAGTTCACCGCTTGTTTCGACGGCGCTCCCTTCGGCGTCACGATTTTATGGAAGTTGCTCGCCGTCGGTCGCCCCAGCCTGATCCGATACCACTCCGCCGAACCCTGTTCGACGCGATAGAGCTTCATGCGCTTCCTCCAATGCCTTTAGTCGTCCCTCGATCGCTGCAAACCGCGCGTCCAAGGTCTTCGCAATGCGGTCCATGACGGCCGCCGATTGCAGCATTTGCTCCATTGCGTCAGCTTCGCCGCGCATGAGCGTTTCAAACGCGTTTTTGCCCGTCATACCGGGTTCCTCCCTTCAAATCGCTCCTCGATGGCGCGATCAGTTTCAGCGGTGTCCCGCATCGCGCAGCGGAAGCACACCCATTTGCGCTTCCCGTCCGGTTTCTTGTGACCGTAGGGGCGCAGCTCCGACAGATCGCCGCACGCCTCGCAAATTTCCGGCTCGCGCGGTTCGAGCATGACGATCCGATCCGGTATCCGGGGCAGATCGCGCAAAGCGCGGCCGATAGCGAGCACGGCCGCGTAATGCGGGTCCGCGCTCAACTCCGCCATGACCGCTTCGCTCAGCTCAACGTTGCGCTCGCCATCCCATTCCATGATGTAGTTGCACTCGGCGCAGACCATGATCGAGCCCTTTGGGGGGCGCTCCGCCGGGCCAGTCACAGCGTTGAGCGCCGCCCCGCAATGAAGACACGCGCCCTGCTCGAAGCGACGTGACTGCCAATCGCCGCCGGTGAGGCTCGCGCGCCGCTTCCTCTCGCCCATCACGACTTCAGCCTTGGATCAATGTGGACCTTGGTCTTGGGGCCGATGCTGTCCTTCATCAGCTCTTGCATGTGCGCCTCTGTCTCGCCGGAAAAGATCATCACGTCGATCGGCAGGCCCATCGACTTGCCGTCGATCCGAATGAAGGTGTCGCCCGGCTCCGCTCGAAACTTGTCGAGGTTGCTGAAACTCAGTCCCAGCGTCAGCAAGGTCCGCCCGTCCGGTTGGGTCATCGTCGCCTTGATCATCGTTTGCCGCTCCATCCGTCTTCGAGCCACGGCGCGTCCTCTTGCGGCTGCGCGCCCTTTGGCCGCCAATAGATCGAATTGCTCGCTGGCGGGTCCGACGCCTCCAGCTTGCGCAACCGCAGCTTGGTCCGGGCGATCAGCCGATCGGTCGCCGCGAGCTGCTCAAAGATGCGCTCACGGTCGCGAGCGCCCTTCCGCCACCCTCTGCGCTTCACTTCTTCGCCTTCCGCTGTTTGGCCTTGAGCGCCATGATCAGACGCGGGAAGTCGCGCTGCCGGATGTCCTGCAAACTCTCGGCGCCCGAAACCATCGTCGCCAGAAACGTCATCTCGGCGGTCGCGGTCGCCTTGATCAGCTCGTCCAGCTCTTTGATTTGCGTCGCGTCGATCAACGCTTCCATCGCGCCGCGCGCGTCGTCGTCCTTGCCCTTGCGCACCACGTTGCAGAGGTCATCGACGATGTATCGCTTGGCGTAGCGCCGCGCGCTCCCGCGCGCCTGCAAGGCGTTGCGCCCCGGACCCGCGTCAGGCGGGAACGAATAGGTCGACGACCGCTCCCAGCCCCAGCCGCTCAACGTCCCGGTGATGGTGACGTTGTCCTTGTTGTCGACGGAGGCGAACGAAATCGCGAAACCGTGCTTGGCGAGCAGCGGACGCAGGATCACGTCCATGTTCTCGATCGTGGTGAAGGCGTAGCGCCCCAGCTCGCGACCGTCCTTGACCAGCGTCACCGTGCCGTCGCGATCGACTTGCGGACACTCGGCGGAAAACTCGGCGTAGTGATCCATGAACGCCTCGCGCGCCTGATCGCCCAAGACCTCGCGCCGCATCTTCATCACGACTTCCATCTTGTCGGCCGGGATGTCGGGATTGGTGAGCATCTGCATCAGGACCGCCGCGAACGTCTCCGCTGGCGCGGCGCGCTCGACGCGCTGGATGATCTCGCCTTCGCTGCCTTGGTCGTTCATGCCTCAATCCTCACTTTCGCGGGACGCCAGACGACGCCCTCGACGTTCCATCCGGGGTGCATCAAACGCGGCAACACCCAGAAAGACGCCATGTTCTCCCAGCCCGTCGGCACCGGCTGGATGCCGTCGGCGAACCCCCACGGCTGCAAGCGCCTGCACTCGACAATGTCGTTGTGCGGCGGCGGGTGGGCGTCCCAAAAGGTCCACTCATCGTTGGTCATTTCGACGGCTCCACAAACTCGACCAGCCCGAGCCGCTGCGCGACTTGACCGGCAGCGAACTCCCACTTGTGACGGTTCCAGAAGCCGCGACAGCAAGCCTTGTGGCCGCGCTTCTGCGAGTGGCAGACGCGATAGCCGTTGAAACCGATCCAGCGGTCGCGCACTTGCTCCTCAAGCGTCGCGATCGGCGTCCCGCACCAGTCCTTGCGATAGATGCACGTCGCGCACAGCCGGTTCATGACTTGGAAGCCGTTCATTGCTTGCCTTCGCTTTCGCGAAGCAATTTCATCAGCGCGTTGAGGTAATCCTTGTTCTCCCGCACCGCGTCGTCGTGCGTCTTAGCTTCTTCGATTTGGTCCGGGGTTCGTAGGTCGGGTTCCGCCTGCGCTGGCTTCACCGGCTCGACCGCAGGCATCTTCATCTCGACGTACCAAGAGCGATCGACAGAGCGGTCAACGGTCACGCCGCACCGGGGTTGCGGGAAAGAGTATTTCCATATGCTGAACCGATGGCAGGCGTGCGCTGGGCTGGCCGCCAGCAACACGCCAACGAGGATCGCCGTCCTCATGGCTAAGCCTCCAACCCGGTCAGGATCGCCATGATCCGATGAACCGTCGCGGCGTCGCTCCTCGTCTGGATCATCCGTCCATTGACGTAGAGCGCGACCTCGACCTTGTCGCTCGCCTCGTTGAACAACGCCCGCTCAATGCCTTCAGCGGCGGCACGCGCCGCTCGCTCGCGGTCAGCGTCCCGCTCTGGATGTTCGATCATCTGGCTTTACTCCGGTTGTGGATGCAGTATGACATACCCTTGACATGACAGGCTGTCAAGTGCTAGGGATGACGCAAATGGGCTTCCAAACGATCCTCGAACAAGCCGTCGCCGTGGCGCCGAAGCCGGGCCTCGCCACTGACGTGCTCGCCGTGATGCACAAGGCCCGCTACCCGATGGCGGACATTCTCGCCAAGGTGCCGGGCGACAGTCTGGCGGCGCGAGCCCGCGCGATCGGCGTCGCGCGCCAGACCATGTACGTCTGGGCGCAGGAGCGTTTTCGGCCAAGCCGCGAGCAGGCGGCGATCATCCACAAGTTGACCGGCATTCCGGTCGAGCAGATCGGCGAATATCAGGAGGGCAACCATGGCAGCGTTGGAAAACCGCCTCGAAAGAAGGCTGTACGAGTGGCGAAAGATGGCAAAGGCGTTCCGCGAGGCGCAGCACGAGCGCGAGCCAAGCGAGGAGGAGTGGGAGCTAAACAAGGCTTGGGCGGACGCGATCGAACGGTGCGCAAGCGAACTGGGAAGTGACCTGTCGGCGGCAAAAGCGATCAAGCGGTCGCAGTACGAGCCGAGGTTCGCAGAATGATCGAGCCGACTGAAGCCGACATCGGCCGCGCCGTTGTCTACATTGGCAACCGCTTTCCCGGCGGCAAGCTCGAACACGGCGTAATCACGTCTTTCCACCCGCACGCGGTGTTCGTCCGCTACGGCAAGAACAAGCACGCGAAGGCGACGGCGCGCGCCGACTTGGAGTGGCAGACGGATGAGATGTTTCCGACCCGATAGATGCCCTTGCGGCCTGCCGTGGGAGCGGTGCCCGTGGCGTCTAGCCGATTGCCGTCCGTGCGGTCGTCAACAACGCGGTGCGGCTGTCCAACCCGTTGTAACCGCCGTTAACCCGCTTGGTGACAGCGCGAACGTCGTCCCTGTCGGCGATCTCGTTCAGCCCGTGAGCTGACCACCACCAGCCGCTGACCGTGGCGGCGGCAGGAAACTTCTCGACCAAGTCCGGTTGCTCGACGAACGGCTGCGCCATCGCCAAGGACGCAGCCGTGTAATTCGACCGTCCGGTGAGCTGGATCAGCCCCCGCCCCCGAAACCGCTCGCCGTCCCCCTTATGGGTGTTGCCCAAATCCTTCCTGCCTT
>Ga0210383_10004256_pt1 | contig 12707 bp, 14 predicted proteins | sample IncBWC14OmetaG_FD_160072 | JGI IMG/M metagenome (GOLD analysis project Ga0210383, IMG submission 160072) | Forest soil microbial communities from Barre Woods Harvard Forest LTER site, Petersham, Massachusetts, United States - Inc-BW-C-14-O ...
TCGAGAGCGACGACGCGGTGCGCGCGACGATTGTCACCGGCGCGGGCAAGGTCGCGTTCTCGGCGGGCGCCGATCTCGGCAAACTGATTCCGCTGTTCACCGGCGCGCGCAAGCCCGAGGACGAATGGGACACCAAGCTGCTCGCGGACCGCAAGCTCGGCGACATCGCGCTGCTGCGCGGCTACGACATGGACAAGCCGGTGATCTCGGCGGTCAACGGATTTTGCATCGCGGGCGGAATGGAATTCATACAAGGCACCGACCTTCGCGTTGCGTCGGAGAATGCGAGCTTCGGGTTGCAGGAAGTGAAGTGGGCGATCGTCCCCGCGGCGGGATCGCTCGCGCGATTGCAGCGGCAGATTCCGTACTGCAAGGCGATGGAGATTCTGCTGACGGGCAATCGGATCGATGCGCCAGAGGCGTGGAGGCTGGGACTCGTGAACTACGTCGTGCCGCAGGACAAGTTGATCGCGAAGGCGGAAGAGTTGGCGGCGACGATCGCGCAAAACGGCCCGCTCGCGGTCCGCAAGATCAAAGAGGCGGTACGGAGGACGTCGGGGCGCCCCTACGAAGAGGCCTTCAAGATCGAAAATGAGATCGCGCGCGAGGTGATGAAGTCGGAGGACGCGAAGGAAGGTCCGCGCTCGTTCATGGAGAAGCGGAAGCCGAATTACAAAGGTCGGTAGAACCTCAGGCGCCTGCGAGGTTGCGCATTGTGTTGGGATAGTCGCGCGCCGTCGTGGCGGGTGGGCCGATTGGGAAGACTACAGGATGCGTGACCCCGGCGGCGCGGAATCTCGCGACGAAATCGCGGCCGGCTTTGGCGTTTCCGAAGACTGCTATTTTGCGGCATGAGGCTTCCGAGATGGCTCTGGGAGCCTCCTCGCGCTTGCCTTCCTTCCAGAGACGGCGGACCTCATCGAACTCTTGCGCGAGGCCGTAGCGCGCGAACATCTTGTTGTAGCTGTCGACGAAGGCGTAGCTGGCAAGCTCGCGCCGAAACGAATCGACCGCCTTGTCCTCCTCCTCCGTGATGCACATGCGTATGTAGATACCGACATCGACCGCCGACGGCTCGCGCCCCGCAGCCTTCGCGCCTTCCGCGATGTGCTGCACCATCGGCGCAATCGCTTCGGGCGGCGAGTAGTTCATCAGGACGCCGTCGGCAATTTCGCCGGCGAGTCGGAGCATCGGCGCGTTGAGGCCGGCGAGATAAATTTTCGGCGGATGCGGCGCCGTGATGCGCATGCTCAGCTTGAAGTCGGACTTGTAGACTTCGCCCTGGAATTTCGATCGGCCCTCGGTGAAGAGTTGGCGCATGATGGTGACGCACTCGCGCATCGCCGTGACGGGTTTGCGATACGCGGCGCCGTGCCATCGTTCGACGATGATCGGACTCGAGACGCCGAGCCCCGCAATCGCGCGGCCGCCGGACAGTTCGTTGATCGTGAGGAAGCCCATCGCCATCGCCCCCGGCGTGCGAATCTGAATCGGGATGACGCCGGTGGAGAGTTCGGCTTTGCGCGTGTTCACTGCGAGTGCGGCGAGGCTGACGAATGCATCGGGACCGCTGACCTCCGCGATCCACAACGAGGTGTAGCCAAGGTCCTCGGCCTCGCGGATGAGGGCGAGGCGAGCGGGGAGGGCGTCGACGCCGACGCCGACGTTGGTCTGAAGTCCGAGCTTTTGCTTCGATGGCATCGATTGGTCCTGCGTGTTTGAGTTGCGCAGATTGTGCGGCTATTCGATCATGGCTGCAAGCATAGTCCGGGCAGGAGCGTTGAACGATGGCCTACTTCGATTCCAACGGTGTACAGATTTATTTCGAGGAGCATGGCAAGGGCGAGCCGGTCGTGCTCGTGCACGGGTTTGCGTCGCGCGCAGAGCATAACTGGGGGCCGCCCTGGTTCGATGCGATCGGGGCGCAGTACCGCGTCATCGCCCTGGATTGCCGCGGACACGGCAAGAGCGGCAAGCCGCACGATCCGGCGGCGTACGGCGGCGAGACGATGGGCGACGACGTGATCCGGCTGATGGATCATTTGGGAATCAAGCGGACGTTGATCATGGGCTACTCGATGGGCGGGCGAATCGTGACCGGGCTGCTGATGCACCATCCGGAGCGTTTGCGAGCGGCCGTGCTTGGTGGAATCGGTGCGGCGACGGCCAGTGCGCCGAGTTTCGATCGCAAGCCGATCGTCGAGGCGCTGCTCGCGGAAAGCGTTGCGGGCGTGAAGGAGCAGCGCGCGCGGGAATTTCGTCAGTTCGCGGAAGCTACGGGCAACGACCTGAAGGCGTTGGCGGCGTGCATGGGATCGAATCGCGAGGACTTCACGGCTGAGCGAATCGCGGCGCAAAAGATTCGCGTGCCCGTGATGATCGCAATCGGGACGAAAGACTTGCTGGTCGGTAATCCAAAGTTTCTGCGCGACGCGATACCCGGCAGCAAGCTGGTGATGCTCGAAGGGCAGGATCATTTGAGCGCGCCGAGCGACCCGTATTACAAAGAAGCGGTGCTGGAATTTTTCAAATTCGCGCCCGCTTGAGAAACTGCCAGCGGTCATACGTCGGCGGCGCGTACGCACCACTATTGTCGGCAGCAACGGCGGCGCTAGCTGATTCGCGGAGCGTTCAACGTGCCTGTCAGGTGGTAGGGCTCGGGGCGGGGGGGGTGCGGCAGGGTTGAGAGGAGAATCCCGAGTTGGGCGGAGGCGGCGGGGCTCGTCGCCAGGGTGAACTGAATTGCGAGTTCGCTGTCGCCGGGGTCGGGGGCTAGTTGGATCGTGCCCGTGGCGTTCAGGGTCAGATCGCCGCCAGTGGTGGTGAATTCTTCGATCGTCAAAGTGCCTTGATCGATTTTGAATTTTGAATGGCCTTCGCCGAGGCGGATCGGTGACGATGCCAGTGCTGACATTATTGTCAGGCCGGCGGCGCTCAGGTCGCCTTCGCCGCTTTGTGCGATGTCGGCGGGGGAGAGCGTCAGATCGCCGCTGCCGGAAAGGCGGCCACTGGCGTCGGCGCCGGGAATCGCGAACAGGTGCTGACGCGCGATATCCACCGAATCGAGATCGTAGCTGACAGACGTGCCGCCGCCGCTCGGACGGATCGTTGCCTTCACGACGCCGTCGAACAGATTGGCTTTCACGCGGACGCCTGGATGCATCATGAGCATCGAGAGGAAAGACGGCGCGATGGTGACGGCCGGGCTTTCGAGGAGCAGGCCGGCGTTGGCGGGACGCGTCGAGATCAGGCGAACGTCGGACAGGCGCGCGCCGAAAGGGAAGCTCGCGCTCTGGCCGGTGCTCGAAATTTCAAGGCCCATCGGCGCCAGCACTTTCGACAGAGTGGTGGAGTAGGGGAAAGTGGAAATCAGGTACGCGGCGAAGAGCGTCAGGCCGACAACGATGTAAGCGACGCGAACGAGAGCCGGCCGCCGCCATGTCGCGGAGACGTCGCGGGCCGCATCAAGTGTTCTTGGCGAGCGCGACACAGGTGAGGTCAACGTCGTACGAATGCGTGTCCTGGGTGCGGCGCTGGATACGAAGGTTGGACACTCCAATCGGCATCGACAGCGAATTGATTCCGTAAAGCGCGTCGACCAACTGGGCGAGACTGACGTTGGCGAGCTTGAGTTGCACGCTGTACTCGGTGAAGCCGTCGGCGAGCTTGCGATCGGAACCGGGCGCAATCGAGCCAATCTTCTCGCGGCCGACGCTCTTGGTCATCGACGCTTCGACGACGGAGAAGAGCGAGAAATCTTTGCCCAGCGGGACGGTGTGGCGCTCAGCGTTGGCGAGTTGGGCCTTGAGCTGGGCGTAGTTGCCGGCGAGACGGCGAACGAGGACGAGTTCGTTCTGCCGCTGCACGATCTTGTTATCGAGGCCTGAGCTGAGATCTACGATCGGCATGTAGACGAGATTGTAAATGAGAAACACTCCGAGCAGACCGCCGGCAATCTGCACGAGGATACGTTCGCGCGGTTCGAGTTTCTGGTAGCGGCTGCGAAGCTGCGCGATATACGGGTCGACGCGGGTGAGGCCCTGCTTGAGCAACGGACGGACGAAGTCCATCAGTCGCGCGCGCAAATTGTCGATCCATTCTTTAAGCATCGCAGCTACTCGTCGCGCTCAGTGCCGGGTACGTCGCGCTCGGACGACGGCGTCGCGTCCTTGAAGTCGGCATCCATGCGAAAATCCACTTTGCTCGGGTCCGATCCGGCCTTCGCGTGCGCGACCTCGATCGATCCGAAAAAGCCGCTGGCGTCGAGCGCGCGTTTGGCCTGATCGACGGTCGAGAACGAGTCCGCCTGGCCGGTAACGCGCAAGCCCTGCGAATCGATCTGGACGTCGGCCATCTGGACCGGAAATCGCGGCGGCAGGGCGCGCGATACCGCGACCAGCGTGTCGAGCGGCGAGTGAGTGAGGTTGCCGCCGATCAAGTTGAGCCGCTTGTTCATTTTGGAAATGCCGAGCTGCAACTGCTGCTTGGCGTTGGCCGGATCCGTCTCACCGAGCACCGGGCCGGCGACGGCGGCGATTTCCGCATCGACCTGATGAAGGCGATGAAGATTGGCGGACACGCCGAGCGCAAAATGTAAAACGATGACCGCCAGCAGGGCGGCGGCGAGAATGCCGGAAGTGTAGAAGGGGCTCAAGTCGCCGCGGATGCGGCCGCGGAACATGAACTCACCCTGGCGAAAGTTGAGCAGTTCGAGCGGCTTGCTCGGCATCTCACCGAGCAGCATCGCGACGCACGACGAATACTTGCCGGTGTTGGGGACCGAGCCTTCGAAGATCCCGGTGTAGTCGAAGGCGCCGCCGTCGCGCACCGACATCGCGAGCGAATCGGACAGCATGCCGCGGACTTTCGGATACGCAGCCGCCGCGCCGGCGACGATTACCTCGGTCTGATCGGCTTCCTCTCCGTTGGCGAGCAGCGTCTGGCGCACCGAGTTGAGAATCGGCGTGGCGGCATCCTGCGAGACGACCGAGCCGTCGGACATCATCAGGCCACCGCGGATCGAACGAATCGCGCGCGGCGTTCCACCGTGATCGACGAGCACGACCGAGGTGGAATCCTCGTCGCCTTCAACGACCAGGTGCGCGATCGGCTTGGCGCCGTTGCCATTCGGCGTGCGCGTGTACATTGCGGCCAGTGCGAGCGGTGCAAGCGTGACGGTCTTGGGATCGAGTCCAGCCTTCTGCAGCAGATCGAGATGATTCTGAAGATCGGCCTTGCGCGCCATCGCGGCCATCACGAGCGTGTGATCGCCTTCGCGCCCGACGCGGGTAAACGCGACCACGCCATTGTCGACCGGGAAGGGCAGATGCTCCTCGAGCGCGAATGGAACGGTCTGGTAAAGGCGGCGCGCGTCTTTGAACGGCAGTTCGAGGATGCGCTTGACGACGCTGTCGGCGGGGAGCGCCGAGATGACGATGTCGGGCTGGCCGGCTTCGACCACGAGGCGCGAGAGCGCACCGGCGAGGTCGGCCTCGTCGTCGGCGCGCACCTTGTCGAAGAAGCCGACGAGGCTGAACGAATTCCACGAGCGCTCCGCGACCGCGGCGCGCACGCGATCGCCGGCGAACTCCAGCGCGAGTATCCGTTGAGCCATTAAGCGACCTGCACCCTAGTCTTCATGCCAGGCACCGAGCGTGCCGATGCCGTTGGTCTCACGATGGAACGTTGCAGTTATGATCTTCCGGGCGCCTGCGTAAGTCCCGGTGCCGGTAATCGTGAAGAATTGGCTGCGCATGTCGACGTCCTTGCCGATCAACTGGCCGATGTCACCGATGTCGGGAAGATTCATGATGTCAGTGGGCTGCGAGAACGGTCGAATCGCGCGCGCTGCGATAATCTCCTCGACGATTTTCTGATCCTCCATCAACTGCGGCTCGAGCGCGGCGATCACCTGCGGCGTCGCGGTGTTGGCGTTCACCGACGCTGTCGGCATCACGGTCAAAAACGGGCTCACGCGATTGAAAATTGCTTCGTTGAAACCCTGGACCATCTGCAAATCGCCAATCGTCGGCATCGCTCCATAGCGCGGCTGATACGGCGGTTTCAAGCCCATGTAGTAATCACCGATGTTGGTGTTGCCGCCTCCGGTGTTCGGAGTGATCCAGTCAACGATACCCTGAACGAGGTCAACATTCACGTCGAGGATCGTGAACAGCCGCTGCATCCGTTGAATCGCCACCTGGTTGGGCACGTTGTTCTGGACCATCGAATTGAGATTGAGCTTGCGGTCCTCGTCGATGATCGAGAGCGCGACCTGGCCGCCCTCGAGCGACATCGGTGGAAACGGCACGGCCCACACGTCGCTCAGAGTGTCGATCGGGGTTTGCGATTTCACGTCGGCGCGCGCGTCAGCCGCGAGCAGCGCCAGACCGATATTGATGGCCGATCGGCTCAGGTAGCTGGCGCGCAGCTCGTTGGCCTGGTTCGCCGCCGACACGAATCCGAGTCCCGACGTCATGGCGAAGTCGACGACGATCAGCGTCATCAGGGCGACGCCGAGCAGGACCGCCAGCAGCGCGACGCCGCGCTCGCTCTTTCGCAGCTGCGTTACCATTGCTGTATCGCCATCGGCAAGGTGACTTGCGTCGCGAAGTCCATAACGCGGCCGCCGGGCGCCGCCATCCGAATCTGAATCGCCGCTGCGACCGGCAACTGCTTGCCCTTCGGCTGACTCGAGGAATCCCAACTCTCGCTCCACTTGTCGCCGTCGAAATATCGGATGTGCAGCGACGTCAGATTGTCCGCGAGCACCGTGGTCAGCGGCTGGCCCCCGTTTGTCAGCAACCCGCTTTGCTGCGAGCGCGTCAGCATGTACCAGCCCTGCTGATTGGGATTCGGCGTCAAGTTGTAGGTGACGATGGTCTCGGGGATCAGCCCGGTGATTGCCTTGCGATGTCCGCCGCTGAAGGTGGACAGAGTAATCGTATCGATTGGCGCGCCGTTGCCCATGTGTCCGCTGCCGAACAGCCCGACGTTGCTGGCCGCGTACGGCGTCTGCACGGCGTTGCGCAATTCCCCGGCCATCTGCCACAGCAGCGACCGCCCTTCGCGATCGACCATGAGCCGTCCTTCGGCGTGGACCTTGCTGTGCGCGACCGCGCTGAACGAACTGGCCAACATCGACAGGATCAGCGCCAGCACACCGATCGCGAGCATCATCTCGATGAGCGTGAAACCGCGCGGTGCTCCATATGCCGTCATGCGCCCGCTCATTGCGTCGGCACCAGCGGCTGGTCGGTGGTATCCGGCGGGACTGGCGAATGGAGGAACTCGACCAGCGCGAAGTTCTGCGAAAGGGTGGGGCCGTATCTGACCAACACGTCGACCTTGCGCACGTCGGGAAATATGCCCGACGCAGAGACGTTGCGCTCCCAGCGGAAGTCCGGGAATTCGCCGGGAAACGACCCTTCGAAATCGCCGTTCGTAATGCCGATATCGGGAAATCGCTCGAGCTCCGCTTCCGTCATGACGACCTGCGCGAGCATCGAGGCGCGCGTCGCCTGCTGCGCGCGAATGACGGATTGCAGGCTCTGATGATGGAGGCTCAGCAGGCCGAGCAGAGCGATGCCGAGGATCGCCATCGCGACCATAACTTCGAGCAGGGTAAATCCACGCGCGCGCTGGCGAAGAGGATTCATCGCGACACCTGCATCCCCGCCGGCATCACATCGCCGCTGATGATCGCGACCTGGCCGGTCAGGGGCGAGAACTCCAGCGTCATCACCTCGCCCGAGGCGTCTTCAAGATGCACCACGGTCGCATCGACGTAACCTTCGGGGTAAAAATTCGTCGAGACGACGCCGCGATTGACGGTGCCGATGCCTTCGATGGTCACGTCGCGAATGCGAATGGCGGCAGGCATCATCACGGGCCGGCCCGACATGCTGGTGTCCGGCGCGAACACTGGCTTCACGGCGTAAGGATCGAGTTGCGCGGCCGCGTAGCCGTTGTTGTCGAGGTCGAAGATCATTCGCAGCACCAGCTTGTGACCGGTGGCCTCGTCGAACATGTAGGTCGCGCGTCCGGCCATCCGGCGCGCCTGGCTCTTCAATGCGGCCTGACGGAATCCACCCAGGTAGGGCAGGGTCAGCGTGATCATCAATCCCATGATGAAGATCACGACCGCGAGCTCGAGCAGCGTGAAGCCCGGCGCCGCGGATTTGATCGACGCGCCCGCACGCACGCGTGCCGTCGCGCTAAAGCGGCGGCATGCTGACTCGGGCTCCCCTCTCATAGCGTCGTCACGAACTCTGGCTGGCGTCTATATCGTCGCCGCTTTCGACTCCGTCGGCGCCGAATGACTTCAGCACGTAAGAGTTTCCATCGCTCTGATAGAAGTAGGGCGTGCCCCATGGATCCTGCGGCAGGCGCTCGATATAGCCGCCGCTTTCGTAGTTGGCGGGCACGCGGCCGTTGGTCGGCGGCGTCACCAGCGCGCTCAGGCCCTGGTCGGTGGTCGGGTAGTAGCCGTTGTCTAGGTAGTAGCGATCGAGCGCGGTCTTGATTTCGGCGAGGTCGGCCTGTGCCTTGGTCTTCTTGGCCTTGTCGGCGGCGCCGCGGAGACTTTGCACGACGATCGTCGCGAGCAGACCGAGGATCAGAATAACCACCATGATTTCAATCAGGGTAAAACCGTCCTGATTGTATCGGCGTGATTTCATCGCCATTACCTCCGGCGCGTTCTTCATCTTTTCACTTCTCACTGCATCAACTGGTTGAGCTGGAAGATTGGCATCAGCACCGCCAGCATCATGAACACGATAATAGCAGCCATCGCGATCGTCATCACCGGCTCGAGGACGGTCGTCATCTGGCTGAGCGAGTGCGAGACTTCGCGCTCGTAGTTGTCGGCGACGCGCTCTAACATCCGCTCGAGTTCGCCGGAACGCTCGCCGACGCGGATCATTTCTATCAGCAGCGGCGGGAACAGCCCGCTCTGCGAAAGCGTCTGCGCCATGCCGTGGCCTTCGCGGATACTTTCGCGGCTCTGCTCGACGGCGTCCTTCAGCAGTCCGTTGGTGACCACGCCCTTGACCGCGTCGAGCGCCGGCAGCAACTGCACGCCGCTGGCGAGCAGCGTGGCCAGCGTGCGGGCGAAGCGTGCGCAGATGATTCGAATCATCGTCGGCCCGAGATAATAGACCTTCAGGATCCACGTGTCGTAAATGCGCCGGCCGCGCGGCGTCGCCATCGCGGCGGTAAATCCCGCGACCAGCCCTGCAAGCAGCAGCCCCAGCGGAATCCAGTAGCCGGTCACCAGCGCCGACAGGCCGATCAGGATCTTCGTCGCCATCGGCAACGCCGCATGCTGCTGCTCGAAAATCGTCGCGACCTGCGGCACCACGTAAGCCACCAGGAACGCCATGATTCCCGTGCCCACGCACATCATGATGATCGGATAGGTCAGCGCGCCGCGGACCTTCGTGATGAATTCATTCTGGCGCTCGCTGTATTCGGCGAGCCGGTCCAGCACCGCTTCGAGCGCGGCCGCCTGCTCACCGGCGCGAACCATGCCGATGTAGAGATCTGAAAAGACGTCGCGATGATTGGTCAGCGCGTCGGCCAGCGACGAGCCTTCGCGCACGCGCTCGCGCACCTGCGAGAGCATCCGCTTGGTCGCGGCGCGGGTCGATTGATCGGCAAGCGCGCTGAGCGCGTCGACCAGTTGCACACCGGCGCCGAGCAGCGCGCTCAACTGTCGTGTGAGCAGCGCGAGATCCGACGCCGACATCTTGTGTCGCCACAGCGACGGCAGCCATTCGCGGCGCTCTTCCTGGCGCTGTGCGGCGTTACTCTCTTCGTTGAGGTCGGTCGGAAAAATTCCCGAGGCGCGCAACTTGCCGCGTGCGGTCCGCGCGCTGTCGGCGTCGACCACGCCGTTTACCGATCGGCCGTCAGCGCCAAGACCTCGATAAGCAAATACTGGCATCGGTGAAAAAACTTAAGCTGGGGCGCTTTAGTCGATGTCTTCCTGGGTGACCCGCAGCAACTCCTCGATCGAAGTCTCGCCGCGCAGCACGCGCGCCGCGCCGTCCTGGCGCAGCAGCGTCATCCCCGTGTCGGTGCACTTGCGGCGCAGCATCGCGGCATCGGCTTTCTGCATGACGAGCGTTCGGATTTCGTCGTCCATGATCATCAATTCCTGAATCGCCATACGGCCGCGATAGCCGGTGTTGCGGCAAAGCCTGCATCCCTTGGGCCGGCAAATCTTGGACGTCGCGAGGTCGTTCGGCTTGAGCGCGATACGCGAAAGCTCGGAATCGCTGGGCCGGTACGGCTCGCGGCAATCGGGGCATAGCTTGCGGATGAGGCGCTGCGCGAGCACGGCGAGAATCGACGACGAAACGAGAAACGGCTCGATTCCCATTTCGACCAACCGCGTCACCGCGCCGAACGAGTCGTTGGTGTGCAGCGTCGAGAACACGAGATGGCCGGTGAGGGCCGACTGGATCGCGATCTCCGCCGTCTCGGCGTCGCGGATTTCGCCGACCATGATCACATCGGGATCCTGCCGCAGTATCGATCGCAGTCCGCTGGCGAACGTCAGCTCGATTTTCGGATTCACCTGCATCTGCCCGACGCCGCGCAGTTGGTACTCGATCGGATCCTCGATCGTGATGATATTTTTTTCGGGCGAGTTGATTCTCGACAAGCACGCGTACAGCGTCGTCGATTTGCCCGATCCCGTCGGCCCGGTCGCCAGGATAATCCCGTGGCTTTGCCGAATCAGCCGATCGAGCCGCTGCAGGTTGTCTCCCGAGAAGCCAAGATGGTCCAGGTTCACATCGACGGCTGCCTGCGCGCGATCGAGCAATCGCAGCACGATCCGCTCGCCGAACGCCGTCGGGATCGACGAGACGCGCAAGTCGATATCGCGGCCCGCGATGCGCAGCCGGATTCTACCGTCCTGCGGCAGCCGCTTCTCCGCGATATTGAGGCCCGCCATGACCTTGACGCGCGACGTGATCGCCGGCTGAAACCGCTTCGGCGGCGACAGCACGTCGTAGAGCATCCCGTCCACGCGGAAGCGGAACACCAGTTCTTTTTCGAAAACTTCGATATGGATATCCGACGCGCGATCCTTGACCGCCTGCGACAGCACGCCGTTCACCAGCTTGATGATTGGCGCCGAGTCGTCCGATTCGAGCAGGTCCAGCGGCTCCGACGCGAGTTCGCTGGCGACGACATCGAGCCGTTCTTCCTGCAAGTCGATCATCAGATCTTCGGCCGACGTGGCTGACGCCTGATCGTACGCGCGGTTGATCGCTTCGGCGATCACTTCAGCCGGCGCGACCAGCGGATTTATTTCGGCGCCATACAGGAGGCGCAAATCGTCGAGCGGCTCGAAGTTGGCCGGGTCGGCAATCGCGACCGTCACCGTGCCGTTCTCGCTCGACAGCGGGAGGAGCCGGTTCTTCTTCGCGTAGTTGATCGGAATTTTAGAGACGAGCGCCGGGTCGAGCGAGTTCTCATCGATATGCGCCTGGAACTGCATCCGGTATTCCTGCGCGAGTGCGCGCGCCAGGCGTTGAGGCTCCAGCGCACCCATCTCGACCAGCACGTCGGCCAGCTCTTGACCGGGCTTCTTGCGCTGGCGAGCTTTGTCGAGATCCTGCGCCGAGACCCACGATCGGTCGAGCAGAATTGCTTCGAAACTTTTGCGTGCGGTCGCCATCAGGCCAGCCCGCCCGCCGGCGACAAGCCGCGTCGATTCAAGTCATATCCGGTCATCTTCACCGACAGTGCCACCACACCGAACTTACCACCATTCCCCCCGTTCGGGGTCAATTAGACACGATGGTTCTGGCTAGTTGCAAGTATGCGTTCCCCATAGCACCGGGGCAGTTTTGCAGCCGTTTGGCGGCGGCTAATAGTGCACTGCTCCGGGCTGCGTTTCGGTTCCGTTCCCAATCGGCCCCTGGTTGATCCCCATGCCGAAGCCCGTATGTCCCTTGGCCGGCAGCGTATGCTCGGCTTCCTGCCATGAGACGAGTTTACCCCCCACAAACTTCAAATCGAGGAACGTTCCCTTGTCCCCGTCCTTGGACGAGGTGTAGAGCAGGGCGGCCGTAACGTCGTTGCTGTTGGGCTTATAAGGATAGCTCCAGACCTCGGTTTCGCCCGGCAAATAGGTCCGAATATCCGGTTCCCCCCACGAATGGTGTATCTGGGGCGAGGTCTGGCCGACCTGCAGCGTATCCGACATCCGCGTCGCCTTGATCCGGGTGCCGGCCTGGTAGAAGAGGCCGCATCCGGTGAAAGCGAAAATCAGCGCCGCCGACAGGATCGCGAGCAAGGCAACGCTGGGAAATCGGGATTTTTTCGAGAGCAGGGTTCTTATCGACATTCCATCCATCGGCGCGATTCTGGGGGCGCCATCCTAGATTGTCAACGGTATGCTATAGAGCAACGGATATGAACGAGGGAGACCCCGATGGCGCGTAAGCTGACTCTGGTGAAAGGATCGTCGCAGCGCGGATCGCTGGTGTATGGGATGCGCATTTTCGCCCCGGGCAGCGTCGCCGGCGTCGAGGATGCGCGCGTCAACCTGGCCGACGGCACCAGCGGCCGAGTGACGATGCATCTGATCGAAGGCACGCGCGTACAAATCCGCCGCCAGTTGATGCAAAGCATCGACGCATTTTTCGAATTGTTAGACGAGCAGTAATATAAAGAACCTAACCCCT